>Ga0114129_10012743_pt1 | contig 11970 bp, 7 predicted proteins | sample RhiMetdeltSRZDD1_FD_80071 | JGI IMG/M metagenome (GOLD analysis project Ga0114129, IMG submission 80071) | Populus rhizosphere microbial communities from Tennessee, USA - Rhizosphere MetaG P. deltoides SRZDD1 (version 2) (version 2) | ecosystem: Host-associated > Plants > Roots > Rhizosphere >... | reverse complement strand
TGTTCATCAGCTGGATACTGGCCTCGGCTTCGGGGATTCCACTGCTTGGGCTCGTCGGCCTGATCGGGGTGCCGGTCGGCATCAAGGCGTTCGTCCGGACGCTCGCGGACAAGCAGCGCAGGGCGTTCGACGAGCAGCTGGCGGACAACCTCCAGGTGATCGCGTCGGCACAGCGCGCCGGACACAGCTTCCTGGGCGCCATGACGGTGTCCGTGCAGGAGGCGCCTGAGCCGACCAAGAGGGAGTTCGATCGCGTGCTCGCCGACGAGCGGCTCGGCATCTCGATCGAGGACGCTCTGGAGGGCGCCGCGCGGCGGATGCAATCGCGGGATCTCGAGCAGGTGATCCTCGTCGCGAGGCTCCAGCGCGAGACCGGCGGTAACACCGCGGAGGTCCTCGACCAGGTGGCGACGACGGCGCGCGAGCGCAGCGAGCTTCGGCGGCTGATCCAGACGCTCACCGCACAGGGGCGGATGTCGCGCTGGATCATCACCGCCCTCCCGGTGAGCCTGCTCGTGCTGGTGAGCCTGCTCAACCCGGGCTACACGGAGCCGCTGTTCGAGACCAGCGGCGGAAGGCTGGCCCTCGGAATCGGAGCGGTCCTGCTGGTCATGGGATCGCTCACCATCAAGCGAATCGTGACGATCAAGGTATGAGGAGAGCGCGGTGATACTGACAGTGCTTGTTGCCCTCGGGCTCGGCGGCGCGGCCGTGGCCCTCGGCCTGCGGGCCATGGCGATGCCGCGTATTGCCGCGGCGGCTCGCATCGCGGAGATGCAGGCCTACGGCTTCACGGGCGACGCCCCGCCGGAGGTCGCCGGCGACAAGCGGCTGGTCGCGACGATCGCCAACAGCGTGGGACGCCTGGCATCGCGGGTCTCGAGCCGCTTCAAGGAGGCCGAGATCCGCAACCAGCTCATGGCGGCGGGTCTTTACACCACCGCGCCGATGACGTTCCTGGGCTACCGCGTGCTCGGTTCGGCCCTCACCTTCACCACGATGCTCTGGCTGATCTCGGCCGGGGACAGCTCCGGGCCGAAGGTGATCCTGTTCTCGGTGCTCGCCGCAGCGGCCGGCTGGGTCGTGCCGATGACGCTCGTGAGAAGGCGGGCCGAGCGCCGGCTCGAGCAGGTCGAGGGGGACCTCCCCGAGCTGATCGACCTCCTCGTCGTGACGGTCGAGGCGGGACTCGCGCTCAACCGGTCGCTTCAGGTGGCGTCCGAGCGCTTCCACGGGCCGCTCCGCGACGAGCTGCGCCTCACGCTCCAGGAGCAGCGCATGGGTCTGTCGACCAACGTCGCGCTCACGAACATGCTCGATCGCTGCGAGACGCCGTCGATGCGTTCGTTCGTTCGCTCGATCATCCAGGGCGAGAACCTCGGGGTCTCGATGGGAACGATCATGCGGAACCTGGCGATCGAGACCCGCAAGCGCCGCAAGCAGCACGCGGAGGAGCGCGCTCACAAGGCCCCGGTGAAGATGCTGTTCCCGCTCGTCCTCCTGATGTTCCCGTCGATGTTCATCGTGCTGCTCTATCCGGCCGTCCAGAAGTTCTCGGCGGCGCTTGGGGGCTGATGATGGGTAGGCACGTGGTCACCTTCATCTTCGGCCTGCTGGCGGCGGCGGTGGGCAAGCATGCGATCCACGCGATCGGCGACGCGATCGACGGCGGGCGGCTGGAGGACTGGCTGATCGCCGTCTACCAGGTCGTCAAGTTCGTCGTCGCGGTGGCGTTCACCGTGTTCGTGATCATCCGGTCCCCGGCGCGGCGCCGCGCGCGCAAGCCGGTGGCGTACCTGGTGTGTGCGGCGGTGGTCCTGCCGGCGGTGCTGAAGGCGCCGAGCGAGGCCGCTTCGCCGGCGCTGGTGATCGCTGGCGAGCTGATCGCGGTACTGGGCGTCGCGTGGATGCTGGTCGCGGCCCTCGCGCTCGGACGCTGCTTCGGCGTGCTGCCGGAGGCCCGCGGGCTTGTGACTCACGGCCCGTACGCGCTCGTCCGCCATCCGCTCTACCTGGGCGAGTTCGCAGCGATGGCGGGCCTCCTGATCGCTTCGCCGTCGCCTCGCAACCTGGCTGCCGGCGCCGCGTTCGTGATCGCTCAGCTCACGCGCATGCACCTCGAGGAGCGCGCCCTGACGAGAGAGTTCCCGGAGTACGCCGACTACGCCGCGCGCACGCCTCGAGTCGTGCCATCCCCGGCTCGGCTGTTGCGGCCGAGCCCGGGCTTGCTCGCCGGCGAAAGCGGTCAGGCGATGATCGAGTACGCGCTCATCCTGGCCTTCGTCACAGCCGTGGTCGTGGCATCGCTCGGTCCGCTCGGGACGGCCGTCTCGGACCTCATCGGACCCGTCGCCGGGTGGTTCTAGAGCGATGGCGAGAGGTCGGATATCCGACCGCTCAGACGAGCGTGGCGCCATCCTGATCACGGTCGTTCTCTGGCTTCCGCTGCTGGTCCTGATGGCGAGCTTCGTACTGGACGTCGCGAACTGGTTTGTCCACAAGCGGCATCTGCAGATGCAGGCGGACGCGGCAGCCCTGGCAGGCGCGCGCCAGTGGGCGCAGCCGGCCTGCGACTGGAGCAGGATCGAGGCCGACGCACGCGACTACGGCGGCGAGGTCTTCAACGCCCAGATCGGCAGCACGCCCGCGGACCAGGTCCACATGCGGCTCAACTCGGCCACCTACCACAACCAGTCCAGTCCGGTGGACACCACCGTGGGGCCGCCCACGTGCGAGTCCGGGATGGTGGACGTGAAGCTCACGGAGACCGACCTGCCCTGGTTCCTGAAGGCGGCGCAGTTCGTGCCGTTCATCAACGCGCACGCGCGCGTGTCGATCATCCAGGCGGACACGATTGCCGGCGCGCTGCCGGTGGGCGTTCCCGACCCGCGCCCGGCGCGCGCCCGTGTGACGTTCATCGACGAGAGCACCGGCGAGGTCCTCGGTGAGCGCAACCTCACGCGGGTCGGCGATCCTGACTCGCCGGTCTGGGACAACTCGGGCGATCCGCTCAGCCTGACGGTCAACCGACCGAACATCGGCGTGCGCGTGGCGGTCAGCAGCACGACCGACGGCCCCTTCGCCTGCGGCGATCCGCTCGTGGAGTGCTTCGACAGCCAATCTCCCAACGGCAGCGTTCTCCATATCCGCGGCTGGTCGGGCGCGGGCACCGTCACGCCGGCCGACAATCCGATCGCGCGCGACGTGCGGCTGCTTGCCGGCACGTGCACTGGGGCGTACTTCACCTATTCGAGCGCCCAGTGCGCGACCGGCATCGAGGCGCAGATCGACTTCGGGACGGCGGACCCCGTGGGCCTTCTCGGTGCGAGGGTGAGTGCGAACCTCGGCGGCAACCAGAGCTACACGCTCACGTACGACCCCGTCACGACGCGCTGGCGCTCGAACGCCGAGATTCCGATTGCCGCAGGAGCCGGCCCCGTGTCGATCAACCTCCACTGGGAGAAGCGCAGGGGCACCTCCGGCGGGCTCACCTGCACGAACGGCAACAACACCCCGTGCAAGGGAGACTGGCTCGGAGCGCAGAAGATCTTCTCCGGCACCGATGCGCGCTCCGGCGCGATCCGGAACCTGCGCGTCTTCGAGATCACCGACCCGGCGCTCGACGCCAATTCGTTCGAGGCCTGCGCCACCTGCGCGCATGACCTCGTGGTCGAGCTCCAGCTCGCCCCGAGCCTCCAGGCCGCCAGCTCCATCAGCGATCCGCCCGTGATCCTGCGGCTCACCGGTAGCGGAAGCCTGACGCAGGCGCTCGACTGCGACCCCGCCAAGAGCAGGCTCGAGGACGAGATCGCGACCGGGTGCACGCCCAGCTACACGCAGAACGAGGGGACGGTCTGCCCGGAGCACAACGTCCTGTGGAGCACTCCGCAGCCGTGGCCGTGCGTCAAGCGCGATACGGGGGCGCCGCCGAACAAGATCGCCGCCGGCCTCAACCTGAGGATCCTCGGTGACGAGAAGGCCAAGACCTGCACCGCCCCCAACAACTGGGCGAACTACCCGAACATCTCACCCTCGGACCCGAGGATCGTCCAGGTGTTCCTCACCCAGTTCGGGTCCTTCGCCGGGAGTGGCAACGGCACCGAACCGGTGACCGGCTTCGCGAGCTTCTACGTGACGGGCTGGCGAGGATCGGGCGGCGGCTTCACGAATCCCTGCGTCGGCCAGGGCGACGACGAGACGCCCGGCGACGGCTACATCATGGGCCACTTCGTCACCTACCTAGCCAGCATCGACGCCGGCGGCAGCGATCCCTGCAACCCGGGCGTGCTGGGCGTCTGCGTGCCGGTGATGACGGAGTGACGCGGTGAGACAGCTCCGGCGTCGCATATTCCCGGTTGGCCGCAGGCGCCTGTGGGGCGTGATCGCGGCGCTGCTGGTCCTCAACTGGATCATCGCCTCCGCGGCGCTGAAGGATGATCGCGAGGCCACCAAGATCTCCTACAGCGAGTTCCGCGAGCAGGTCCGCGCCGGCAACGTGGCGGAGGTCACCTCCACCGGAGACATCATCGGAGGCAAGTTCGCGGCCGACGCGCCGGGCACGCGATCGGGCGATCACTTCGAGACCCGCAGGCCGGCGTTCGCGGACGACCGCCTGCTGAACCTGCTCGATCGGCACGACGTCGACGTGAAGGCGGACCCCGAGCCGAAGCCTCCGCTCTGGCTCACGGTGCTGGTCGGCTTCGGCCCCGCGCTGCTGATCGGCACTTTGCTCATCGTCATCATGCGACGAGGCACGGCTCTGGGCCGCTCGCGCGCCCGCCGATACGAGCCGAGCGACAAGCTCGCGACCTTCAACGACGTGGCGGGCATCGACGAGGCTGAGGAGGAGCTCACCGAGATCGTCGGTTTCCTGCGCGACCCCGAGCGCTACCAGCGCGTGGGGGCGGTGATACCGCGCGGTGTCCTCCTGTCCGGCCCGCCGGGAACCGGAAAGACGCTCCTTGCCCGAGCCGTTGCCGGCGAGGCTCGCGTTCCGTTCTACTCGCTGTCGGCGGCCGAGTTCGTGGAGATGGTGGTCGGCGTCGGTGCCAGCCGCGTGCGCGATCTGTTCAAGAAGGCGAAGGAGTCGGCGCCCGCGATCGTGTTCATCGACGAGCTCGATGCGGTGGGCCGGATCCGGGGTGGCGGCATGGGCGGAGCCGCCCACGACGAGCGCGAGCAGACGCTGAACCAGATCCTCACGGAGCTCGACGGCTTCTCCGGCAGCGACGAGGGCGTGATCGTGCTCGCCGCGACGAACCGCCCGGAGATCCTCGACCCGGCTCTGCTGCGACCGGGGCGCTTCGACCGCCGGGTCCTCGTCTCGCCGCCGGACCGGGTCGGGCGGGAGCGGATACTCGCCGTGCACACACGCGGGGTGCCGCTGGACCCGGGGGTGAACCTGGAGGACATCGCCGCAACGACCCCCGGCATGGTCGGCGCCGATCTGAAGAACCTGGTGAACGAGGCGGCGCTCACGGCGGCAGGGCGCGGCGCCGCGGACCTCAGCGCAGCCGACTTCGACCGCGCGGTCGAGAAGATCGTGCTCGGGGCCGAGCGGCGGATCGCCATTCCGGAGCTGGAGCGGGCGCGCACGGCCTACCACGAGGCGGGGCACGCGCTCCTCAGCATGCTGGAGCCGGGCGCGGATCCGCTGCGGAAGGTCTCGATCGTGCCGCGGGGGCAGACGCTCGGCTCGGTGATCCAGATCCCGGAGCGGGACCGCTACGGGCTCGACGACGCCTACCTGCGCGGCCGTATCACCGTCGCGCTCGGCGGCCGTGCCGCCGAGGAGCTCGTCTACGGGGACGTGACCACGGGCGCCGAGGCCGACCTCGAGATGGTCACCAAGCTGGCGCGGCAGATGGTGGGGCGCTGGGGCATGTCACGCCGGGTGGGTCTCGTCTCGGTACTGCCGAGCTCGTCCGAGATCTACGCCGTCAGTTCCGACTGGGGCGCGACCTCCGAGGCCACCAAGGAGCTCGTGGACAGCGAGGTGCGGGCTCTGATCGACGAATGCCACACGGCCGCGATCGAGCGACTCGGGCGCAGCCGCCAGCGGCTGGACGCTCTGGCGGGTGCTCTGCTCGAGCACGAGACGCTCGACGAGGGGGAGGCGTACGCCGCAATCGGACTCGACCGGACCGAAATGGATGACCCCATTCCTGCAACGGATGACCCCAATGCTTGACAGAAACGCAATCGTGCGTACGTTGGTAGTGCGGTACGGCACAAAACTTCCTGCTCGTTGGGCGGAAACGAACGGAATCGCCCACCCCCCTCCAGTAGGGCTTACCCACAGTCACAGGAGCGCGCATGGCCCTGAAGGTTCTACTGGCCGATGATCATCGGCTGACGCTTGCTGGAGTCCGCAGAGTACTCGACGACGCCGGGGACATCGAGGTGGTGGGCGAGGCCTACGAGGGGTCCGACGTGCTCCCGATGGTGCGCACGACCGAGCCCGACCTCGTGGTACTTGACCTGCAGATGCCGAAGCTGGACGGCCTCAGCTGCCTGGACCTCCTCCGCCGCCACCACCCAGAGGTGAAGGTCGTGATCTTCTCCGCCACGACCACCACCGCGGAGATCAGCACGGCGCTCCGCAGCGGGGCGAGCGCCTACGTCCTGAAGACCGTCAACCCGCTCGACCTGCCGGCCGTGATCCGCCAGGTGGCCGAGGGGACCGTCTACTACCCGGCGCCGTCAGCCGCCGTCCCGGCGGTGAAGGACACGGCCGACCTCACCGAGCGCGAGCGGACGATCCTCGCGGCGGTCATGCGCGGGCTGTCCAACAAGGCGATCAGCCAGGAGTTCTGGGTCACCGAGCAGACCGTGAAGTTCCACCTGAGCAACGTCTACAGGAAGCTCGGGGTCCCGAACCGCACCGCCGCGGCGCGATTCGCGCATGAGCACGGCCTGATCGACGCCAGCGACCTCCAGATCGGGGAGACCGCCTAGTGCTCCTCGAGGTTCCCTCCAGCGGCGGGATTCGCGGCGAGGCGCTGCTGGCCGTCGATGGGGTGGAACGACTGCTCGGCACGAGACTGCGCGCGCGCAGCCGGGCGGCCGGGGCGGTGACCGAGGCCGCGGACCGAATCCGAGCTCTCGACGGCTCCGCGGACATCGATCTGTGCCTGGAGGAACTCGTCTCGCAGGTGCTGTGCGAGCTGTGCGTGGAGATCGACGACCCGGACGAGATCGCCTCCATCCTGGACGTGGTGGCGGAGCGCGCGGACCAGCACCCCGGGGTCTTCCGGCTTCGGCTGGCCAGAGGGGCGCTCGGGGCCCCCGAGTTGCTCGAGCTGCGCCAGGACGTCGCGACGCGCGCCCTGCTGGTGATGGCCTCGGTGCTGGCACCGGTGTCGCAGCTGAGCGTGTGGCAGTACGACGCCGATGAGGACGCCGTGCTCCTGGGTCAGGTCGGCGACCCGCTGCACGCGCCGGAGCCGGACGACCTGGGACCTGACGACCTGCTCGTGTTTCCCGTGGCCTCCGGCGCCTCGCGCGTGCTCCTGGTGACCCGCGTGGCGCCGGAGAAGCACGTGCTGGGCGTGCCGGTGCTCGAGCGGGCGGCCGCGGCTCTCGGCGCCGTCGTGGAGCGCGGGTCGCTGCTCGAGCGCTGCAGCGACCGGGAATCGTCGCTCTCGGACGCGTGCGAGCGCAGGCTCGTCCGGATCGCGCTCGACCTTCACGACGGTCCGCTTCAGAACGTGGCCGGGATCACCGGCGACCTGAAGCTGCTGCGACGCCGCCTCGAACAGGCCACCGAGGGCAGCGCGGACCGCCGCCGGCTGCTCGGGAGCGTGGGCGACCTCGAGGCGCGCCTCGAGGCCATCGACAACGAGCTGCGCGACCTCTCCCACTCGCTCGAGTCACCCGCGATGACCAAGCGGCCGTTCCACGACGTGCTGAGAGACGAGGCCGATTCGTTCAGGCGCCGCTGCGACATCGCCCTTTCGCTCGAGCTCTGCGGCGACCTCAAGACCCTGACGGCGTCGCAGCGGATCGCCCTTGTCCGCATCGTCCAGGAGTCCCTGTCGAACATCCGCGAGCATTCGCAGGCGCGTGAGGTGCGCGTGGTCGTCTCGAGCGAGCGCGACCGCCTGATCGCCGAGATCGTCGACGACGGCTGCGGGTTCGACGTAGCAGCCACCCTGCTCGACGCGGGCCGTCGCGGCCGCCTGGGGCTCGTCGGCGTGAGCGAGCGGGCCCGCCTCCTGGGCGGGACCTGCGAGGTCCACAGCGAGCCGGGCGGGCCGACCAGGGTCGCGGTTGAGCTGCCCCGCTGGCGCCCCGAGGCACCGGTCAGCCAAAGCTCAGAACCCAGCGCAAGGCTAGTCGCACCCTAGACTTTCGTGGGGGGACGGGGGGCGCCTCCTCCGAGATCGTGGAGGTGTGCTTCGACTCATCACGCCGGTGCTGCTGCTTGCGGCTCTCGTCGCATGCGTCTCCGCGGTCGCGCTCACGCGCGACGCCGGCTCGACGGCCGAACAGGTCGTGGCCGTGGCGGCGCGAGCGCCGGCCGCACCGCCGCTGACCACCCCGGGCGACAACGCAGCCGTGGACTCGGTCCCCGCCTTCTCCTGGCGCCGCGTGAGGCGCGCCGAGCAGTACGAGTTCCAGCTCTCCGCTGACTCGCGCTTCCGCTCGACGCTGGCCTCGTTCTCGACGAGGAACACCTCGGCGACGATCGACGAGACGCTCTTCGACGGGACCTACTACTGGCGGGTGCGCGCGGAGAACGCGGCCGGCACCGCAGGCCGCTGGTCGGCGACGAGATCGGTGCGCAAGCGCTGGCCGGGAGAGCCGGCCCTGCTCGCGCCCGACCCGGGGGCGTCGATCACTTATCCGACCACGCCTCTGGTGCTGCGCTGGGCACCCACTCCGCACGCCACGAAGTACGAGGTGGCCATCTCGTCGGCTCCCTCGCTCGCCGGCAATATCATCACCGAGGGCGGGAAGCCGATCGAGATCCGCGGCACGTCGCTGGCGTTCCCGAGCGTGCTCACCCCAGGCCGCTACTACTGGGCGGTCACGCCGCTGGACGCTGGCGGACTCAAGGGCCGCCGCTCTGAGATCCGCTCCTTCGACTGGTCCTGGAAGAGCGAGACCGTCACGCGGCGGCGCGACCTCTGGGAGGACGCGGACCAGTCGACGTTCATCGATCCGCAGTTCGAGTGGGACCCGATCCCCGGTGCCGCGCGGTACGAGGTCGAGGTGAACCCCACGGCGGAGTTCGCGGCCGGCTCGAAGGTCTGCTGCAGCGACCCGACGACCGGCACGTCGCTGTCGCCGACGCAGCTGCTGGCGAACAACACGGACGTGCCCGGCGCCGAGGAGGGCTACCACTGGCGGGTCAGGGGCATCGATCTGGACGGAAACGCCGGCCGGTGGACCCCGGGTGAGAAGTTCAAGAAGGTCTTCGACAATGCCGTCCCGACCGTCCCGTCCCTTCGGGTGCGCAACAACCTCGGCACCAACCTCGCCCTGGGGTCGACCACGGACGCGCCGGTCATCGACTGGGACCCCGTCCCTGGGGCATCGAGCTACGAGGTGCACGCGGTTCCGTGGGTCAACGGGTTCGGCTGCGACCTGAACGCGCTGCCGTCAGCGTCGTGGGGCGCGCCAACGCCCATCGCCACCGCAACGACCGCGTGGACGCCGCTTGCGTTCACCGTCGCCACTCCGGTTCCGTTCGCGGGCCTCGCTCGTGAGACGGACAAGCTGGTGGCCGGCAAGAGCTACTGCGTGCGCGTGCGGGCGCGGGCCGGAGCGGATACAGCCGGAAAGCGCGTAGTGAGCGACTGGACGCAGCTTGGAGGAGTGCTCACACCGGCGTTCACCTATGCCGCCCCGCCCGCCTCGGGCCCGGCCGTCCCCACAGCCCCCAGTGACTACGTGATGCCGACAAGCGTCCAGGTCCTCAAGAGCATGCCGCTCTTCACCTGGAAGCACGTGGCCGGCGCGTGCGGCTACTTCGTGGCCGTGGCGAAGGACGAGAACTTCACCACCGTCGTCGACGTGGCGAGGACAAAGATCCCGGCATACGCGCCACGGCTCCGGACCTATCCCGACGAGAGCACCTCCTACTACTGGTCCGTGCTGCCGGTCACCGCGCCCGGGGGGACGTGCGGCTCGGTGTTCACCACCGTCCACGACAACAACCCCCAGACGTTCGAGAAGCGCTCGACTCCGCCGGAGCTCCTGACCCCCACGCCCGGCTCGGAGCCGATCGACCAGCCGACCTTCCGTTGGCGGGGCGAGTTTGCCGGCGCCAACGGCGTAGAGGGCGCGCGCGAATACCGGCTCCAGGTATCCGAGGATCCGACCTTCGCGAACCTGATCGACGACGTGAAGACCGCATCCACCGCCTTCACGAGCTCGTCCACCTACCCGGCTGACACCGAGGTCTTCTGGCGGGTGAGGGCGAACGACGAGCTCGGGGTGGGCCTGAACTGGTCACAGACGGGCACGTTCCGCCGCCGCCTCCGGATTCCGGAGCCGAGCGCCGACAACCCGACCCGCGGCGAGGACTTCCCGGTCCTCAGGTGGGCCCCGGTTCAGGGCGCCGTCTCGTACGGACTCCACCTCGAGGAGGCCGACGGCGACAAGAGCGATTACGACTTCCGGTCGACCGCCGCCTCCTTCAAGAGGATGGAGAGCCTGGGTGCGTTCAAGTGGCAGGTGCGGGCCAACTTCCCGAAGCGCACCGGCGGCACCGTCTCCGGCGGCTACTCGGGGGTGCAGACCTTCACCCGCTTCGTGGATCCGCCGCCGAACGCCCACCTCACCACCGGCTCCGGGCGCGTGCTCCTGGACTGGGATCCGTCGCAGTCGGCCCACAAGTATCGCGTCGAGTTCTCCGAGACGAACAGCTTCTCCCGGCTACTCGACGTCAAGATCACCCCCAACACGAACTACGCGCCGCGGCTGATCCAGAGGGGCTTCCGGAACGGTGGCCGGTTGTACTGGCGCGTGGCCGCGGTCGACGAGCTGAGAAACCTGGGCGGGTACGCCACAGGGACGCTCGCCCTCCCGAGGAGCCTCAACGTCACGGCCAGCGGCTCGCTCATAAGGGGCACGCGCCGCACGATCACCGTCACGGTGAGGAACGCCAAGAACCGTCCGGTGCCTCGCGCGCGTGTACGGGTACGCGGCTCCGGCGTCCGGGCGCGCCCGAAGCGAACGGGCAGGCGCGGCATCGTGAAGTTCGCCCTCCGGCCCACTAGGCGCGGGAGCGTGACCTTCAGGGTGAGCAAGCGCGGCTACCGCGCCGGCAAGACCTCGACTCGCGTCCGATAGCCGCCCCGCGCTTCGTAGCGCCGATGCGCCAAAAGGCGCTAGTCTTCTCCGTGGCCTATAGCCGCAGCCGTCCCTTGTAGAGCCGCGCCGGCACATACTCCCGGCGCCTCGGGACGGGGTCCGTGACGGCCAAGCTGCCCGCAAAACGCGGGCTGGCAAACGCCCCTTGCGGGGGCGTGTTTCAGTCTGCTATTCTGGTCGGTCGCGCTTTGCGCCCGTTCCGCCTCGCCCCGCTGCTTGTCGTACCACTAGCTCGAAGGAGTTGCCGTCTTGGCACGCGTTGACGCTGCTCGTACGCGTCGTTCGTTCTCCCGCCTGGAGAACACGACCGAAGTTCCCAACCTCATCGATATCCAGCGCCGCTCGTTCGAGTGGCTCGTGGACACTGAAAAGGGTGGTCTCAGGGAGACCATCGACGACGTCTCTCCCATCGAGGACTACACCGGCAACCTGGCCGTCGTCTTCGAGGAGATCCACTTCGACGAACCGGTCGCTCCGATCTCGGAGTGCCGCGAGAAGGACCTCACCTACGCCCGCCCGCTGACCGTCAAGGTCGCGTTCCAGAACCGCGAGACCGGTGAGATCCGCGAGCAGTCCGTCTTCATGGGCGACTTCCCGTGGATGACCGACTGGGGCACGTTCATCATCAACGGCACCGAGCGCGTCGTC
>Ga0114129_10012742_pt1 | contig 11970 bp, 10 predicted proteins | sample RhiMetdeltSRZDD1_FD_80071 | JGI IMG/M metagenome (GOLD analysis project Ga0114129, IMG submission 80071) | Populus rhizosphere microbial communities from Tennessee, USA - Rhizosphere MetaG P. deltoides SRZDD1 (version 2) (version 2) | ecosystem: Host-associated > Plants > Roots > Rhizosphere >... | reverse complement strand
TAAATCCGCATCGGCACCTCGTACGGATTCTCGTCGGTGATCTTCCGGTACATGTCGAACAGGTTGCCGTAGCGCGCGCGGATCGTGTCCACGCCAAGCCGCTTGATGGCATCGCTGAAGTCGAGGTAGACGGCGAGCCCGCTTTCGCCGACGCCCCGCCCTTCGTCGCAGACGCTTTTGGCATTTCTCGATGCGACGTCTCGCGGAACGAGGTTGCCGAAGCTTGGATAGCGCCGCTCCAGATAGTAATCACGCTCGGACTCGGGAATCTGTTCCGGCGGTCGCTTGTCGGCCACTTTCTTCGGGACCCATACCCGGCCGTCATTGCGGAGGCTCTCGCTCATCAGCGTCAGCTTCGACTGGTGCGTGCCGGAGACCGGGATGCAGGTCGGATGAATCTGCGTGTAACACGGATTCGCGAAGAACGCTCCGCGCTTGTGCGCGCGCCACGCCGCCGTCACGTTCGAGTTCACCGCGTTCGTCGAGAGGTAATACACGGTGCCGTACCCGCCCGTGCACAACAGCACCGCATGACCGGGGTAGCGTTCGATCGCGCCGGTGATCAGGTTGCGGCACACGATGCCGCGCGCGCGGCCATCGACGACAACGAGATCCAGCATTTCGCGGTTCGCGAGCGAGGTCACGGTGCCCCGTGCGGCCTGACGCATCATCGATTGATACGCGCCCAGCAAGAGCTGCTGCCCTGTCTGGCCGCGCGCGTAAAACGTCCGTGACACCTGCGCGCCGCCGAACGACCGGTTGTCGAGGAGGCCGCCATACTCGCGCGCAAACGGCACGCCTTGAGCGACGCATTGATCGATGATGTTCACGCTCAACTGCGCGAGCCGGTAGACGTTGGCTTCGCGCGATCGGTAGTCGCCTCCCTTGACCGTGTCGTAGAAGAGCCGCTGGATGCTGTCGCCGTCGTTCCGGTAATTCTTGGCGGCGTTGATGCCTCCCTGTGCGGCAATGCTGTGGGCGCGCCGAGGACTGTCCTGAATGCAGAAGCTCAGCACGTTGTAGCCGAGCTCGCCGAGCGATGCCGCCGCCGATGCGCCCGCCAGGCCGGTGCCGACGATGATGATCGTGTATTTGCGACGATTCGCCGGGTTCACCAGCTTGGAATGGAACCGATGGCGATCCCACTTCTCTTCGAGCGGACCAGTGGGGATTTTCGCATCAAGTCTCACCATGGGCCCTTGTTCCTTTTCCCTTCTCCCTTTCGCCGTTCATTTCCCCTTTTCCGTTTCCCTTTTCCCTTGGCTTTTCTTACTGCTCGCCGGGCCCCACCGCCTCCACCCCAGCGCGACCAAACGCGCGCCGGGGACCCCGGCCCGCTCGCGGCGGCGGGACCGCGTTCGCGGCCCGCCGCAGCCGCGGGCGCTTTCCCTTTCAGTGTGTCAGGTAAACCCACAAGGGAATGATCGCGAATCCCCCGCCGATCACGATCGCTCCGATGATGCCCCAGGTCACGAGTCGGCGCGTGTAGAGCGGATGATCCAGCCCAAGCGACTGGAAACCGCTCGAGATGCCGTGCCGCAGGTGGAGGCCGACCAGCAGCGTACAGAGGACGTAGAACGCGACCCAGAAAGGCTGCTGGAAGACTTCGATTTCGGTGCGGTACAGATCTCGAATCGAGGCATCCGCCTCCGTCGCGTACCACGCGCCGTACTTGAACTGGCGCACGTGAATCAGTACGAACAGAAGTAGCACGAGACCGGTCCCGATCATCGTTGACGAGGCGATGCTCTTGCGGCTCGTGTGTCCGGCGAACGCCTTCTTCTGATACCGCACCGGACGCGCTGCCTGATTCCCGATCCACATCGTCACCGCTTTGTACACGTGCAGCAGGAATATCAACAGCAGGCCGATCTCGACGGGCACCACCAGCGGATTGGAAATCAGTCTGTGCGAGTACTCGTTGAACGTGTCCTGACCGAAGAAGATGATGGCGTTGCCGGCGAGATGAAGAATCAGATACGCAAAGAGCGCGAGCCCGGTGAGCCCGATCAGCAGCTTCGTGCCGATCGACGACGAGAAGATCCGACGAAACCTGGACATCAGAGTATGGAGTCTTCGATCGGAAGAATTGTATTGCGAAAACCCGAGAAGGTGAGGGACCACAGTCTTCTCCCGTCTCCCGTTGTTTGATTTTCTCCTTTCCTCGGATCTTGATTCTTCGCGATACTCGGCACATGATTAGTGGTTGTGCCAAACGCGAGAGCGCACTCCGTGCACCGCTGACTTGGCCCGCAATCGACGATGAAAATCCACGAGTATCAGGCGAAGGCGATTCTCGCGAAGCACGGCGTGCCGGTGCCGCAAGGCGAGCTCGTGCTGAATGCCGACGAAGCGAAAATCGCGGCGCAGCGACTCGGCGGCGGCACGGTGGTCGTCAAAGCGCAGATTCATGCGGGTGGTCGGGGGAAGGGTGGCGGCGTGAAGGTCGTCAAGAATCCCGAGGAAGCGGCGCGCGTCGCAGCCCAGATGATCGGCATGACGCTGGTGACCCACCAGACGGGAACAGAGGGGCAGAGAGTCAGGCGCGTTCTCGTCGAGCAGGGGCTGCGAATCAAGCGTGAGCTGTACCTGGGTCTCGTGCTCGATCGGGCCCTCGAGCGACCGGTGCTGATGGTTAGTCCGGATGGCGGTGTCGAGATCGAGAAAGTGGCGGAGGAAACCCCCGAGCGCATCTTCAAGGAGCACATTCATCCAGGCGTCGGGCTCAGCGGATTTCAGACGCGCAAGCTCGCGTTTGCTCTCGGTCTCGAGGGGCCGCAGATCGCACAGGCCGGGAAGTTCATGTCCGCGGTGTGGGAGGCGTTCAGGGCCACCGACGCGTCGCTGGTCGAGATCAATCCCCTGATCGTGACGGAGGAGGCGAATCTGCTCGCGCTCGACGCGAAGATGAACTTCGACGACAGCGCGCTGTATCGCCATCCCGACATCAAGGAGCTACGCGATCTCGATGAAGAGGACCCGCTCGAAGTCGAGGCATCGCGGTACTCGCTGAACTACATCAAGCTCGACGGCACGATCGGCTGCATGGTGAACGGCGCGGGTCTTGCCATGGCGACGATGGACATCATCAAGCTGGCAGGAGGCGAGCCTGCCAACTTCCTCGACGTCGGCGGCGGCGCCAACGCGGAGCAGATTCGCAACGCGTTCAAGATCCTGATGTCCGACAAAGCTGTGAGGGCGGTCCTCATCAACATCTTCGGAGGCATCCTTCGCTGCGACGTGCTGGCAGAGGGCGTGATTGCGGCGGTTCGCGATCTCGGCGTCCGGGTCCCAATCGTCATCAGGATGGAGGGCACGAACGTCGAAAAGGGCAAGCAGATGCTGAGGGAGCAGATGCTGAGGGAGAGCGGCCTGAACTTCGCGACAGCGGACACGATGGGGGAGGCCGCCGACCTCGTGGTCGCGGCGGCGCGCCGGTAGCTGTCCAGAGTGGGAGGACCAGCTGCTCAGAGAGCGTAAGCGGTAGCTCGGTCGCTCGTTGGCTCGGGGCTCGCTCGAGTGGCGCGATTCCGGCTTCGGGCTCGGAGTTCGGTTCGTTTATGAGGTGAGCGCCGCGATCCTGCAGCTCGGTAGCTCGATAACGCCCGAGATTCGAGGCCGGGTTGCGGGATTCGCGGATTCCGCGATCCGGCGATGCGAGGGTTATTCGGGATGAGTGATCAGCGATGAGGGATTCGATGTGGCTGTACTGATCGATAGGAACACGCGCCTGATTGTCCAGGGCATCACCGGGCGCGAAGGTACATTTCACGCGAAGCAGGCTGCTGCGTACGGCACGCAGGTCGTGGGCGGCGTCACTCCGGGCAAAGGCGGAACGACGCACGAAGGCTGGCCGGTGTTCAACACGGTCGCTGATGCTGTGAGAGAAACGGGCGCGAACGCGAGCGTCATCTTCGTGCCGCCGCCGTTCGCTGCCGACGCGATCATGGAAGCCGCCGACGCGGGGCTGCCGCTCGTCGTCTGCATCACCGAGGGCATTCCGACGCTCGACATGATGCGTGCGCTGCAGCTCATTCGCGGATCGAAGACCCGCCTGATCGGTCCGAACTGTCCGGGGCTCATTACCGCAGGTCAGGCAAAGGCCGGCATCATCCCGGGCCACATCTGCAAGGAAGGTCGCGTCGGCATCGTCTCGAAAAGTGGAACGCTCACCTACGAAGCAATCCATCAGCTCACGAGACTGGGACTGGGTCAGACGACGTGCATCGGCATCGGCGGCGATCCGCTCATCGGCACGAGCTTCATCGACGCACTGGCTCTCTTTGCGGCGGATTCCGCCACCGAAGCGGTCGTCATGATTGGCGAGATCGGCGGCACGGCCGAAGAAGACGCTGCCGCGTTCATCACAGCCGATTTCCGAAAGCCGGTCGTTGGCTTCATCGCCGGCCAGACGGCGCCGCCGGGGCGACGGATGGGTCACGCCGGCGCCATCATTGCAGGTGGCAAGGGAACGGCCGCAGAGAAGATGGCGGCACTCGCCGCTGCCGGCGTCCACGTCGTGAAGAGCCCTGCCGACATCGGCCAGGCGGTCAAAGAAGCGCTGCCCGCGTGATGCTACAATTCTGAGAGACACAGAGTTACCTCGCCTGGGTTCAGCAGCGCCGGTTCCTGAAGGACACAGAAATGTCGCCCAGTGAGATCTCGGGCCGGGCGGACGGTGGTCCTCCGGCCGCGAATCGGATCGTCAACGACTTCAGCATTCAGGTCGCCACCGTCAACGGGTCGGGGAGCCAGACGGCGAACCTCGTCCTCCTGCGGTCGATTTTCCAGATGGGCGTGCCCGTGTCGGGCAAGAACATGTTTCCGTCCAATATCGCGGGGCTACCAACGTGGTACACGGTCCGCGCCAATCGTCAGGGGTTCGTCGGGCGCAAGAAGGAGATTGATTTTCTCGTCGCGATGAACCCCGAGACGGCGAGAGAAGACGTGATGTCGCTGGGGTCGGGCGCCGCGGTACTCTACGACCAACCGCTCAAACTGAACACGCTGCGAGCCGACGTGGTCTTCTATCCGGTGCCGTTCGACAAGCTCGTCGCCGAAGTCTGCAAGGACGCCAAGCTGCGCCGGCTCGTAAAGAACATGATTTACGACGGCGTCTTGTCGAAGCTCCTGAACATCGAGCTGGGTCAGATGGAGCGCGCGCTGCGCAAGCAGCTTGGGAAGAAGGTAAAGGCGATCGAGCTGAATCTCGGAGCGCTCGAGGCGGGATTCGCCTTTGCGGAAAAGAATCTTGTCAAGCGCGATCCGTACTGGATCGATCGGACGGACAAGACCACCGGGATGATTCTCGTCGAGGGCAACGCTGCCGCCGCGCTCGGCTGCATGATGGCCGGTGTCACCGTCGTGGCGTGGTACCCGATTACGCCGTCCTCGTCGCTGCCGGAAACGCTCATCGGGTATCTCGAAAAGTACCGCAAGGACAAGGAGACGGGGAAGGCGACGTTTGCGGTCGTGCAGGCGGAGGACGAGATCGCGGCCATCGGCATCGTGATCGGCGCCGGGTGGACCGGCGCGCGGGCGATGACGTCGACGGCAGGTCCCGGCATCTCGTTGATGAGCGAGTTCGCGGGCCTGGCGTACTACGCCGAAGTTCCTGGCGTCGTGTTCGACATCCAGCGTGTCGGGCCGTCGACCGGCCTGCCCACGCGCACATCGCAGGGAGACATGCTGCAGGTGGCGCTGCTGTCGCACGGTGACACGAAGCAGATCATGCTGATTCCTTCGTCGGTGCAGGAGTGTTACTCCATGGCAATGGCCGCATTCGATCTGGCGGAGCGGTTCCAGACGCTGGTGTTCGTGCTGAGCGATTTGGACCTCGCGATGAACACGTGGATGTCCACGACCTTCCCGTATCCGGACCGGCCACCCGATCGCGGAAAGGTGCTGGACGAGTCGACGCTCCAGCGGCTCGGCGGCTGGGGCCGGTACAAGGACGTGGATGGCGACGGCATTCCGTATCGCACGATTCCCGGCGATCGAATGCCGGCGTATTTCGCCCGCGGGTCCGGGCACAACGAGCGCGGTCAGTACAGCGAGCGACCCGACGACTACGTCAACAACATGGAACGGCTGGCGCGCAAATTCGAGACCGCGCGCCGCTACGTGCCGAAGCCGGAAGTGCAGGACGCTTCCGGCGCCGACATCGCGATGATCGGATACGGGTCGAGCCACTGGGCAATCGAGGAGAGCCTCGATCAACTCGAGCGTGAGTTCGGGATCAAGTCGGGATATCTGAGACTGCGGGCCTATCCGTTCGACGGCCAGCTCGGCGAGTTCATCGATCGATACGATCGCGTATACGTGGTGGAACAGAATCGCGACGCGCAGATGCTGGCGTTGATGCGGCTGGAGCTGTCGCCCGAACGGATTGGAAAGCTGCGCAGTGTGCGACACTTCAACGGCCTCCCGATCGATGCACGATCGGTCACCGACGAGATTCTCGTTCAGGAGGGTCGCAAGTCGCGAGACTCGGTCGATGCGGGTGTTGTCTCACCGGCGCTGGCGGCCGGAGGGGAGTAAAGGGAAAAAGGGATAAGGGATAAGGGATAAGGGACAAGGGAAAAGAGACAAGGGAAAAGAGACAAAGGAAGTCGCGCAATGGCCAGTACCACCTTCGAACCTGGAAAGAAAACAAATCGCATCGGCCTCGAGGTACAGCCGTACCGCGGCGGAAAGACGACCCTGTGCGCCGGGTGCGGGCACAACGCGATCTCCGAACGGATCATCGACGCGTTCTTCGAGATGGGCATCGATCCGCGATCGGTGATCAAGCTTTCCGGGATTGGCTGCTCCAGCAAGAGCCCGGCGTATTTTCTCGGCGCGTCCCACGGATTCAACGCCGTGCACGGCCGGATGCCGTCGGTGGGTACGGGCGCGGTGCTCGCCAACCGCAAGCTCCTTGCGATTGGCGTCAGCGGCGACGGCGATACCGGCGCGATTGGTATCGGTCAGTTCGTCCATTTGATGCGCCGCAACCTGCCGATCGTCTACATCATCGAGGACAACGGCTGCTACGGCCTCACCAAAGGTCAGTTCTCGCCCACCGCGGATGTCGGCTCGACGCTCAAAACCGGTGTCGCCAACGATCTACCGCCTATCGACACCTGCACGCTGGCAATACAGCTCGGCGCGTCCTTCGTGGCCCGATCGTTCTCGGGCGACAAGAAGCAGCTGTTGGCGATTCTCAAGGCATCGCTCGGCCATCGCGGCACCTGCATGATTGACGTCGTGTCGCCGTGCGTCACGTTCAACGATCACGAAGGATCCACGAAGAGCTATTCCTACGTAAAGGACCACGAGGAGCCGCTCGGCGAGATCAGCTTCGTCCCGTTCTTCGAAGACATTTCGATCGAGTACGACCCAGGAACGACAAAGGAAGTCCGGCTGCACGACGGCTCGACCCTGTATCTCAAAAAGGTCGCAGACGAGTACGACCCGACCGACAAGCTCGCGGCGCTGCGGCTGCTCCACGAGACCTCCCGTCGGGGCGAGGTGGCGACGGGCATGCTGTACGTGGAACCCGACAGGGACGATTTCATCACGCTGCTCGACCTGGTCGAGGAGCCGCTCGCGACGCTGCCGCTCGAGCGCGTGCGTCCGGGCAAAGCCGTTCTCGACGAAGTGATGGAATCGCTCAAATAGCACTTCAGGACCGTAGGAACTTCGAAGTAAGAAGTACGAAGTAAGAACAAGAGCACGAAGTGGAAGTCCGAAGTAGATAACGGGCTAGACGCGCCACAGGCGCGATGCCGGGGCCCCCGCCGCGCGAAATGTGCGCGGTGGGGTGGGATGGGAGGTCCGGCGGGGCGAAGCCCCCCGGTCTAGCAAGAGGCATAGGCGTATGTCGAAGTGGGTCACGCTGGGCGTCGTGGTGGCGGTGCTCTCGCCGATACCGGCGAGGGCGGAGCCGAAACGAACGCTCACTGTCGACGATCTCTTCAACGTCCGCGAGGTTCGGGACCCGCAGCGATCGCCCGATGGGAAGTGGGTCGCGTACACGGTTACGAGGGCAATCAAGGAAACCGACAAGAACGACACCGACATCTGGATGGTGAGCTGGGACGGCGCCGAGCAAGTCCAGCTCACGTCCACGCCCGAGGCCGAGTCGCGGCCGCGCTGGAGTCCCGACGGCAAGTATCTCGGGTTCGTGTCGTCGCGGTTGGGAACCAAGGACGCCCAGGTCTGGCTGATGAATCGGGCAGGTGGTGAAGCCCTGAAGGCCACCGACGTGAAAGGCGGCGTCTCGGACTTCGCATGGTCCCCGGATAGCAAACGGCTCGTGCTTGTGGTCAATCAGCCGGATCCCGCGCAGGCCGCAGCCGACGCCGAGAAAGAAAAGGCGACGAAGGAAGGTCCCGCGAAGACGCCGATTCCGATCGTCATCGATCGTTACCACTTCAAGGCGGATGTGTCCGGGTACCTTCGTGGAGAGCGCTCGCACCTGTTCCTGTTCGATGTCGCGACGAAGAAGGCCGAGCAGTTGACCGAGGGCCGCTTCGAAGAGACCTCTCCGGCGTGGTCGCCGGACGGCCAGCAGATCGCGTTCCTGCGCAGGCACGGTAACGAGGACGTCGACAAGGCACCCAACCGGGATCTCTTCGTCATGGATGCGCGCGTGGGAGCGACGCCCCGTCGTCTCACGTCCACGACAGCGGAGGAGCTCGGTCGCCCGGCGTGGAGCCCTGATGGGCGCTCGATCGCATACTTCCTGGGCGAGGAGCCGAAGTACTTCGCGTACGACCAGCCGAAGCTGCTCGTCATCCCATCAACCGGCGGATCACCCCGATCGTTGACCGATTCGCTCGATCGCCCGGTCACGTCCGCTGCCTGGTCACCGGACAGCCGGTTCATCACGTTCGGTGTCGTCGACAATCGCACGGAGTACCTCGCGCGGATCCCCGCCGGGGGCGGCGACGTGGAGAAGCTGATCGATGGCCGCCGCGTGGTGACGAGTCCGTCGCCCGGGACCGACGGCGCGTTTGCCGTGTTGGCGTCGACGGCCACGGAGTTGCCAGAAGTCTTCGCGCTCGAGGACGGCAAACTTCGAAAGCTGTCGCGCCAGAACGACTGGCTCGCGGATTTGATGCTCGGCACGACCGAGGACTTCACGTCCATCAGCCGCGACGGGACCGAAGTGTACGGACTGATCGTGAAGCCGCCAACGTATACCGTTGCGCGGCGCTATCCGACACTGCTGCGCATCCATGGCGGTCCCAGCGGCCAGGACGAGCATTCCTTCAGCTTCGAACGCGAACTGTTCGCGTCGAACGGCTACGTCGTCGTTGCCGTCAACTATCGCGGGAGCAACGGACGCGGCGCCGCGTTTCAGAAGGCAATCTTTGCCGACTGGGGGAATAAGGAGGTCGTTGATCTGCTTGGTGCGATGGATCACATCCTGAAGATCGGTCTCGCCGATCCCGAGCGGCTCGGCATTGGCGGCTGGAGTTATGGCGGAATTCTGACGAACTACACGATCGCCACCGACGGCCGCTTCAAGGCGGCAATCAGCGGCGCCGGGAGCTCGAATCAGATCGCGATGTACGGAACCGACATGTATATCCAGCAGTACGACAACGAGCTCGGGCCGCCCTGGAAGAATCAGGACCTGTGGCTGAAGGTTTCGTACCCGTTCTTCCACGCCGATCGGATCCACACGCCCACGCTGTTCCTTTGCGGCGAGAAGGACTTCAACGTGCCCCTGCTCGGCAGCGAGCAGATGTATCAGGCGCTGCGGGCGCTCGGCGTCGACTCACAGCTCGTGATTTATCCCACGCAGTTCCACGGAATCGCGACTCCGAGCTACAAGAAAGATCGTCTCGAGCGCTACCTGACCTGGTACGGCAAGTATCTCGCTCCAGCAGCGTCTACAACGCTGGAACGTAAGTAAAGGGAGAAGGGAGAAGGGAGAAGGCATAAAGAAGAGCGTCGTCCTTTTGCCCCGTTTTCCCTTCCCTTTTCCCTTTTCACCCTTCAGTACCGTCGTTGTTCGCGCCGAGGACATCTTCGCAAATCGCGATCGTATCCTTCGGCAAACCTTCCTCGTCCAGCGCCGCTCCGTGCGGGTTTCCCTGTTGCGGCTGGTCTTCTGGACGATCTCCTTCAACCGCGCCGAGGTGTTCGTCGCTGTGGTCTCGTGAAGCAGGCGTCTTTGGCATCCGATTCCCGCTTGTCAGGGCTCGTGTTGTCGCTCGCGGCCGGTGACGATAGAATCGGCCGCACATGGAACAGACCCTCGCTATCATAAAGCCCGATGCCGTTGCGGCGGGCCTTGTCGGAACGATCATTCAGCGCATCGAAGAAGCGCGATTCGAGATCCGTGCCATGCGAAAGCTGCGCTTGTCGCAGCGGGACGCCGAGGGCTTCTACGCCGTCCACCGCCATCGGCCGTTCTTCGCGAGCCTGACGAGCTTCATGTCCTCGGGTCCTGTCGTCGTGCTCGCGCTCGAAGCGCCAGACGCGATCGTCAAGTGGCGGACGTTGATGGGCGCAACGGATCCTGCGAAGGCGGACGAGGGCACTCTGCGGAAGCAGTTTGGCCGATCGATCGAGAACAACGCGACGCATGGGTCCGACGCGCCAGACACGGCTTCGTTCGAGCTCGCGTATTTCTTTTCAGGACTGGAGCGCGCTGGTTAAGATAGTGACGTGGGCAAGCTGCTCGTCATCGTCGGGCTCATTACGGCCGCGATTGGCTTGGTGGTGATGCTCGGCTTCCCGTTCGGCCGCCTGCCACTCGACTTTACCTTCCGGCGGGGAAATGCGACGTTCTACTTCCCGCTCGGAACCTCGATCCTGCTGAGCATTCTGCTGACGCTGGCGCTCGCGTTGCTGCGCCGCTGATCCTCCCCGACCCCGACAACCAGGACCAGAAACGAGAGACGAGACACGATGTCGATCAAGTCCGACCGATGGATCAAGATGATGGCGCGCGAACACCGCATGATCGAGCCGTTCGAAGATCGGCAGGTGCGCGCCGGCGTGGTTTCGTTCGGGCTGTCGTCGTACGGCTATGACATTCGCGTCGCCGACGAGTTCAAGGTGTTCACGAACATCAACAACACGGTCATCGATCCGAAGAGCTTCGACCCGCGATCGTTTGTAGACATCAAAGCCGACACCTGTATCGTCCCGCCCAACTCGTTTGCGCTCGCAAGAACGGTTGAGTACTTTCGCATCCCGCGCGACGTGCTGACGGTCTGCCTGGGCAAGTCGACGTACGCCCGCTGCGGCATCATCGTGAACGTCACGCCGTTCGAGCCGGAGTGGGAGGGAACCGCGACCCTGGAAATCTCGAATACCACGCCGCTCCCCGCCAAGATCTACGCGAACGAGGGGATCGCGCAGGTCGTGTTCTTCCAGAGCGACGAGCCTTGCGAGATTTCCTACGGCGACAAGAAAGGTAAGTACCTGCGCCAGCAGGAAGTGACGCTGCCGCGGGTCTGAGGGACGCCGAGTTCGGCCGGGACCGCCTTGCCTCACACCTTACCGCATCCGCCTCGTGCGTACCTCACCCTCGACACGCGTGATCGGATCGCGAACCAGCGAACCACTGGATAGAATTGCGATGTGAGTCAGGCCGTCCTCAGCCGCATCCCTGTGGTCGCGGGCAACGCGTACATCGAGCGAGTGCAACGGCTTCCGTCTTCGTTCACGGCCACGCTGATTCCAGAACGCGACAATCGGTATTTCCCGCAGGCGATTGCCGTGATCGCGAGCGGTGACAAAGTCGGGTACGTGGCGCCAGAAGTCGCGCGTCGCTACTACGATCCGATCGTCGCCGCGACGCCTCCCGTCACATGCCCGGCACGCCGTGCGTCGCTTTCGGACCACGAAACGTCGGGCGTCGAGCTTCTGCTGGATTTCAGCGGACTTTCGCTTCCGGATGCGAGTTGATGAACCAGGGGTCGAACAGACACAGGTCCACAAGGTGCTGACACTGGAGCCAACCGC
>Ga0114129_10012741_pt1 | contig 11970 bp, 8 predicted proteins | sample RhiMetdeltSRZDD1_FD_80071 | JGI IMG/M metagenome (GOLD analysis project Ga0114129, IMG submission 80071) | Populus rhizosphere microbial communities from Tennessee, USA - Rhizosphere MetaG P. deltoides SRZDD1 (version 2) (version 2) | ecosystem: Host-associated > Plants > Roots > Rhizosphere >... | reverse complement strand
CGCTCGGCGTCCACGTGGAGATAATCAGCAACGATCAGATCGCGGGGCTGAATTTTCCGGAGGAGCGATTTACCGTCATTCCACCGCAGCCGGGCGGTGGAACGAGGGCGCTTTTCGATATTCACAACAATCTGGTGTTCACGCGCGGCGCGGTGCCACTGGTTGAGCGAATCGGGCCGAATTTTATTTATCAGCGATATGCGCGGTTTAGTTGGGCGGGAGTGGTGGCGGCGATGCGGATCAAGCGCCCGCTGTTTCTCGAGTACAACGGTTCGGAGGTTTGGGTAGGGAAGCATTGGGACCGCGTGGGCAGTCTCGATTTGCTCGAGCGTTATGAGCGATTGAACCTTGACGCTGCGACGCGTATTTTTGTCGTTTCTGAAGTCGAGCGCAGGAATCTTGAAGGGCGTGGAGTGCGGGCGGAGAAGATCATCGTTAATCCGAATGGTGTGGATGTGGAGCGGTTTCGGCCAGGGGTGGGTGGTGCGGAGGCGAGGCGGGAGCTGGGAATAAAAGAGGATGAGGTGGTGGTTGGGTTTGTGGGGACGTTTGGGCCGTGGCATGGGGTTGAGAAGCTTGCGGAGGCGATCAAATTGATAACGACGGGCGGCCACGGAGGGTCGCCCCAACAACGACCCAAGTTTCTACTCGTCGGGAGTGGGAGTTTGCATGCGGAGGTTGAGAAGGAGCTGGAGAGTGAGACGAAGGCGGGGCGCGTGATCTTTACGGGCGCGGTGGGCCACGATCGAGTGCCGAAGCTTTTGGATGCTTGCGACATACTGGTTGCGCCGCATGTCCCGCTGGCAGACGGGAGTGAGTTTTTTGGTTCGCCGACAAAGATTTTTGAGTACATGGCAATGGGAAAGGGGATCGTCGCGAGCCGGTTGGGACAGATTGGGGAAGTGCTTGTTGATGAGGAAACGGCGTTGCTCGTCGAGCCGGGCAATGTTGGTGAACTCGGGCAGGCGATCGTCAGGTTGGTCGAATCAGACACGTTGCGGACGCGTTTAGGCGCGCGGGCGCGTGAGGCTGCTGAGCGAGAGCACACGTGGATGCACAACGCTCGGCGCGTGCTCGAGGCGTATCAGAGTTTGTAGTAATGAGTAGTCTGGCTGAAGAGAAAGTTCGTGCGCGCGAGCAATGGGGACAGGATCCGTGTGGCGCGGAGTACGATCGCGCGCACGAGCTCGGCACGCGCGAGTTTTTCGACAACGTCGAGCGCCATCGATACACGGAGTACGCTGCGTGGATGCCGCGGGTGATGGGCTTCGATAAGTTTCGCGGTGCGCGACTGCTTGAAATCGGCTGTGGCATGGGTACCGACCTGTTGCAGTTTGCGCGCGGCGGGGCCTGCTGCACAGGCATCGATCTAACGCCGCGTTCAGTCGAGATCACGCGCCATCGTTTCCGGCTTTACGATGCTGACGGCACTTTCATGATTTCTGACGGCGAGCATTTGCCGTTTCGCGATGAGAGCTTCGACGTGGTCTATTCGAACGGTGTCTTGCACCACACGCCGGACACTGCGGGCGCGATACGCGAGGTGCATCGCGTGCTGCGGCCGGGTGGCACAGCGAAAGTGATGCTCTATCACCGCAACTCGTTGAACTACTGGTTCGAGATCGTGTTACGACGAGGTGTGCTGGGTGCTGAGTTTCTGCGCGGCCGATCGGCGGAAGAAATAATGAGCCGCGTGATCGAGTTCAGCGATCACGACGCGCGGCCCCTCGTGAAAGTTTACAGTCGCAAAGAGGCGCGAGAGCTGTTTAGTTTGTTTAAGAACGTGAAGGTTGATGTTGAGCAATTAACACGCGCCGAGCTGCGTTTCGTTTCGCCGCTGGTTTCAGAGTCGGTGCTTGATAGACTGCGAAAGCGAATCGGTTGGAACGTGATCGTCACCGCAGTTAAATGAAGAACATTTCCCGCAAAGACGCAAAGGCGCAAAGAAGAGCCGCCAAGTCTTTCTTTGCGCCTTTGCGCCTTTGCGGGAAAAAACAGTTCGCGATACTGTTCGCATTATTGCTAATCGCGATCAGTGTGCGTGTCCTCACGCTTCAGTTCATGCGTGCGCACCTCAACGATCCAGCCTGGTTTCAAGTCGGATCTTACGCAAAGTTTGATCGACAAGCGCGCGACATTCTCGACAGCCGGCAAAGGCTCTTTTGGATCGATGACGCAACGCGCACCGACCTCGCCCAGTATCCACCCGCATTTCCCGCCGTCGTCGCATTGATCTACAAAATGTCCGGCGAACGGTCGGCGTATTCGGCGCAGCTGGTGTTATGGGCGGCGGATCTCGTGCTGTCGCTGTTGCTGATCGCGGGTATCGCATTTAGCGCATTCGGTCGGCGCGCCGCGGTCGCGTGCGGCTTTCTAGTTGCGCTCTCGCCGCTTTTCGCAATGTACGCTGCATATCCTTCGGCGGACGTGCCTGCTACGTGGTTTGTGCTCGGCGGCAACTGGCTGTTGTTACTGGCGCTGCAACGCAAGGACGTGCGGCTGGCACTCGGCGCCGGTGTTTTGCTCGGGATCGCGTGCTGGCTTCGTGTGAATCCCTTGTACTTATGCGTGGGTTGGGCAATTGCGCTCGCTCTCTTGATCAAAGGGACGTGGCGACTGAGATTGAAGCTGAGCGTGGCGGCGTTGCTTGCGACCGTGATTGTGATCTCTCCGATCGTGATTCGCAACTATCTTGTGTTTCCAGACTTCACACCAACCGGAGGAACGATCGGCATCAATCTTTGGGAAGGCCTCGGCGAGACCGAACTCGGCCGTCAAAATGGGTTTCTTTTTGGCGACGATAAGTTGACTGAACTCGAACGCGTTAAGATGGGTTGGCCGGCTGACAAGCCGTTCGACGCGCAGTGGCCTGATGGCATTCGACGCGACCGCGAACGCGCGCGCGAGTCGCTCGCGTTTATCAAACAGCACCCGATCTGGTACTCCGGAGTGATGCTCGGCCGCATGTGGGGCATGTTGAAAGTCGCCGGCGATCCGGTGCCGTACTGCGGCATCAGCGGCATAAACGTGACCAGCAAAAAAACTTTGCCGCCGCATTGGCAAGGCGGAGTGGTTGCGCTTGGCGTGAACGTGTTGGGAATGATTCAAAGCGTCGTACGCTACCTGTTTCTGCCGCTCGCGGTGTTTGGGATCTACGTCGCAGCCCGCAACGATTGGCGGATGACTTGTTTGCTTCTCGTAACCGTAACTTACTATCTCGTTCCCGGCACTAGCGCGCATACGGAGATACGTTACGTGTTGCCGATGCATGGACTCTTGATTGTCTTCGCAGGCGCGGGTATCGATCAGTTAATCCGTGTAATCCGTGGCTAATTTATGAAGGAGCACACGTATCCAATCCTCTTTCGCGTGGAGCAGTCGCACTGGTGGCATAGCGGTCGTCGCCGGATCCTCGCCCGCTTCGTCGAAGACATTTGCCGCCGCGTGACGGATCGACGCCCGCGCATTCTCGATGTCGGTTGCGGCACCGGCGCGAATCTTCTGATGCTGTCGAAATACGGCGACGCGGAAGGCGTCGATATTTCTGAAGACGCACTCGCTTTCTGTCGCGAACGCGGGCTCGATAAAGTAAAGCTTGGCGCGGGCGAGGAACTTCCTTACGACGACGGCACGTTCGATCTGGTGACTGCGTTCGACGTCGTCGAACACATGGACGACGATCTCGCCGGACTGCGTGAGATGCGACGCGTATTGCGACCCGGCGGGCGCGTGCTGCTGTTTGTGCCGGCGTTCATGTTTCTATGGGGCTTGCAGGATGACGTCAGCAATCATCGCCGCCGGTATCGACTACCGCAGTTAAGATGCGTGCTGGAAGAGGCGGGATTCGAGATCGAGCGCACGACCTACGCGAACATCACGTTTTTTCTGCCAATTCTGCTGATGCGGAAACTGATGCGCCTCACGGGTATCAAAGCCGAAAGCGAGAACAACATAAACGTGCCTGCGCTGAATGGAGTGCTTGGAAAGATCCTGGGTGCGGAGAGTTGGGTTCTAAGGTACATGAATTTACCGTTTGGTGTGTCGGGACTTTGCGTTGCAAGGGCCGCGGATTGACGCGGATTATTTACGGATCCATTCGTGTTGCTGAATCGCTCGATAATTTGCTTTGGCGGTGAGGATTGGTGGTATCACCATCCGCATTCCAAGGCTCATCTGATGCGCAAGTTTGCGCAGGCCGGGAACAAAGTGATCTTCGTCAATTCGATCTCGATGGGGCTGCCCGGCCTGGCCCATAAGGATCTCCTACCGCGCATCAAACGCAAGCTCGGAAGTTATTCGAAACTCGCGCGCCGGACCAGCGAGGGCATCACCGTTGTCTCGCCTGCGAGTTTGCCATTCTTCGGCAGCGCCACCGCGCGCACAATCAATCGTCGTTTGCTGGGAGCACAGATCAAACGTCTCGCGCGTAGCCGTGGACTGACGAACCCGATTCTCTGGATTGCGATACCCACCGCTGCCGACATGATCGGCACGCTCGACGAATCGGCAGTGGTCTATCAGGTGTCGGATAAGTATGATGCGAACACGATGGATCACGCCACCGATCCCGCATTGATACGGCGCCTCCACGAAAAGGCCATCGACGCCGCCGACCTTATTTTTTACTCGGGCCGCAAACTCTTTACCGAGGCCACGCGCGGATGTGAACGCTCGCACTTGCTCGAGCAGGGCGTCGATTTCGATCACTGGCGGCGTGTTGCGGAAGGCGCCGTGGAAGTCGCGCCGGAGATCGCGAGGATTCCGCACCCGCGTTTGGGATACTTTGGAGCGATTGAGCCGTGGCTCGTGGACCAGGAGTTGATCCAACGCGCGGCGCGCGAGCGTCCCGAGTGGCAGTGGATCTTTATCGGTAACAAGTCCCGCGGGATGGAGATTGAAGATTTGCCGAACACGCATTTTCTTCCGCCCGTCGCGTATGCTGAACTTCCTGCTTATGCCGCGGGATTCGACGTTTGCGTGCTGCCGTGGGAAACTGAGCAGTCTTTTACGAGTTACGGATCGGCGATTAAGGTGCGTGAGTATCTTGCGACGGGCAAGCCGGTCGTGATTTCGCCGTTGCCCGAGTATGAGCCGATGCGCGATGTGCTGCGCATCGCGCGCACGCGCGACGATTTTATCCGGTTGGTTGAAGAGGCGCTTCACGATCGTGAGCCGGCGGATGCGGCTCGGCGACAGGCTGCGGTGGCTTCGGGGACGTGGGATGCCCGTGCCGAGTGGGTGAGTGAGTTAATCGAAGCGGTGATTGAAGCTAAAGGATCGTAATTAATTGGAATCAATAAATAGAGCAAGCCACCCTTCCTGACTTGCTCTAGCTAAGTAAGCTGTATGAAGCAGGTTTTGCAGAACAGGAAGACTGGTAGACCGTTTGTTGGCGAGGTGCCGGTGCCGGCGTTGCAGCGCCGGCGTGTGCTGGTGCGCACTGTTGCTTCGTTGATTAGTGCGGGAACCGAAAGAGCGGCGGTTGAGCTTGTCAGCAAGGGCCTGGTCCAGGAGGCGAGGCAGCGACCTGATTTGGTTAAGGCTGTGGTTGCGAAGGTCAAGAACGAAGGGCTTCTCAACACGTTTGCTTCCGTGCGCGACAAGATGGCGACGTCGCAGGCGTTGGGCTACAGCGCCGCCGGAATCGTCGCGGCAGTTGCGGACGACGTGAGCGAGTTTCAAATCGGAGATCGAGTTGCGTGTGCGGGTGTCGGGTTTGCGTCGCATGCGGAAGTCTTGTCAGTGCCGAAGAATCTTTGCGTCCACTTGCCGGAAGGTGTCAGTTTCGAGTCAGGCGCGTATGGCACGCTCGGCGCGATCGCTTTGCAGGGAGTAAGACTGGCTGAACCGACGCTCGGTGAGTCAGTCGTCGTGATTGGTCTTGGTTTGGTCGGGCAGCTCACGGTCCAGCTGCTCAAGGCAAACGGTTGTCGCGTGTTTGGTCTTGATCTCGACCAGTCGCGCGTAGCGCTGGCGCTCGAGCTAGGCGCCGACAAAGCGATGATTTCGAACGACGAGGCAGCTCGCGAGATCGAGTTGTGGACGCGCGGTCACGGCGCTGACGCCGTCCTGATCACAGCGGCGACGGATTCGAATCAGCCAATCGAGCTCGCGGCGCGAGTGTCGCGTTTGAAAGGTCGCGTGATCGTCGTCGGCATGACCGGCATGGACATCCCGCGACAACCGTTCTTCAGTCGCGAGCTCAAACTAATCATTTCGATGTCGTATGGACCAGGCCGCTACGATCCTGAGTACGAGGACCGAGGTCACGACTATCCGCTGCCCTACGTGCGTTGGACCGAGAAACGAAACATCGAGAGCTTTCTCGAACTCACCGCCGAGAAGCGGATCAATGTCGAGCGTTTGACGACGCACCGGTTTCCGATCGCCGAAGCCGATCGTGCTTACCAGTTGATCTCCGGCGATTTGCAGGAGCCGAACCTGGGCGTGATTCTCAACTACGATCCGGAAGCAGAAGTGACGCGCAAGATTTCGCTTGGGGCTGCGCCTGCGGTGCGGAAGTCGGAGAAGTCGATTGTGTTGGGCCTGATTGGCGCGGGTGGGTATGTGCCCGCGATGTTGCTGCCGCACTTCAAGACCGAGGGCGTTGAGTTTCGATCGATCGCGACAGCTTCGGGAATCTCGGCGCACGACGTGGGGAAGAGATTTGGATTCGCGTACGCGGTTTCGAGTGCGGAAGAAGTGGTTGACGATGCGAACGTCAATCTCGTCGTGATCGGCACGAGACACGACACGCATGCGGAGCTTGCACGCAAAGCGCTCGAACGAAACAAGCACGTCTTTGTCGAGAAACCGCTGGCGCTTGACGACGAGCAGCTCGAGGCAGTTCTCGAAGCGGCCAGCAATTCGTCAGGAAAGTTGATGGTTGGTTTCAACCGGCGCTTTTCGCCGTTCGCGCAGCGCGCGAAAGAGTTTTTCAGTGGACGCGAGACTCCGCTTTCGATTGTGTATCGCGTGAACGCCGGTCGTATTCCGAAAGAGCATTGGACGCAGAACGCGGAAGAAGGCGGCGGAAGAATCGTTGGCGAGGTGTGTCACTTCGTCGACCTGATGCAGTTTCTAACAGGAGCGCCGCCGGTGTCTGTGTTTGCGGAAGCGATTAGCGCGAAGTCGAGCAGGATAGTTGATGCGGATTCGGTTTTTATCACTTTGCGCTTCGCCGATGGATCGAATGGAGCCGTGGCGTATCTCAGCGAAGGAGACAAGTTGCTGCCGAAAGAGCGCGTGGAGATATTTGGCGTAGGACGAGTTTTTGTGCTCGACGATTTTCGACGCGCGACGCTCTACAAAGACGGACGCGAGGAGCAGGTCACGTTAAAGGCGCAGGACAAAGGCCAGCAGGCGCAGGTACGAGCAGTTTGCGAGAGCGTGCTCGGAGGTGGCGCTGCGCCGATCAGCGTGGATGAACTCGCAGCGACTACGCGTGCTACGTTTCGAGTGCTCGATTCTCTCCGCGAGCGCCACCCGGCTGAAATCTAGCCACAAAAAGGCACAAAAAACACAAAAAAGATGTGTGGGATTGCTGGAATCGTTGGGCTCGAAGCTGAGAGATTGATCGGGCCGATGCTCGAGAGTGTCGAGCACCGGGGCCGTGATGATCAGGGGGTTTGGGTTTCGGAGATTGATGCCGCGGGGCGGCGTGCGTGTTTGGGCCACCGTCGATTAGCGATCATTGATCCGTCGCCAGGCGGGCACGAGCCGATGCTTTCTCACGACGGGCGTTACGTCCTCACGTTCAATGGCGAGATCTACAACTACCGCGAACTCCGAGATCAACTGCGCCCGCTCGGGCACAAATTTCAAACCGACAGCGACGCTGAAGTCTTGCTCGCTGCGATCTCCGAATGGGGCTGGGATGCGGTGGGCCATCTCAACGGCATGTTCGCGTTCGCCGTCTGGGACAACATGGAACGCATGTTGACACTCGTGCGTGATCACGTCGGCATCAAGCCGCTCTATTACGCGTTCACCGGAAACACGTTCGTCTTCGGCTCTGAGATCAAAGCGATCCTTGCCAGTAAACTAGTAAAACCTGAACTCAACCCCGAAGCCCTGCACCAGTTTCTGACGTTTCTCTGGTCGCCAGATCCGAACACGTTATTCGCCAACGTCAAAACAATCCCGCCCGGTCATCTCCTTCACTTTCACAACGACGAACTAACACTCAAACAGTGGTGGGACGTTTCCTTCAACACGATCGAAGAAGGCAAGAACGAAACGTGGTGGCGCGAGCGCGTGCTCGACACACTCGATCGCGTCGTCAAAATGGAGATGGTTGCCGACGTGCCGCTGGGTTCGTTTCTCTCAGGTGGCATCGACTCCTCCGGCATCGTCGCGATGATGGAGCGCCACAGCAACGGGCGGCGCATCAGCACCTACACCGTCGGCATCGAGAGCGAAGATCTGCGTTACGACATCATCCCCGACGATGTGCGTTGGGCGCGGCGCGTCAACGAGCAGTTTCAGACTGACTATCACGAGATCATGTTGAAGCCGTCTGTGGCTGAGCTGCTGCCGAAGCTGGTCTATCACATGGAAGAGCCGCCGATCGATATGGCGATTCCGAGTTATCTAATCTCGCGCGCGGCGCGCGAAACGCTGACGGTGATGCTCTCGGGCATGGGTGGCGATGAAGTGTTCGCCGGCTATCCGCGGCAGATGGCGATGAAGATCGCGTCCGCGTTCGATCCGGTTCCGAATCTTTTGCGACGACCGTTGATGAAAACCGTTGCGGGCGCTTTGCCGGGTGGATTACCTGGCAAACTGACGGCGCCACTCCGCAACGCGAAGAAGTTTGCTCGCAGCGCCGCGCTCGACTTCGAGGATCGATATCTCGGATACGGCACCTACTTCACCAACGAGATGAAGCGCCGGCTGTACTCCGATGACTGGCGCGCACTCACGACCCGATACGATCCTTACGCCGCGCACCGGGCTTACTTCGCGCGCGCCGCCGGCGCTGCGCCGCTAAACCAGCTTCTCTACGTCGACCTGAAAACGTTTCTCCCGTGTCTTAACCTTTTGACAACTGACAAGACATCGATGGCGGCAAATCTCGAGGTACGTGTGCCGTTCCTCAATCGCGAGATGATCGAAATGGCCGCACGCATGCCCCCGCGTCTGAAACTGCGCGGGCTGAAGCGCAAGTACGTCCTGAAGCGCGCGCTCGAAAGCGTCCTTCCGGCAGACGTAGTCTGGCGAAAAAAGGCCGGATTCGGCGCGCCAATCAGGTCGTGGCTGCGAGGCGCGCTGCGGCCGATGATTGGCGATTTGCTCTCGGAAGAGACGGTGAAGCGCCGTGGCATCTTCCGGCCAAAGGAAGTCAGGCGGGTCGTCGATGCCAACCTTTCGGGCCGCGAAGACTATAACCTCCAGGTTTTCCAGCTTTTAGGCCTCGAACTCTGGCACCAAACCTTTATCGACTGAACCGCGGATAACGCGGATAAACATTGACAATCATCTGCGCCACGGGCTAACCTGCCTGTGCGAGCCACCCTTAAGGCTCTCCCTGCGCCTCGATACTCACACAAGCTCCATGATTAGACAGGATGCAATCGAAATCACGCGTTTTTTGGCGGAAACGCCGGACACGCCTCAGTGTGTGCTCCTCGTCGAGGACGATCCGGCACTGCGACGCTACCTCGAAGTCGTGCTTCAGCGCGCCGGATACGTCGTCATGACGGCGGGAGACGGCTTGGAGGCGATGAAGGTCCTGCTCACTTTGCAGGTCGACGTGATTGTTACAGACGCTCTAATGCCGAATCTTGACGGGTATGAGTTGTGTCGCTTCGTGAGGAACAGCGACCATTTGGCTCACCTGCCGATCATCCTGCTGAGTGCTCTCGATCCGAAAAACTCGACGGAGCACGTGGATGTGTTTCTCGCGAAGCCGATTTCGCCGGAAGTTCTGCTTTCAACGATTTCAAAGCTGGCCGCTGATTAAGCTGATTTAGTACGGATTAAAGAGTCGAGGGGTGTGTAGGGAATGCCCTGGGCGGAGGCGACTGCCTCGTACGTGCAGTGGCCGGCGTAAGTGTTGACGCCTTCCTTCAGACCGGGATCGGCGGCGATCGCTTCGAGAAAACCCTTGTTCGCCAGTTTCAAAGCGTAAGGCAGCGTTGCATTCGTCAACGCGAAGGTGGACGTGCGCGGGACTGCGCCCGGCATGTTCGCGACGCAGTAGTGCAGCACGCCTTCAACGTAGTACGTCGGATCGGAGTGTGTGGTCGGGTGCGATGTCTCGACGCAACCGCCCTGGTCCACTGCGACGTCGACGATAACGGCGCCGTTCGGAACGTCTTTCAACATCGCACGCGTGACAAGCTTCGGCGCAGCCGCACCGGGCACGAGCACCGCTCCGACGATCAAATCAGCCTGCGAGATCGCGTCGTGAATCATGTAAGCACTGGACGCGAGCGTCGAGATCTTCGAGAGGAAAATGTCGTCGAGCTCGCGCAGTCGATCGAGGTCACGATCGATGATCGTGACCTGCGCGCTCATGCCGACTGCAATCTTCGCCGCGTTAGTACCAACGACACCGCCGCCGATGATCACCACTCGCGCCGACGGCACGCCTGGAACCCCACCCAACAGAATTCCGCGTCCGCCACTCATCTTCTCCAGGTAATGCGCACCGACCTGAATCGCCATGCGTCCCGCAACTTCAGACATCGGCGTCAGCAGCGGCAACGTTCCACGTCGATCGGTAATCGTTTCGTAAGCGATGCCCGTGACTTTGCGTTCAATCAACTGTTTGGTCAGTTCGAAATCCGGAGCGAGGTGCAGGTAAGTGAAAAGCAGTTGCCCTTCGCGCATGCGCGGGTACTCCGGCGCGATCGGCTCTTTCACTTTCACGATCATGCCGGCGCTGGCCCAAACCTCGTCAGCCGAACTGACGATGGTGGCGCCGGCGCGTTCGTAAAGCCCGTCTTCAAAACCCGACCCGCCGCCGGCGTTGGTCTCAACCCTGACGTCGTGCCCGGCATCCTTAAGCGCGCGCACACCGGCAGGCGTGAGCCCTACCCGGTATTCATTGTCTTTGATTTCTTTCGGGAGGCCGATAATCACAGTTAGTTCTCCGGGTTTTCACGCAAAGGCGCAAAGACAGCAAAGGAAGGCGCAAAGAAGTTGGAGGTTTTCTTTGCTCTCTTTGCGCCTTTGCGTGAAATGAAGTTCCTATTGAGGCGACTCGAGCTGATCAATCTGCGCGCGTTGGAGCTTGCCGCTGAAATCGACGTAGATCGATTTCCACTCAGAGAAGATGTCCAGCACCTGCGTTCCTGCTTCGCGATGCCCGTTGCCGGTGGCTTTGGTGCCGCCAAACGGCAGATGCACTTCCGCGCCAATCGTCGAGGCATTGACGTAAAAAATCCCGGTGTACATCTCGTTCATCGCTTTGAACGCGCGGTTGACGTTCTGCGTGTAGATCGCGGCAGACAGTCCGTAGCGAACACCGTTCGCGATCTGAATCGCCTCGTCGAGTGAGCTTGCCGGAATGACCGTCGTGACTGGGCCAAAAATCTCTTCCTGGGAAATGCGCATGTCTGGCGCAGCGTCGGTGAAGACGGTGGGCTCGATGAAATGGCCGTTTGCGTAGTCGCCTTTCGAGAGGCGCCTGCCGCCGCAAGCCAGTTTCGCGCCGTCGTCGTTACGTCCGATGCGGATGTAACCCATGATCTTCTCGACGGCGTCAGCGTTGATAACCGGACCAACATCGGTCTTTGGATCGGCGCCGTTGCCGACGCGCAGCGCTTTTGTCTGCTCGACGAGCTTTGCGACAAACTGTTTGTAGACTTTCTTGTGGACCACAAGGCGCGACGACGCGGTGCAACGTTGCCCTGAAGTACCAAAAGCGCCCCAGATGGCGCCTTCAACTGCCAGATCGATATCGGCATCGTCCATCACGATGATGGCATTCTTGCCGCCCATTTCGAGCGAACAGATCGCGTT
>Ga0114129_10012737_pt1 | contig 11972 bp, 10 predicted proteins | sample RhiMetdeltSRZDD1_FD_80071 | JGI IMG/M metagenome (GOLD analysis project Ga0114129, IMG submission 80071) | Populus rhizosphere microbial communities from Tennessee, USA - Rhizosphere MetaG P. deltoides SRZDD1 (version 2) (version 2) | ecosystem: Host-associated > Plants > Roots > Rhizosphere >... | reverse complement strand
CCGTCGGGCGCCTCGAGCCAGTGGAGAGCACCGTCGCCGAGCGCACCGTCGGTGCGCCTGATCGCGAGCGCCCGGCGGTAGAGCGACAGCATCGAGTCTGGGAGGCGGGCCTGGTGCTCGGCCGTGAGCTCCCGCCAGAGCGACGGCTGCGGCAGCCAGGGGTCGGCCGTCGAGCCCGCCGGGCTGAACCCGAACGGCGGCTTGTCTCCTGCCCATGGCAGGGGCACTCGGCACCCGTCGCGCCCCGGGTTGCTGCCGCCGGAGCGGAGGAACATCGGATCCTGGAGGACCTCGGGGGGGAGATCCTCCACCTCGGGCAGGCCGAGCTCCTCGCCCTGGTAGATGTACACCGCTCCCGGAAGCGCAAGCGTGAGGAGCGCCGCCGCCCGCGCGCGGCGCGTGCCGAGCGCGACGTCGACGGGAGGTGTCTCGCTCGTCTTGGCGGCGAACCCGAACGCCGTGTCTTCGCGGCCGTAGCGCGTGACGTGCCGGGTGACGTCGTGGTTCGAGAGCACCCACGTCGCGGTCGCACCGACGGGCGCGTGCGCGGCCAGCGTCCCGTCGATGCACGCGCGGAGTCGATCGGCGTCCCACGGACAGGACAGGAACTCGAAGTTGAACGCGGTGTGCATCTCGTCCGGCCGCAGGTAGCGCGCGAAGCGATCCACGTCCGGAAGCCAGATTTCGCCGATCAGGATGCGCTCGCCGGCGTACGAGTCGGCGAGCGCGCGCCACGTACGGTAGACCTCGTGAAGCTCGTCGCGGTCGACGAACGGATGCGGTGACGGGTCCTCGCGCGGGTCGAAGTCCGGCAGCGCGCCGTCCTTGAACAGCAGGGCGGCGGAGTCGATCCGCACGCCGGCGACGCCGCGTTCGAACCAGAACCGGAGCACGTCCTCGTGCTCGCGACGGACGTCCTCGTTGTCCCAGTTCAGATCGGGCTGCTCAGGTGCAAAGAGGTGCAGGTACCACTCGCCGGGTGTCCCGTCGCCGCTCTTCGTCCGCGACCAGGCGCTGCCGCCGAAGATGGACGACCAGTTGTTCGGGGGGAGCTCGCCTGCGGCGCCTCTGCCGGGCCGAAACCAGAACCGGTCGCGTGCGCGCGAGCCGGGACCGGCTGCAAGAGCTTCGCGGAACCAGCGATGCCGGTCCGAGCAGTGATTCGGAACGACGTCGACGATGACGCGAATGCCGTACGTCGCGGCCTCCTCGATCAGCTGCTCGGCTTCCGCGAGTGTCCCGAAAGTCGGATCGATGTCCCGGTAATCCGCCACGTCGTAGCCGCCGTCCGCCATCGGCGAGGGGTACCAGGGGGTGAACCAGATCGCGTCGACGCCGAGCCGCTGGAGGTACGGCAGCTTGGAGCGGACACCCGCAAGATCGCCGACGCCGTCCCCGTTTCCGTCCGCGAAGCTCCGGATGTAGACCTGGTAGATCGCGGCGCTCCGCCACCACGGGCGGCCGTTCTCGCAGCCGGCTGCAATCTGGGCGGCTGCCCCGGGACGAGATGTCGAGGTCGTCGCGATGGTCGGAGACTACACCGATCTCCGCAAAAAAGTCTATAACGATTGCAAAAAATCGACTAGGAGCGTGAGCCGGGCCGCGACGCGGCGGGGAGCGCCGGCCCCGTGGACGCACGCACGACGAGCTCGGGCTCGAAGAGGAGCTCTTCGCTCGAAACCGGCGTCCCGCCTATCTGGCTGAGGAGCTGCGCGACAGCCGCCTGCCCCATCGCCTCGATGGGCTGGCGCACGGTTGTGAGCGGCGGGTCGGTGCAGATCATGAGCGCCGAGTCGTCGAACCCCACGACGGAGACGTCGGAAGGGACGTCGCGCCCAGCCCGCCGGGCCTGGCGGATGACGCTCAGCGCGAGGATGTCGCTTGCGCAGACGATCGCCGTGACATCGCGGTCGAGGAGACGCTTCGCGGCCCCAACACCACCCTGAATCGAGAACGTCGCGTGCTCGACGAGCGCCTCGTCGCCGCCGCGCGCCCGCCGAAAAGCGTCGAACTTCCGGGCCGAGGGCACGTGGTCCTGCGGGCCGAGCACCATCCCGATCCGCTCGTGGCCGAGGGCCTCGAGGTGCGCGAGCGCCTGCTCGATCGCATGGGCGTCATCGACCGAGACTCGCGGGAAGCCGAGGTCGTCGTAGGCGGCGTTGATGAGGACGACCGGCAGCCCACGCTCGCCGAGCAAGTGGTAGTGCCGGTGGTCTGCCCCCGCCTCGTGGTACTGGCCGCCGAAGAAGATGATCCCGGACACGTGCTGCTCGAGCAGCATGTCGACGTATGCCGCCTCCGTCACTCCGGCGGCGGTCCGGGTGCAGAGGACCGGAGTGATCCCGCGGCGCGACAGCGCGTCGGCCACGACCTCGGCGAAGGCGGGGAAGATCGGGTTCTGCAGCTCCGGAAGCACAAGCCCGGCGAGCCGGGCACGCTGGCCGCGGAGTTGCGTCGGGCGCTCGTAGCCGAGGACGTCAAGCGCCGTCAGCACCGCCTCCTGGGTCGCCTTCGCAACGCCAGGCTTGCCGTTGAGGACGCGGCTGACCGTGGCCTCGCTGACCTTTGCGTAAGCGGCGACCTCGGCAAGCCGGCGGTTCATGAAAGAGAATGTAGTCGGTTTTGCTGACGGAGAGGCGCGACGACGCGCGAACTCGCTGAGTTCTTGCATTTTCTTGTCGAGTTTTGTACGGTCGTCGTCGAAATTTTCCGCGCTAGGATCCCCATCCTCGTCGGCACGGCCTTGGCGACGCTTGCCTCCTCCCCCGCGAGCGTCGCGGAGCCGGCCACACCGGCAGGGCACGAAACAGTCGCGGCAATCGATCCGGCCCTGACCGCCGGCCGCGGCGCGAGCCTCGGGATGGTCGAGCAGGAGGCCGAGAATGCGGCGACGAACGGGACCGTCCTCGGCTACGACACCAACGCGTACACTCTCGCCGCCGAGGCTTCGGGTCGCCGCGCCGTCAAGCTCCTTGCCGGCCAGTACGTGGAGTTCACGCTGACAAGGCCCGCGAACGCGCTGACGATCCGCTACAGCATCCCCGACACGGCCAACGGCGGCGGGATCGAGGCGCCGTTGATGCTGAAAGCGGATCCCGGGCCGTCCCGGACGCTCACGCTGACGTCGAAGTACTCCTGGTTGTACAACCAGTACCCGTTTTCGAACGACCCGGGCGCGGGCCTCCTCCACCCCGACTGGTGGGTGACGGAGTGCGGCTGCGTGCCGGCGTTCACGACTCCTTCGCCGACATTCGGGAAGCCGTTCCGACCGATGCACTTCTACGACGAGCAGCGCGTCCTGCTCGCACATACGTATCGCGGCGGCGACACAGTCCGCTTCACCGCTCCCGCAAACACGAATGCCGTTTGGACGGTCGTCGACGTCGTGGATTTCCAGGAAGTTGCGAAGCCCGACACGAAGCCGCCCGGCTCGATCTCCGTGATCCAGTTCGGCGCCGACCCGAGCGGCAGGAAGGACTCAGCGGATGCATTCGACGCCGCGATCGCCGCCGCGAGAGCGAAAGGCGTCCCCGTCTACATACCCGCCGGGACCTTCGAGGTCGACCGTCACATCGTCGTCGACGACGTGACGATCGAGGGTGCGGGCAGCTGGTACTCAATCGTCAGGGGGCGTGAGATCGCGCTAAACACGCCGCTTCCCGACGGTTCGATCCACACAGGCGTCGGCTTCTACGGCAAGTCCTCCGCGGACGGGGGATCCCAAAACGTCCACCTCTCGAATTTCGCGATTGAGGGCGACGTGAGCGAACGTGTCGACACGGACCAGGTGAACGGGGTCGGCGGCGCGCTCAACGGCTCGACGATCGACGGCCTGTACATCCATCACACGAAGGTCGGACTCTGGCTCGACGGCCCCATGCACGACCTGACGATCGCGAACACCGTCGTCACGGACCAGATTGCCGACGGGATGAACTTCCACCAGGGAGTGACGGGATCCACGGTGCAGAACTCGTTCTTCCGCAACACCGCGGACGACGCCATGGCGATGTGGTCGCACGCTGTCGCAGGCAAGCCTCAGCTCGAGAACACCGGCAACACGTTCGACCACAACACCATCCAGACGCCCTCCCTCGCCAACGGGATCGCGCTCTACGGCGGCCGCGACCTCATCGTGTCGAACAACGTCGTCGCCGACCCCGTCCGCGAGGGGAGCGCGCTGCACGCAGGATCCCGGTTCGGATCCACGCCATTCGCCGGAACGGTCGAATTCACGAACAACACGACCGTTCGCGCCGGCTCGCTCGAGCTCAACTGGAACATCGGGCTCGGGGCAATCTGGCTCTACGCACTCGAGGGCAGTCTCGACGCGAACCTCCAGATCGTGGGAGACCACTTTCTCCAGAGCACCTACAACGCGATCATGATCGTCTCCGAGTGGGCCGTGAAGGACCTCTACGCGATCCGGAACGTGCACTTCAAGGACGTGCGCGTGGACGGAACGGGAACGTCGGTCGTCAGTGCGCGCGCGGCCGGATCGGCCACGTTCGAGAACGTCGACGCCCGTAACATCGGCGCCGTCGGCATCAACAACTGCGGCTCGTTCCACTTCACGGCCGCAGGCTCGGAGTGGTCCGCGGTCGACCGCGGCGGCAACGACAGCTCGGGCACGAACACGACGGGGCCGTGGTTCGCGCCGTGGGAGCTGCCCAACACGATCACCTGCGACGACCGCCCGCCGGTCGTTGCGCCGCCTCCGCCGTCCCACTGGTAGCCGGGTCTGAGCTGCTCGCTCGGCGCGAGTGAGAGCCGCGAAAAGCTCGATGAGATCGACCTGCTCCCGCGGATTCGCCGCGGCTGACCCTGCCCCGGAACGGCGCTAACGTCGAGTCGAGCCAGAGGAGGCAGCGGGGCATGCATGCGTCGTTTGCCGCGGCTCGTCTTCCAGACATCGGCGTCAGCGGCCGATCCCTCGGTGGGCGCCCGACTTGTGTCTCCTCGTCCGCTGAGCTTCTCGGTCACCGCCGCCGGCTCGACGTCCCGGTGGGGAAGCCGCCCCTCCACGACGACGAGGCGCATGCGACAGAACAGATGACCTCTCCGTGGAGTTGGTTTGGCCATCGAAAAGAGGCTGCTATTTGGCGCGGCGTTTGTGCACCGCGAGCCCGGACGGCGACCGCTTAGCGGCCCGCCGAGGGCGGGATCGCGGGTTCGACGACGCGCAGGAGTTCGCCGACTTGCCGACCGGCTTGTAGTGGATGTCGGAGCGGTAGCTCACCGTGGACGGTGTAGTGGTTGCGTCGTCCTACCCTCGTCTTCGTCAGGTAGCCGGACGCTTCGAGCTGGCTGAGGATTTGTACGGTGGCGCGCTCAGTGATCCCGATGAGGTTGGCGATGTCGCGGATCCGTAGTTCCGGGTCGCGGGTAAGGCAGGCGAGCACTTGGAGGTGGTTGGTCAGAAACGTCCACCTCGATTGATCGCGAACCGCGTCAGCTCCCGTGTTCCAAGACTGGTTGGTCATAATGCTGCATTTTATTTCGTGTGTTCTATCTCCCGAATATGTATTCTACTGAAAGGGCATGACGACCATAGAAATGGAGGTCCCTTATGACAACGACACCGACTGAGCCCACGCAAGCGAGCGAAGCGGAGCTGGCGTCTCTGGATCGACTCGGTCCAGTTGACTACGTCGTCGTCGAATTTCCCGCGGGAGCAAGCAGCTTCACAGGCGAGATGGCCAAAGAGCTGCTCGCCTTGGTCGACTCCGGGACGATCCGCGTGATCGACGTGCTGATCCTCACCAAGAACGACGATGGTTCCGTCGACGCGACGGAGCTCTCCGACATCGCCGAGCTCGGGCCGCTGCAAGCACTTGAGACCGAGCTGGCCGAACTGTTGGCTGCGGACGATGTCGGGCACCTCGCCGCCGCCATGGAGCCGGGGAGCACCGCAGGAGTGCTGATCTGGGAGAACCTCTGGGCTGCGCCATTCGCATCGGCGGCGCGCCGCTCGGGTGGTCAGTTGATCGCGAACGGACGGATTCCTATTCAGGCGATCATCGCCTCCATCGAGGCCGATGAAGCATCTGCGAGCGAAGGAGACTGACATGCCACTCAGAGCAGCACGTGTCGGAAGAGTTGGCGTCATCGGCCACCCGGTAGCGAAGACCGCGGTAGTGGCCAAGGCAGTTTCACCTGGCCCTTCGCCGGTTGCGAAGACAGCGGTCGTAGCGGCCGCCGTCACACCTGGAAGGGTCGGGCGGCGCCGGCGAATCTAGCGCCGAACCTCACTTCTTCGGCACGAATCAGTGCTCATGCGAGCGCGGCACGGAAAGGGTGGTAGGAGTTGAGTCCGTCCCAGATCAAGAGAGATGTGCTTCCAATCCCTGACCGGCCATACGGCGGTCCGTTGCCCTTGGACGCGAAGGACCCGGAGGCGCAGTTTCCACCGATCGAGCCGCTACAGCCACCGGCCGGCGCGCCCAACGTGCTTGTCGTCTTGCTCGACGACGTCGGCTTCGCCGCGTCGAGCGCGTTCGGCGGGCCGTGCGCGACGCCGACGGCTGAGCGGCTGGCCGGGAACGGCCTCAAGTACAACCGGTTCCACACGACAGCGCTGTGCGCCCCAACGCGCGCTGCCTTGCTGAGCGGGCGCAACCACCACTCGGTGGGAATGGGGGTCATCACTGAGCTCGCTACCGCGGCGCCCGGGTACAACTCGATTCGCCCCAATACCTGCGCGCCGCTGGCGCAAACGCTGCTGCTAAACGGCTATTCGACGGCGCAGTTCGGCAAGTGCCACGAGGTGCCGGTGTGGCAGACGAGCCCGATGGGGCCCTTCGATGCCTGGCCGACCGGTGGCGGGGGCTTCGAGTACTTCTACGGCTTCATCGGCGGTGAAACGAATCAGTACTACCCGGCCGTGTACGAGGGAACGACGCCGGTGGAGCCGGAGAAGACGCCCGAGGAGGGTTACCACTTCACCGAGGACATGACCGACAAGGCGATCAAGTGGGCGCGCCAGCAGAAGTCGCTGATGCCCGACAAGCCCTTCTTCATGTACTTCGCGCCGGGGGCGACTCACGCTCCGCATCACGTGCCGACCGAGTGGTCGGACAAGTACAAGGGGCGGTTCGACCAGGGCTGGGATGCGTTGCGCGAGGAGATCCTGACGCGCCAGAAGGAGCTTGGAGTCGTCCCCCCGGAGACGCAGCTGACGGCGCGACACGATGAGATTCCGGCCTGGGACGACATGCCCGAGGGGCTGAAGCCGATTCTCGCCCGCCAGATGGAGGTCTACGCCGGCTTTCTCGAGCACACCGACCACCACGTCGGACGGCTCGTGGACGCGCTCGCGGACCTGGGCGTCCTCGAGGACACGCTCGTCTACTACATCATCGGCGACAACGGAGCGAGCGCCGAGGGCACGATCAACGGCAGCTTCAACGAGACGTTCATCTTCAACGGCGCCGCGGCGCTCGAGACGCCCGAGTTCATGGCCTCGCGCATCGACGACTTTGGCACACCGAAGGCGTACAACCACTACGCCGTCGGCTGGGCGCACGCGATGGACACCCCTTACCAGTGGACGAAGCAGGTCGCCTCGCACTGGGGCGGAACGCGCAACGGCACCATCGTCCATTGGCCGCGCGGGATCGCAGCGCGCGGCGAGGTCCGCTCGCAGTTCCACCACGTCATCGACGTCGTCCCGACCGTGCTCGAAGCCGCGGGGCTGCCCCAGCCGACGGTTGTCAATGGCGTCGCCCAACAGCCGATCGAGGGCGTCAGCATGGCGTACTCGTTCGACGGGGCGAGCGAGGCTGACCGTCACGCGACGCAGTACTTCGAGATGTTCTGCAACCGCGGCATCTACCACCAGGGCTGGACCGCGGTCACCAACCACAGCGTGCCGTGGATGCTTGAACCGTTGCCACCGTTCTCGGACGACGTCTGGGAGCTCTACGACACGAATACGGACTGGAGCCAGGCGCACGATCTCGCCGCCGAGATGCCGGAGAGACTGGCCGAGCTGCAACAGCTCTGGCTCGAGGAGGCCCGCAAGTACAACGTGCTTCCGCTCGACGACCGGCGCATCGAGCGCTTCAACGCCGAGCTCGTCGGCAGGCCGGAGCTTGTGAAGGGAAACTCACAGCTGCTCTTCGGCGGCATGGGACGCCTCACCGAGAACAGCATCCTCAACATCAAGAACAAGTCCCATGCGGTCACGGCGGAAGTCGTCGTGCCCGAGGAGGGCGCCGAGGGCGTGATCCTCGCCCAGGGCGGCGCCTTCGCCGGCTGGAGCCTGTACGCGAAGAACGGGCGTCCAACGTACTGCTACAACCTGCTCGGCCTGCAGCGCTTCAAGATCGAGGCGGACGCCGCGATCCCGCCCGGAACGCACCAGGTCCGGATGGAGTTCGCGTACGACGGCGGCGGTCCCGCCAAAGGCGGCACCGTCACGCTCTACCTCAACGGCGACAAGACCGGTGAAGGCCGCGTCGACGCAACCGTGCCGCTGATCTTCTCCGCAGACGAGACCGCCGACGTCGGACGAGACACCGCATCCCCAGTCAGCGACGACTACGAAGGCGAGAGCAGCGTCTTCACCGGCACGATCAACTGGGTGCAGATCGACCTCGGCGAGGACGCAAAAGACCCCGACCACCTCGTCACACCTGAGGAAAGACTCCGCGTCGCAATGGCCCGCCAGTAACGAATGTCTCGGCGGCCGAGCCCGGAGCATCGCGGCGGGCTGAGCTCACTCTTGTCTGACGATGTCGACAGAGATCTCAACCGCGGGGGTCGTTCTTCTGTTCTCGAGCCAGTGTGTGGTGTTCCTGTTCTCGGGCCAGCCCACGCCCGGCCCATAGGCCGTAGCTACTCCGTCGCGATGGTCGGTGACTCGGTGGTAACACCTTTCGTTTCGGGCGCCGCCTGTTCGTTGCTCATCGTCCTCCTCTCTCGACTCTGACGCCACGCTAACGTGGCCGTTCATGAACAAGCCGCGCATCTTCCTCGGGTCGTCGGGCGCGCAGGCCAAACTGCTCGAGGCGATCGCGCAGGGGCTCGAGGACGTCGCCGACGTCGAGCCGTGGACGACGACGTTCAACCCCGGACGATCGACTCTCGATCGGCTCGTCGAGCTCTCGCACGAGGTCGACTTCGCCGCCTTCGTGTTCGCCCAAGACGACTGGACGACCACAGATGCGTCCCAGTCCGGCCAGGCTTCGCCGCGCGACAACGTCGTGTTCGAAGCGGGGCTGTTCGGCGGCGCGCTCGGGATCAGGCGCACGTTCATTCTCCACGCGAACGATTCAAAGCTGCCGACCGACCTGCTGGGACTGACCTCCGTCCGCTATGACCCGGCCGCCGGCTTGGATGAGGTTCAGGCGATCAACCAGAAGCTCCGCAAGGCGATCGAGACCGAGGGCAGCCGGGGCCTCGTCGAGGGTCTGTGGTGGCAGCTCTCGCTGACCGTCCGGAGTGAGCACGAACCATCGGCGGTCAGCCTCCTGAGCGTCTCGCGGGACCGGGACGGTGGTCTGACCGTGAACGGCCGGGCCTGGCAGGAGGACGGCACCCTTTCTGCGCGCTACCGGAGCGAGGCCGCGAAAGAGCTTCGGGATCCGGCCGGTGTTCTCTACTTCTGGAAGGGCGAGCGCCCTCGAGACCCGAATGCTCCGCAACTCGAGGGCACCGGCGAGATCAGGCTGGAGAGCGCCGACCGCGCCACCGGGTACTGGACGACACGATCGGATCGCGACCTCGCGCTGAACGCCCGAACCGCCGGCGTCTACCTTCGCGCCGATCCCTCGGACCTCCAGGTGCTGGACGGCGGAACCGAGGAGGAGCGCAGCCGGCTCATCGCGCAGCGCCTCCAGGAATGGAAGTCGGCGGCGAACGCCTTCTGAGTACCGTCTTTAGCTAGGGCCGCGGCGACTCGGAGTCGCCCTCGTAATCCCCTGCCGCCCTGCCCAGGTAGCCGCCCGTCGTGGCAACGTCGTCCTTCCGCGCCTCGTAGTCCTCCTCGGCGACGTCCCGCTCGGCCTGCGTCATGTGGGTCTCCTCGTCCGCGCGCTCGAGCTCGTCCTTGTTCCACCATGCGCGAAGCCGGCTGAAAATGGCCACGTGGAGACGCTAGCACCCTGTGCGCGTTCACGCACTAGGCTCGCGTTGTGGACGTTCGGCTCGAACTGGCGCACGACCGTGCAGACGTTCGGCGCGTGTACCTCGACGCATTCGGCGTTCACGGCGAGGTGGTCGCGAATCTCGTCGACGACCTTCGCACCGGCGACGAGCTCTCGCTCGTCGCCGAGGAGGAAGGCGCAATCGTCGGGCACACGATGTTCACTCCGAGCCTGCTCGACGCGACGCGGCGACTCGTCGCGGTGGAGGTGCTGAGCCCCGTCGGCGTCGTGCACCGCCGCCAGAAGCAGGGAGTCGGCTCGGCACTGGTCCGGCGCAGTGGGCTCCGCGAGGCTGGTGACCTCGGTAGCGTGCACACGTGACGATCGTCGTCGTCCTGCTCGTCGTCATCCTGGTCTTGCTCCTGGCCGGGTCGATTATCGGCCTCGCGTTCTCGCTGTTCTGGCTCGCGCTCACCGGTCTGATCATCGGAGCGCTGGGGCGCCTCGTCCTTCCCGGCCGGCACGACATCAGCCTGCTCGCCACGGTGCTGATCGGGATCGGGGCGAGTCTCCTCGGCGGCGTCCTGGCCAACGTGTTCGACGTCGGCTGGTTCATCCAATTCCTCGTCGCGGTCGTGCTCGCCGCTGTCGGGGTCACGCTCTTCGCATCCGAGCAGCGCCGCAGGCCCGCCTAGGGGGCGGGCGGCCCGACGATCCTGCGGCCAGACGCCGGGCCGACCCCCCAAGACTCCCTACGCCCTGGCCGGCTCGATCCCTCTTCGGGCAGGGGTCAATCGGCCAGCGTCCGCCGCATGGTCGCTGACCTCTGACCCCTGGTTGCGCTCCGGAGGATCACCAGACCCCCGAATACCTCCGGTTGACGCGAACGGTTCATTCCTCGCCCGGCCCGGACGAAACGCCCGGAGGAGATAGGCTCGCCGCGTGCAGGAGCGGTTCTCCCGCCAGGCCCGGAACGAAGCGCTGCTCCGAGAGGTCAACGAGCGGATCGAGGAGCTCGGCCGCTCGGCCCAGGCCTGGTCGGACGACGGCGTCGTCGAGTTCCTCTGCGAGTGCGGCGAGGAGGGTGGGTGCGGACAGCGCGTTCGCATGCCGCCGGATGCCTACGAGCGGATGCGTCAGCAGGACGACCGTTTCGTGGTGCGTCCCGGTCACGAGACGCCGGAGATCGAGCGCGCCGTCGAGTGGACCGACGAGTACGTGATCGTCGACAAGATTCCCGCGGTCGAGCCTGAGGTGGCTGACGACCCGCGCGGCGCGCCGTCGTCCTAGCCGTCGTCGTCGCAGGCGACGTTGACGTAGCCCGAGCGGAACGCCCGCTCTTCGCCCGTCGCGGCGTCGTAGGCGTGCCGCCAGACGCAGCCGGTGTCGTTGGTCAGCAGGTGGATCGAAACGGAGGTCTCGGCCGAGGTCGTCCGCACGCGGTGGATGTCGTCGCGCGGCGGCAGCAGGACGTAGAAGTCGCCGGGCTGGAGCGCGCGCCGCTCGACCAGGTCGAGTCGATCGCCGTCTCGGGCGTAGATCTCCTCGTCCTGCGTGCCCCGGTAGAGGCCGACGAGACCCCACGCGAGGTGGTCGTGGATCGGCGTTTCCGAGCTCGGCGGGACGACCAAGGAGAACAGCGACAACGATCCGTCGCCGGCGCGGTAGAGGAGCCACTGGCCGATCCCGCCGCCCATTCCGCTCTCCGGCGCGGGCGCCTGATACTCGCTCGGGAGCCAGTCTCCATCGGCCAGCAGCTCGGCGAACCGTGGTCTGATCGCCTCGCATGCGTCCGCAGGGGAGCTCGCCTCGGCGACCGCGCGCTCGACGTCCCCGACGAACTGGCGCACGACCGGTGTGTCGAGGACGAACTCGGCGTCCATG
>Ga0114129_10012734_pt1 | contig 11973 bp, 10 predicted proteins | sample RhiMetdeltSRZDD1_FD_80071 | JGI IMG/M metagenome (GOLD analysis project Ga0114129, IMG submission 80071) | Populus rhizosphere microbial communities from Tennessee, USA - Rhizosphere MetaG P. deltoides SRZDD1 (version 2) (version 2) | ecosystem: Host-associated > Plants > Roots > Rhizosphere >... | reverse complement strand
GTTGCGCCAGCCGATGCCGGTGTTGTACGCGCAGAACGAGATCTCGCCCTGCTGCGTCGCGTACGGGATGATGCACATCTCGGTGCGGCGGAAGTCGTAGTTGAACAGATCCTGGAACCACATGCCGGCGATGAAGAGGAAGTTCCAGCGGTCGGCGCGGCGCTTTTCGATGTCCTGCATCGTGCGATCGCCCTCGACTCTCCCGTACTTGCCTTTCTCGGCCGATTTCGTGGCGCCGAAGGTCTTGTCGAACTTCTTCAGCAGGTCGGTGAGCTTGAAGTGCGTCGGCGACTGGAACGAGTCGTAGTTCCGGACCAGCGCGAGCGCCATCCCGAACACCGAGAGGAACCGCCCGCGGCCGGCGTCGCTGACGGCCGCCACGTCCTTGGCGAGCTGCTCGGCCTTCAGGAACTTGGTGACCGGCACCGCTTCCTTGGTTTCCTTGTCGATCATGATCGCCATGCCGACGCCGCAGTTCGGGTGGCAGCCGCACGTGAGCTGACCGAATTCCTTCTCGGCGCCGTGCGTCACGTCGGCCCAGTCGGTGAAGCTGCCCATGAACGAGATCGGGAACCAGTCGCGCACCGGCTCGCCGATGCCGGTCTGGTTCTTCACGTCGTGCGCGAGATGTGACAGCGTGTAGCGCTGCGCCGCCCGCCGCTCGGGCGTCACTTCCTCGTCTCGTCCGGTGAACGACACCGGCTGGAACGACAGGAAGTTGATCTTCTTCGGGTTGTCGAGCGCGAACTCGATGATCCGGCCGACCTGTTCGTTGTTCACGCCGTTCACGATCGTCACGACGGGCACGATGTCGACGCCGGCGTTGTACAGGTTCTCGATCGCGCGCAGCTTCACGTCGAACAGGTTGCCGACGCGCCGGTGCGAGTTGGCGGCGTTGCCGATGCCGTCGAACTGGAGATACGCGTAGCGAAGCCCCGCCTCCGCCGCCTTCTTCGCGAATTCCGGATCTTTCGCGAACTCGATGCCGTTGGTCGCCGCCTGCACGCTGTTGTAGCCCACCTTGCGCGAGTAGCGGACCGCGTCGAGGAAGTACGGCGAAATCGTCGGCTCGCCGCCGGAGAACTGCACCGACATCTGACGGCGCGGCTTGATGGTGATGGCGTTGTCGAGCACCGTCTTGATGTCGTCCCACGAGAGCTCGTGGACGAAGCCTACCTGGTTCGCGTCCATGAAGCACGGATCGCACATCATGTTGCAGCGGTTCGTCAGGTCCACGGTGAGGACGGAGCCGCGGCCGTGCTGGATCGTGCTGCTGCCGTGGTTATGGAGCTTCGAGTCGTTGTGCGCGCGGATGTCGCGGCCGGGGAAAACTTCCTCGAGATGCTTGAAGAAGTCGGTGTCGATCGCCATCACGTCCTCGAAGTGGCCGTGGATGGGGCAATCCTTCACCATCAGGATCTTGCCGTCGCGCTCGAGAATGGTTGCCTTGATCTCGCCGACCTTTTCGTTCAGCAGGACGCTGACGTCTTTCTTGCCGTCCAGAATCGCCTGTCGTGCCTCGCGCGTGCACGTGGGGCACAGCGAGTCGGTCTCTCGGGGCCAGCCGAGCGGCGGCTTCGTCTTCTGGTAAGACTTCAGCAGCGGCTTATCCGACCACTTCGGCGTGAACGACGGACGCTGATTGATCTTGTTCAACCCGTTGAAAACGACCCAGGCGCCGTTGGCGGCGATGGAGAGGCCCTTCTCGACGAACTTGATCGGCTTATGCATACGTAAATCATAGAGGCCGAACACCTTAAGCCGATTACATTTTCAGCGAACGGGCCATACCGGCGTTGAACGGGCACATTAACTCATTCAACGGCCCATACCCGACTCGTTAAGTCCGATATGCAAGACTCCGCAGAAGGCTCGCGCGGCTCGCGGGCTAGTCAGATCCCAAGTCGTTCCTTCAGCACTCGCACTCGATCGCGCGCGACGCTCAGCTCGGTTTTCGGATCGTCTTTCAACCGAACCAGCACGCCGCCATCTACGGCTGGAAAGAGCTCCTGCACGAACGCGATGTTCGCGATCGTCGCGCGGTGGATGCGCACGAATCGCCGTCCGTCGAGCCGCTGTTCGAGATCGGACAGCGGATAGTCGACGACGTGCTCGCGTCCATTGACGACGGCGAAGGTGAGCTTGTCCTTGGCGAGGAAATGGCTGACGCGCGCGACGTCGAGCACGGTGGTCCGCTCGCCGACCTTCGAGGCAATTCGCAGCAAGGGGACGGGTCTCCTCGCGTTGTTCTGAGACCCGTCCCCGGTGAGGTGTGCGGCGAGTTCACGCGCGAGCTCCCTCACGTCGCGCGTCGGCTGCCCCACGAGCCGCTCGAGCTTGTCGAGCGCGCGATCCAGTCGCTCCGGCTCGATCGGCTTTAGGAGATAGTCCACCGAGTTCACCTCGAACGCTTCCAGCGCGTACCGGTCGTAGGCCGTCGTGAAGATCACGAGCGGCTCCGGCTCGATCTGCTCGAGCAACTCGAATCCGGTCAAGCCCGGCATCTGGATGTCGAGGAAGAGGACGTCGACTGGATGCGCGCGCAGGAAGGTGAGCGCGTCTTCGGGATCGATCGCGTGGCCGGCAACCTCGACACGGCCGGTCGCCTCGAGCATGCGCCTCAGCCGCTTGACGGCCAGCGGCTCATCGTCCAGGACAAATGCGCGAATCATGATCGCTGGTGCTTCGGCGTTCGATGTTCGCCGTTCGAGGTTCGTCGTTCGAGTTTCCAGGTTCGCTGTTCGCCGGCACAGACAGCGTGATCGCGGTCCTGCCGGGCCGGCTGTCGACCGTCAGGCTCGATCCGGCGCCGAGCGTCATCGCCAGGCGTTCGCGCACGAGCGCAAGGCCGTGTCCGGGCGGCACCGTCGCCGCGTCGAAGCCTGGACCGTCGTCTTCGACGGCGATCTCGACGCGGCCGTTGTTGGCCGCGGCGCGCACCGCGATCGATCCGCCCTCGCGGCGCGGCGAAATGGCGTACTTCACGCTGTTCTCGACGATCGTCTGGACCGCGAGGCGAGGGACGCGAACGGTGCGCGCCTCTTCGCCGGCATCGATGGTGTAACGGAGCCGGCTGCCGAAACGCACGCGCTCGATGTCCAGATAGGCGGCGACCACGCGCAGCTCCTCGTCGAGCGGGACGAGCGGCCTCGCCGTGCTGTCGAGCGACGACCGCATCAGCGACGCGAGCTGCGCTGTCATCCGCTCGGCGCCGGCCGGATCCTCATGAACCAGGGCGGCGATGGAGTTCAGCGTGTTGAAGAGAAAGTGCGGTTGCACGCGCGATTCGATCGACGCCAGCTGCGCTTCTGCCGCGATCCGTCTTGCCTCCGCTTCGTCTCGCTCTTTGGTACGAAGCGCCAGCGTGGCCGCGTCGAGGCGCCCGCGCAGACGCTCCACGACGGTGAAGAACATCCCGAAGAGCAGGGTGCAGATGACGGAAATCTTCAGCGGTTCGCCCAGCCACAGGCGGAGAAGCGCCCGCGTCTCCACCAGCCCCATCATCGCGAAGATCAGCATCCCGATCAGGCTGCCAGCTGCGGCGAGGATCGCGAGCAGGGCGGCGACCATCGCCCAGTTGAATGGAGGGCCGACGAATCCGAAGATTTTCGGGGCGAGGCGCGGCATGACCACGATGCACAACGACGAGCAGCACAGCGAGAAGATGAAAGAGGCGAACGACGACGTCAGCACGCGCGTGAGCGGCGTGTGCAGCGTGACGCCGCCGAACGCGATCTGGGCGAGCACTGCCGCGGCGGCATTCACCGCGACGATGAACGCCCAGAATCGGATGCTGCGGTTCATTTCGGCGGCATTGGCACGTCGATGAGGCCCGGCACTTTCAGCGTCGTCGGCGCAAAGCGGCCGCCGGCGGCGAGTCCGCCAGGCAGCGGCTTGTACAGCTCGATGGCAATCTGCGACACCGGGAACGGATTCTCCGCGGTTGGCGTGCCGGCGAGCGTCAGCGACGCGATGGCCATGATCGGACTGCCATCGTCCGGGATGTCAGCCATCGGCGTCCGCGGCGCCGAGCCGGGAGCGAAAGCCTTCTGCAGAGACCGGTGGGTGTCGCTGTAATACCAGGTCAGTGCCGCTTTCTTGTTTTCGAACCACGCAAAGATCACCTGTTTGCCACTCGACGTGCGCGCCGTCTCGACGCCCAGCACGCCGGGTGTCGCCTTGAGCGCACCGACCAGGTCGGGCAGGGCGCCGCCTGCAGGCGGCTGTGCTCCGCGGCCCTGGCCCTGAGCGGCGACGACCGGTCCCAGCACCACGGTCGCCAGAATCGCCAACCCGACGACTTCACGTCCGATCTTGTTCATGCAGCCCTCCTGAACCTGACTATACGAAGCCGGGTCAAGAATGATGGCGACGTTCCGACGAAAGGCATCCGTTTCGCCGTCAGAGGGCGCCGGTTCAGGATGAACGCGACGTCACCGGACCACCTGACCTGCGAGGCGCGCGCTATTATCAACGAATATGTCGGTACGGGACGTCATCATCATCGGCGCGGGTCCGTCCGGCCTCGCGTCGGCGATTGCCGCGAAACAGCACGGACTGGACTACCAGGTGCTCGAGCAGGGCGCGCTTGTAAACTCGATTTTCCGTTTTCCGCCGCAGATGGTCTTCTTCACCACGCCGGAGCTGCTCGAAATCGGCGGCCTGCCGTTCGTGTCGCCGTACGAGAAGCCGACCCGGACCGAAGCGTTACGCTATTACCGGGCCGTCGTCGATACCTACGATCTGCAGATCACATTCGACGAGAAGGTGATGGTGATCTCGCCGGAGGACACCCTTTTCGCTCTCGAGACGCTGTCGGGTCGTGGCGTTCGTCGAGTGCGGTACGCGCGGCATGTCGTGTTGGCAATCGGGTACTACGATCATCCGGTGATGCTGGGCGTTCCGGGCGAAGACCTTCCACACGTGCGCCACAACTACGCGGAACCGCATGTGCATTATCGTCAGCGCGTGGTGATCGTCGGCGGCGGGAACTCGGCTGCCGAGTCGGCGTTGGAAATGTTCCGCGCTGGAGCCCACGTCACGCTCGTTCACCGCGCGCCGGCGCTCAAGTCGACGATCAAATACTGGGTGCGCCCCGATATCGAGAACCGCATCAAGGAAGGGTCGATCGCCGCGAAGTTCGAGCGGTGCGTGAAGGAGATTCGACCGACGTCGGTCGTGATCGTTGGGTCGGGTGGGCCTGATGGGTCGAGTGGGCCGGGCGGGGAAGAGGAGATTCCTACAGACGCCGTATATCTGCTGACTGGCTATCGCGCCGATACTGAACTGATGTGCCGCGCCGGCGTCATGCTCAACGAGCGGCAGGGCCCCATTCACAACCCTGAGACGTTCGAGACCAATGTGCCCGGCCTCTTCGTCGCAGGCGGCGCGACCGCAGGCGTCGACACCGGCACGATCTTCATCGAAAACGGACGCTTCCACGGGACCCAGATCATCGAGGAGATTGCTCGTCGTCTCGAATCGTGAGAGCTGAACCGCCGTCGCGATCGCGCTGGCCCCTCGAGTTGTGGTTGCTGCTCGCGCTGGCGGCTGGTGTTCGATTCTACGGTCTGCGTTTTGGCATGCCTCACGTGTGGGCTCGCCCTGACGAACTGGTGGTCTGCGACGTCGCTCATCGGTTTCTGACCGGCGATCTCAACCCGCACTTCTGGGATTACCCCACCCTTTTCATGTACGTGCTCGCTCTGGTCGACTACGGCTACTACTTGTACGGGCGGGCCGCTGGATGGTTCGAATCGTTGCCACACTTTCTCTCGTTATGGCGAGTCCAATGGACGCCGTTCTTCATGATTGCGCGGGTCGTGAGTGCGGCGGCCGGGACCGTCACGGTCGCGATCGTCTATCGGATCGGAATGCGACTGTTCAACCGCCTCACGGCAGGCATCGCCGCCTTCTTTCTCGCGCTCGCCTTCCTGCACGTGAGAGATTCGCATTTCGGCGTGACCGACGTCTCGATGATGTTGTGCGTGACGCTGTCGACGGCGTGCCTCATCTGGGGAGCCCTCGAGGATCGCACCGCGCCGTTTGCGTTGGCCGGAGCGATCGCCGGCGCCGGCGCGTCGATCAAATACAACGCCCTGCTCATGATGGCGCCGCTCCTTTTCGCAGCCGTCGTGTACGCGCGCGGTCGGTGGAGCCAAGCGGCTTGGCGGATCGTGGCATTCTCGGCGCTCTTTGCCACGGCGTTCTTCGGAGGAAGCCCGTATGCGGCGATCGACTGGTCGTCGTTCATGCGCGGCCTGCTTGGCCAGTCGAAACACGTCGCGACACCACACGGGATCGATTTGGGACGCGGAGGCGTCTACCACATCGTCTTTTCCCTGCGCTACGGTCTTGGGCTCCCGCTGCTGACGGCGGGCATCGCAGGTCTCGCGTGGCTGTGCGGACGCGACTGGCGAAAGGGCGTCCTGCTGGGGTCGTTCCCAATCGTCTATTACCTCGTTCTCTTCTCGACGCGGACGGTGTTCGTCAGGTACGCGATACCGCTGGTACCGTTCCTCTGTCTGGGGGGCGCTTACACGACGGTCGAGATGGCGCGGGCCATCGCGGCGCGCACGCGCGTCTCACTCGTCTCGGCGGCATGTGTTCTCGCGTCGATCGTCATTACCCCTTCGGCGATGGCGGTCGCGCGCCTCGATCGCGTGTTTGCGGCGACCGACAGCCGGCTGCTGCTCGCCGACTGGATTCGGACGAACGTCAGGCCGGGCAGCTCAATCTATCTGGCTGGCAACATCGTCGTCGAGCCGATCGTCGACATCGGATCGGTGAAAACGCTCCGGTACTGGACGCATCGGAGCGGTTGGAGCTTCGACGAGCAACGACGACCTGTGGATGGGACGCCCGAGTGGCTGGTGATTCCAGAAACGGCGGTGCCGCAGTTCAGCTACTGTCCTCCGGACGTCAGCCGCCTCGCGCGCGAGCGCTACGACGTTGTGCGCGTGATCAAAGCCATGGACCTGGACAGGAATTTGTTCGATCGCCAAGACGCGTTCTTCTATCCGTACGCGGGATTTCATGACGTGCAGCGCGGCGGTCCGAACTACGTCGTCTACGCGCGGAAGCCTGAGGCGGCGGCGATGCAGGGCTCAGTGGGCGAAGGTCGACAGACCGGGCGTCCGCGCCATCATGATCTTCATCTCGAGTAGCTCGACGAGCGATTCGGCCCGCGTTCGCAGGCACGGCTTCTCGAGCAGCGCCAGCTTCTCGAGCGGCTCGAGATCGAGGTACTGCGCGAGGGCGTTCACAAGATCTTCGTCGGGCATCGCGGCGGGCATCTTGATGTCGGCGCCCGGTCGCAGGGCCCCTGCCCGTTCGACAGCGGGGGCGAGCAACGCCTCGAGCTTCGATCGCTGATGGCGGATCGCCGTGCGGTCGTCGTTTCGCAGCGGTTTCTCGAAGATCGGCTCGACCACGCCACGCCGATAGCGTCGCGTCCGGTCCTCCTGAACGATTCGGAACCGTTCGAGGCCACGCAGAACGATATTGAAGCGGCCATCGGCCAGCGCCTCGACATGCGTAATGACCCCGCTGCATCCGACCGGGTACACCGGCGGCGTCCCCTCGTAGTCCCGATCCCACCCTGGGCGGAGAAGGACCATGCCGATCATCCGATCGCTCGCCACCGCGTCGGCCACCATCTCTCGATAGCGCGGCTCGAAGATGTGCAACGGCAGAAACACGTTCGGGAACAGCACGACGTTCGGCAGCGGAAAAAGGGGCAGTAGGTCAGACATCACGCTTTAGTGAATCGTCTTCGTTTTCTTGTCCATGTAGTCCATCAGGACGTACTGGCCCAGTGTATAAGGGGTCGTGAAGTATGCCTTGCCTTTGCAGATATCTGCGACCCTGCGAACGAAGCTGACCAGATCGTAATCGCGCGCGAGCATGAACGTGTTGATCATGATTCCGCTCTTGCGGCACGCGGCGACCTCGGCGCACGTTTCGGCCACGATGAAGGGATCGAGGCCGAAGGCGTTCTTGTAGATGCGGCCGTCGGGCTGCGTCAGCGCAGAGGGCTTGCCGTCCGTAATCATGATGATCTGGCGCATGTCCTTGCTCTGCCGATCGAGAATGCGGCGCGCGAGCCGCAGTCCTTCACGCGTGTTGGTGTAATAGGGACCGACGCGCACCCGACCGAGCTCGGCGAGGGGAATCTCTTCCGCGGAGTCGTGGAAGAGGACGACTTTCAGCGCATCGCCGGGATACTGCGTCTTGATCAGCTGCGCGAGCGCCAGGGCGACGCGCTTGGCCGGCGTGAACCGATCCTCGCCGTACAGAATCATGCTGTGGCTGCAGTCGAGCATCAGGACCGTGGCGCACGAGCTCTGATACTCGCCCTGAATCACCATCAGATCTTCATGGGTCACGGTGAGCTGCGCCGTGCTCTCTCCGTGCTCGTGCTGACGCTGCGCCGCGTTGAGCAGCGTCGCCGCGGCATCGAGATTGAGAGTGTCGCCGAATTCGTACGGTTTGGGCGCGCCGGTGGTTTCGACGCCGGTTGCCTGCTCGCGCGTGTCGTGTCTGCCGAAGCTGCTCTTCCCGAGCGAGCCAAGCAGGTCGCGAAGCGCGCGATACCCGAGGAAGTCGAGCGTCTTGTCGGTGACTTCGAACTTGACGGGCGCGGGCTGGTCCGGTCCGTGGCCGCGGCCCTGACGCCGCTCGCGCTCGGCTTGCAGATCGGGCGGCGTGGAGATGTAGCCCTGGTCCGCCATCCGTTCGATGATTTGCTGAATGAGCTCCTCGAGCTTCGATCGCGCGTCCCCTTGATCGGCATCCGCCGGGTCGCCGAGGAGCCTTTCGATCGTCTCCTCGGGAAGCACGCCGCCGTTGAAGAGCGCGTCGAGGATCGCGTCGTGCAGCGCCTGCATCGTCCGCTCTTCATCGTCCATCGCGTACGGATTCCCGAATCCGCTCGAGAGCAGCAGATCGGACAGCTTCGCCACCAGATCCTCGAGATCCAGATCGTCCAGGGCGTCGCCTGTGTACTTTGTGTATCGGTACTTCACTGATCCCTACGCCCTAATCCCTAGTTGTAATACTTCTTCTTCCCGCTGGGAATCCGAATCTCCTCGTCGATCGCCTGCTCTTCGCGGCGTGTCGGGCGGCGCGCCGTCGATTCGACGGCGGAGTAGCCGCGCTCTTCGCTGCGGCTGATTTTCTTTTGGGCGTAGAGCCCTTCGAGCACGAAGTCGATCGCCGAGGCAACCGCCGGCGCGGCGGAGCCCTTCGGCAGCCCGGTGCGCTCGGCGAGCTCGCGAATCCCCTGCAGCCCTTTCGTGAGCGTGATGACGTTCTCCGCCGAGGTGCTGTCCTCGAGAGGCAGCGATCCACCCAAGTCGAACCACTCCACCACGGTCCGGGTGTCGACGCCTTCGAACATCCCTGTAAACACCGATCCGACAGCGGATCGAATCAGGTCGCGCGCCACTTGCTCCGCGCCGCGCAGCTCGCCTTCGTACTCGAGCTCGAATTTGCCGGTGATCGACGGCAGCGCGGCGTAGAGATCGGTGACGCGCGGAACGACGAGCGTCTCGCCGTTCGTCAGCGCGCGACGCTCGGCGTTCGATACGACGAGCTCGAGCGTCGTGATGGGCAGCCGCTGGCTGACACCGGATCGCTTGTCGATTTTCCGGTCCGCGCGCGCTTGGAATGCCACCTCTTCGACCACTTCGCGGACGTACGGCGGAATGTCCACCTTGACGGCGTCCGCGCGCTCCGTCCACGCCTCCTGCTTGGTGATCGCCATCGCGTTGTGGCGCGTCGCAGGATAATGAGTGCGAATTTCCGATCCGATGCGATCCTTGAGCGGCGTGATGATTTTGCCGCGGGCGGTGTAGTCCTCGGGGTTCGCCGTGAAGACGAGCATCACGTCGAGCCTGAGCCGCACGGGATAGCCCTTAATCTGGACGTCACCCTCCTGCAGGATGTTGAAGAGTCCCACCTGGATCTTGCCGGCGAGGTCGGGCAGCTCGTTGACGGCGAAGATGCCCCGATTGGCCCGCGGCAGCAGCCCGTAGTGCATCGTCAGCTCGTTCGAGAGATTCAGACCCGCCTGAGCCGCCTTGATCGGATCGATGTCGCCGACCATGTCTGCGATCGTGACGTCTGGCGTTGCAAGCTTCTCCACGTAGCGCGATTCGCGCGGCAGCCAGCCGATTGCGACGCGATCGCCCTCCTTGGCCACGCGCGATCGGCATGCCGCGCACAGCGGCGCGAGCGGATCGTCGTGAATCTCGCAGCCTGGCATCACCGGAATCTGGTCGTCAAGCAGATCCACGAGGCCGCGCAGGATGCGGCTCTTCGCCTGCCCGCGCAACCCGAGCAGAATGAAATTGTGGCGAGAAAGAACGGCGTTCACGAGCTGGGGGATGACCGTTTCGTCGAAGCCGATGATGCCGGGGAAGAGCGCCTCGCCCGTCCGCAGCTTTCGAACCAGGTTATCGCGGACTTCCTGTTTGACCGGTCGCGACCGGTAGCCGGATTTGCGTAGTTCACCGAGGGTCTCAATGGCCGCCATGAATCGATTCTATCAGTAGCAGGGGACTACCGGCTGAAGTCTGTCGTGCTCAACGACGGGTTGATGGCGAGTTCGTCGAGCGGAAGTTCCTCGCCATGCGATCGACATTCTCGCCGCGAAGCCGTTGTCGGCGATGGCGACGATCCCGAGCGGCTCGCGCACGTTGAGACCGCGTTGTAGACTCGCGTCGTGCGTCATCCGTTCTTCAGCGCCACTCGCCCGCTGGTGTTCGCGCACCGCGGCGGCAGCGCGCTTGCGCCGGAAAACACGATGGAAGCGTTCGACAACGGCCTGACGCTCGGAGCCGACGGAATCGAGCTCGACGTTCACTTGTCGCGCGACGGCGTCGTCGTCGTTCATCACGATCGGACGCTCGACCGCACCACGACCCTGCGCGGTCCGATCGCCGATCGCACCACCGACGAGCTTCGGCGCGTGGGCGTGCCAACCCTCGTGGATGTTCTCGAGCGTCATCGCGAGGCTCGTGTGATCGTCGAGCTCAAAGTGAACAGTGAAGCGATGGCGCAGGCGATCGTCGACGTCGTTCGTCAGGCGGGCGCTGTCGATCGGGTCTGCGTCGGATCGTTCGGGCGACGCGTGTTGCGCGCCGTGCGAGCGCTCGAGCCGGCCGCCGCGACGAGCGCAGCGCGCGAGGAAGTTCGGTGGGCCCTGTATCGCTCCCGGTGCGGCTGGCCGGTGACGCGCGTCGCGTACGATGGATATCAAGTACCGGAGATCGCGGGGCGCACACGCGTCGTATCGCCGCGCTTCGTGAGCGATGCGCATCGAGCCGGTCTTGCCGTGCAGGTGTGGACGGTGGACACGGAAGATGCGGCGCGGCGCCTGCTCGACTGGGGTGTCGACGCGCTCATCACCGATCGGCCCGACGTCGTCGTTCCGGTCGTGCTATCATCGCCGCCGCCATGCCCCAGTATGTAATCGAACGCGAGATCGCGGGCGCGGGCCAGCTCACCGACGACCAACTCCGCGACGTGTCGTTGAAGTCGCTCGAGACGCTCGGAAGCCTCGGACCCCAGATCCAGTGGCTCCACAGCTACGTGACCGAAGACAAGATCTACTGTGTGTATCTCGCTCCCGACGAAGCGACGGTGCAGGAACACGCACGGCGGACGGGGATTCCAGCGAACCGAGTCTCCGCCGTGCGCCGTCTTCTGGATCCAGTCAACATCAGGTAGTCGCGGCGCCGCGCGCGTACGCGATCAGTTCTTCGATATCCATCGACCAGCCGCTCATCCAAGCCGTTGTCGTGACGGTGGCTTGTGGACCGAGGCGCACTGACTCGAGCGCGCGTTCCAGCCGCGCATGCTCGGCCGGCGCTGCGGGCACGCCAACGGCCTGTCGAACGGCGGCAGCGCCGCCCGCGAGAGTGACGGCGCGGAGCGCGTTGCCGTCGGCCGCCGCGACAATCGCGAGCG
>Ga0114129_10012733_pt1 | contig 11973 bp, 11 predicted proteins | sample RhiMetdeltSRZDD1_FD_80071 | JGI IMG/M metagenome (GOLD analysis project Ga0114129, IMG submission 80071) | Populus rhizosphere microbial communities from Tennessee, USA - Rhizosphere MetaG P. deltoides SRZDD1 (version 2) (version 2) | ecosystem: Host-associated > Plants > Roots > Rhizosphere >... | reverse complement strand
ATCGCGCGTTGCATCCCACAATGCCGAAGCAGCTTCGGGTTGAACCTGATTTTCCAATTCGCCATTTGACATTCTCCGTAATATATCGAAGTGAGAATCTCGGGCGCGAAGAAGCTAGGTTTCACTGACTATACAACAATTTGGGAATCGAATCAACAAAAATCCCCCATGCGGGGGATAATTCAATGGATTGGAAACATCAAAACTACCTTTTGCGAAAGGGGTCTTTATTACCAGTCATTGCAAAGCCTCCCCTCGGACGGGTGACCCCACTACGCCATTACCGTCTGTCCCGCTTCAAAGCCTCTCTTAAGCGCCTCATAATTCTTCGGCAGGAGATGTTTGTGTCTCGCCGGCAGATGCCCCTCTAATGCCTTCTCCACATCCTGAATCGTAATTTCGGGGAAGGCTGTCAGCAACGCGCCGACTGCGACCATATTCAGCAGTTTCTTATCGCCGATCTCCTCGGCAATTTCGTTGCACGGCACAAAGATGACGTTGATATCCGTCGGTTTCGCCTCGCGATCCACCATGGACTGATTGACGATCAATGTGCCACCTTTTGCCAGCGTCTCTTCATATTTATCAAAGGACGGAAGGTTCAGGGCGATCGCCAGTGGCGGATTCTTTACCAGAGGCGAGCCGATTTCCTCATCGGCGATAATGACCGTGCAATTCGCAGTGCCGCCTCGCATTTCGGGGCCATAGGACGGAATCCAGGTCACTTGCTTGCCAACATCCATGGCGGCGTAAGCCAGCACCTGGCCCCCGAACAAAACGCCCTGGCCGCCAAAGCCAGCAATAATGATTTCTTTTTGCATCCTAACCTCCATGTCATTGCGAGTGCTCGTTGCGAAGCAACTCCTAACGAAAAAAGAGATTCCTTCGGGATTTAGACGCTCTTGTGTCTCAACCCTCGCAATGACACCTTAAACTTTAATCTGTGCCACGCCGGCCGCGATCTTGTAATCACCGAGCGGGAAAGCCGGAAGCATGTGCTGTTCCACGAACTTCAACGAGTCGACTGGTGTCATTCCCCAGTTGGTGGGGCATGTGGAGAGCAACTCAACCATCGAAAAGCCGAGTCCGCGCGCCTGGGTTTCAAATGCCAGGCGGATGGCTTTCTTTGCCAACCGAATATTCTTCGGGTCATGCAAAGAGCGACGCACGCAATAACCAACGCCATCGAGTGTGGATAACATCTCAGACATCCGAATGGGGAAGCCCTGCGTTTCCACATCCCGTCCGTTCGGTGAGGAGGTGGTCTTCATACCGGGCAGTGTCGTTGGAGCCATCTGTCCGCCAGTCATGCCGAAGTTGGCATTGTTGATGAAGATCACAGTCAGGTTTTCACCACGCGCCGCGGCATGCACAATTTCACCCATTCCGATGGAAGCCACGTCACCATCGCCTTGATACGTGAAGATGATGCGATCAGGCAGCACGCGCTTGATTCCGGTCGCCATCGCAGGAGCACGGCCGTGTGGGGCTTCGACAAAATCTGTATCGAAGTAGTTGTATGCGAACACCGCGCATCCGACCGGCGCGACGCCAATCGTCTTATCGATCACGCCCATCTCTTCGAGCACCTCTGCTACCAGCCGATGTGCCACACCATGCGTGCAGCCGGGGCAATAGTGCGTCGGCATATCAGTAAAACCTTCAGGTCGATCGTAAACCAGATTGTTCGGAGCAAGTGTTTTCATGGCTTACCTCATTCCTACCATGCGTTCGTACCATTGTTCACGGGGGTTTGAGTCAACAGATAAAGGTTCCGCAGCAATCCGTTCGATCTCACGCAGGATTTCTTCCGTGAACGGGACTACACCACCCATGCGTCCATAAAACTCGACTGGTACGCGTCCTTTGACGGCCAAGCGCACGTCCTCGAGCATCTGGCCCGAATTCATCTCTGTGACCAGGAATCCGCTCACGTGCCCGATGAGCTGCTCGATGGCTTCGACCGGGAACGGGCTTACGGTGACCGGCCTCAACAGACCCACCCTGATTCCTTTTTGCCGCGCCTGTCGCACAGCCGATAGCGCCACCCGTCCCGCCGTGCCGAAGCCGATGATGACAAGTTCTGCGTCGTCGAGGAAATATTCCTGGTAACGGACTTCGTGCCGTTGTATGGCTCGCCAGCGGGAGATGAGTCTCAGATTGGTTCTCTCTTCTTGAACAGGATCAAGATAAATGGACGTCAGGATGCGGCGCTCGCGCTTTCCCAACGTGCCATCGGTGGCCGAATCCCAATTGGCGCGTTGGATCGCTTTCATCTCCGGCATCTTCGCGGGCTCCATCATCTGTCCCACACAACCGTCGAGGATGATCATGCAGATCGTCCGGTATTTCTCCGCAAGGTCAAAAGAAAGCACAGTAAGGTCAATCGCCTCCTGAACGGAGGCCGGGGCAAGCACGATGTTGCGATAGTCGCCATGCCCGCCGCCGTGTACGGCCTGGTTATAGTCACCCTGCGCCGGAGCAATGTTGCCGAGTCCGGGTCCGCCGCGCATCACATTGACCAACACTGCCGGGACTTCTGTGCCTGCAATGTAGGACAGCCCTTCCATCATCAGGCTCACCCCCGGGCTAGAAGACGTGGACATTACACGCACACCGGCACATGCCGCGCCGTAAACCATATTGATCGCGCCCAGCTCGCTTTCGGCTTGCAGGAAGGTGCGCCCCAATTCGGGCATGCGTTTTGAAAGATATTCAAGGATTTCCGTTTGGGGAGTGATGGGGTAGCCGAAATACGCTTCAAGCCCCGCGCGGACGGCAGCTTCGGCGATGGCTTCATTGCCTTTCCATAATTCGCGTGTCATGTATTTCTCCAAAACATCTAGGGGCGTAGCATTGCTACGCCGCTACGGTTAATGATGCGGGACGGGGAACCGCTTTTGTGATCTCACGATATACAGTGATGGCTGCATCTGGACAAACGATTGCACAGATAGCACACCCCGTGCAGCCGTCTTTGTACGTATGCGCGGGGTGATAACCCTTTGGGGTGATTCGCGTCCGATCCAGCTCCATCACATCTTGAGGGCAGGCGCTGATGCAAAGCTCGCAGCCTTTACAGTATGTATCACTGACTTCGATCCAACCTTTGGCTGGCATTGGCACTCCTTATCTGAGTAGTCCGATGTTAATTAGCGGGTTTACCGCATATTCATTATCGCTTTTTCATCCTTTGGAGAATAGTACCAAGCGTCATTATCAAAGACTTACGAATATCATTATCTGCGCAGATGGTAGAATCACATCTTGAACCCGATTTTGAGGATCACTTGGCTGAGGCTGCCCGGGTGAAAATCATAAGTGTTCATCGCGTATTTCTCATGCCAGTACCCTAACGAAGTCTGATGACCCAGCAAACTGTTGGGCGAAACAAAGCCCAAATTGCTTCCCATACCAATTTGATCCAGTCCCTCACCAGTTTCATCGGGCGGAAAAAGGAACTTGTCGAGGTACATCAATTACTCACGCAAGCACGTTTACTAACATTAACAGGTGTGGGTGGTTGCGGCAAAACGCGTCTGGCGCGACACGTGGCTGCTGAACTTGCAGCTAAGAGGTCATTGGAGGACGGTGTCTGGTTTGTCGAGTTCGCTGCGCTGAATGATCCTAATTTAGTTCCACAAGAAGTCGCGCAGACTCTGGGGATTCGTGAGGTATTTGACCAGCCCGCAATCTCATTACTTGTCGATCACCTTGAAGAGAAGCATCTTCTCTTGATTTTCGATAACTGCGAGCATCTGTTGGCTGCCTGTGCAGAGCTTGCCGAAAAGTTACTCCTCGCTTCATCAGGACTGCAAATCCTCGCAACGAGTCGGGAACCCTTAGGTGTTCCCGGCGAAACGACTTTTCTTGTCCCTTCCCTTTCGCTTCCGGAACAGAGACATTGGCTGCCTTCTTCTGAACTGGCCGAATATGACGCGCCGGCGCTCTTTGTGGAGCGGGCACGGTCTGTGCTCCCGGCCTTTACACTGACTGAACAAAACACATCTGCGATTCTCCAGGTCTGCCGTCGTTTGGACGGGATTCCGTTGGCGATTGAGCTGGCCGCTGCGCGAGTGAATGTGTTGACGGTGGAGCAAATCGCAGCGCGGCTGGATGATCGATTCAACCTGTTGACTTCGAGCAATCGCGCAGCCGTCCTGCCTCGGCATCAAACGCTGCAAGCAACCATTGATTGGAGCTATGACCTGCTCACCGAAAAAGAACGCATATTATTTCGACGGCTGGCTGTATTTGTTGGTGGGTTCACGCTGGAGGCGGCGGAGGCGGTCTGCGCAGGTGATGGCATCGAACAAAGTGAAATTCTGGATGGATTGGCTAGACTAGTGAGCAAATCACTAATCGTCGCCGAAATTCTGGAACAACGTCAGGCGCGCTATCACTTACTTGAAACAATTCGCCAATATGCGTTCCATCGCTTGCGAGAATCGGGCGAAGAGAATAAAGTGTGCGGCCATCACTGTGATTGGTTCCTTGCGTTGGCAGAGGAGAGCAGGGCAAGATGGCGCGGACCCTCGCAAAAAGAAGTTTTCAATCAATTAGAGACCGAGCATGACAATCTGCGGGCCGCACTGGAATGGACTAAATTAGAAATAACTTCGTCAGAGAGGGCACTGCGATTGGGAGGCGCGCTCTGGCGATTCTGGCAAATACACGATCATTTGCGGGAGGGGCGTCAGCACCTCGCGCAGATTTTGTCGCTGCTCCAGACACAGGCACACACAGCCGCGCGAGCCAGGGCGCTTTATGGCGCAGGTTACCTGGCATTGATGCAGGGAGACTACAGGAGCTCTCAAGAATACTTTGAAGAGAACCTGGCGATGGCACGCGAGTTAAATGACCCACAACTCATTGCCAATGCAATGTATGGTTTGGGAATCCTTGCGCGTTACCTCGGAGACCACCAGCGCGCGGTAGAGAGACTGGAGGAGAGTCTTGTTCTTTTTCGTCAACTGGGTGATCGAGTCGGGGAGTACATCTCTTTGTTTAACCTGGCGGAGGCCGCAACGGCCCGTGGAGAGTATCAACAAGCCGAAACGCTGCATGAGGCAAGTCTCGCGCTCAAGCGCGCGCAGGGCGATGAGTGGAGCATTGCCAATTCACTCATTTGTCTGGCGACGCTGGCGCGGCTCCAGGGCAAAAATGATCGCGCGATCAACCTGATAAAAGATGGTCTGGAGCTTTTCCGAAAGATCGGAGATCGATCAAATATCGCGAATTCCCTGCTGGAATTTAGTGCAATCGCGCTCACGCAAGGGCATTCCCAGGTAGGAATCCAACTCCATGCGGCTGCCGCAACATTATTGGAAGCTCTTGGTTATTCCAGCGACGATTTGTATCGAGCACAGTCAGAACTTCCCCTCAGAATGATTCGCGCAAAGATAGGTGCGGCTCGCTTCATCGCAGCCTGGGAAAAAGGACGCGCGCTAACTATGGATCAAGCGATTGAGCAAGCTCTGGGACTCAGCTCGTTGCTGGACCCTCAAGTGGATTTAGCGATCTCAGGTAAGCGCGGCGAAGAGGATCAATCCTTGTTGGCCCCGCTCAACGAGCGTGAACTCGAGGTGCTGCGTCTCATCGCGGATGGCCTATCCAACCGGGAAATCGCCGCGCGTTTGGTGATTGCGCTCAGTACGGTAAAATGGCATATCAACAATCTCTTCAGTAAGCTAAGCGTTCGCAGTCGCACCCAGGCCGTGGCGCAGGCGAAAAAGCTGGGATTGTTGTAACAGGGCTGGTCCTATCAGGAGCACTGGCTGTGGGCAGAGAAATTGAAACTCTCTGCTCTTTTTATTTAACCCACCCGCGCGCCCAACTTTCGGTTGGTGACAACCCACCCGACCGCCTGCTATTATGCACACAACGGTTCAAATTCAAATCACCAAAGAAAGGAGAGACAAAATGAACATTTATATTGCAGATCGCGAGTTGCCAGGAGTCACGCTCGAACAGCTCTCTGCGGCGCAAAAAGCCGCGATAGAGATGAGCGATCGCTTCACCTCTGAAGGCAAGCCCGTACGCTACATTCGCACTGCCTGGGTGCCGAGCGAATCGCACGTGATGTGCATGTTTGAGGCCGAGAATGGTCAGTTGGTGCGCGATGTGAACGAAGCCGCAGGCATCCCGTTCACCCGCATCCTCGAAGCCATGGATTTGACCCCTTCGTCATAAGCGGAGGAGCTCAAGGTTGAACCGGAGCGCAGGCCGTTTTGCGCTCCTGCCCAATATATACTGTCTTAAATATCAGAAAGGAAACAAACATGAAAATTCAAAAGTTACTCTTGGTTGTGGTGATCGCCGTCTTGGCTATTTCACTGATGCAAGTCGGAGCAGTAAGGGCCGATGGTCTGGATGGAACGCCCGCGGATGGCTTTGCAACCAATTGTCAGGGATATCTGGGACCACTGCGCAGCCAGATCGCCCAGGGAGATTTTGCCGGGGTGGGTCCCTTTGGAGAGCACTTTACCGGTCAGGTGAACCCAGGCGCTCATCTAGGTACAGTGGGCGAAGAAGCATTTTTGGATGCACTCGGAATCGACACCTCTTGCAACCCATGATTGGATAAATACGCTGTCACTCCTGCGCAGCATGGAAGAGCGACTGGAATCCTCCTCCAGTCGCTGATTTTTTACAGATGGTAGAATCGCAGTATGGAATTGACTTGGAGGCTGAAATGTCAGATGCTGTGATTGTTGACGCGATTCGCACGCCGATCGGCGCTTTGGGTGGGATTCTCGCTTCGGTTCGCCCTGACGATATGGCTGCACTTGTGATCAAAGAAATCGTTCAACGCAATCAGCTTGATCCTGCTCTTGTTGAAGAAGTATTTTTGGGTTGCGCGAATCAGGCCGGGGAAGATAATCGCAACGTGGCGCGTATGGCTGCATTGCTGGCAGGTCTGCCTGTGGAAGTGGGCGGGGTCACAGTAAATCGTTTATGTGCTTCAGGTTTGAATGCTATCAATCAGGCGGCGCGCGCAATCCAAGCAGGGGAGGGAGCAGTGTACATCGCCGGCGGTGTCGAATCGATGAGCCGCGCGCCGTATTCCATCCCAAAAGCCGAAGCAGGGTTTTCGTTTGGTAATCTCACCGCCTGGGATACCGCGCTCGGCTGGCGCTATCCGAATCCCAAAATGAAGGAAATGTATGGCACGGACTCGATGGGCGAAACCGCCGAGAATATCGCGAAGGAACGTCCACATATCACGCGTGAAAAACAGGATGCGTTCTCGCTTCGTTCTCATCAACGTGCGATTGCTGCAATCGACTCAGGACGTTTCAAGGAAGAGATTCTTCCCGTTGTGATTTCACAACGAAAAGGTGAAGCGAAACTTATGGATACCGATGAACGCCCACGCCGAGACACATCGATGGAATCCCTTGCCAGACTCAAACCTTCCTTTGCAAAAGAAGGCGGTACCGTGACGGCAGGCAACTCATCCGGTCTGAATGATGGCGCGGCGGCCGTACTTCTCATGAGCGAAGAGAAAGCCAAAGCCTTGAATCTGAAGCCGCTCGCGCGGATCGTTGCCTCCGCCTCAGCCGGCGTCCCACCGCGCGTGATGGGTTATGGTCCCGTGCCCGCGACCAACAAGGCCCTGCAGCGCGCCGGATTGCAAATGAAAGATATCGGACTGGTCGAATTGAATGAAGCATTCGCGGTCCAATCGCTGGCCGTCATCGAAGACTTACAGGTCGATCCCGAAATCGTCAACGTCAACGGTGGAGCGATCGCGATCGGGCATCCGCTCGGATGCTCGGGCGCGCGTCTGGTCACCACGCTCGTGCATGAGATGAAGCTTCGCGGTAATGTGAAGTATGGACTGGCTACACTGTGTGTAGGCGTCGGCCAGGGCGAAGCGACCATTATTGAGTTTATGGGATAAAAGATTTCTGGAACAATCCCTGCCACTGTATCGTTATATATCCCCATGGAATAAATAATATGCGATACAGATTCTTGTTTTTCATCTTGTTCGTCAGCTTGTTGGCATGTGACTTAACCAAGCCAACACAAACTGAAAATACACGATCAACTTCTATCGCTCCGTCTCCGGTTTCTACACAGGTATTTCAGATTCCCCCAACAAAAACCATAGACCCAAATCCTAGTTTGACGGCTGTACCAGAGAAGCCGGTTATTCTCGTGAGCATAAAAATGTTCGATGAAAATCATGGCTGGCTCATCATCGGAGCAGAAGGTGCATCACGGCGTGTCCTTCATACAGACGATGGTGGAGTGACTTGGGAAGATTCCACACCCGACGGTATCGCTTCTATCCGTGAAGGTATCTATTTTCTTAATTCACAGACGGCATGGATACCGGCGTTCGCTGTTGACTCAAATATTCCAACAATCTATCAGACGACCGACAGCGGCAAAAGTTGGCGGCAATATCAGAACCTGCCTTTTGAATCGGCTTCGCCCTATAAACCATTTTCGCTTCATTTTTCGAACCCACAGGTTGGCTGGGCTACGGTAGATGAGGGTGTTGGAGCAGGACATTATGCTTTCACCTTATATCAGACCGTTGATGGGGGCAGTAGCTGGACGCAACTTCTGTTGGCGAAAACTCTTGGTGTTGATCTTGAACCAAAGTTGTCGGTCGGAACATTTCTCGTGAAAGGTCAAAGCATTGAGTTTCTTGACCTATCCACGATATGGTTTGGCGGAGATCAGGCAGCAGACGTGAAAAATGTTTTCCTGCACGTCAGCCGCGATGCTGGTAAGACCTGGAAAAAGATCCACATTAATGTTCCCGCTGTTCCTGAGGCCGGCGATAATCCACTCGTTGGATATAGCCTGCCTGTTTTTATTACAAGCGAAGATGCATATCTTCTTGTGGGATATTCTTTTCAAGCAAACGCGACGGCCAGTACATTGCGGACCATCTCGGTTTTGATGTTGAGTCACGATGGTGGTGAAACTTGGACTGCGAGTCCCACGTTACTTTACGGCTCAGCGTGGGATTTGCACTTGCAATTCATCACGCCCAATGACGCTTTTTCTCGCTGCCTCGATTTGCTTTGTTTGACTCATGATGGCGGGCAAACATGGCAGTATCTCGATTCTAATGTAAGTTTTGGGAATTACGGAAACTCAATCCTGTCTATGTGGGATTTTGTCAATGTAAATGCTGGTTGGGCGATTGTATATGATGGGGTGGCATCGAAACTTATCGGGACCATGGATGGTGGGAACTCATGGAGCACTTTTCGGCCATGAATATGAGCCATTTTCAACGCTCAATACTTCGGTAATTCGTATAAGGAACTTTTATGTGAAGTCTTCCGTTGATACTGGATATATAAGGAGATTTCATGCGTTTCAAAATTGCTTTACTGGTATTGGCGTTGGCTTCATTCGCTTGTAGCGCAAATGTAACCACATTCAATACACTTCCTTCAGCAACACCTGAAATTATCGCGCCCATCGTTACCGATTCACCTCAATCAGAAATTGGTTCCCCGCTGGATTCCCAACCGGTTGTCGTCCCTGATGCAATTTCCAGCCTCCAGATGCTCGATGCACAGAAAGGATGGCTGATCACAGACGCTACCGTGCTGCAGACCCAGGACGGCGGCTCGACCTGGCACAACGTCACGCCGCCCGGCGCTCACGCACTTGGGTCTGGAACCGGCGCTTCGTTCCTCGACTCCGATCGCGGCTGGATTTTAATCGCTGACCCCAGTGATCCGGCCAATAAGGGGATTCTCTACCATACAACGGATGGCGGCATCCGCTGGAATTCCAATACGGTTCCGTTTCAGAGTACAGATCTATATTTCCTGGATGATTCCAATGGATGGAGTATGGTTAACGCTGGTCATGATAGCGCGGGCAACATGGCGGTGAGGTTTTATCAAACGTACGATGGCGGTGTGAATTGGACTCAGGTATATAGTAATCTGCCAACCGATCCTGGCGCGGGCGATAGCCTGCCCTATCATGGAATCAAATCTGGCTTTACGTCCATTAGTATTCAGGAAGCCTGGGTGAGCGGACGGACCTTCGACGTGAATGACTTCTATCTTTATCATACAATGGATGGTGGTCACACGTGGTCGCGGGTAGAGCATCCTTTGCCGTTCACAGACGAGAGGTATATTACCTATCCACCGATATTCTTCGATGCCGCATCAGGTATACTGCCCTTTCAAGCAGGCAGCGAAGGCGCAAGTTTATTGCTCTCTTTCACTGAAGACGGCGGGAAAACATGGACAACAGGTGAGCCAGTATCCGGCTCAGGTCGCTATGCCATTGTCTCGCCTGGGAATGTTTTTGCCTGGCCGGATCAGTTGCTCGTCTCGAAGGATGCCGGAAAATCCTGGACGAGTATTCACCCCAACGTTGATTTAAGTACTGGCCTGGTCCAGCTTCAATTTGTGGATGCACAAACGGGCTGGGTAGTGACCAGGGATAATGCAACCGTCCATACGTCACTCTTTAAAACCATCGATGGTGGTCAGACGTGGATTGCTCAAGTAGAATAAAGAATCGTGAAACAAAAACTGATCGTGCTTCTGCTTCTTTTTACATCTGCCTGTTCTTTTAACGTGCAGGTGATCACGCCGGAACCCTCCACCTCCGTGAACGGTTCAAATTCTCAGACCGCTGTTTCACCCGCGGATGCAACGGCTACGCTGTCACCTGCAACGGTTTCAGCCGCAGCGTCGCCGACCGATACTCCGCCCTCCGTTCCGGAATTTACAGCTTCCCCATCACCCAGAAATTTAGGCACGTTTCCCATTCGCTTTTCTGAGAATGGAACCTATGCCGACGTCACGGATACCATCCTCGCCGGAACAAGCAAAACCTATTCCGTCCGCGCCCTGCAGGAACAGGTGATGTCTGTTTCCATTCGTCAGAGTATGGAGCGGGATTGGACGTACATTCCCATAAAAGTCGGCGGCGCCGACGGCAGCAATTTATGCCCGGTGGCAGATCAGGAATGCAGGTTCTGGCGCGGCGTATTGCCGACGACACAGGACTACCTCGTGACCCTTACACCCGCCAGTGACGCGCTGGATTTTGTCTTACGCGTGGCCATCAATCCGCCGGGTGTCAGGACTCAAGCATTCGAATACACGAGTAAGAATCAGCAGGCAACGCTTTCATATTCAGATGAGTTCGCGCCGGTGCGCTTTCCGGGAGCAGAGATTTACAAGATCGTCCCGGAACTGGCGCTGGAATTTATCGATTCCGATTCTTACACAGATACGAATCTTACAGAGGCTTATTTCCTGTTCGGTGCCAGTGACAGAAGTGATGTCGTCGATACCTGTATCGAACCCATTTCTCGCGGCGGGCCCGAAGAAGTGATCCGTGCCGTCAGCATCAACGGGATCCCGTTTGTCCGCAGCAAGGGAGGCGGTGTGGCCGCGGGAAATATTTACGAGCAAACCTACTATCGGACTGCCTATCAAGGCGTTTGTTATGAAATCACCTTCTTTGTGCATTATGGAAATATCGGCGCCTATGCACCTGATTCGGGGGTAAAAGAGTTCGACGCAGCGGGTTTGACTGAAAAGTTTGAAGCCATCCTTTCAACACTCATCATAAAGTAAGGAATCGCAGATAGAATCAAAAGGGCTCTTCCGTACTTAACGGGAAAGAGCCTAACCACAAAGGACACAACGGTCACTAAGGAAAACTTCTGCGAGCAAGGCTCTTTTCCCCTTGGTGTACTTTGTGCCCTTTGTGGTGGAGAAAAAGACTCACGTTAAAACCGGTAAAACCATCAAAAATAAATCCGGAAAGGATTCTTATCCGCTTGATGAAAGTAAAAATCACCATATTCATGGTGACCTTCCTATTCGCCCTCTCAGCCTGTAACGCAGCCGCCGCTCCCGAACAACCGGGTGCGGTGCCGCCTACCCCGGCTCCTCCCGCGCTCGATGCGCCGCTTGTACAAGCGCCCGCGCTGGTAAAATTCCACTTCATCAATGAGCT
>Ga0114129_10012732_pt1 | contig 11973 bp, 9 predicted proteins | sample RhiMetdeltSRZDD1_FD_80071 | JGI IMG/M metagenome (GOLD analysis project Ga0114129, IMG submission 80071) | Populus rhizosphere microbial communities from Tennessee, USA - Rhizosphere MetaG P. deltoides SRZDD1 (version 2) (version 2) | ecosystem: Host-associated > Plants > Roots > Rhizosphere >... | reverse complement strand
TGCGATCGTGGCGGAGATCGATGCCGTTTTCTTTTCGGAACTCGTCCGCGATCCAGTCCATGACGCGCTGATCGAAGTCGTCACCGCCGAGGTGGGTGTCGCCGTTGGTCGCCTTCACCTCGAAGACGCCCTGACCGATTTCGAGAATCGAGATGTCGAACGTTCCGCCGCCGAGGTCGTAGACCGCGATCTCTTCGTCGTTCTTCTTGTCGAGACCGTAGGCGAGCGCGGCGGCCGTGGGCTCGTTGATGATGCGCTGGACCTCGAGGCCGGCGATCTTGCCGGCGTCCTTGGTCGCCTGACGCTGACTGTCGTTGAAGTAGGCGGGCACCGTGATGACGGCCTGCGTGACCGTCTGGCCGAGGTGCGACTGCGCGGCCTCCTTCAGCTTGCGCAGGATCATCGCCGAGATCTCCGGCGGCGAGTATTGCTTGCCGCGGATCTCGATGCGGACATCGCCGTTCGGCGCCGCCACGACTTTGTAGGGCACCTTCTTGATCTCGTCCTGGACCTCGTCGTAGCGCCGGCCCATGAACCGCTTGATCGAGAAAACGGTGTTCTCTGGGTTGGTGATGGCCTGCCGCTTGGCCACCTGGCCGACCAGGATCTCGCCGTCCTTGGTGAAGGCGACGACGGACGGTGTCAGACGACTGCCTTCCTGGTTGGGAATGACCGTGGACTCGCCGCCTTCCATCACAGCGACGACCGAGTTCGTCGTGCCGAGGTCGATGCCGATGACTTTGCTCATGGTGTCCTCGTGGCGTTGGCTTGCGATCTCATCGTGAAGTGAAGTATCGACGGCGCCCGGTGTCCGGCCGTCCGGAAACGGTGTCCGAGCGTCTCAGGCCAGCGCGGCGCGCGGCGTGACCGCTCGCGCGCCGAAGGTCAGGCGATCGCGCGCTCCACGCGGCGCGTGATCTCCGATTTCGGCTGCACGCCGACGATGCGGTCGACCTCGCGGCCACCTTTGAACACGAGCAGCATCGGAATGCTGCGCACGTCGAGCCGGCGCGCGGTCAGCGGATTCTCGTCGATGTTCAGCTTGGCGACGCGCGCGCGGCCCGCCAGCTCGCTCGCCAGCTGATCGACCACCGGCGCGATCATCCGACACGGGCCACACCACGGTGCCCAGGCGTCCAGCAGCACCGGCACCGGCGAGCGCTCGACCTCGGCCGCGAAGCTCGCGTCGGTCACGGTGACGGGCCGGCCACCGTCGGCCGTTGCATCGAGAGGTAAGCGCGCTTTACACCGACCGCACACCGGCTGCCGGCCGGCCTCCAGCTTGTCCAGCGGCACACGGTTGGTGGCGCCGCACGTCGGGCATCGCACGAGCCGCGTTTCGGTCATGACCGATTATGCCGCTGCCGCACGACTGACGCGACAGCCCGATTCGATACTGGACGAACGACGAGTAGCGTCGCGCGGGTCGATGGCGTCGCCCTTGCTGATCTGGCGGAGGCCTTGATCATGATGACGCTTGAGCAACTACTACACGGGCTCGACGTCGCGATGGGGCCCGTCTGCATTCATGCTCTACGGCGTGACGGCGGTTTCGAAGACATCCAGACCGATCGGCCGGCCCTTCATTACGGGTTGCGCGGTGCGGGGCGGCTTGAAATGTCCGAGCGCGGGAGCGTCGGTGTCGCCGCCCGCACGGTGATCGTCGCGCCGCCCGGGCGCGCGCGCATCGTCGCCGCACATGATGCATCGCACGGCGATGTGGTGGTGGCGTCGGTCGCGATGCGGGTCACGTACCAGGGTCTGGTGGGCGTGTTCGACCATCTGCACGAGCCGCTTGTCGAGCGCGTGAGTGATCCGGTCAGGAGGACGTTCGCAGAGTTGCTCGAAGAAGTCGACGCGCATCGTCCCGGGTTCCACGCGATGTGCGAGGCGCTCCTGCGCCGCTGCGTCATCTGGCTCCTGCGTCGGTGCTTCGACCGACCGAGTTGCCGGCTCCCCTGGCTGGCGCCGCTGGAGGACACGCGGCTCGCACGCGCGCTCGCCGCTATGAACGAGCGACCGCAGCATTGCTTCACGCTGGCGGAGCTCGCCGAGCTGGCTGGCATGAGCCGGTCCGTGTTCGCCGCCCGATTTGCGAACGCGGTCGGCGCGTCGCCGATCGAGGTGTTGAAGGCGCTGCGGCTGGCGCGCGCGGCGGAGCTCCTGACGCGTACGGATCTGCCGGTCAAGGGGATCGCCGCTCGGGTCGGCTATGCGAGTCGAAGCTCGTTCACACGCGCGTTCTGCGCGCGGCACGGGCGTCCACCGGCCGACTTTCGCGCGCCGGGGCGAGGGTCGGAGGCGAGGGTCGCCTGAGTGCTCGCGCGCAGGCATGGAGGGAGACATGGAAGTCAGGACGCTGGCACGGAACTGGGGAGCGATCGCCGTACGCGGCGTCGTCGCCATCATCTTCGGCATATTGTGCTTTGTGGTCCCGGGCATCACGCTGAGGACGCTGGTGCTGCTGTTCGGCGCCTATGCGCTCGTCGACGGCGTCTTCGATATCATCGCGGCGGTCCGGCGACGCACCGGTGACGAGCCGTGGTGGGCGTTGCTGCTGGAAGGCATCGTCGGCATCGCGGCGGGGCTCGTGGCCTTTCTGATGCCCAGGCTCACTGCGCTCGCTCTCCTCTATATCATCGCCGCGTGGGCCATCGTGACCGGCGTGCTCGAGATCGTGGCCGCGGTGCGACTGCGCCGCGAGATCACCAACGAATGGTGGCTCGTGTTCAGCGGCGTCCTGTCGGTCGTCTTCGGCGTGCTCATCATGGCAGCTCCCACGGCGGGCGCGCTGGTCATCGTGCTGTGGATCGGGGCGTACGCGGTCGTCTTCGGCGCGTCATTGCTGGCGCTGGCGTTCCGGCTGCGTCGCGCGCAGGCCGAGCTGCCCGACGTGCCGTTCGCGCGCGCGGCGTAGAGACGGCACGGGGCGACGGCGCGCGCAGCGATTGACATTCGGACGTCTGCGCGGACAATGCAACCGCGCATCATGCGTTATCGACGCGTGACCTATCGCTCCGCAACGCTGCGCATCGCCGCGCAGTCATGGCCGTTCGGCGCCGCGTGGGAGCATGAGACGCTCCGCCTGCTGGTCCAGGCGCGCTGGCGGCCGGCTGCGGACGTCGCCGAGACGGCCCGGTCGATCGAGGTGACGGTGGACCTCGCCGGTGTCGACGAGGATGATTTCGAGGTCCAGCTCTTCGACAACGGTCTCGTCGTCGAGGGACGCCGACACCTGCCGTCGTGCGGCGAGGACGCCGTGTACCACTCGGCGGGCATCCCGCAGGGACTGTTCCGCGTCGAGGTCCCGCTGCCCGGGCGCATCGATCCCGCGCGTGTGGAGGCACGGTACGAGCGCGGGCTTCTCCACGTAACGCTTCCAAAGCTGTCCTGATCCCCACCAGCATGGCGACGCAACCCGGCGGCGGCCCGGCCGAGTTCACGCTTCCGGACGCCTTGCCCGTCCTGCCGCTGCCGGACGGCGTGGTGTTCCCGCTGACGGCCGTGCCGCTGCTCGTGGTGAACCCCGCGGCCATCCGGGTGATCGACGACGTCATGCGCGGCAACCGTCTGCTCGTCTTCGCGGCGCAGCGCGAGCCAAAGCAGGATGCTCCCGTCGCGCCCGAAGACGTTCATCGCATCGGTACCGCCGGCGCGATCCACCAGATGGCGCGCATGCCCGACGGCAGCGTGCGCGCGATGGTGCAGGGCCTCGAGCGCGTCCGCCTTCTCGACTTCGTCACCAAGGACCCGTACCTCGTCGCGCGGATCCAACGCGCGCCGGAGCAGATCGCGGCCGGCCCCGAGTTCGAGGGCCTGCGTCGGGCCGTCGTCGATCTCTTCCGCAAGCTCGTGGAGCTGTCCGCCGATCTGCCGGATGAGCTGGCGGGAGTCGCGGAGAGCTTCACCGACCCGCGCCAGGTGGTCTACTTCGTGGCCTCGCTCGTGCGGATGGACACGGCGACGCGCCAGGCGCTGCTCGAAACCGATTCCGTTGGCGACAAGCTGCGGAAGCTCGTGGACGTGGTGCAGGGCGAGCTGAACGTGCGCGAGATCGGTCGCAAGATCGCAACCGACACCGAGCAGCGTCTGTCGAAGAAGCAGCGCGAGTTCATCCTGCGCGAGCAGGCCAAGACCATTCAGAAGGAGCTCGGCGAGGACGGCGAGGACGACACCGAAGTCGGCGAGCTACGCCGCCGCATCGAGGAGGCGGGGCTGCCGGAGGAAGCGCGACGCGAGGCCGAGCGCGAGCTGAAGCGGCTGGCCGGGATGCAGCCGGGCTCGCCGGAGCGCGGCATGATCGTCACCTATCTGGAGTGGGTGGCGAGCCTGCCGTGGAGCAAGGTCGACGGCGGGACGATCGACATTGGGCGGGCGCGCGCGGTGTTGGACGAAGACCACTACGACCTCGACAAGATCAAGGATCGCATCCTCGAGTACCTCGCGGTGCGCAAGCTGCGCCAGGAGCGCGGCGAGGCGACCGAGGCGCCGCGCGTGACCGGCGACGGTCCCGCGCGCGAGCCGATCCTCTGCTTCGTCGGTCCGCCCGGCGTGGGCAAGACCAGCCTCGGCCAGAGCATCGCCCGCGCGCTCGGCCGCAAGTTCGTCCGCATGTCGCTGGGTGGTGTGCGCGACGAGGCCGAAATCCGCGGTCACCGGCGCACGTACATCGGCGCGATGCCGGGACGGATCATCCAGGGCCTGCGCCGCGCCGAAACGCGCGATCCCGTCTTCATGCTCGACGAGATCGACAAGATCGGCGCCGACTGGCGCGGCGATCCGTCGTCGGCCCTGCTCGAAGTGCTGGACCCCGCGCAGAACAATACGTTCGTCGACACCTATCTCGGCGTGCCGTTCGATCTGTCGCAGGTGCTGTTCATCGCGACGGGCAACACGCTGGACACCATCCCGGGTCCGCTGCGGGATCGGATGGAAGTTCTGACGCTGTCCGGCTACACCGACGAAGAGAAAGTGGGCATCGCCAGCCACTATCTCGTCCCCAAGCAGCTTGCGGCGCACAGCTTGCGCGCCGACGAGCTGGTCGTCGACCCGGAAGCCATCCGGTTGATCGTGCGGCGCTACACGCGCGAGGCCGGCGTGCGCAATCTCGAGCGCGAGTTGGCCGCCATCGCGCGGAAAGTGGCGAGGCGCATCGCCGAGGGTCAGGCCGGGCCGTTTCGCGTCACGCCGGACAATCTCGGCGAATATCTCGGCCGCCCGCGCTTCTTCGACGAGGTCGTGGAGCGAACATCGCGTCCCGGCGTCGCGACGGGCCTGGCGTGGACGCCGGTCGGCGGTGATGTGCTGTTCGTCGAAGTCACCATGATGCCGGCCAGCGAGGAGCGGCTCGTCCTCACCGGCATGCTCGGCGACGTGATGCGCGAGAGCGCCCAGGCCGCCGTATCGTACGTCTGGTCCAGCGCCGAAGCGTTCGGCATCGACCCGAAGCTTTTCGAAGGCAGAACGATTCACATCCACGTGCCGGCCGGGGCGATTCCGAAGGACGGTCCCTCCGCCGGCGTGACGATGGTGACGGCGCTTGCGTCCTACGCCACGCGGCGCCCGGTGCGCAGCGATGTCGCGATGACGGGCGAGATCACCCTGCGCGGCAAAGTCCTGCCGGTCGGCGGTATCAAGGAGAAGGTGCTCGCCGCGCATCGCGTCGGCATTCGCACCGTGATCTTGCCGCGCCACAACGAGCGCGACGTCGAGGACGTTCCCGCGGAAACGCGCGAAGCCCTGCGGTTCGTGTTCGTCGACGACGCCGGAGAGGTGGTCAGGCAGGCGCTGAGCGACGCGCCGGACTAGGCAGCCCTCCGGGCGAGGGCGCGGCGCAGCATCGCGACATACCGATGATTACGGCTCTCCGCTCGGACTTCGCGCGCCCGGAGCCTGGTCGCCTCCCACGCATCGCGGCATTCCTGCCAGGCCGAACGGCCATCGTGTGCGACGGCGCCGAGCTCGTCGGCATGGTGCCGCGTTTGCTGGATCAGGGCAATCATCTCCTCAAGATCGGCGCTCATTTGGCCATGCCTCTGCGGACAACTCAGGCCTCATGCGCGCATCCGACGCACGGGTACTCCGGGAGTACACGATCCAGGCCAGCGAGTCGGCGAGATGGGGCGGGCGGCGCGTTACCGACCGGTCCAGTTCATGCTCAGCTCCTGGACCTTCTTGTCGCGTAAGACGGTGACGCGCAGCTTTTGACCCGGCTGGAGCGTCTCGAGCGATTTGAGAGCTTTGACCATGTCCTCGTTGCTGGCCACAGTCGTTCCCTGGACCGAAAGCAGGACGTCGCCGCCGACCACGAGCTTCTGTCCTTCGACGATGCCGATCCGATCGCCGCCACGGAGCCCCAGCTGACCGGCGGGAGAGTTCTTGACGACCTGCTTGACGAGGAATCCGCCGACCTGCGGGACGCTGAGCGCTTGGGCCATGGCGCCCGTGATCAATACGAGGTCGACGCCATACCAGCGACGATGCTGCTCCACGAGGAGCTTTTGCACGGTGTTGGCGGTCACGACGAAGCCGAGCCCTTCGCTGCCGCCCGACTTGCTGATGTTGTGACTGACGATTCCGATCAGCTCGCCGCTCCGAGTGAACATCGGACCGCCGGAGTTGCCGGTGTTGATCACGGCGTCGGTCTGGAAAAACTCGGCCAGCGGGAAGTCCCGCGTGACGGTGTCGGCCTCCCAGCGCGCGCTGATGATGCCCGCGCTCAGTGAATGGCTGAGCCCGTACGGCGCGCCGACGAGGAAGACTTCGTCGCCGACCCGAACCGCGTCGGAGTCGGTGAGCTTCGCTACGACCGCGTCGCGCGGCACGACCGACGCCTGCAGGAGCGAAATGTCGGCCCGTGGCTCGGAGGCGATCACGCGTGCGGGAACCGGATCCGTCCCGAGGAATTCGACGGCCACTTCGTCCATAGAGTGGACGACGTGCGCGGCGGTGGCGATCTTTCCGTCTGCAGAAATCAGCACGCCGGCGCCGATCTCGCGGAAGTGCGACATGCCCTGCTCGGTCACTTCCTCGCCCCGGGCTCGGATGACGACGACCGACGGGTTGACGCGGCGGTAGACCTCGCCCAGCGTCTCGGCCGCGGCGAGCGTGGGCAGCGTGACGACGAGCACGAGCGCCAGCGTGGCTGCGCGCCGCCAATCACGTCGGGTCACTGTCCCTTCTCCTCAGCTCAGTCCGGCCAGCTGTGAAGGAGATAGAGGGCCTTCACCAATGGGCTTGCCGCCGCGAACGATCCAAACCACCGTTCGTAGATCTGGACGAGGCCACCCGAGCGGTAGAGATGAGAGAGCGTGCGGTTCACGTTCGCCTGAAAGCTGTTGTCGCCGCGGCGCAACATGAGCCCGTACGGCTCGTACGAGAAGAACTCCGTGCTCAGCTTCAGCTTTGCGGGATCGCGCGCACTCGACCGCAGTCCCGCAAGCAACAAACGGTCCGACGCGTACGCATCGAGACGGCCGTCCTCGAGTCCCCGCACGCCGTCGCCGTGCTCGTTCACCGTGATGACCGTGGCTTGCACCGACGCGCTCTTCATCGCGGCGGCGAGCGCTTTCTCCGTCGTGGTGTTGGGAATCACGCCGACCCGCTTGCCGCCGAGGTTCTTCACGGTGGTGATACCGGATTCGGCCGTGGCCAGCAGGCTGCCGCCGTCCACGAAGATCATGTGGCTGAAGGCGACCTCCTCCATGCGCGAGAAGGTGATCGTGGTCGATCCGCACTCGAGATCGATCGTGCCCTTGACGAGCTTTGGGATGCGATCGGCCGGCGTCACGGCCACCCAGGTGACCTTGAGGTCGGGGCGATTCGATGCTTGTCGGACTCCGTCGACGACCTGCAAGCAGAGGTCGACCGAGTAGCCCGCGGGCTTGCCGTCGGTGCCGACGAATGAGAACGGGCGTGATGTCTCGCGATAGCCGAGGTGAATGACCCCGGTCTCCTTGACCTTGTCGAGCGTCGGACGGATTTCCTGGGCGGCGGCAGGTGCTGCCACCGCCAGGAGTACGACGATCCAGATCGTGCTCGCCGTTCTCACTCGCGCGTGCTCCAGTTCGGGCAGACAGCTATGAGGATGCGCGAGCGGGCGGCGACATGGTGAGAGCCGAAAGGGAAGTGCGCCCCGCCGAACGGCCTGAGGCTACAAGCTCCTCAGAAAATTTAACAGATCTTGCTGTTGCGGCGGGGCGAGCGCTCGATAGCGCTCGACCACGCCATTCGCCTCCGACGCCGGCAAGCGGCGATCCTTGCGACTCCAATGAGCTTCGATCGCCTCGATCAGGTTGCTGGTCCGGCCATCGTGTAGAAAGAACAGGCGCTGCCCCAGTCCCCACAACGGCGCCGTGCGAAATTCGTCCGGCCCTGCATCGCCCTGGACGATGTCGTCGGCCAGGCCGGGGCCCATACGGTGGAGCAGCAGATCGGAATACAGCACCACCGGCCGCTCGCTCAGCGCCGCGCTGGACGCCCGCCCCGTGTTCAATACCGGCGTGTGGCACAGTGCGCAGCCGACGCTCTCGAACAGCTCGCGACCGCGGAGGCTCGCCGCGGTCGGCTCGGCCGGTTGGGGCGGACCGAGAAATCGCATGAAGTCCGCGAAACGCTGGATGTCGCTCAGCCCGGTCAGCAGCGAGCGCGCTGCACCGTCCACGCGATCCTCCGGGGTGGCGTTGAAGAGGCAGCCCGGCGTCATGTCGCGCTCAGCGGGGAAGAGCGCGTTCGTCACACCCTGCTCGACGTTGTACGCTTCGCCGGCGAAGAGCAGCAGCGACGCGCCCTGCGCCTTCCAACCGATTCGCGCGATGCTGCCATCGCCGGCGCTGGCGCTCGTGGCGGGCCCGCGATTGGGCCGGCCGCGGATGCCCAGCGACGCGCGCTGCGCGGCGGTCGCCGTCCACGACTTGAGGATGTTCTGGTCAGGAATCGCCTCGAGGAGCCCCGCGCCAAACAGCGCGGTTGGAATTCGGAAGCTGACGTTGCCCCGCTCGGTCTCGCGCGCGAAATCCGGCTGCGCGAGGCGACAGCCCTGCGCGTCGGCGCGGCCCGCGATCGTGAACAGATTGTGGACCCCGCCGTCGCGTGCGCCATCGTCCTTGAGCTTGAATCGCGCCTCACGCACGGGGCCGCTCGGCCCGATGAAGGCCGGCACGACGTTCTTGGCGCCCGCGTGCGTGGCCATCGCGACCTGAGGATTGACCGCGGGGCTCGTCCCGCCGATGGTGGGATGGCCGTGGCATCCGGCGCAGCTATCGAGATTGAAGCGCGGTCCAAGGCCTCGCGCGACATCGGCGCGCTCGCGGAAGGTCTCCCGGCCGACCTGGAAGAGCGCCAGCTCGGCCGGAAGCAGCCCCGGCAACGGCGTCCCGGCGCCGGGCGGCCCGACGCGCGGCCCCGGATCCTTGGCGACGACGCGAGAACTGGCGGTTGCACAGCCGGCGAGCACCACCGCGATCATCAGGCGGATGGCGACGTTCAGCATAACGACACCTCTAAGCGGCGGCGAGGGCAACCGACATGCCAGACGTGACAACGCAGCGAAGTGGCCGAGGTACGCGACGCTCGCGGCCGCACGGGTGAGACGACGCGCCGCGGTTTTCGGGAGGAATGGGTCCGCGCTTACCTACGCGCGTGCTACTGACGGCTCCGTATGCTGAACACCAGCGCCAGATACGGATGGCGCTCGATCACGGCGGAGACCCGCTGGTCGCCGGTCAAGCGCAGCGGTTGAGGCGTCGGATTGCTCGGCTCGAGAAAAACGGAGGAATGATAGAGGCGGTCGAGGATGGTCAGATAGCCGGGCAAATCTCGAAGGTCTGGGATCACCTGATCGCCCTGAAAACACTTAGGGCACCACGCCGCGAGGCTATCCACGTCGAACAAGCTTTCCGGGATCCGCGTCGCCCGGAGCCGCGCCTGCACCGCGTATTCCTGGACGGGGCGGTCGTCGGTCTCCGCAACGGTCGACGTGGTGGCTCTCGCGAGCGTCGCGGCGGATGCGACGAAGGTCCCAATGACCTCCGTCAGAGTGCCGAGAAAGCTGGCCTCCAGATCTGCACGGACCTCTGGCGTCGTCTGCATGCGCGCGAGCACAGCCATCGGATCGATCTCGATGGTTCGCGCCGTCGTTCCCATCAGGATCAGCTCGCTGCGATGTCCGGACAGCAGGACCGAGGCCGGAAAGACTTCGATGAACGCGCGCACCATCGCCAGCGTCGTCTCGGCCGGCACCTGGTACGCGGGCAGCCACTGCGTCAAGTAGCCTCCCGGCTTCAATCGGCTCCGTGCGAGTCGATAGAACTCTTTGGAGTAGAGCGAGGCGACTCCAGCCGCGGCGATCGGTGGTGGCTCGAGCGTGATCAGGTCGTACGTGGCCGCCGGCTGCAACGTCAGATGATGCCGTCCGTCGTTGACGTACACGGCAAGTCGCGGGCTCGTGATCACGTTGCCATTCGTGCCGCCGAAAAACGTCGCATGCCGCAGAACGTTCTCGGACAGATCGGCCAACTCGAGCCGCTGCACCGAGGGATAGAGCGAGGCGGCGTGCAGCGTGTTGCCGACACCGAACCCGATCACGAGGACACGGTCGGGAGCGTCCATCGACAGCAGCGGCAGATGGGCAAGCGCCCGCATGTAGCGGCGGGCGTCGGGAAGCGTCGCGGACATGGCGTAGCTGTTCGTGATGAGACGGCGGCCTTCGCCGGTGACCTCGGTCACCATGACGGTTTCCGTCACGCCTTCCTCGATGTGCAGCCGTCGCTCGTGCTCGCGAAGCGGCGGCAGCGTGTTCATCGCGATGTAGTCGCCTGGCAGCTGCAGCCACACGATCACCGTCACGGCGGCGACGGTGCCCGACACCGCGACGACGATGAAGCCCGGGCCGACCGATCGTCGGGGCTTCGGCGATGACAGCCACGCGCCAACGGTCAGGATCATGCCGACGACGACGCCAATGAACAGCACGCTCACGCCGCTCTGCAGTCCAACGGTTGGTATGAGAACGAACGCGGCGATGAGCGAGCCCACCACGGCCCCTGCGGTGTTCGCGAGATACACGACGCCTGCGCGTCGGCCCACCGCAGCGGGCAGCGACGCGACCGCGGCGGTCGCGAGCGGATACGCGGCGCCCATGAACAGCGCCGGCAGCGCCACCTCCCGCAGGAGCGGGCGGCCGATGAGCGCCAGGCTGATCTGCTCGCGGACCCAGCCTGACGCGGCAGCGAACGCCGCCGTCGCGGAGCTCTGGTCGGAAAGGACCTCACGAATGTCCGCCGACCAGAATCCGAACGCCGTGGAGCCGAGAAACAGCGCCTCGCTGGCGAGCAACAGCAGCAACGGATGGCCGAGTCGAGTGGCCAACGAACCGCTCAGCAGCGCGCCCGCAGCCATCGCGAGCAGAATGACGGTGGTGAGCAGCGAATACACCGAGCGGAAGGGGCCGACGAGCGCGCTGATGTGGCGGAACCAGAAGATTTCCGTCCCCATCGCGGCGAACCCGGTCAAAAAGATCGCCGCCGCAACGGGCACGAGCACGCGCGTCGATCCCGCGAAGTCACGCGTGATCTCGCGTGACGCGGCCGCTTCCCGCCGCACCGATCCCACGGGCACGGTAAGGCGCCGGACGAAGAGGAGCGTGCACGAGCCGACCAGCACGTTCAACAGCACCGCGAGACCTTCCGTCGTACGAAGTCCGAGCTGCGGGATGAGTGCATAGTCGGTGAGGAAGCATCCCAGCGCCGCGCCGGCGGTGTTCATCCCGTAGAGCGCGCCGATCTTCCAGCCGGCCGCTGTCACGTCGTGACGGAGCAGGTGACGAATGAGCAGCGTCAGGGTCCCACCCATGAGCACGGTCGCGGGACCGAGCAGCACGATCGTCAGCGCGTACTGCGCGGCGTGAGAGGTCCACGCGGGGACGAACCATCCGGCGGCGTTGCGCGTGTACCACGCCGGGAACGCGTCGAGCCG
>Ga0114129_10012731_pt1 | contig 11974 bp, 9 predicted proteins | sample RhiMetdeltSRZDD1_FD_80071 | JGI IMG/M metagenome (GOLD analysis project Ga0114129, IMG submission 80071) | Populus rhizosphere microbial communities from Tennessee, USA - Rhizosphere MetaG P. deltoides SRZDD1 (version 2) (version 2) | ecosystem: Host-associated > Plants > Roots > Rhizosphere >... | reverse complement strand
TGGGTCAGCCCGGTTTCCCGCCGTAGGGCACCCTGTCAGAGGCTGCGGACTGCTACATCGGCTCTAGTGTGATGCGCCGGAAATTCGGGCTATATATCTTGCCAGTGAGTCCAGGATCTCTTCGGCGGTCTTGGTCCAGATGAACGGCCGGGGGTTCTGGTTCCAGGTGGCGATCCAGGCGCGGATGTCGGCTTCCAGGGCCTGCACGCTTTTGTGCACGCCGCGGCGGATCATCTGATCAGTCAGGTACCCGAACCAGCGTTCCACCTGGTTGATCCACGACGACCCGGTGGGCGTGAAGTGCAGGTGAAAGCGGGGATGGCGGGCCAGCCAGTCCTGGATGACGGCCGTCTTGTGGGTGGCCAGGTTGTCGCAGACCAGGTGCACGTCCAGGTCGGCGGGCACCGCCTTGTCGATCCGGGCCAGGAACTTCTTGAACTCGGTGGCGCGGTGGCGCCGGTGCAGGGAGGAGATCACGCAGCCGTCGGCGATATTGAACGCGGCGAACAGGCTGGTCGTGCCGTGCCGCACGTAGTCATGGCTGCGCCGCTCGGGCATCCCGGGCATCATCGGCAGCACCGGCTGGGACCGGTCCAGCGCCTGAGTGCCGGACTTCTCATCCACGCACAACACCACGGCCTTGTCCGGCGGGTCGTGGTACAGGCCGACCACATCGACGACTTTCTCCACAAACAGCGGGTCTGACGACAGCTTGAAGGAATCGCTCAGATGGGGCTTGAGGTCGAACTTCTGCCAGATCCGCCCGATCGTGGACTTGCTCAGCCCGCTGCGCTGTGCCATCGAGGACCGCGACCAGTGCGTGGCGTCCTGAGGAAGCTCCTCCAAGGTGGCGGTGATGACCTCCTCCACCCGGTCCAGCAGGATCGACGGCGGCCGGCCCGGCCGCGGCTCATCGGCCAGCCCGTCCAGCCGCTGCGCGGCGAACCGGGCCCGCCACTTGCTCACCGTCGCCGGATCCACCCGCAGATCCGCCGCGGCCTGCTTGTTCGTCGCTCCGTCCGCGCACGCCAGCACGACCTTGGCCCGCAGCGCCAGCGCCTGCGCGCTACTCGCCCGCCGCGCCCACCGGGTCAGCTGATCACGCTCCGCGCCGGTCAGCACCAGGTCAGCTACCGGGCGCCCCGGCCGGTCATGATCGGCCAGCCCGGCCAGGCCAGCCTCAGCGAACCGGCGGCGCCACTTGCGCACCGTCATCCGCGTCGACCCCAGCTGCGCCGCCACCCGCGCCACGCCCGACCCCCGCTCCGCGCACGCCAGCACGATCCGCGCCCGCTCAGCCAGCCACGCCGACCCCTCCTGCGACCAGTGGGCAAGCTCGGCACGATCCTTATCGGCCAGCACCAGCGGCTCAGCAGTCTGCGGCATGCCAGCAGGCTACAGACTTAACCGACTAATTTCCGGCGCGACACACTAGCCAGCACCAGCGCCACACCGCCGGTCACAAAGCGTCATCCGGCGACATGATCTGGGCGTCTATATATAGGGTCACGAATGCCGCCGCCTGCCGGTCAGCGAACGGCAGCGCCGCCCGCTGCCCATCGGCCTTGGCAAGCGATCGGAGGCTGACGACGCGGGCGGGGTTCAGGTAACTCAGACGAAAACGGATAATGAACGAGCAAAACGATCTGACATCGGTCGGGATGGTGAGAACCTGTCCCTGGCCACCCCGTCCCCAGCAGGCGAATCGCCGTTAGGCCGACCCGGCAGCGTAAGGAGCTTCACAACATGGCCTCGTCACCCGATCCCGGCGCCTTCGAGCTGGGGGACTATCTTGGCGTACTGCGCCGCCGCTGGTGGGTCGTGTTGCTCGCCGCCTCCTTGGGGACACTCGTGGCGGCCGCCTACGTCACGCTGGCCCCGAAGACCTACACGGCCACCACCACCGTCTACGTCACCGCCAACGCGGCCAACACGAACCAGCTCCAGGGAAGCCGCACGTCCGGTGCGGTCGTCAACATGGACAACGAGGCACAGATCGCCCAGTCCAATCTGGTAGCAGCGCCGGCGGCCAAGGCCCTGCACAGCAAGCTGCCCTTCGCCGAGCTCATCCGGCAGACCTCGGTGACCGTGCCGGCCAACACCACCGTGCTCGAGGTCAGCTGCTCCGCCTCATCGCCCCGCGGGGCATCGGCGTGCGCCCAGGCGTTCGCCACCTCATATCTCACCGTCCGGGCGGCGGCAGCCAGGGGCAAAATCGGTTTCGAGGTCGCGCAGCTACAGCAGCGCGAGACACCGCTGCTGACACAGCTCACCAAGCTGAGACAACAGCTGCACGCGCTGGCGCCAGGCTCGCCGAAGCGACCGACGATCAACACGCAGATCAAGAACATCAACTCTCAGCTCGCCACGCTGCGCTCCCACATCTCCGCGCTGGGAGGGTCGGTCAACTACAACCCCGGCAGCATCCTCACCGCTGCCACCCCGCCGACCGCTCCCAGCAGTCCGAAGCCGCTGCTGGTCCTGCCCAGTGGGCTGCTGGCAGGCCTGCTGATTGGGCTGGTCCTCGCGTTCGTCCTCGACCGCCGTGATGACCGGATCCACTCGGCACGTGACGTCGAGCGGTTCCTCGGGCTGCCGGTCCTCTTCCGCCTGCGCCAGAAGCGGCTCGACGAGCCGGCCACACTCTCCGCTCCCCGGTCAGGCGCGGGGCGGGCCTTCACCGAACTAGCTGAGGCGGTAGGAGCTGGGCTCGGCGACGGCAACCATATCATCGCGGTCGCGGCCAGCTCTCCCGGCCACGGCGGCAGTATCGTCGCCGCCAACCTGGCCGCAGCGCTTTCCCGGACGCGGGCCGATGTGCTGCTGGTCTGTGCCGACCCACAGAACACCATCATGCGGAGCCTGCTTGGCATCCGCGACCGGCCCGGGCTAGCCGAGGTCATGGCGGGTAAAGCCACACTCGGTGAGGCCGCCCGGCACGTTGCCGACGACGACAGGCTTCGGTTGCTCACACCAGGGCTGACCACCGCGGCCCTGGTAGACCACCTCGACTACGACACCAATCAGACCCTGATGACCGACCTGCGGCGACTAGCCCGCTACGTGATCATCGAGGTCCGGGCAACCGGCGAGGTCGCAGACGCCTTCGGCCTGGCCGAATTTGCCGACGCTGCCATCGTCGTGGTGGAGATATCGAGTACCCGGAAGACGGACGCGGCGAAATGTGTCGGGCGGCTGGACCGGATGCGCACGATCATCCTTGGCAGCGCAGTGATCCCGGCAATCCGCCGGTCCGTCACGCCCCCACCGAGCGCAGCCCCGAAAAGGCCCGTGGCACGTCGTCCGGAGAGCGGGGTGACGCCCGAGGCGGCTCGTGAAGAGCCGCGCCGGCCACGCAAGGTGGCGGCGTCTTCCGCCACGCCAGGGCCCGGGGACCAGCACGACTAGCCATCAATGACCACATCGCTAAAGCCAGGCCGCCTGGAAGGCCGGGCAGGAGATCCGGGCAACCGGATCGTCCCCGGCGGCCGCTGGCCCAGCCGGCAGGCTCCGCCCGGCCCTCGCGCGCTTGCCCTCACCGGGCCGGGCCGCTCTGGCGGCCCAATCACACCCACGCGCTGGCTCGCCCGCCACCCCGCGTGGCCGCTCGTCGCCCTGCTCGCCGGATACCCGCTCTGGTGGGCGCTTGGATTTGGCGACTTTGTGTTCATCCTGGCGGCCATCCCGATGGCCGCGCGGATGTACGGGTGGCGGGCGCATAGCCTGCGGCCCGTCCGGACACCCCCCGGGTTCGGGCTATGGCTGCTTTTCCTCGTCTGCATGCTGGCCGGAGCCGCGGCCCTGACCCTCACCGCCCCGGGGACCATCGTGACACCTGTGGGGACGCGCGTGCTCTCGTTCGGGGTGCGGGCGGCCAGCTACCTCGCCGTTACGGTGCTCCTGCTCTACGCGGGGAATCTCACCGAAAGCGAACTCCCCCGACGCCGAATCGCCTGGCTGCTCGGTCTGCTTGGCCTTTATACCGTCGCGGGCGGCCTGGGCGGAGTGCTCGCCCCCCGTTTCAGCTTCAGCTCCCCACTGCAGCTGATGCTGCCGCAGAGCGTGCAGGCGAATCCCTACGTCCAGGCGAAGATGCACCCAAGCCTGGCGCAGGTCCAGGACGTCCTCGGCGTTGCTCTTGGCCGGCCGGATGCCCCGTTCCCCTATACCAACACCTGGGGCAATTGCCTCGCTTTGCTGCTCCCCTGGCTGGTCACAGCCTGGTGCATCCGGGGTACCCGCCGGCAGCGGGTGATCGCGGCGGCGGCTCTCACGCTGGTGATCGTGCCGATCGTGTACTCACTCGACCGCGGCCTGTGGCTGGCCCTGATCTTCACCGGCGGCTATGTGAGCCTGCGGCTGGCTGCCCGGGGCCAGCTTGCCCTGCTCGGCATGCTCTGTGTGGGCACGGCCGTCGCCGCGATGATCATCGCCACCACCCCTTTGCAAGACCTCGTCAGCCAGCGCCTGGTCCATGGCCAGAGCAATGCTCATCGTGCGTCGCTTTCGGTCCTCGCGACACGTGACGCACTTTCCTCGCCCGTTATCGGATACGGCGACACCAGGCATCAGCGGGGCAGTGTCACCTCGATCGCGGTGGGCAGGACGGCCAAGTGCAAGCAGTGCGGCCAGCGCAGTGTGGGCAACAACGGGCAGCTCTGGCTGCTGTTCATCTGTAGCGGCTTCGCCGGTGCGGCCCTGTATTTCGCCTTCTTCGCCTACGGGACCTGGCGCTACTGGCGTGATACCACCCCTGAGGGGATAGCCGGAGTCCTCGTCCTGCTGCTGACCTTCGTGTTCATGGTCGTTTACACTGCCGTCGGGGCGCCGCTTGGCATCACCATGCTGGCTTACGCCGTGCTCTGGCGGAACGAGCAAGCCCGGCGGGAGGCAGCGGGAGAGCCCGCGTTTATAGGCAGGCTCGATGGCAGCGGCAGACCCTGACCGCTTGTCGGGCCGGAAGGCGCAGGTCACCGGGGAATTCACCCCGCACCTTGGGCGGCGGACGCCGGCCGACCCCGTGGCCGATGCCGATGGCCGGGTGGTGCTGGATACGCTGCCGATGCCAGCGGTCACGGCCCCGGCCCGCGGCAAGCTGGCGGAGGTGGCGCGGGGCAGCACGCTCAACCTGGCGGGCGCGGCGTTCTCCGGCGCCGCCGCCGTGGCGCTCACCGTGGTCGTGACGCGGAGCTTCAGTAAGCCGCTGGCGGGGGCGTTCTTCACCGCCGTCTCCTTGTTCCTCATCGCCCAGACGGCGGCCACGCTGGGTGGCTACGTCGGCCTGGTGAACTTCATCGCCGGGCTCCGGTCGCTTGGCCAGGAGAGCCGCGTTTCCGCCATACTCCGTGCCGCCATCGTTCCGGTCGCCGTGGTATCGGTGACCATGGCGGCCGCCATCGTCCTGGCTGCGGGCCCGCTGACCCGGGCGGTCATTCTCGGCGGTCAGCTAGGACACGCCGAAGCGAACCGGGCCGCCGCCATCGCCGCGCTGCGGTGGCTCGCGGTCGCTCTCCCGTTCGCCGCACTGCTCGACACGCTGCTCGGCGCCACCCGTGGCTACCGGCACATGCGGCCAACGGTGGTCCTCGACCGGCTGGGCCGATCAGTGCTGCAGCTGCTGGGTGTACTCGTCGCTGCCGTCATGGGCGCCACGAGCCTGCTGGCGCCGCTGTGGGCACTGCCGTACCTGCCCGCGGCCGTGCTCGCCTGGCTCTGGCTGCGTCGCATCCGCCCCCGGCGGGGGCTCCACCGGGTGGGTGCGCCGACCGCGCGTGGCGGCCGACGGCGGCCAGCCGCCGCCCCGGCGACCCGCCGACAGGTTCCCGCCGCCTGGTCCGGCCTGGCCAGCAAGCAGCTTGCCAGGCCGGATGCCCGGGGCTTCTGGCGGTTCACCGCACCGCGCGCGGTGGCCACGCTCGCCCAGATCACCATCCAGCGGCTGGACATCGTGCTGGTCGCAATCATGCGCGGGCCGGCCGAAGCGGCGATCTACACCGCGGCCACGAGGTTCCTGGTCGCCGGGCAGTTCATCAATGCCGCCATCAGCATGGCGGCGCAGCCCCGGTTCGCCGAGCTCTTCACGGTCGGAAAGCGGCGAGAGGTCAATTCCGTCTATCAGGCAACGACCGCCTGGCTGATGCTCCTCACCTGGCCGCTTTACCTGCTCGCCATGATCTTCGGTCCGGAGGTCCTCACGGTTTTCGGTCACTCCTACCGCGCCGGAGCCAGCGTCATGGTGATCCTCGCCGGGGCCATGCTGCTCGCCACCGCCTGCGGCCAGGTCGACATGGTGCTGATCGCCAGCGGCCACAGCAGCTGGAGCCTGATGAACGGCCTGTTCGCGGTGGCCGCGAACGTCGGCCTGGACCTGGTCCTGATCCCCAAATACGGGATCGCCGGGGCTGCCATCGGATGGGCGATGGCCATCGCGCTCACCAACGTGGTGCCGCTTATCCAGCTCGCCGTGGTGTCCCGGGTGCATCCGTTCGGCCGCAGCACCCTGGCCGCCGTCCTGCTTCCGGTAGTCTGCATGGCCGCGGTTCCCCTGGCCGTCCGCGCCGTCGCGGGCCCCGGGGCGGTCGCTGCGGTGGCCGGAATCGTCATCGGGTCCGCGCTGCTGGTGGCCGGGAGCTGGCGATTCCGGGAGACGCTGCATCTCTCCGAGCTGCCGGGCATCGCCGCCCTGGGGCGCAGGTTCGGCAGGCGGGATGGACACACACCAGACAATCCGAGTGCACCAAGAAACCCGGGGAGCGGGCTTTAATGACCAAGATCCTTGCGGTCCTTGTCTACCCCGTTGTCATCGCAGTGCTCATCTTCGTGGGGGCCGTACTGGCCAGGCGTGCCCCCCGGCAAGCGCCAGGAGTCACCCCGCCCGCCCGCGTCCCGCGAGGCCAGCACGTGGCCGCAGCTGGCACGCGCGGGCAGGCGCTGGGGGAGGCAGGGGCCGATGCCGGAAGATACCTGCTCGTGTTCATCGGCGGCACGGTGGTGGTCTGCTTCGTCACGGCGTTGCTCGGCCTGCTGGTGGTGCACAACGGTCCGGCGATCGACCAGCCGTTCTTCAACTGGACTATCACGCACCGGGTGCATATATGGGCGGGCGTCATGAAGCGGGCTACCAAGGTAGGCAACACGTGGACGACATGGGGTGCGGCTGGGGCCGCCGCCGTATGCCTGGCGGTGACCTGGCGCAGCAGGCGCTGGCTGCCTCCGCTCGCGCTGGGCTCGCTGATCGTCTTCAACAAGTACGCTGTCGTCGGCATTCACCACTTCATCCACCGGGTTGGCCCCCCGACCAGCCCGCTTGGAACATTCCCGTCCGGCGGCGTCAGCCGCGTGGTGGTGTTTTATGGGCTCATCGCGTACCTGCTCTGGCGGGAGTTCAGCGGCAGCAGGCGCGCGGCCATCTGGTCCGCTACGGCCGTGGTCGCGCTCGCCTTCAGCGAGTGCTATAGCCGGGCCTACCTCGCGCTGCACTGGCTCACCGATGCCCTGAGCGGCCTGGTCTTCGGGTCCCTGCTGCTGGCCGTGTGTATAGCCGCGGTGCGCTTCGTCGCCGGGCCGCCGCAGGCGCCCATCGCGGCGGCCCGGCCCGCACCGCCCGCCGTTCAGTCGCGGGCCGCAGCGCCGGAGGGCTCCGCATGACCGGTGGGCCCACGGTCGTCTATCTCGCCGGCTCCGGCCGTTCCGGCAGCACGCTGCTGGAACGGACGCTGGGCGAGATGCCTGACTTCGTGAACGTCGGCGAGCTCATCGATCTGTTCCGCCGCGTGGCGCCCCGGAACGAGCGATGTGGCTGCGGCCAGCCGTTCACCAACTGCCCGTTCTGGAGCCGGGTGGGTGCCGGGGCCTTCGGGGGCTGGGACGCCGGGCTCCTCGAAGCCACACACCAGCTGCAACGCAAGGTCGCGCGCCAGCGCCACCTGCCCCGCCTGCTGGCCGACCGTCGCGCAGGAAAGGACTTCCGGGACGCGGTCAACTCATACGGCGAGACCTACGCCCGGCTGTACCGGGCCATCGCGGCGCAGGCCGGTGCCAGCTATGTCGTGGACGCCAGCAAATGGCCGGTCCAGGCGCTGGCACTGTCCCTGGCGGGCATCGATGTGCGCGTCATTCACCTTGTCAGAGACGTGCGCGGCGTAGCCCACTCGCTGGCGAAGCCGGACGTGGCTCGGCCGCACGCGACGGCGGGCACCGACGTTATGTGGCATGTGAGGCCGGCGAGCGCGGCGGCCCGCTGGGTGGCCTGCCAGAGCGAGGCGGACCTCTTGCGCCGCCGCGGGATCCGCGTCGCCCGCTTGAGGTACGAGGATTTCGTGCGGCAGCCGCGGCACGGCATCACCCGAGCCCTCGGCGAGCTAACGATCCCGGCCACGGCATCCCAGCTGGCGCATATCGCCGACGGCCGGGTCAGCCTGGGCACCAGCCACGGCCTGTCGGGGAATCCGTTGCGGTTCGCCGCCGGCGAGGTCACCCTGCGGGTGGATGAGGGCTGGCGGGAGGAGATGTCCCGGCGCGACCGGGCTGTGGTGACGGCCATCGGCCTGCCGCAACTGATCCGCCACCGCCCGCCGGTGGCCCGACCCGCCGGTGGCCGACCCGCCTATCCCGCCCGAGCCGCGATGACCAGTCACGGCGTCGCCTCCGGGCGAGCCCCGGTCAGCGATTACCGGAAGTGGCCGCTCGTGTCGGTGATCCTGCCGACCCGGGGTCGGCCGGAATTGGTGCGTGAGGCGATCGCGAGCGTGGTGGGCCAGACCTACCCCGGCGAGATCGAGTGCATCGTGGTGCACGACCAGGAGCCCCCAGACCCAGACCTGACCCGCCTTGCCACGGCGCGGCGGAGTGTGGCCGTAGTCGCGAACTCCCGCACCCCCGGCCTGGCGGGCGCGCGCAACACCGGCGTGGCTGCCGCCCACGGCGACTACCTCGCCGGCTGCGATGACGACGACGTGTGGCACCTGGCCAAACTGCACGCCCAGATGACGCGCCTGCTCGACGACCCCGGACTGCTCGCCGTCGGCTCCGGCATGCGGCTGCTGCTGCCCGGCGGCCAGGTTGCCAGCTGGCCGGGCCGCGCCGAGCTGATCAGCTATCGGCTGCTGCTGCGCAACCGGGTGAAGGAACTGCACTCATCGACCCTGGTGATGCGGCGCGAGGCGGTCACCAGGGCCGGGCTCTACGACGAGGACCTGCCCGGCGGCTACGCGGAGGACTACGACTGGATGCTCCGCCTGGCTCGGGCCGGCCAGGTCGGCACGGTCACAGAGCCGCTGGCCGACATCAGGAAGGACACCTGGTCGTGGTATATGGGCGGCATGGAGAATACGGCCGCGGGGCTTGAATATCTGCTGGCGAAGCACCCTGATTTCGCGGCGTCGCCTCGTGGTCACGCCCGGATCCTCGGCCAGATCGCGTTCGCGCGGTCGGTGCTCGGCCAGCGGCGGCTCGCGCTGCGTTACGCGCTGACCGCACTCGCGAAGTGGCCGGCGTCCCCGCATGCATGCGTGGCGCTCGCGCATATCGCTACCGGCATCGACCCGCGTCACTTCCGGCGTGCTGCGCGGCTGCTCGGCCGTGGCATGATCTGACCGGCAGCCCGAGGAGGCACCGTGATTTCTGTGCGCAAGGCCGCGCCGGAGATAGTCAAGCGGGTCGGCCGCCAAGCGTACGTCCTCGCGGGCACCGCGACCGCCGGGCTGCGGCTGCAACCGGACTTCATCATGATCGGCGCCCAGCGCTGCGGCACGACGTCACTGTTCCGGGCGCTGCTTGCACACCCGCAGGTGATCCGGCCGACCTTCCACAAGGGGATCAATTACTTCGACCTGAACTACTTCCGCTCCGTGCGCTGGTACCGCGGGCATTTCCCCATGGCCGCCCCTGCCGCGCGCCGGACCGCCCGGTACGGCGGGCCTGTGGTCTTCGAGGCGAGCGGGTATTACGTGTATCACCCGTTCGCGCTGGAGCGGATCGCACATGACATGCCGTCGGTGAAGCTGGTGGTGATGCTCCGGGATCCGGTCGAGCGCGCGTTCTCCGCCTACAAGCACGAACTCGCGCGCGGCTTCGAATGGGAGAGTTTCGAGAAGGCGCTCGAACTGGAGGACTCCAGGCTCGCGGGTGAGATCGACCGGATGCAGGCCGACCCGCGTTATGAGAGCGTCGCGCACCGCCACCATTCCTACCGTCACCGTGGCCACTACGCCGAGCAGCTTGAGCGGACGTTCCGGCTCTTCCCGCGCGAGCAGGTCCACGTCATCGACAGCGAGGCGTTCTTCGCAGAACCGGCCAGCGAATACGAGCGGGTGCTGGCGTTCCTGGGCCTGCGGCCCTTCCAGCCGGGCACGTTCGACCGCTACAACGCACGTCCGGGCACCGGGCTGGAGCCGGGAACGCGGCGCATGCTCACGGAGTACTACCGGACGCACGATGCCCGGCTCGCCTGCCTCCTGGGCCGCGAATCGCGCTGGGCCCAGCGAGTACGGATAAGCGGCGCGTGAGCAAACGGATGCCAGCACGGCGGCAGCCCAGCCCAGGCGCCGGCGTGCGGGGCGACTACTTCTGGGAGGTTCTCGGCACGCCGTCGCCGTCACCGGAGTTGGTGACGCGATGTGGCCGCCCCAGGCCGGGTAGGCCAGGCAGGCTGGGCGGGCAGAGCAGGCCTGACGGGCCCGGCAGCATCGAGCTCCTCATATTTCCGGACGAGCGGCGGGCTGCCCTGTGGTCCCCCGCCGGCCTCGGCGGGCGGGGGCCGCGGCGCTGCAGAACTACAAGGCGTCAGCCACCGCGCCCGACCGGCTGCGGCTGCGCGCGGCTGCCCTCGCGGCGCGGGCCGGCCTTGCGGAGGTGCTGCCCGACCGGGTCAGGATCGAGCCTGGGCCGCCGGGAACCGATGCCGACATCGCCGATCACCTGCGCAGGGCGCTGCGCCGCGACGTGCTGGTCAGCCTGTACATCGGCGCCCCGCGCGCGAACCGCAAACCGGTCCTGCGGGCGCTGGCGCCGGACGGGGAACTGCTCGGTTTCGTCAAGGTCGGCGTCAACCCGCTGACCCGCCGCCTCGTGCGGGCCGAAGCAGGGCGCTGGCCTTCCTCGCCAGTGTGCCCCTGTCGCGCCTGGAGCCGCCGCGCCTGCTGTATCACGGCCAGTGGCAGGGGACCGAGGTCCTTGTGCAGCAGGCATTCTCCGCCGGGCGCCCGGCGAAAAGACAGGCCGAGCTGGATGATGCCATGGCCGAGCTGGCCGGGGTTTGCGGGCTGTCGCACCAGCCCCTGGGGGCAGCCCGTACCTGGGCGGTCTGCGGGCCTGACTGCGGGCATTGGCCGACAGCGAGCTCGCAGGCCCGATCGGGCAGGCGGTCGACCTGCTCAGCCCGACTGCGGACATCCTGGCATTCGGCTCCTGGCACGGAGACTGGACGCCGTGGAACATGACGATGTCACGCGGGCGCGCCCTGGTGTGGGACTGGGAGCGCTTCGCGACGAGGTCCCGGTCGGTTTCGCCGCCGTGCACTTCTGGCTCCAGGGTGCGATCATCCGGGGCGGTATCGCCTGGAGATTCTCGCGCCGTTCGGCCTCGACCCGGGCGCGGCCAGCCGCGTGGCCGCTCTACCTGGCCGAGATCGCCGCTCGATACTTGCAGGACGGCCAGGCCGAGGTGGGCGCCCGGCTCGGGCGGATCGGCGACTGGCTGCTGCCCGTGCTCATGCGCCATGCGCGGCGGCTGGGCGAGACCACTGGACCCGCCCGGCCCTGACGCGCTGGCCCGCGCGCCGGCCTCACCGGCCAGTGCGCAGTCCCAGCCCTTCCACCGCGGACCTGGCCAGCAACGCGGCGGCGAACGGAATATCGTGAACGACATAGCGCGTGAACAGCCGCCGCGGCTCGTGGGCCAGGCGGAAGAGCCAGGCCAAGCCGCTGCGCCGCATCCATTGCGGCGGCCGCGGCAGCACCTTCGCGGCGTACGGGAT
>Ga0114129_10012728_pt1 | contig 11975 bp, 7 predicted proteins | sample RhiMetdeltSRZDD1_FD_80071 | JGI IMG/M metagenome (GOLD analysis project Ga0114129, IMG submission 80071) | Populus rhizosphere microbial communities from Tennessee, USA - Rhizosphere MetaG P. deltoides SRZDD1 (version 2) (version 2) | ecosystem: Host-associated > Plants > Roots > Rhizosphere >... | reverse complement strand
GGGAGGAGCAACGCCGCCAGCCGGGATGCCCCGCCCGCGCGGTGGTCCTTGATCAGCGTGGACGGGCCACTAGTGGGCGACGCGGCCGCGGATCTCTGCGACACGCAGGTCTTCATCCGTCCGGCCGTGAACGTTCAGGTAAGTGCGATACGACTCGGCGAAGCCGACGCTGTTCAGCGCTTCGCGGACGCGTCCCTGGTAGTAGTACACGTCGGGCAGGTACGCGAACGTCGGATGCTCGTCGAGAAATAGCGACAACGCCTCGCCGCGCCGTTTGAGACAGCGATCGAATTCCGAGTCGGCTTGCGTGAACGCGCCGGCATCGAAGTACGCGCGGCCGAGATCGAATCGGCCGATCCAGGTGTCCAGCAGCGCGTTGGCTTCGGTGAGCAGCCTGATCGCGGAGCGCGGATCGTCACTCTTCAACGCGACGTCGGCGCTGAGGATCTTGGCGTAGGCGCGCGCCTCGATGAGCAGATCGCGTTCGAGATCCGCTGCGATGCCTCGCGCGCGCTCGGCTGCCCCCGTCTCGACGTAGACGCGTCCGGCAAGAAACCGGATTTTGGCGGCGCCGCTCGCGGCCACCGCCCGATCCGCCGCCGCTGTCGCGCGCTTCGCGTCGCCGCGCCGCTGCTCGGCCGATGCGATGGCCGCGAACTTTGCCGCGGCACGATCGCCGCTTTTCGCGGCGAGGTCGGCATCCGCGCCGGCGTCGAGAATCCGGATGCCGTCCGACAACCGTCCTTCATACATCGCGAGATCGCCGAGGCCGGAAGCTCTGAACGAGGCGCCGAGCGCGCCAGCCGCACCGAGCTGCTCGTATGCGGTCGCTGCCTCGGCGATGTGCCCCTGCGCAGCGTGCGTGAATGCCAGCGGCAGCAGGCCGAGCGCGCTTCCGAGCTCCTGCGCCGTTCGAGCCTCCTCCTCACCGGTCTGGAAATCGCCGCCGTACGCGGCATAGAGCGCGAGGTTGACGTGATACAGCGCGCGCTTCGGCAGGATGCTCACCACACGGCGCATCTCGTCGATCGCCTTCGGCATGTCGCGAAGCTGTGTCGAGCAGAGCGCGAGATTGTTGTGCGCGCTGGCGTCGCCCGCGAACCGCGCGAGCAAATCGCTGTATTCCTTGACGCACGCCGCGTAGTCGCTGTTCACCATGTAGAACAGCCCGCGTGTGCGATAACGCTCGCGCTCGGTCATCCGGTCGATATGGCGGACCGCTTCCTTGATGTAGCGCTCGGCGTCCTGCTGCTGGCCGAGATTCCGCGACATCATCGCCATGCCGGCATAACCGAGGCCGAAGTTCGGATCGAGCTCCACCGCCTTCCCGAAGCGCTGCCGCGCCTCGTCGAACCGGTTGTTCGACACCGCTTCCATGGCGTCGGCGTACTGCCGTACGACGTCGAGCGACGTGGTCGAAAGCGTTTCCATGGCGAAGCGCTGGGCGGCGTCGGACGTCGCGTCGCCGAGCGCCTTGCGCATCGCAGTGGCCAGGGTTGTCGCGGCCGACAGCAGATGATCGCGATCAGCCGCGTTCCCCTCGACGGCGCGGATGACGTCGCCGGTGACGGCGTGGGTGGACTTCAGCGAGACGGTGAACCCGGTGCCGCGCGGCGCAATCGATCCTGACAGCACGACGCCGAGCCCCTGCTTCACCGCGATCTCGCGCGCGCCGCGCTCGTCGAGATGGGCCGGCGGTACGACGCCGAGATCGCGCCGCATCTGCGTGCGGTTGAACGCGGTAATGAACCCGGCGCCTTCGAGCGCCATCTTCAGCACCGGTTCCACTGTGCCGTCGAGCCGGGCGTCGCCGGTCTGATTCTGCAGATCGGCGATCAGCACCGACACGGGATCGTGCGGCTTCACGGGCGGCGGCGTGCGCGTGAGCCACCACGTTGCCACGACGAGCGCCATGACCAGGCCCACGCTGGAGGCGATCAGTGCTGCGCTGAATCGCGGCGGGATCGGGATCGGCTCGCCGCCGTCGTCGAGCGCCGCCAGCGCCCGTGCCAGCTCCGCCATCGTCTGAAAACGCGCGGCAGAATCGTGCTCGACACACTTCGCGACGATCGCGTCGAGCGGCGCCGAAACCGACGGGTCGATGGTCCGGACCGGCGTAACGCCGCTCGCGAAGCGGCGCGTCATCGCATCGAAACGCTCCTGCAGCGTCGTGCCTGCGTCCGACCGTACGCCCGTGAGCATCTCGTACAAGATCAGGCCGCACGCGTAGATGTCGGCTCTCGCGTCCGCCGTTCCGCCGGCCGCCTGCTCCGGTGCCATGTATTCGAAGGTGCCGACGACGCCGCCACGCGCGACATCGCCGCTCGACGCAGAAATGCCGAAATCCATGATCAGCGCCTGCGCATTGTCACCGCTGCCGCTGATCATGATGTTCGCCGGCTTCAGGTCGCGGTGGACAACCCCCGCCTCATGCGCCGCCTGCAGACCGTCGACGATCTGCCGCATGACGCGAAGCGCACGCGCGACGCCGAGCGTTCCCTCGCGCCGTAACACGGTCAGCAGGTCATCGCCCTCGACGTACGGCATCGTGATGTACTTGATGCCGTCGATTTCCCCCAGGTCGTGGATGCGGACGACGTTCTTGTGCGTGACCTGCCGCGCGAGCAGCAGCTCGGTCTTCAATCGTTTCTCCGAATCGGACGAGACATGGCGGCGATCGCGGTCGACGCGAATCACCTTCAGCGCGACGGCCTCGCCGAGTTCAGCGTCCCAAGCGCGATACACCGCGCCCATGCCACCCACTCCGAGGAGCGACATGATGTAGTAGCGCGGGCCGAACGAGCGCCCGACCTTCAGCAGGCCGCCCGCAGCCACGTCGCCGCCGTCTGGCGTCGCGCCACCAGTGGCTGCCGGATCGCCGCCCAGGATTGTCGCGGCATCGGACGGTAATGGGTCGCCTGGAAACGGTCCGACTGCGGCCTCGTAGCCGACGGCAATCGTGCTCACGACCGCGGTCTCGGACGTGCGCGCGTGAGGAGATTCGACCGCCGAGGTCTGCGCCGCCGCCTTCTCCGCGCAGTCGGGTGCGTGAGCTGTCGCTGGCCTGCCGCAGCTCGGACACATCATCATGTGGGGGGACCTCTTCGATTATCAGTGGTCCCTCACAAATTGCCAAGGTTGAAATCACCTACGCTGTGAAAGCGAAGGTTCAGCTGATCCGTTGAGTCGCGCCGTGCGCAGACGACTACGCCGGTCAAATGTCGTCAGCTCCGGCCTGCCTTACGGCACCACGAACGCAGTTCGCCGCCTATAGAGATCGATACGCTCGCGAATGTCCTCGGCGAGTCTCGCGTTCGGCGTGCGATCGGCGATGTGCAGCGCCTCGGTTGCCGCGGCGACAGCTTCATCGAAACGACTGTCGGCGGCGTAGGCGGCCGCCAGAACGTCGAGGGCATCGGCGTTCACGCGGTCGGTCAGCGCGACCGCGCGTTCTGCGAGCTGGATCGCCTCGGCCGGACGCCGAATCGCAGGATCGCGGTGCGCACCGAGCAGCCACGCGAAGTTGACGAGACACGGGACCGATTCGGCATCGACCGTGAGCGCCGTTCGATATTCATCGATCGCTTCGATGGGCCTGTTCGTTTCGATCAGCGCACGCGCGAGACTGCAGTGTGCGGTGACGAGCGAGTTGTCACTCCGCAACGCGGTCCGGTATTCGGCGATCGCTTCATCGAGTCGGCGCGACCGATACAGCAGGTTCGCCAACGCGTTGTGCGCCGGCGCGTACAACTGATCGAGGCGAATCGCGTCGTTGTACCGCGAGACCGCTTCCGCCTCGCGGCCGAGAGCCTCGAGCGTCACTCCGACGTTGTACTGCGCCGCGGGCGAGGCCGGCTGCAGCTTCGCGACGGCCGAGAAGTGCACGAGCGCTCGATCCAACCGGCCAAGCTCGCGATAGATCAGCGCCGCGTCGTTGCGAAGGTTGACGTGATCCGGTTCGCGGGCGATCAGCACGTCCGAGCCGATCGCGTCTTCTTCGGTCATCTTCCGGCGCGCGTCGGCGGTCAGCGTGCGCCGATCGGCATCGTCGCGCGTCACCATCTGAATCCAGACGTCGGCCATTTCATCCGACGATCGCCAGCCCCACGACACGCGCTGCGGCGGATGGCTGGGATTGCGCACGTTCCGCGCCGAGTTGTCGAAGACGTACTCCATTTCGAGCAGCGTTCCTGCCGGCACCTGAATTGGCGTCGCGAGACGATACTGATCCTGCCAATTGAAATCCCAGTCGCTGATGTGAATGAGCGATCGACGCGTGCCGTCGGGCAGCGTCGCCGACGCGCTCACCGTGTGCGCGCGGTAATGCGCGTGCGGCTGGACCGCGACCACGTCGGCAGCAACGGGCAAGCGGAATGAATCGACGACGCGATAGTCGGATGCGCCGGCTGGGATGTCGAGATTCTGACGACCGAGGCGGACGATCGCCGGCGCGCGTCGGGGCGGATGATCGGTCCAATACAGACCGATGAGCGGCGCGACGTGCTCGACGCGGCCGGTGGGCCGCATATGGATCTGGACGACCAGATCATTTCCACCGGTGAGTCTCCACGCGAGCTCCGTCGACGGTGGCGTCGCCTGCCCCGGCGTCCATCCCAGAAAGTGACCGTCGGGATAATCGGCCGAATGAAGAATCACGCCTTCGTACCCGGGCGCAGGGTCCGCATCGTCGAGCGCGCGCGACGCCGGTGTGGGATCGATGCGGATGTTCGCGTGATGGACGGCGCGGCTGCGCGATCGAAACTGGAATCCGCGTACGTACCGCGTGCCTCGCCCCGGAACGGCAACGACGAAGTTGCGGAACACGTCGGCCCCGTCCGCGCCCAGCGAGTAGCTCGGAAGCGCGATGACGAGGTCGGGTTCGCCCCAGAGCCAGCCGCCGCCTGGCGGCGGCCGGGACGGAAGATCTTCGCGTCCGCCTTCGGGCGCGCCGGCCTTCACCCATCGATCGATCAGCGCGATTTGATCGTCATCGAGCCGGCGCTCGCCGGCGAACCGCGGCGAGTCGCTGTCAGGTTTCCACGGCGGCATGTACCGCTTTGTGGTGACCTCCGCGATCTGCCGGGCGCGGCGTCGAACGTCGTCGTACGTGACCAGGCTGAACGGCGCATCGCCGTCGCGCTGATGACACGACACGCAATGCGCGTACAGTATGGGTGCGACGTCTTTCGAAAAGGTCGGTGCGCTGCCGGACGCCCTGAGCGACCACAGAACGGCGAGTAACGCGAGTCCCCAGGGGCCTGTTCGCACGGCGACTGAGAATACCCCGTTTGCCGCGGAGATTTCGATTAGGAGGGCGTTGCAACGTCGACGCAGGGCGGCCCCTTTCAGGGCCGCCAAGGCGATGCTGAAGGCCTCGCCCTACAGATTTTGCGACGCACTCTTCACAATCGACCTGATTGACGGCGTCGTCGTAGTCCCGTACTGTCATCGAGAGACGGAGAAGCCAGTCATGAAATCGACAGCTGCCGTGCGTGTGTCGTTCATGTCGTTTATGACGTTTATGACGTTTATGACGTTTATCACAGGGGCAGCCATCCTCGCGGCCGGGGTGACCGCACGCGTGGTCCTTCATGCCGCGCCGCCGGCGACGCCGGACACCGTGACATTCGCACGCGACATCGCGCCGATTCTGCAGCGGAGCTGCCAGAACTGTCATCGGCCGGATGGCGTCGCGCCGATGTCGCTCGTCACCTACGAAGACGTGCGCCCATACGCGCGTGCGATCAAGCAGCGGACGTCGATCGGTCCCCATCGCGGCGTGATGCCACCCTGGTATGTCGAAAAGAACGTCGGCATCCAGAAGTACAAGAACGATCCGTCGCTCTCCGAGGCCGAGGTCGCGATGATCGGCAAATGGGTCGACAGCGGCGCGCCGCTGGGAAATCCTGCCGACATGCCGCCGGCGCGAAAGTTCGACGATCCGAACACGTGGGCGATCGGCACGCCCGATCTCGTCGTGTCGACGAAAGAGATCCTCGTGAAAGCGAACGCCCCGGATTGGTGGGGCGAGATCGATCCAGTACCGATCGGACTCACCGAAGATCGGTACGTCGCCGCGCTGCAGGTTCGCGAGGTCAACGACGTGCCGAGTAAGGATACGAGCGGCCGGACGACGGTCGGCGGCCGATTCATCTTCCATCACATGATCTGGGCGACAGATCAAGGCGGTGGCGGCGGCACGAATACGCCGTGGCCGGTGCACGAGGTCGGGCGCGGCGCCGATTTCTTCCCGCCCGAAGCGGGCCGGTTGCTGAAGGCCGGCGAGAGGGTTGTCTCGAACTCAGTGCATCTCCACTCGAACGGCCGCGACACGAGAGCGCACCTCGAAATCGGATTCAAGCTGCATCCGACAGGCTACAAGCCGACAGTCAAGCCGTCGCTCAGCCGCAGCCTCGGGAATGGTGTCGACATCTCGATCCGCCCGAACGAGGCCAATCAGGAGTTGCACGCCTACACGGTGCTTCAAGAGCACACGAAGATCACCTCGTTCGAGCCGCATCTGCATGCACCGGGCGCGCGCATGTGTCTTGAGGCCATCTGGGGCTACAACATCCAGACGCTGACATGCGCCGGCTACGATCACAACTGGGTGCGCGGATACGACTACGCTGATGATGCGGCGCCGCTGCTGCCGAAAGGGACGATCCTGCACATCATCGGCTACATGGACAATTCACCGGCGAACCGCAACGTTCCCGATCCGCGCAACTGGCAAGGCTCGGGCAATCGATCGGTCGCGAACATGTTCATCGATCTCGGGCAGGGCGTCGCGCTCACCGATGAGCAGTTCCGCGAGGAGATGATCAAGCGCCGTCAGTCGAGCAAAGAAGATGTGATTCTCGGGTGTCCGCTGTGCAACAGCGTTCAAGCGCCGAAGGGCACGAGCAACCAGGAGCGATGAGCGGCGTGAGGACGCTTCTCGTGTCGGCTCTGATCGGCGCCGCAACGCTGCCGGTCCTGGGCCAGTCCTATTCCAGCGGCCAGCCGGTGTGGCCCGCCTTCGAAGGATGGGAGAGGAACGACGACGGATCGGCGAGTCTCGTGTTCGGATACATGAACGACAACTGGCAGGAGGAGTTCGACGTTCCAGTCGGTCCGGAGAACAGCATCGAGCCGGGCGGGCCGGACCGCGGGCAGCCGACGCACTTTCAGCCGCGCCGCAATCGCTTCATCTTTCGCGTACGCGTGCCGAAGGACTGGGGCGACAAGGAAATGGTCTGGTCGCTGACGACTCACGGCATCGCGCGCAAAGCGTACGGTTCGCTGCGGACGGATCTGCTGATTGAGAACATCGACATCATGTCGGAAACCGGTGCGCTCGGCGCCGGCACCAGCAATCCGGAGATTCGCGCCGACAAGCCGCCGACGATCACACTCGTCGGCCCGCAATCGTTGACGGCAACGGTCGGCAAACCGCTCACGCTCACCGCCATCGTCACCGACGACGGCGTGCCGCGGCCCCGAGGGTCCGGCGGCGGGCGGGGGCGCGGCGGCGAAGGTGTGGAAGTCAGGCCGCCGTCGCGGATAACCGTCGGCAAAAGCCTGGGGCTGCACCTGTCGTGGTTCGTCTATCGCGGCCCCGGCGCATCTGTGGCATTCGAGCCCAGGCAGATCAAGACGTGGGAAGACACGCGCGAAGGGGCGAACTCCCCGTGGGCGCCGCGATGGATCGCGCCGGCTGTGCCGCCTGAGGGCAAGTACGTCGTGGCCGCGACGTTCGATCAGCCCGGCACTTACGTGCTGAGGGCGCGCGCCGACGATGGTGCGCTGACCAGCGACGAAGACGTCACCGTTACCGTGTCGCGGTAAGCCCGGCGGCAGAAGGACGCACACCAACAATTTTGAAAATTTGCGATCCGAGGAGCCCGGCGTGGCGTTAGTGTAGCCCTCGCCAACCGGAGCAAGGAGGTCGCAATGCGGCGATGTGCCCGTCTGTTGTGCGTGACAGTCCTGGCGAGTGTGATTGCCCCGGCGAGTTCGTTCGCTCAAGCCACCGGCATTGCCGGCGTCGTGAAGGACACGAGCGGCGCGGTGCTGCCCGGGGTCACGGTCGAAGCGGCCAGTCCCGCGCTCATCGAGCGCACGCGCTCGGCCACCACCGATTCTCAAGGCCAGTACAAGATCCTCGATCTGCGGCCAGGCACCTATACAGTGACCTTCACGCTGCCAGGCTTCTCCACGGTGAAGCGCGAGGACATCGAGTTGCCCGCGCAATTCACCGCGACAGTCAGCGTCGAACTGAAGGTTGGCGCCCTCGAGGAAACCGTCGTCGTGAACGCCGAGTCGCCGATCGTCGACGTGCAGAATGTCATCAAACGCCAGGTGATTAACTCGGAAGTCATCGCGTCGATGCCGACGTCGAAGAACTGGTCGACCATCGGCGTCATGACCATCGGGGTGTACAGCAATCAGAACGACGTCGGCGGATCGGCCGGCGAGCATCAGAATCAGCTGAAAGCGCACGGCGGATCGTTCAACGATCGCCTGGTTCAGCTCGACGGCCTGATGAACGCGAACATGGCGTGCGCCTACTCGTGCACCGGCATCTCGACCAACGACGCGTCGACGCAGGAGCTCAGTTACGAGCTCGGCGCGATCTCCGCCGAAGTCGCCGGCGGCGGCGTCCGGGTCAACATCATTTCCAAAGAGGGCGGCAATCGCTTCTCGGGTTCGGCGTTCGGCAACTTCGCCAACAGCGGATTGCAGGGCAACAACGTCGACGATGTCCTGCGCAGTCAGGGCATCACCACCGCCGACAGCATCAACAGGATTTGGGACGCGAGCTTTGCGATTGGCGGTCCCGTGGTGCGCGACAAGCTGTGGTTCTGGACGGCGCATCGCTTCTGGGGCTACGAGCAGATCCGCACGAACACGTTCTACGAATCGAATCAGTCGACGTTCGTATTCACGCCGGATCTGTCCCGCCCCGGCACCGAGACGCAGCGCAGTCTGAGCGATGATTTCCGGTTGACGTGGCAGATCAGCCCGAAGAACAAGCTGTCCGGTTACGCGAACATTTCGCCGCGAGAGACCAACCACTGGACGCTCGTCAGCACCGAGCAGCCCGATGCGTCGAACCTGCAGAAGCTGCCCAAGAACAATTTCGAGACGGTACGCTTCAACTCGACGGTGACATCGAAGCTGCTGTTCGAAGCGGCCGCCGGCGTGATGAACGAAACGTGGACGCGTCAACCGGTGGAAGATTCCGAGACGTCGCTCGGATATCCGGTCACGGAGCTCACGACGGGCGTCAACTTCCGCGCCTATTCCGGCACGTTCTCGCGGAACTACACGTCGCTCCGTTCGTATCGCTCGTCGATCGCGTACGTGACCGGATCGCACGCGCTGAAGACCGGCATGACGATGCAGGAGGGACCTGCGGACACGGACGTCTATACGAACAAGGATACGAACCTGATCGTCCGAAACGGCCAGCCGTTTCAGGTCACGGTGCGCACGACGCCGTACACGACGCACGAGCGGCTCGTCGCCGATCTCGGGTTGTACGCGCAGGACACGTGGACGGTGAGGCGGTTGACCGTCAACGCCGGCCTGCGGTTCGACTATTTGAACAACCGCGTCAACGCGCAGGACGCGCCTGGCGGCACCTGGATCGGTCCGCGCCATTACGATCCACTCAACGACGTCCCGGACTACAAAGATCTCTCGCCGCGGCTGGGTGCCGCGTACGATCTCTTCGGCGACGGACGGACGGCGCTGAAGGCGACGTTGAGCCGCTACGTGCAGACGTCCACGGTCGGCACCGCACGATTGCTGAACCCCATCAACACGTCGGTCAACACGGCGACGCGAACGTGGACCGATTCGAACGGCGACGGGATCCCGCAGCCCTCCGAGTTCGGTCCGCTGAGCAACACCGCCTTCGGGCAAATCAACGTGGCGACGCGGTACGATCCGGACACGATCTCAGGATTCGACCGGCGCCGGAACAACTGGGAGGTGTCGACCACGCTGACCCACGAGCTGATGTCGCGGGTGTCCGCGGAGATCTCTTACTTCCGACGCGCGCAGGGACACTTCACGACCGTCAACAACCTCGACGTGTCGCCCTCCGACTTCCAGCCGTACTGCGTGACGGCGCCGGCCGATTCGAGGCTGCCGAACGGCGGAGGGAATCAGATCTGCGGGCTGTACGACATCGTTCCGTCGAAGTTCGGCGTGGCGACGCACAATCTGTCGACGTTCGTCACGAACTTCGGCGGCAGACAGACCGAAGTCTTCAACGGCGTCGATCTGTCGGTCAACGCGCGCATCCGAGGCGGCGCGTTCCTCACGGGAGGCATCGCGACCGGCAACACGCACTTCAACAACTGCGCGGCCTTCGTCGACAACCCGGTGACGCAATTCGGGATTTCCACCGTCTCGACGTACCCCTCGACGCCCGGCACCGGGACCAATTTCGCGTACTGCGACTACGACACGAGCTGGCTCACGCAGGCCAAGGTGAACGGGTCGTACACACTGCCATGGCAGAAGATTCAGATCAGCGCCGTGCTGCAGAACCTTCCGGGCCAGATGATCCTGGCGCAGTGGAACATCACGCAGGCCGACGTCGCGGCGAATGGATCGCTCGGACGCGCCCTGTCGGGTGGGGCGAACACGTCGCGTGTCGTTCCGCTCGTCAAGCCGGGGACCGAGTACACGCCGCGACGCACCCAGCTCGATTTCCGGTTTGCAAAGAACGTCAACCTGACCGGCGCCAGGCGGCTGCAGGTGATGGCGGATCTATTCAACGCGTTCAATTCGAACGCGGCGGTCGGGGCCACGTCGAACGCCGGCGAGCCGCCGGCCGCGATCAACACGACGTACGGGCCGTCGTGGCTGAAGCCGCTCAACATCCTGCAGGCGCGGTACGTGAAATTCGGCGCGCAATTTCAGTTCTAGAGCGGTTTCGCTTTGGGCATAGGGAGGCGATCTGCGCGTTTTCCATGTTGATGTAGCGCGGGGCTTTCAGCCCCGCGAGACGCGCGTCAAAAATGCAACTCGAAAGTCGCGAGGACACGAAGACAGCCGGCTGTTCTTCGTGCCTTCGTGGCTCGAGGATGAGCGGCGGGCGGCTGTAGACCATTGCGCATCTCAACGTTGCTGGACCACGCTGCTTGGAAGAATCGAGTACACGCACACCGTTCGCTCATGGAGAATCTGCTCGGAGATCGTCATTGCGTCTCCAGCTTGATGATCGCGTCTGGTCGGGTTGGCCGGATGGCGCGGCGCACGGCGCCGGCGACGTCGAGCGTGATCAGCGGACGTGCAATCACGCGTGAGCCGGAAGCATCTGCTCGAGTTCGATCGTGAGCGCACCCGGTCCCTCGAGATAGGCGACGCGGGCGCCGTACGGCCGGTCCTGCCGGGGTTGCAGCACCCGTGCACCGCGCGCGGCCATCGCGGCGCAGTCAGCGTCGCAATCGATGCTGCTGAACCCGACGGTGACAACACTGTCAACCGCCGCTGCGTCGAGGATCACGACGAATCCGCCGAACTCCAGGACGGCCATTCGGCTGTCGCTGAAGCTGGCCTCGACCCCGCATTTTTCCGCGAACCAGTGGACCGCGCCTGGCAGGTCAACGACACGGCAGTGCACATGCGAGAACGTCACGCAGTTCCTCCCCTGCTGCTGAACCGGACACCTAACTTACTGGCGTCTGCTTCCGTGTCTCGTCGGTCGTGCACAACACAGCTCGATAAGAACACAGCTGGGCGAGTAAGTCGCCCGAGTCGTGGAGGATCTTCGCCTTTTCAGATTCGCCGACGAGCATGATGATGTAGTCGTCGCGACCGGGGCTCATGCGCAGCACGAACGGATACTGCTCGCTGAAGCCATGTCCACCGATGTCCGCGTCTGTCACGTGAGGGGCATAGAACATGTAATGCGGCATGTTCATGGTGACTGGCTCCTGCCGATTCGTATAACCGCGCATCACGGGCGCAATCAT
>Ga0114129_10012727_pt1 | contig 11976 bp, 11 predicted proteins | sample RhiMetdeltSRZDD1_FD_80071 | JGI IMG/M metagenome (GOLD analysis project Ga0114129, IMG submission 80071) | Populus rhizosphere microbial communities from Tennessee, USA - Rhizosphere MetaG P. deltoides SRZDD1 (version 2) (version 2) | ecosystem: Host-associated > Plants > Roots > Rhizosphere >... | reverse complement strand
TGTTGGTCGTGTCGGGCAACCTCTTGGACCAAGTGTGCGGCAACCGTGAAATAGGCGCCGAAGATGATCATTACGAACCTGCACAGGTGCTTGAGATCCTGGATGCCCGAATCAAATCCGTGTCTGTAGTCTCTTCTCACGACCTTGAGAAACGACGGGAGCGATGTCTCGAATTTCTCCGAGTCTCGCGTACCCAGATTGCAATGATTTCCGGGGCCCCGAAATAGCCTGTGAGGACGTAACCCCGCACTCAACTTCCAAGGCGGATCTCGCGCGCCTGGCTCACGAGCTGGACGCGCTCGTCGACGCGGACCGTTCGAAGTTCGAAAGGGACTGGCAGGGCGAAGGATTCCGGCACCAGGTCACGAGTCGGCTCAACGAGATCCTTGGACGTCCGGTCGTGGAGGATTGGTCCGCGGATCTCTGGAAGATGGCTTACTGAGTGGAAGAGTCCTGGCCGCGCCCCCGTTTGACACCCCGAGCCGCCTTTGGCTACCATTCCCCGGCCATCTTCAGCGAGCGAGCGTCAGGAACCACAAGCCACAAGCGGCCGGGACCGGGGGGTCGCCCGTCTTTGGGGCCTCACGAGCCGGATCGCCCGGGGATACGACTCGGCGTGGGACGACAGATCAAGCTCAGGCTTGAAAGTCGCATCGGCTACGTGGACCTGGTTCACGAGCTGGCCGAGGGGCTGGCCCGGAGGGCCGGCTTCTCGAAGTCGTCGGCGCTGAACATCGGCCTGGCCGTGCGCGAGGCGGCGATCAACGCCATCAAGCACGGCAACGGCATGGACGTGAAGAAGCCGATCGAGGTGAGCTTCGAGGAGCGCGGCGACCTGTTCCGGATTCGCGTGCGGGACCAGGGGCCGGGGTTCGACTGGGCCCAGACGGCGAACCCGCTCGATCGGGAGAACATCTACCGCACCAGCGGCCGGGGCATTTTCTTCATGAAGCACTTCGTGGATCGGGTCGCCTTCCAGCGCCGCCAGGGGAAGGGGACCGAGGTGATCCTGGAGAAGCGGTTCGAGCAGGCCACCCGGGGCAGGAGCGGGGACGCCGTGAGGAGCATCAAGAGGAGGAAGGGATGAAGGCGAACACCAGGCATCATGGGAAGGTCACCGTCGTCGATCTCTCCGGCAAGATCACCATCGGAGAGGGGGACATCAAGCTGAAACAGGCGGTGAACGCGCTTCTGGACGAGGGGCGGAAGAACATCATCCTCAACCTGGGCGGGGTGTCCTACATGGACAGCGCCGGCATCGGCGAGCTGGTGGCGTGCTTCAAACGCGCGCGAGACAAGGAAGCGTCCCTGAAGCTCCTGAACCCGAACGGCAAGGTGCAGGACCTGCTGATCCTGACGAAGCTGCAGGAGATCTTCGACATCTACCGCGACGAGCGCGAGGCGCTGGCGAGCTTCTAGAACCGCGCGACTTGACGGCCCCTCCCCGGCAGGCGTATGAATGGCCCCAGACCGGGGAAGCCGCGACACCGCGACCCGTCGTTTCCCGCCCATCCGCTCCCCATGGTGTCGGCCGTTCCCCCTGGACGATGGAGGGCCACCCCATGACCGGATTGTCGTGGTTGAGACGCCGCGGGCCTTGCCACATCGAGACCCGGACGCTTGCCGAATGGCAGGTCCTGCACGTGCGGGGAAAATTCTCCGCCGGCGAGCCGGAGAAGAAGTTCCAGGAATCGGTGGACGACCTGCTCCGCTCGGGGGCGCAACGCGTCGTCGTCGACCTGTCCGAGTCCCTCCTGTCCGACGACAGCGTTGCCGGGGCCGCGACGGAGGCCTACCACAAGGCGAAGGCCCGCGGGGTCGACATACGCTTCGTGGTGCAGCCGGGCCGCGCGGGCGGCTACTACCACATGGCGGGGCTCGAGATGACCATCCCGACGTTCGCGCGGCTGAACGGCGCCATCGACATCTGAGCGGGGCGCGCCGGCCGCGGCGCGGGTGCGTCAGGGCTCCAGGCGCTTCTTCAGGCCGGCGAGGAAATTCAGCGCCTCGATCGGCGTCAGCGTGTCGAGACGGACGCCGCGCAGGTCCGCCAGAACCGGGTCGTCCGCCGGGGCGAACAGCCCGAGCTGGGCCGGCGTGGACGCGGCCGCGCCGGCCGGCGCGCCGGTTCCGCCCGCGAGCTTGGGCCGGCCGTCCCGCGACAGCTCCTCGCGCTCGAGGTTCGCCAGGACTTCGCGCGCCCGCTCGATAACCTCGCGCGGCAGCCCCGCGAGCCGGGCCACGTGGATCCCGTAGGACCGGTCCGCCGCCCCCTCGATCACCCGCCGCAGGAAGACGATGGTGTCGTTCCACTCCCGGACCGCCATCGTCAGGTTGGCCACGCGCGGCTTCAGGATCGCCAGCTCGATCATCTCGTGGTAGTGGGTGGCGAACAGCGTGCGCGCCGCGACGGCGGGCGTGTCGTGCAGGTACTCGGCCACCGACCAGGCGATCGACAGGCCGTCGAAGGTGGACGTGCCGCGCCCGACCTCGTCGAGCAGGATGATCGACCGCACCGTGGCGTTGTTCAGGATGTTGGCGGTCTCGATCATCTCGACCAGGAAGGTGCTCTGGCCGCGGGCCAGGTTGTCGCTGGCGCCGACGCGGCTGAAGATGCGGTCCACCAGGCCGATCCCGGCCTCGTCCGCCGGGACGAACGACCCGGCCTGGGCCATCAGGACGATGAGCGCCACCTGCCTCAGGTAGGTCGACTTCCCCCCCATGTTGGGGCCCGTCAGGATGAGGATCTGCCGGCTGTCGGCGTCCATGAGGCAGTCGTTGGGGACGAAGCGCTCCTTCTCGAGGAGCCGCTCGACGACCGGGTGGCGCCCTTCGACGATGCGCAGGCGGAGCGAGTCGTCCACCTTGGGCCGGCGGTAGCCGTGAAGCGCCGCCGCCTCGGCGAAGGCGCCCAGGGCGTCGAGTGCCGCCAGGGCCGCGGCGGTCGCGCGCAGGCGGGCTGCCGCGGCCACCACCTCGCGGCGGAGGGCGACGAACATCTCGTACTCCAGCGCCTCGATCCGCTCCTGCGAGGTCAGGACCTTCGCCTCGTACTCCTTCAGCTCGGGGGTGACGTAGCGCTCGGCGCCGACCAGCGTCTGCTTGCGCTCGTAGTCGGCCGGGACCGACTTCCGGTTCGCGTTGCTGATCTCCAGGTAGTAGCCGAAGACCTTGTTGTAGCGGACCTTCAGCGAGGCGATGCCGGTGCGTCCGCGCTCGCGCGTCTCGATCGACGCCAGAAAGGCCCGGCTGTCGCGGCGGATGGCGCGCAGGTCGTCCAGCTCGGGGCTGTACCCGTCGCGCAGGAGACCCCCCTCGCGCACCCCCGCCGGCGGGTCGTCGGCCAGCGCCTGGTCCAGGCGGCCGCGCAGGTCGGCGAGAACGTCGAGCGATTCCATCAGGCGCGCCAGGGGGGGCGCGCTCAGGGCGATCGCCTGCGCGGCGATTTCCGGCAGGACCGCGAGCGAGTCGCGCAGGGCCACCAGGTCGCGCGCGTTGGCGGTCCCCATCGAGCAGCGCGCCAGGAGCCTCTCCAGGTCGTGCACCCGGGACAGGCGCTCCCGCAGGGAGGCGCGCTCGGACGGGCGCTCGAGCAGGAAGGCGACGCCGTCCAGGCGGTCCTCGATCGCCCGGACCGAGAGGAGCGGGCGCAGGACCCAGTCGCGCAGGAGCCGTCCGCCCATGGCGGTCCGGGTGCGATCGAGGACCTCGAGGAGCGTCCCCTCGCGCCCTCCGTCGCGGGCGTTCTCGGCCACTTCGAGCGTCCGCCGGGTCGTCTCGTCCAGGACCATGGCGCCGCCCGGATCGCACCAGGTGACGCGGGTGACGTGCTTCAGGTCCGCCTTGTGCGCCTCCTGCAGGTAGTGCAGGAGCGCCCCGGCGGCGCCGACCGCCAGCCGGCGGTCCTCGACGCCGAAGCCGGCGAGGCTCGCGACCCCCAGCGTCTCGGTCAGCGTGCGCGCCGCCGTGTCGGCGGCCAGGGTCCAGCCCGGGACCTCATGGGCCAGGACACCATCGAGGCTCGCCTTCGGCAGGAGGGCGGCGAGCGCGGTCCCCTCCGGATGGAGGATCTCCCGCGGCCGGAACAGCGCGACCTGCGTGGCCAGGGCCTCCGCCGCCTCCGGCCCCTCGTGCTCCGACAGGCGGAAATCTCCGGTCGAGAGATCGAGATAGGCGCAGCCGCAGGCCGCGCCGCCCGCGGGGGCGCCTTTGGCGACCTGGATGGCGGCGATGTAGTTGGGCTCGGCCGCGCGCAGCTGCGCCGGATCGGTCACCGTGCCGGGGGAGACGACGCGGGTCACGGCGCGCCGGACGATCCCCTTCGCGGCGCGCGCGTCCTCCACCTGGTCGCAGATCGCCACCCGGTGCCCCTGCTGGATGAGCCGCGCCACGTAGCCGTCGGCGGCGTGATACGGCACGCCGCACATCGGCGCCTCGTTCGAGGTGCCGCGCCCGCGGGCGGTCAGGGTCAGGGACAGCGCCCGCGAGGCGACGAGGGCGTCGTCGTAGAACATCTCGTAGAAGTCGCCGAGCCGGAACATCAGGATGGCGTCCGGGTGCTGGGCCTTGATGGCCCGGTACTGGCGCAGCATCGGCGTGACCGTGTCCACGGCGCTCCTTGACAAGGGAGGGGCCGGCCATTATAAGACAGCGACGCGTGCCGGCCGCACGCCGCGAGGGATCTCGACACCATGAGTCTCGATCCGATTGCCGCCGAGGAGGCCCAGGTCTCGCCCGAGGACCTGAACGAGGAGGACAAGGTCATGCTGATCTTCTCCTACCTCTGGGTCCTGGCGCTCGTCCCGTTCATGGCGACGCGCCGCGAGTACGTGCGCTGGCACGCCAAGCAGGGGCTGATCCTGTGCGGCATCGCCTGCCTCGTGTTCCTCGGCGTCATCTTCGTCGGCGCCATCCTCGCCACCCTGTCGCGGGTCTTCGCCTGGGTGTTCGCCTTCGCGCTGATCAACCTCGTCCTGCTCTACCTCGCCGTGGCGATCGTCTGCGTCATCAAGGCGATCCGCGGCGAGCGCTGGGCCATCCCCTTCCTGGGCGACCTGGTCGAGAAGATCTGAGCCGCGGATGACCGAGGCGATTCAGGGCGCCATCGCCGCGCACGCGCTGCCGGGACTTCTGCTGGTCGCCGTGCTCGCCTGGCTCGAGTACGTCTTTCCCCCCGCCCCCGGCGACTCGACGATGCTGTTCGCCTTCTTCCTGGCGGGGCGCGGGGCGCTGCCGCTGCCGGCGGTCGTGGCGGTCGCGCTCGCGGGGAGCGTCCTGGGGGCGATGACCGCCTATGCCATCGGGGCGCGCGCGGGGCGCGGCTATTTCCTGCTGCGCTCGGAATGGGCCCGCGGCGAGCTGCTGCGGATCGAGGGATGGTTCGCGCGGGCCGGTGCCTGGCTGCTCCTGCTGAACCGGTTCCTCCCGGGGGTGCGCGGGTTCTTCCTCTACGCCGCGGGGATCTCGCGGCTCGGCGCCCGGAGGACGCTGATCTATTCGACAGCCGGCAACGTGCTCTGGGTCGCCCTGATCGCGTGGGGGGGGACGAGCCTCGGCTCGACCTGGGACGAGGTGCGCGTGGTCTTCCGGCGGTACGTCTGGGGGATCGCGATCGTGCTGGCGATCTACGCGGTCCTGACGATCGTGCGGTCGCGGCGCAGGCGTTCCGCCCCGGTCATGCCTTCTTCTTGAGCCGGGCCTCGATCCTCTGCAGCTCGGCGCGCCGGTCGGGCTGGTCCGGACGGAGCTTCAGGGACCTCTTGAGATACTCGGCGGCCCGGTCGTGCTGCCCCTTGGCCTCGTACGCCTGGGCGATCGAGTTGAACAGGGTGGGGCTCGGAGAGCCCGAGCGCTCCGCCTTCTGGAAGTACTCGATGGCCTTGTCGTAGTTCCCCTGGATGGCCCAGGCGGACCCCAGGTTGAACAGCGCCAGGGGATGATCGGCGCGCAGCTCGAGCGCCTTCTGGTACGCGGCGATCCCCTCCTCCATCTTGCCCTGCTTGGCCAGGAGACTCCCGAGGTTGATCTGGAACTCCGGCTCCTGCGGCTTCAGCCCGATGGCGGTCGTGAACGCCATCTTCGCCTTCTCGTACTGCCCCTCGCGCATGTACACCTGTCCCAGCCAGTCGTGGTGGATGGCGGAGTCCTTCTTCTTCTCGAGGCTCGCCACCAGGAGACGCTCGAGCTTCATGATCTTCGCCGGGTCCTTCGTCGACTGGTACATGACGTACAGGCGGCTCATCGGCTCGAGGGCAATCGGGTCGAGATAGACCGCTTCGAGGTATTCCTGCTCGGCCTCGGCCCGCTTCCCCTCGTGCTCCAGGACGGCCCCCATCGCGGCGTGGACGAGGGCATCCTTGGGACGGGCCTGGAGCGAGCGCTCGGCGAGGGTGCGCGCCGCCGCCGGGAACTGTCGCTTCAGGTAGTCGACCACCGCGTTGTAGACGACCTGGGACGACGGGCTCTCGACGGTGAGCCCGTCGTCGGAGATGCCGCGGGTGATCAGATCGGCGGAGACCCTCGGGGCGAGCCGCGTGGCGATGTCCGGGGCGAGGATCTCGTCGGCATTGAACCCCTTCGCCGCCGTCACCACCGCGTCGCGCATCCGCTCCTCGATGTAGAGCCTCGGCTCGCGGCCCGACCGCCCCTGGTGGAAGGTCAGGACGTCGGCGGGAGAGGCGTGCCCGGTGAGGCGCACCGGCAGCTTGAAGCCCGCGTGATCGCGCGTGACGATTTCGACCGGTCCGTCGAGGACCACCGGGGAGGAGTCGTACACGTAGACCCGCTGGTACAGCGGCAGGCGCAGGTGCAGGCCCGGGGCCAGGGGGACCGCCGCGCCTCCGTGCGACTCGCGCACGGCGAACCGCCCTGCCGGGACGACCGTGACCGTGCCCAGGACGATCGCGACGATCACGACGGCCAGCCAGAGTCCACGGCGCTTCACGAGCATCTGCACTCTACCTCGCAATGCCGCGGCCCGCGCGGCGCTTGAGCGGGCGCGAGTCTAGCCTACGACCGCCCGGCAGTCAACGCGTGGAACGATGGCTTCGTAGTCGCGGGTGGCTATGCAACCCTCGAACCGGCGTCGGTTGCCCGGCGGCAAGGTTCTCCTGCCGCCGTCGTGTAAGATGAATCGATGCGGCCTGCCTGCAAGTTACCAGTGGTCGTCGCGATCCTCACCTCGTGCCTCGGGTTTTCGGGCGTGGGGCGGACGGCGGAAGCTGCAGCGCCTCCGCCGGCGGGCGCCCAGGCGGACGCGGTGGGCGAGGCACGGCGTGTCGAGGAGGCGCTCAACGGGGTCAGGGGGCTGATCGCCTCGTTCACCCAGACGGTCGAGTCTCCCGGGCTGCCGCGACCGCAGATCGAGAAGGGGACCATGTACCTGCTCCGTCCCGGGCGCATGCGCTTCCAGTACGACATCCCGAAAGGGAAGCTGGCCATCGCCGACGGCCGCAAGACGTACCTGTATCTTCCCGAGGAGAGGCAGGTGCTGGTCGCGCCCCTCGACCCTCGCTCGCCGGCCTCCGGCGTGTCGATCCTGATGCAGCGCATCGACCTGGTCTCCACGTTCGCCGTCTCGTGGGGGCCCGGGCCCGAGCGCGGGCCCCGGCCGCTCATGCTGTCGCCGCGCGCGCCGCAGCCGGAGTACGAGTACCTTCTCCTGACCACGGGGCCCGACCGGCTGGTGCGGAGCCTGACCATCGTGGAGCCGCTGGGGAGCCGCGTCACGTACCGGTTGGACCGCGTGCGCCAGGTCGACACGCTCGACGACGAGCTGTTCGAGTTCAGCCCTCCCGCGGGGATCGAGGTGCAGGAGGTCGGCCCGTCCTGACGCGCGGGGCCGAATCCTTGCAAAGCGTCGGATCGCGGTGCTAAGATCGCCCCCTTTTTCGCCCCCCGGAGGACGTTTCGATGGCGTCCGAGAGCTCCTTTGACATCGTGTCGAAGATCGATCTGCAGGAGGTGGACAACGCCATCCAGCAGGCGCTCAAGGAGATCCGCCAGCGCTACGACTTCAAGGGGAGCATCTCCGACATCCGCCGCGAGAAGGAGATTGTCCACCTCACGGCCGACGACGAGTACAAGCTCGGCGCCGTGACCGACATCCTGGTGCAGAAGCTGGCGGCGCGCCGCGTTCCGGGAAAGGGGCTGACCTTCAAGACGCCGGAGCAGGCGACCGGGGGGAGCCTGAGGCAGCAGGTGACGCTGCAGCAGGGGATTCCCCAGGATCAGGCCAAGGAGATCGTCAAGATCATCAAGGGGAGCGGGCTCAAGGTCCAGGCCTCGATCCAGGCGGACCAGGTCCGGGTGAAGGGGAAGAACAAGGACGACCTGCAGGGCGCGATCAAGCTCCTGCGCGACAGCGCCCTGGAGTTCGACATGCAGTTCACCAACTATCGCTGAGGAGGAAGCGTGCAGCAGCCGGCATCCGGAATGGGCCGCCCTGTCGCGTCGCGTGCGATCGCGGCCATGGCGATGGCGTTCCTGGCCCTCGGCGGGTCCTTTGCGGCCGCGCCGACCGCTCCAGGCAAGCTTCCCGTCCGCGGCAGGGTGACGGACGAGAAGGGGCAGGGGGTCCCGGGCCAGGCGGTGCGCCTCCTGAAATCGCGCACCTTCGTGAAGCTGACCGGATTGCGCTCCCTCGACCAGAGCGTCGAGGAGAAGCGCGTCGTCACCGATCCCCTGGGTTTCTTCGAGTTCGAGTTCCCGGTCGACGCGAGCTTCCCCTATTACTACCTGCGCTTCTACGACCCGAAGACCTTCGACGCCGTGCAGTACCGTCTGCCCGAGGACCGCGAGATCACCAAGCGCGTGCGCGAGGGCCGGCCGGTCGAGGTCTCCATCGGCCTCAAGCTCCAGCCGGACTGGCCGCAGGTCAAGGCGCTCATCGACGCGTACACACCCGGCAGCCAGGTCGGCCAGATCCTCCGCTCCCTCGGGCTCCCCAGGAGCCGCCAGCCGGAGGGTCCGGGGCGCGAGCTCTGGCGCTATGACCAGGCCGGCAAGGCGTACGTCGTCGAAGGGGGACGCGTGATCGAGACGCGGACGCTCCCGGGCGGCGCGCGCCAGGCGGACGACGGGCCGGGCACGAAGGACGAGACGTCTCCCGCCGTGCGGGTGGAAGAGCCGTGACCGATCTCGCCTCGGGACTGAAGACGGCGCGCCCCCGCGTCGCTCCCGGAGGGCCGGCCCCCTCCGCCCCGCTCGCGCAGGGCGCCGCGCGGCCCCTGCCGCCCGGACTGCCCGAGATCCTGCTCCTCGTCGGCGACAAGCTGGCCGAAGTCGAGGAGGAGTGCCGCCGCCACCTGCGCTCGGAGGTCGGAGTCATCGACGAGCTGGGCCGCTACATCGCGGACGGAGGAGGGAAACGCGTGCGGCCGATTCTCCTCCTCCTGTCCTCGCAACTCTGCGGCTACAAGGGGGACCGGGACGTGATGTTCGCCTCGGTCTTCGAGTTCATCCACACGGCCACGCTGGTGCACGACGACGTCATCGACGAGGCGGAGCTCAGGCGCGGGCGGGGATCGCTCAACGCCCGCTGGGGCAACGGGCTCACGGTGCTCCTCGGCGACTACCTCTACATCAAGTCGATGAACATGGCGCTGGTGGCGGACGATCTCGCCATCATCAAGATCCTGGCGGAGATCACGCTCAAGATGATCGAGGGGGAGCTGATCGCCGATCGACGCCGCTCGGACATCGACGTCACCGAGGACGAACACCTGGAGATCATCCGGCGCAAGACCGCCTGCCTGTTTTCCGGATGCGGCCGCGTGGCCGGTGTCCTGTCCAAGGCGCCCGCAGAGCAGGTCCAGGCGCTCGCGGAATACGGGCTGAACCTGGGAATGGCCTTCCAGATCGTCGACGACCTGCTCGATTTCACCGCGAAGGAGAGCGTGCTCGGGAAGCCGGTCGCCTCGGATCTGCGGGAAGGGAAGCTGACGCTGCCGCTCATCTACCTGCTGCAGGCGTGCGAGCCGGCGGTGCGCGAGATGGTGCGCACCGTCCTGGAGGAGCGCAACTTCCGGACGGTGTCGCGCGACGAGATCATCGATCTCCTTCGCCGGGGGCGCACGCTCGAGAGGACGCGCGATCTCGCGACCGCCTATGCGCGGCGGGCCCAGGCCGCCCTGAAAGCGTTCCCCCCGTGCGCCGCGCGCGACGCCCTGATGGCCCTGCCCGACTTCGTCCTGGTGAGGGAGTACTGAAGGGCCGGTCCCCCCGGCCGTCCCCCCCCTCCCGCTCCCCATATCCTGTGCATCCCGCCGGCTGAGCCCCAACATCTGGGAGATTTCCCTCCTGGGCGCCGGCCGCTGTGCTAACATTCGGGCCTTGCTGGCGCCTCCTCGCCCAGGAGACTGATGGCCCGGATCCTCAAGCTCGACCGGATGGAAATTCTCGGCTTCAAGTCGTTCTACGGCCGCACGCGGTTCGACTTCCCCGACGGGATCACCGCGGTGGTCGGCCCGAACGGCTGCGGCAAGAGCAACATCGGCGACGCGATCTCCTGGGTGCTGGGAGAGCAGCGCGCCAGCTCGCTGCGCAGCGACCGGATGGAGGACGTGATCTTCAACGGCAGCGAGGGGCGCCGGCCCCTCGGCATGGCCGAGGTCTCCCTTCACTTCAAGAACATCCTCCTGACGGGAAGCGATCGCTCCAAGGGTAACGGCCGCGGCAACGGGCACGCGGGCGGCAACGGCCACGCCGCGGGAAACGGGCATGACACGCTCGACGGGCAGGGCGTCGCGCTCGAGGCGAGTCCCGCTCCCGCGCCGGCCGAGGCGAAGGCCCAGGACGATTTCCAGGTGCCGATCCCGGTCGCGGCCGAGGGGGAGGCCGCTCCGTCCGGGCTCCTGGTCACCGGCATCGAGGAGATCCCGGAGCAGGTCGTCGTCACGCGCCGCATCTACCGCTCGGGGGAGAGCGAGTACATCCTGAACGGGGAGCGCTGCCGGCTCAAGGACATCCTGGACCTGCTGGCGAAGACGGACATCGGGTCGCGCCTCTATTCCACCATCGAGCAGGGGAAGATCGACCAGGTCCTGGCGGCGCGGCCGAAGGACCGGCGCGCCATGTTCGAGGAGGCCGCCGGCATCCTGGGATACAAGGGAAAAAGGCGGCAGGCGGAGGTGAAGCTGGAGGCGGCCCAGGCGAACCTGCTGCGGATCCACGACATCGTGGTGGAGGTCGAGAAGCAGATCCAGGCCCTGCGCCGCCAGGCCTCGAAGGCGCGCCGCTACCAGCGCCTGGTCGAGAGCCTGCGCGCCAGGCGGCTGGACCTGGCGCAGCGGCGGCTGCTCGCGCTCGACGCGGATTCAGGAGCGACCACGGCCGCGCTCGAAGCGCTGCGCGCCGAGGAGGCCGCGGCGGCCGCGGGGCTCTCGGCCGGCGAGGCCGAGCTCGAGCGCCTGCGGCTGCAGCTGGAGGAGGGGGAGGCCGCGGCCCGAAGGCGGCGCGAGGAAATCCACGCCTTCGATCTGGAGATCGACCGGATCCAGGAGCGCATCCGGTCCGGCCGGGAGCAGGGACAGGACCTCGAGACCCGCCTCGCGGAGGTCGAAGGGGAGCTGATCTCCCTCGCGGCCAGGCTGTCGGAGCGGGAGGCGAGGCTCGCCGCCGTCGTGGCCGAGCTGGCCGGCCTGGAGTCGGCGCAGAGGGAGGGGTCGGCGGCGAACCTGGCGGGCGACGCGGAGGACGGCGAGCGTGCGCGGCAGATCGCCGCGCTCGAGACCGATCTGGAAGAGTCGCGGGCCCGCCTCCTCGGGGAGATGGAAACGAGCGCGGCCGCCACCCGTCGCCGCGCGACGCTCGAGGAGCAGGTGCGGCTGGCCCGCGCCTCCCTCGAGAAGATCGGACGCGAGTCGCTCGACCTGAGTGCGGCGCGCGCGCGGCTGGAGGCCGGGATCGCGACGCTCGAGCGCGAGAGCGCCGAAGCCGCCGGGCGGTCGCTGGCCGCGGCCCGCGCGCACGAGGAGA
>Ga0114129_10012726_pt1 | contig 11977 bp, 9 predicted proteins | sample RhiMetdeltSRZDD1_FD_80071 | JGI IMG/M metagenome (GOLD analysis project Ga0114129, IMG submission 80071) | Populus rhizosphere microbial communities from Tennessee, USA - Rhizosphere MetaG P. deltoides SRZDD1 (version 2) (version 2) | ecosystem: Host-associated > Plants > Roots > Rhizosphere >... | reverse complement strand
TCGAAAAGGACCGCTCGCTCGAGCGCCGTTTCCAGGCGGTGAAAGTCGCGCCGCCTTCGGAAGACGAAGCGGTGGAGATTCTTGGGGGCGTACGCGAGCGTTACGAAAGTTTTCATCAGGTTCGTTACACCGACGACGCTTTGGCGGCCGCGGTTTTGCAATCCAGCCGCTACATTCCCGATCGTTTCCTGCCGGACAAAGCCATCGATGTGATTGACGAAGCCGGTGCCCGCGTGAAGCTGCGCGTCCGCGCGGAGCAGGGGAATCTTGATGAGTTAAATGTTTCGCTGACCGAGTGGGAACGGGCGACTTATGGCCGGGCGCAGGCTCCGATCGAAGAAGAGGACCCGCTCGTAGTCGGCGAAGTCACGCGCGGAGACGTGGAAGAAGTGATCGCGCGCTGGACTGGCATCCCGATCACTTCGCTGAAAGAGGAAGAATCGAAGAAGCTCCTGCGCATTGAAGCCGAATTGCACAAACGCGTGATTTCGCAGCGGCCGGCTATCTCGGCGCTGGCTCGCGCGATTCGACGTTCCCGCGCGGGACTGAAAAATCCGCATCGTCCCGTCGGCTCGTTCCTGTTTCTGGGCCCAACCGGTGTCGGCAAAACCGAAGTGGCGCGCTCGCTGGCGCAATTCCTGTTCGGCAGCGAACGAGCCATGATTCGCTTCGACATGTCGGAATTCATGGAGAAGCACTCGGTTTCTAAGCTCATCGGCTCGCCGCCGGGTTACGTCGGACACGAAGAAGGCGGCCAACTTACGGAACGGGTCAAGCGCTCGCCTTACGCCGTCCTGCTCTTCGACGAAATCGAGAAAGCCCACTCCGACGTTTTCAATATTCTGCTTCAGGTTTTCGAAGACGGAATCCTGACAGACGCGCTGGGCAACACCGTCGATTTCAAGAACACCATCATTATCATGACTTCGAACATCGGCGCGCGGTTCATTCAAAAGAGGGCATCGCTCGGCTTCCAGGGGACCGCCGACATGTCGCGCACGAAGATGGAAGAGATGGTGATGAGTTCCGTGCGGCAGACGTTTAATCCAGAGTTCATTAACCGCCTGGACGAGATCATTGTTTTCGACGAACTGGGCGACGAAGAGCTGCTCGACGTCCTGCAACTGCAAATCGATCAAATCAACCGCACGATGACGAATCACGGCTTCATCGTGCGTCTCGCAGACGACGCGAAGCGCTGGATTCTCGACAAAACCTGCTCCGATCGTTCTTATGGTGCGCGTCCACTGCGCCGCGCGCTGCAAAAATACGTCGAAGACCCCCTCTCTGAGGCCTTGATCCAAGGCCAGCTTGGCGACGCGTCGCTTGTCGAGATGTATGTTGACGCCGGCGAACTCAGCTTCCGCTCGATCATGATCGATGAAGAGGGAATCGAGCAGCCCAGCGATTTGCTCTTGACGCAGTAAACGCGATTTGTTTTCCGCGCATTTTATCAGTCCAAAGTGTGCCCCACTTTGGACTTTCGCTTTATTTTCCCGTTATAATGCGCCGCTTTGTAAGGTTGGAAACTGGCAACGAGCGAAGGCGGCGGTGAATCCAAGTGCTCCCCAGGCTGCGCGCGCCGAAAGTTTGTGTTACGGTTTTCCCGAAGTAAACGCTGATCATCCGATGTGCCGAAATTCCGACTGATCGTCGGGATGAAATGGCACGAGAGCTTGCTGATGGCGGGCTCGAGCGTAAATCAGGTAGCTGGGAAATGAAGTCTTAAACCACCCGCTACCGCAGGTGGTTCTGACCATACCGGCACTTATGCACTCATACGCCAGAGTTTGGCTCGCCCTTCTGAGCGCCATCATCGCCATTTCCGCGCTGGCTTTCGTCAAGCCGGCATACGCACAACAGCCTCAGCAACGCCTGGTTGAAACTGTAGACATCATCGGCAACCGTCGCCTGCGCAAAGACGACATCCTTTATTATGTGCAAACGCGTCCGGGCGACGTTTACAACCCGGCACAGGTCGAGCGCGACTTGCAGGCAATCCTCGCGCTCGGATTTTTTGACAAGGTTGAGACGCGCGTAACCATCGAAGATGGCCCGCGAGGCGGAGTCGTCGTCACGTTTTACGTCAGAGAACTCCCGATCATTCGCGACATCCAATTCGAAGGACTGCACAGCGTTGCGGAGTCGGACGTCTTGAAAACTTTTCGCGAGCGTCGCGTCGGCGTCTCGAAAGAAGCGATTTACGATCCAGTCAAAGTGCGCAACGCGATCCGCGTATTGAAAGAGTTGCTCGCGGCGAAGGGCCATCCGAACGCCGTCATTACGGAAGAGAAAGAGCAGATTTCGGCGACGTCAGTGGGAATTACATTTCGCGTTGACGAAGGCGCTCGCGTGCGCGTCGCTGAGATTCATTTCGACAGCAAAATTTTTAAGAGCGGCACGCTGCGCGGCCAGATGAAGTACGTCAAAGAGGCCGGCTTGTTTTCGCGCATCCGCGAGCAGGACATTCTGCACCGAGAGAAGCTCGACTACGACCTGCACCTCGTTGATAACTACATGCGGTCGAAGGGCTATCTCCAGGCCCGCCACGGAGAGCCGCAAATTGAAGGCCTGGGCCGGCGGCGCACGGGCTTCCCGATCCTGCCGGTGCCTTTCCTTTCCTCAACCGATGAAGTGTTGCGGATTAACGTGCCGATCACTGAAGGAAGGCTGTATCGAGTTGGCGAGTTGAAGATCGAAGGCAACTCGATCTTTTCTGAGCAGATAATCAAAAATCTCATCGGCTTGAAAAACGGAGACATCGCGAACGGCGAAGCCATCAGTAAGGCGCTGTACGAGAATCTGAAAAAAGCTTACGGCGCCCAGGGATTCATTCAGTACACCGCCGAAATTCAACCCACGTTCAAAGACAATCCGCAGAAGCCCGACGAAGGTGTCGCGGATTTTCTGGTCACGATTGATGAGGGCAAGCAGTTCACTCTGCGGCGGCTGGAGTTTACCGGCAACACATTTACGCGCGACAACGTGCTGCGGCGCGAGGTTCTGATTAACGAAGGCGATATCTACAATCAGAACCTGTTTGAGTACTCGATTGTGCGCCTGAACCAGCTCGGCTATTTCAATCCGATCGACAAAGACAAGGATGCGGACTACCGCACGAACGAAGAAGAAGCGCTGGTCGACGTCACCGTGAAGGTCGCCGAAAAAGGGCGGCAGGAAATTTCATTCAACGGCGGCGTTTCGGGAATCGGCGGATCGTTCTTCGGTCTGCACTATTCGACTAATAACTTATTTGGCCGCGGCGAAGTGCTGTCGCTCGACCTGGCCGCCGGCAATCGGCAGCGCAGCTTTAGCTTCTCGTTCACGGAGCCGTACATTAAGAACCGGCCGATCACCGCCGGATTCTCCATCTTTGCGTATTCGCAGAAGTTTTTCGGCGAAGGCACGGCGCTGTCGCAGAACCTTTCGGCGCAGCAGGGACTGTTCGGTTCGGCGCTCGATTTCTTCAACACCAGCTCTGAAAATCTGTTTACCAGAGAGTCTTTGGGCGCGACAGTATTCGCAAGCGCGCCGCTGTCTGAGTTCTATCGGAAGCGGCCCTTCACTCAGTTTTCGCGCGTTGGACTTTCGTATTTGTTCAGCAGCTCCAGCACGAAGGATCCACAGGTCAACACGGGGACTAACACCGATCAGTTCATTCCGGTTGTTTACCGGCAGCCGAACATCATAACCAGCCGCGTCACAGCGTCGTTTGTTTATGACGCTCGGGATTACAAGGGCGGTATCGATCCCACGTCCGGCAAATCGTTATCAATCGGACTCGCGTTCGCGGGCTTGCTCGGTGATGTGCGCACTTATCAGCCGACGGTGGAGTTCATGCAATTTCATCCCGTACGGAATAAGAGGACCGATCATCCGCAGGTTTTTGGTTTTCGTCTTCAGGCGGGAACGGTCGGCTCGTTTGCCATTTCGCCGAAGGTCAGAAACGCAAACTCGCTCGCTTTCGTCGATGGTGTTCCAATTTACGAAAGATTTTTCCTGGGTGATGAGTTCTCGATTCGCGGGTATCCGCCACGCGGCATCAGCCCATTTGTGCCACTCGATTTTTACCTCACATCGCGAAACGTCGTATTGGCGTCGAATGCTTTCGGCACAGCCACAGTGGTTCCGGGATTGCCGCAATCGCTGGCGAATGTGGGTCTGTTTACCGGGCCAACCGGAAACAACGTTTTGAAACTTAGCCGCGTGTGGACGCGCATCGGCGGCGACACACAGATGCTTGGCAACTTCGAGTATCGCATTCCGCTGATTGGCAAAGCAGTCGCAGCAGCCTTGTTCGCGGACGTGGGTTCTTCATTTAATTTCCGAACCAAAGGCGAGCAGAGCTACTCGAGTGAATTTCTCACGGATCAGCCGTTTTTGCAGACCGTTGGCTTCATATCGTGCCCACGGTTTTCCTCCGGCGTTGCTGGCGTCAGTCTCAGTTCGGCCGTGTTCTGCAATTATCCGCAGTTCGCCGTTTCGCCTTTCTTGAGCCTTGTGGCACGCGACAATCGTTTGGTGACGCAGGCCGAACTTGATGCTGCGCAAACCGGAATGATCGATCCGGCCACGCAAATGCCGTTTGGCTTTCAACCCGTTTTCATTCGTGGCGAGGCGCAAACCAACACGGTGGCGCGGCTGGGCGAAAGCAAGTTCGGGAAGATCGGCAACTTTCATAGCAGTATCGGCGCCGAGCTTCGCTTCCAGGTGCCCATTCTCAACGTGCCTTTTCGGTTGATTTATGCTTATAATCCCCGGGCGCGTCAGGACCAGTTCATTGAAGGATTTCCGTTCATTTTCAACGAGAAAAAGCGCGTCTTTCGGTTTAGCGTAGGCCGCACCTTCTAACACCCGAACGGCGGGAACATCGTCCGCCAGAGGCAAACCAAAACGACGAACAGAACAACTAAGGTTTCAGTTCACAGTCGTCATTGAATTAAGGAGTATTTCGAGAACTTTATGAAGATATTTCGTGCGACAGCCGCGATCGCTTTTTTCGTGGCATTAATGGCCGTTTCAGCGTTCGCGCAACCCCGCACCGGCGCAGGCACCACTCCGGCCCGACCGACAGCTACCCCCGCACCGACCACGCCGTCCACATCGGTGAATGTTCCGGACAGCAAAGTGGCGATCATTGACAGCTCGGCTTTCGCGGACGAGAAACAGGGAATTACGAAATTCGTGAATGCACTCAAAAAAGTGAATGCCGAATTTCAGCCGCGACAAACTGAGTTGCAGGGTCTGCAGCAGCAGATCGAAAAAGCTACGGCGGATTTGCAGAAAGCGGCGCCCGTGCAGGATCCGAAAGTCAGTCAGCAACAGCAGGACAAGATCGATCAAATGAAAAAGGACTACCAGCGCAAAGGTGAAGACGCGCAAGCGGCTTTCAACAAGCGTTTGGAAGAAGTCCTAAGCCCGATCTATGAAGACATCGGCAAGGCGCTGGACGTTTTTGCCAAAGCCCGAGGAATCACTCTGATTCTCGATGTTACCAAAGTCCAGGGCATTGTCAGTGCGGCCGATTCCATCGATATCACGCGCGCGTTCATCGCTGAATACAACAGCAAGAATCCGGCGACTGCGTCGCTGACTACGCCGCAGTAACCACTCCGGCTTTGGTGCGTTTCGTTTGCAATGCGGAGATCGGCTTTTACTGCCATCTCCGCATTTCGGCTTACTGAAGTCTTTGAGAAATATGAAGAAGAGTTTGTTAATACTTTTGGTCTTGGCGTTTTCAGCCGCGGCGCGCGCGCAAGGCCCGGGAACTCAACCCGCAACCGGCCAGGCTTCCGTGCCGGTGGGTAAAATTGCAGTTATTTATTCCGAAGCGTTTCAGGATGGGAAGATCGGCATCACCCGTTTTGCCGCGAGTATTAACAAATTGAATGCCGAGTTCAAGCCATTGCAGGATGAACTCAACCAAACGGCTCAACGGTTGAAGGCTTTGCAGGCTGAGATCGAGAATATGCAGAAAGGCACGACGCCTGCTGCCCCGGCGCAAATTCAAGCCAAGATAGATCAGTTTGACGAGCAGAAGAAAGCTTACGACCGCAAAGGTGAAGATGCGAAGGCGAGTTATGAGCGCCGCCGTGTCGAATTGCTGGCGCCGTTGCAGGAAGACGTCGGCAAAGCGCTCGATGCATTTGGCAAGGCGCATGGCATCACGATGATTTTGGACGGGAGTCAGATTCCGCTGGTCTACGCGGCTGATAGTATTGATATCACGAAAGCTTTCATCGCTGATTACAACAGCAAGAATCCCGCGCCGGCAGCAGCGGCAACGCCGTCGAGGCCGTAACTAGTAACAAATTTCCATTTGTCATTTTCCATTTCTCATTTGCCATTCATTATTCGAGTGAGGCTGGAATTTTGCGGCTCGCGCGAACGATGGCCAAATTACAAATGGCAAATGTCAAATGGAAGTTGATTTTGAACGAACCCGTGCAAACTATTCTCGACTCTGAAGCAATTAAGAAACTTCTCCCGCACCGCTATCCCTTTCTTTTGGTTGACCGAATTATTGAGCTTGTTCCGCGCGAACGAGTCGTCGGCATCAAGCAGGTCAGCATCAACGAAGAGTATTTTCAGGGACATTTTCCCGGCGCGCCGGTGATGCCCGGTGTGTTGGTGATCGAAGCCATGGCGCAGTGCGGCGCGATTCTCGCTTTGCGCGAAATTGAAGATCGCGATCAGAAACTGGTGCTTTTCACCGGTATAAAAGAAGCGCGCTTTCGCCGCCCCGTAGTGCCGGGCGACACCCTGGTGCTGGAAGTGACCGCGCTGCGCACCGGCTCGCGGATTCAGCGCATGCGCGGCGAAGCCAAAGTCGAAGGCGAACTTTGCGCGGACGCTGAGTTGACCAGCGTTATTGCCAATCGCGAATCGTAAACTTCCACATGAGTTCTCCATCCATCCAAAAATCGCAGTCTGCTGAGATTCATCCGTCGGCCATCATCGGCCCTCGTGCTCGGATCGGGCGGGGATGTTTCATCGGGCCGTACGTCATCATCGGCGACCAAGTTGAGCTGGGCGACGGCGTGCGCATCGATTCGCATTGCGTAATCGATGGACGAACACGTATAGGTGATAAGACGCACATCTATCCTTTTGTTTCGATCGGTTTGCCGCCGCAGGATTTGAAATTCGCCGGCGAAGAAACTGAAACCGAAATCGGCAAGCGCAACCGCATCCGCGAATTCGTCACCCTTCATCGCGGCACAAAAGGCGGCGGGGGAATCACGAAAACCGGTGATGACTGTTTCCTGATGGCGCAGGCCCACGTCGCTCACGATTGCCTGATCGGCAACAACGTCATCATGGCGAATGCCGCGACGCTTGCCGGTCATGTCTCCGTGCACGACGGAGCAAACATCGGCGCGTACTCTGGCGTGCACCAGTTTTGCCGCATCGGTCGCGAAGCATATGTCGGTGGCTATTCGGTCGTGGTAAAAGACGCATTGCCTTTCGCGCTCACCGTCGGCAATCACGCGAAATGTTACGGCTTGAACAAGGTCGGAGCGCGGCGTCGCGGCTACTCCCGCGAAACGATCGACGCGCTCCATCACGCTTTTCATCTGCTGCTTTCGGCAAAGCTCAACACAGCGCAGGCTATTGAGCGCATCCGCAGTGAAATTAATGATTCACCAGAAGTTGATGAGCTTGTGACGTTCATTGAATCATCGGAGCGTGGAGTCGTGAAATGAGCGAGAGGATTCTTTCTGTAGCCCAGGCGTTTACGCCTGGGTTGTCGAGATCGAAAGAATATTCAGCCCCATTTATGGGGCTTTTCAATTGCGACAATTGCAAAAGCCTCCTGAAAGAGACTATAGATTCAGGCTCTGAATACTTCCCCAGGCGTAAACGCCTGGGCTAGTGAAAAGCAACTGTCCACCCGATGAAACTTGGTCTCATTGCGGGAAACGGTCAATTTCCGTTTCTGGTCCTCGAGGGTGCGCGCAAAGCCGGCGCGCAAGTCGCCGTCGCCGCCATCCGCGAAGAGACTGATCCGCAAATTGAGAAATTCGCTGATAACCTGACCTGGGTCGGCGTAGGCCAACTCGGGAAGATGCTCCGCTTTTTCAAAAATGAAGGCGTGGAAAAAGCGATCATGGCGGGTCAGGTCAGGCATGTGCAGATCTTCAGCAGCTCAATTCCCGATCTGCGGATGGTGAAGATGCTTCTGCATTTGCCGCGAAAAAATACCGATGCCTTGATTGGCGCCGTGGCTGACGAACTCGCCAGTGAAGGGATCGAATTGATCGATTCGACTTACTTTCTGAAAGATCAACTGCCCAGCGCGGGCGTGTTTACCAAACGCGCCCCTGACGAACGCGAATCTGGCGATATCGAATACGGCCTTGAAGTCGCGCACGAGATTGCGCGGCTCGACCTCGGCCAGACAATCGTGGTGCGCAGTCGCGCGTGTGTTGCGATTGAAGCAATGGAAGGGACCGACGCCGTCATTCGTCGCGCGGGCGAGCTGGTGCGTGGCCGTCTCACTGTAGTCAAAATCGCGAAGCCCGACCAGGACATGCGCTTTGACGTGCCGGTCGTCGGGCTCTCAACTATTCAAACCATGATTGAAGCCGGTGCCACTTGCCTGTGTCTAACCGCGGGAAAGACCCTCATGTTCGAGCGCGATGAAATGCTTGCGCTCGCGAATAAGAACAAGATCGCCATCGTCGCCGTTTAGCCGGCGTTCAGAGTTCCGACTTCAGTCGGTTCTAGTCATCAACAAAGCCCAACTGAAGTTGGTACTCTCAACACCGCGCGCCACACCGGCTTTGCCTTGACTTGCCCACGTTTTAGTTATAAAAGTCGCTCAGTTCGCAACCACAAATCAGCAGCACTCAGCTTCACCTCGCGTCAACGTGGTCGAAGTGACTTTGAAGAAAAAGGAGTTCCATCATGGCATTACGTTTAGGAGACACTGCACCGAATTTCAACGTTGAAACTACCGAAGGCCCCATTGATTTTCATGAATGGCTCGGCAACAGTTGGGGCGTCTTGTTTTCGCATCCGAAGGATTTCACGCCCGTCTGCACTACTGAGCTCGGCTACATGGCGAGCATCAAACCAGAGTTCGACAAGCGCAACGTGAAGGTCATCGGATTGAGCGTTGACCCGGTTGAAAACCATACGCGCTGGTCAAACGACATTAAAGACGCGACCGGGCACGCGCCGAACTATCCGATGATTGGCGATACCAATCTTGAGGTCGCGAAGCTTTACGACATGCTGCCCGCCTCGACCGCGGGAACATCTGAAGGTCGCACAGCGGCAGACAACATGACTGTGCGAAACGTGTTTGTGATCGGGCCGGACAAGAAGATCAAGCTAATGATTGTCTATCCAATGGCGACGGGTCGAAACTTCGATGAAGTCCTTCGGGTCATCGATTCGATTCAGTTAACCGCCAACCACAGCGTCGCGACGCCGGTGAATTGGAAAGACGGCGACGACGTAATCATCGTGCCGGCGCTGAACGACGAAGCGGCTAAAGAAAAATTCCCGGGCGGCTGGAAAACTATCAAGCCGTACCTGCGTGTCGTGCCGCAACCGAATAAGCAGACAAAAGCGGCGGAAGGTTAAATTTTCAAAACACATCGCCGCCGGTCTTACCGTTTCAGGGGCAGCGTTTCATCGCTGCCCCTAAAGTTTCGGCGCGCGAGATTGCGTTACTCACTAATCACCAGTCGTGGGCAAGAAAAAAACTTTCTGATATGCGCGCAATCGTCACAACCGCGAACGGCGACGTTCGCGCGATGAAAGTACAAGAGCGGCCCGACCCGGTCCCCGGAAAAGGCGAAGTGCTCGTTCGCGTGAAGGCCGCGGGCTTGAATTTCGCCGACATCCTCGCGCGGCAGGGCCTTTATCCGGATGGACCGCCAAAGCCATGCGTGATGGGCTATGAAGTTTCAGGCATCGTCGAATCAGTTGGTGATGGAGTTGATCCAAACTGGATCGGCAAACCGGTCATCGCAATGACGCGTTTCAACGGTCAGGCTGAATTGCTCGCAGTGCTCTCCGCACAAGTCTTTGAGAAACCCGACTCGCTCACGTTCGAAGAAGCCGCCGCAATCCCGGTGAATTATCTGACCGCGTGGGCGCTGCTCGTCACGATGGGTGGCTTGAAAAAGGACGAAGCCGTGTTGATTCACAACGCGGGCGGAGGCGTGGGCCTGGCGGCACTCGACATCGCGAAGCACATTGGAGCAACCACCTTCGGAACCGCCAGCGCTTCCAAACATTCATTCCTGAAACAGCGCGGATTGGATTACGCCATCGACTACCGAAATCAGGACTGGCTCCCAGTGCTCATGGATCTCACCAGCGGACGCGGTGTCGAGTTAGTCATCGATCCGCTCGGCGGCAATAACTGGAAGAAGAGCTATCGCGCGCTGCGCGCCACCGGACGCTTGGGAATGTTCGGAATGTCAGTCGCTTCTGCCTCGGGAATTCGCGGCAAGCTGGGCGCGTTGAAGGCCGTCGCCCAGATGCCGCGCTTCAATCCTCTCGCCTTGATTAACCGCAACCGTAGCGTGTTCGGATTAAACCTCGGACATATGTGGGGCGAAGGCGAAAAGGTCGCGGCCTGGACACAAGAAATCATGCGCGGCGTGGCCGAAGGCTGGATCCGACCGCATGTGGATCGCACTTTTCCGTTCGATCAGATCGCCGAGGCGCATCGTTATATCGAAGACCGAAAAAATATTGGGAAGGTGGTGCTTGTGCCTTAGCTGGGGAGCGCAGGCATCCCCGCCGGCATTGCGTGCGCCGCGCGCTTCCGAACTCACAAAAACAGGCTGGAAGTATCGTGCACTGATGCTAGAATGCTGCGCGATTTGAACAAACACGATTGCCGCTCAGTCACATGGCTCAATCAGAAAGCACGTTAACCGGCAAAGGCTTTGGCGCCACGATGCGTCGCGACACGTGGTGGGCTGAGTTGATTCCAGTAGTGCTCGTGCTGGGTGCGTTCAGCATTTATGCCACGTGGCGAACGTTCGAAAACAATTACTACGAATTCGGCCCTTATCTTTCGCCGTTCTATTCGCCTCTGATCAAGACAAAGTGGTGGCCGTTTTCGCCCGCGATTTTGATCCTGTGGGCGCCGCTTGGATTTCGCGCCACCTGTTATTATTACCGGAAAGCTTATTACCGCGCTTTCTTTCTTGACCCGCCGGGATGCGCCGTCGGCGAATCGCGGGGCGCTAGCTACAGCGGGGAAACGCGCTTTCCTTTCATTCTGCAAAATCTACATCGCTACTTTCTTTACGTCGCCATCGTCTTTCTCGGCATTCTCTGGTACGACGCGATCACAGCGTTTTGGTTCGCCTCGCCCGGCGGCAGACACTTTGGTATTGGGGTTGGCTCGCTGGTCTTGCTCGTGAACATTGTTCTGCTTTCCAGCTACACTTTGTCTTGTCATTCTTTGCGACACATCGTTGGCGGAAATGTTGATTGCTTCTCTTGCGTAGTAGCCGGCGGTCCTCGTCACGGTGCGTGGCGCGGCGTTTCGTTTTTGAATGAACGGCACATGCTATTCGCCTGGATGAGTCTGTTTTCGGTCGGGCTCGCCGATTTGTACGTGCGGCTGGCGGCGTCGGGTGCAATCAAAGACATCAGGTTACTGTGACGGAAAAATACGAAACCCACGAACACGACGTTTTGATAATCGGCGCGGGTGGCGCGGGGCTGCGTGCGGCGATTGAGGCGTTGGCGCAGGGCGCAAGTGTCGGCGTTGTCTGCAAGTCGCTGCTCGGCAAAGCGCACACGGTCATGGCTGAAGGCGGCATCGCGGCGGCGATGGCCAACGTCGACGCTGCAGATGATTGGCGCACGCACTTTCGCGACACAATGCGCGGCGGTAAGTTTCTGAACAACTGGCGCATGGCGCAGATTCATGCGCAGGAAAGCCCCGAACGTGTGCGCGAACTTGAACAATGGGGGGCGCTTTTTGATCGGACTGCCG
>Ga0114129_10012725_pt1 | contig 11978 bp, 9 predicted proteins | sample RhiMetdeltSRZDD1_FD_80071 | JGI IMG/M metagenome (GOLD analysis project Ga0114129, IMG submission 80071) | Populus rhizosphere microbial communities from Tennessee, USA - Rhizosphere MetaG P. deltoides SRZDD1 (version 2) (version 2) | ecosystem: Host-associated > Plants > Roots > Rhizosphere >... | reverse complement strand
CGACGCGAGACAATCATCCAAAGGAGGGGCCTGGAAAATCAGGTTGACCGAGGAACAAATTTCATGCTTGCGGGAATACGCACAGCTACCCCAAGCAAAGCGGCGCCGAAAAACTCTACTCAGGCAATTGACGGCTGGTGAGCAATCCAAATGAAGATACACGTACTGAAAAGAAGACCGGAAGTAAAAACGGATAAGGTCAGAGAAAAGAGGATCTCAACGGAAATTTTGGTTGATGCTTACGACTCATCTGAACGCGCAATGAGTTGGTATTATTATCTCGATCAACAACTGCAATTTCCATTTCTTGCCAGCTGCATCGCATATCGCCCGATTTCACCTTTGGAAATCAAAGACGAGGTCACCGTGATTGGGATGGCGCCTGAGTCGGAGTGCGAACGTGAAATCTTTGTGATGATCGAGTGGGGGAGGAAGGGATTAGGTGTTCCCCTGTCACAATTGGAGGGAATCGAGATTGACAAAGAAACCCGTCAGGCAATCGGAGATTGGCATTATTGGGTAAAAAAGGGGCATGAATATTGATCATTCGCAGTAGCCAAGAGAAGCCTCTTTAGTGTGAGATCGAAATGGCGCCTGAGATATTGATAATTGTGAAGTGCGAAGTGAAAGGGCGGTAAGATGGCTAAAGCCGGAGATACAAATCGCGTCCCCGCAGCAATGTTATGGATCTACCAAAGTATTGGAGAGTTGACGGATGAGTTCACGGCCTCGCAGCTAAACGACGAGTATGCGGCGCTCGCTCGGCGAATGGCCGCCGCACTCGCACGTAAACGGCCTTCACCTCTCCGGTCGGGGAATCTTGAGACGTGGGCATGCGGCATTCTTTATGCGCTCGGCAAAATCAATTTTCTTTTTGACAAGACGCAGACGCCGCACGTAAGAGCCGAAGATCTTTGTTCGTACTTCGGTGTAGCGGCAAGCACCGGCTCGGCGAAGGCGAAAGTAGTCCTCGATCACCTTCGGATTCGAGGCCATGATCCGAACTGGACGTTACCGAGTCGGCTAGCCGATCATCCATTGATATGGCTTGTCTCGGTCAATGGACTTATCGTAGACATCCGACACCAGCCTGAAGAGGTCCAAGAGGCGGCATATCGTCGCGGTATCATTCCGTTTGTACCAGGAAAGGCGCCACGCGCCTGAACCTCGGTGAGCGCAAAGAATCAACCGCCTGCGGAAGCTCCCGTTGGGAGAACCTATATAGAAAAGAGGCATTATGAAATCATTACGACTGTGATCACGCAGAACTGAATCTGTCTGAGGTTATGGTCGTTTCGCTGGTAGTCGTCATTGCCCGCGATCCAATTGTAGACGCTCTCGATCCGGCTCCTGGTCCGGGATGGGCTGTCGGGGCGGTCGATGTTAAGTCTCAGCATGGTTTCTTCCTTTCCGGATGACGTCCTTGATCCGGTCTGCCGTGCATTGCACTGTGCGTTCCATTCCCGCTTTAAGGCCTCGTACTGCGCCAGAATCGACTCCGGCGTCTGCTTGCCCTGGCGCATCCTGTTCGAGATATACCTCCACATCAGGTCTCTTGCGCCGTAGGCGGCCAAGAAGATTTCGAGCAGGTAGCCGTGGTCCCGCCGCTGCACGTAGTCGATGCTCCGAGCCAACTCCTCGTGTCGCTCGGCGAGGAGCCGGATGTCCTGTCGCAGTTCCTCGATCTTCGCCTCGAGGTCGCTCTGCCGGTCTTCCGTCGGCGGGGCGTCGGCCCCGGTCGCGTCGGCGTTGCGCATGAGCAGCCACTCGTCTATGGCGTCGCGCAGCACCTCGGCGGGCTTACGTCCCGTCTTCTCACAGATTTCCATCACCTCGTCGTAGTTATCCTGATAAGGGCGACAGGACCATGTTTGAGCAAGCAGGCGGCCATTAGTGTTATTCTTCATTGAAAAGTCTGCGCCTCCTCTTATTGTCTTGATCCGCTCCGGCGCATAGCTCGGGGGCGCGGAATCGTTCTTCAAATATTTCTTTGTCTCCCTGCAATCGGGATTTACCATCCATCGCGCCGGATCCTCTCTAAGAGATTGTCGATGGATGAAACAGCCGTCATGTCCGGCGCGCATTCCGCCGTGGATTCGCTGAAAAATTCGATCATGACGCGACGACTGCTCAACCACTCGTCGAAGGCGTCTCGCAGCACGTCGCCTGGCTTGCTCCCGTTCTCCTCGCAGAGTTTCATCAGCTCCTCGTAGTTGTCCTGATATACCCATACCTGGACCGCCTCACCTGCGAGCGTCCGGTCTTGAGAAGGATTGTCGTTCATAGTCTTGGCGCCTCCATTTTGTTGAGATCAAATCTTGCCGAGATCGAATCATCGCCCGCGACCGACGCCGAGCGCTGGCGCATCCGGGACGCGCGTTGCCGCTTCCCTTGAATGATCGGAATTGTCATGTGAAGCGTGGCGGGACGTGGCGGAACTGCGCTCCGGGTCGAGCAGGCCGAGGTAATGCTCTCGCCGTCCTTCATCGGTCAACCTCTCGGCGTATATCTCGATGTTCATCTCCTCTTTCGGCGAGAACTCCGGCGCGGGCAGGCTCACAGCTCTGCTGCTGCTTCTCCCAATCGAAAGTGAATCGGCAATCTCTTGCGCCGCTTCATGGTAGGCCCGGCTCTTCTCCAGGTCGCCCGTTAGGTGGTATTGCTGATGTTGCAGAGCCGTTTGTACTGCTTCTCGCATCTCGCGCTCCGCCGGCGCCTCGATAAGCGGGCGGGCTATCCGTTCTAGGATCGATCGCGGTTCCGTGTCCTTGAATGTGTGAGTGATCATCCGCCCGTCAGGCGTTTCGAGCAGAAGGGGCTGAACTTCCTTACGGTCATGGAAGTTCGATAGCCTTTCCGAGCTCTCGTGAAGGAAGACTTCCGCCATTGTTTCGCGTCCTAGCGACCGCGCAAGCAGGCGCTCCGGCGAGATGCGCTCTTTCGGATCGGCATAGTAATTAGACTGTTCCTCGAACTCATGGAGTCGCATGAGCATTGCCGCGTCGCGTGTCGTGGCAGCGTTGTCCGCGATGCGCTCAAACTCGTCGCGCGTGAATTTCGGCTCTGGCATCACCTGCCCTGATTGCGCGCGACTCTCCGATTCGCGCTCGTGCGCCTGTGAGAGTATCTCGACCAGCTTGCCTGCTTCACCCGCCTTGTCACGCAACTCGCTCCTCTGTCCCGAGATCCTTGTGACGATCTCTTCTCTGATTGCGGCTAGTCGCTTAATCTCCTCTTTCGCCGATTTGCGGTCGCTTGAAGCGAGATGGAGATGGTATCTGCCGAATATCTGAGCCTCGTCGGATAGTCGTTCAATCCTCCGGTCGACATCGGCCAGGGACCAAGTCTCACCGCGGATATCCCACTGCCGGAGGTGTCGCGTGCGGTCAATGCGGGAGGCGCGCTCCTCTCTCGCCTGTAACTCGGTTTGGGCGACGAACAACTGCGCCCTGAGACGGGCGGTTTCCGTCTCTGTGCGCGCGGGCCGATTGAATTCCCGCGACTGCGCGACGCGTATTTGTTCGAGTGATTCAGTGTGGCCAGCGAGTTTTCGTCTGATGGTCTGTTCCTGAGTCTCTGTTAGGGTCTTTCTGTTGATGAAGGGGGCGGGGGCCTGCTCCCCGCGTTCCTGATACTTCCTCGTGACCTCCTGCGCTCGTTCCTGCGCCAGAAGGCGCTCGCTCGCCGACCTCTCCGTCTCCACCTCGAGTTTATTGACGAGCTTGCTGTGAATCGCGCCGTGCTCCCGCAAGGTTTCCGAGTGATTGACAAGGTCCAGTGCGGAAACCTCCCGCCTGATGCCGCGGCGATCCTCCGCGCGTTCGGCGCCGCGCTCGCCGGCGGCCCTGACGCCACGAGCATCTGCGCGCCGCTCGACGTCGAACGCGGAGATCCTGCGGTTCGCTTTTAGGCTTTCGTCACGAATCCGAAAGCGGAAGGTCTCGCCGTAATCGCGCGCCGTCTCGTAGTCGAGCCTTGCGCACTCATACCGCGCTTCGGCGACGATCGCGTTGCCCAGGGCGAACCGGTCATTCATCAGGTCATTGGCGCGGGATTTTTCAATCTCTTGCCGCAGACCGTCGATCGCTTCAAAGCCACGATACAGCTCTTCACGGCTCTTGCCGGCAAAGCCCTTGAGCTGTTCATAGCGCTCCCTGAGTGGCGGATCCAGCTTGTCCAGGACGCCCCTGGAAACCCGGCCATTTGCGTAGGTAGGGATCTTCTCTTTGCCGAAATCATCCAGCCCCTGAGTGGCAAGCCTGGCGCGGGGCTGCGCCTCCTCCTGGAGCTTTGCTATCGTATCGCTCAGTCGCATCGCCAGCTCAGTAGGCCGCGAAGAGAAGACCTCCTCGCTCGCGAGCCGTTCCCAGGCGAGGTCGCAGGCGCGATTATGAATTAGGATTTGTTCGATGGAGTTGATAGCGCCGTTGTTTAAGCGTAAGGCGGCTTCTTCGAGCAGTCGCCCCTTTATCTCGGGTAGCGAGGCTATGTATTCCTTGTATGACCTGCTTTCCAGAAGGATTTCGCCAAACGCGCGTCGCGTCGCTTCCTCGTTGCCTTTTGCGTCCACGCGACCCGGACGTTCTTTTCCCGGGAGGTATTTTTTCATCTCCTCGGCCAGATGATAGATATAGTCTCGTTCGTGCCCCAGAAGCTTTTTATGCATCTGGTACAGAGGCAGTCTGCCCGGATTGCGCATCTCTTCTGGAGGCGTCATCAAGGACTTCTGATACTGGCGGACCGACTCGACGTTGCGGCGCGATTCGAGTTCATCAAGCATCGCTTTGAGCGCCGGCGACGTCGGCAGTCGCCCGTCGCGCAGCGCCTGTTCGCGCCGTTCTCTAGGCAAGCCCCAGGTCAGCCGCAGTTCCACCATCTTCGGCGTGTAATGGTCCGGAACGCGTCCGTTAAAGAGTAGCCAACGCTCCCGCTCTCCGAGCGGCCTCTCCTGACGCTCGTTCCTGCTCATGAAGTCGTGAGCCGCGCGATTGAGTTCTTCGGGAGTCCGGGCCTGATCGAGCTTCCTGTGGGCGTTGCGGAAGATTTCGTCGTCGTGGATAAGACGGGTTTCGGGATCGCGGAGGCGCTCTTGGACATAACTATTGAGAAAACCGGCGACCTTAAGCCGGTAATCGTATTCCTTCTCAGTAAAGCCGTTAATGAGGGACGGGCCATCTTTACCGATCCAGGTGGACAATTGGAGTTTCGCCCCCGTCACCATCTTCTCGATCGCGTCGTAGACGCGGATGTTGCCTACAAGCAGGCGGGGCGCGCCCTTGTCATTTGAGAGGCTCACATAGAGCCTGGAATCCGAAAGATGAGCCGAGCCTCTTTCACCTTGGCTGTTCCGAAGCCCCTCGATCAATCTCCTGATCCGCGCCAAACGGCTGGCTGTGTGGTCGTTAAAGATGTATGAGCGATCCGGCGTCGTTCTTGCCCCGCCCTCTCCCGGATCACGCTTGTCGCCGGTTTCGAGCCTGGAACGCAGTTCACGTCTGCGCTCCAACTCGCTCTTCTCGTGACTGCTGAGTTCGATAAGTATGCGCCGGGCTTCGGCGAGTTCATCCGGACCGGGTGGGCGAACCTGCGACTCGTCTACTGCCAGTCCCACCGCCTCCGAAACTCTGCGCAACATCTCGTCACGTTCGGGCCGGATCAGGCGGTTGATGTCCGACAAGACCCCTTTTTCCAGCTCGGCGCCGTCTTTGTCTCTTTTATCGTTGAGGCCGGCGCCGTTCTCGATACGCCTGTCGGTCTCGGGAAGCTTAATTTCGACGAGCCATTCTCTGCTCGCGGCGGTCAGCCCGGCGGGAAAGCGTAACCGCTCGGCGCCTAGATTGACCTTACGCGCGACGGTGTTGAATTGCCAGGCCGCCGCCTCCGCTTCACGCTCGCCGTACGCCTCTTCAAGGGTATATTCGTACTCCGGTCCGTCGAGATCGTCCGCGTCATCGCCGGCCTCGAAGTCAGGGGCATCGTAAGTAAAGGAGTGATCTTCCTCGTCTCTGGGACTGTCCCCGCGCCCCATGTCTTCGGGGCTGCGCCCGCGTTCCGCCGCTTCATCGAGTGAGACAACGGTGTGAGCGGGGCCGGCAAATTCCGGGATATCCGCCTTCTGCTCGACCGACTGGCGCATCTCCGCGAGCGTCCTCTCGACGGCCCCGAGCCTTCCGACCTCATTATCCGGAGCCAGCCTGTGTCCATCGCCGTCCCTCTCCAGTTTGCCGTAGTAGTAACTGAAGACCAGAATCTCTCTTTGCAGATCGGCTTCCGGTCCGGCGATCGCCTGGGCCAGGACATAAAACTCCGAGGCGCGGTCATAATCCTGAATGTGCCTGTAGACGTAAGACCGCTCCGTAATCGACGGAACGATGTCTATGCTCACTCTCGTCTCGCGCTTCGCCATCTCCCCGGCCAGTAGCCGCATCTTCGCGAGCGTCCGGTCGAGCGCCGCGGCGCGCTCTAGCTCGTAATCATTGCCGTGACGGTCGAGCCTGCGTCCGCCTTTGTCGCGCTCGATCTGATCGTAATAGTGCTCGAATAGTTTTATCTCTGTCTCGGTGTCGGAGGTCTCACCGGCAATGGCGCGGGCGAGAGAATGAAACTCGACGGCGGTCTTCAGGTCTCGAATCTTCTCGAAAGCGTGCGAGATGTTGATGACGCGGATGTGATCGCGCTCGTCTGGGATTTCGTACTCCTCGGCGGGAATAATGAGCGTGTCGCCTTTGATCTCTGCGCGCTCGTAGAGGTCGCGCAGCAGTTTGCTGTGTTTACTCAAGGCGCCGGCCTGCTTGATCTGCGTCTGATAGTCGCTGTCGTCGAGGTTTCTGTTTCGTAGGGCCTCTCGAATGTCGACTGCTGGGTTGAGACGCTCGCCCGGTTCCGGTTCCGACCCCCGCGCGATGATCTCCATCGTCAGATCGCGCCCGGCGGGGGAAGGGTTATGCGAGGCTGCTTCGAGCAACCGGTCGACCCATCTGGTCTGGGACTCTTCGTGTATCTGTTCAGTCGTGAGCGCCATAGCCTTATCCTCTTGGCGCGCTGCGGCCTCTCGCGCCCGCTCCTGCGCCATTTCCAGCGCGGCGATGAAATGCCCGGCGATGTCTCCGTCCACTGACCGGATTGCGCCATCCCTCCCGCGTTTGCTGTGCGGCAGCAATCGCTTGGGGAGGTTTCCAAGCCGGCGTGGCAAGGTCGTTTCGCGGTCCGTGACCTCCTTGTGAATGACTATGTGAACGTGCGGATGAGGAGTGTTGAGGTGAATGCCGGCGATCCATTGCCAACCGGCCACATTCAGATCGGCCTGAACCGCTGCCATCACTTCGCGCGCGGCCTCACGCAATCGCCCTTTGCGTTCGTCGTCGCCCGAGCCCAGGCGCTTGAAGTCCTCTTCACGAAAGCTGACCGAGAAGTGGGTGAGGTCACACTTTCGCGGAGCGCCGCGCCCGCCGCTCAAGTACTGGTCAGCCTTGCGGTATGTCCGGTCGCCGCCAACAGCCAGGTCGTCCTCTCGGTCTGAGAACAGGGGGCGGCGATTGCCCTCGCGAACGGGATTGAGCTTGCTCTCAGCGATGTAGCGTGCAACGCGAGAAGCGCCTTTGCCGCCCATCGGTTTGACTTTGACCACGGCGCGCATAACTTCCCACACTACCTCCTAACCACGTTGATTTGCGGCTGTTCAGTCATTCCGAAAAGCGCCATCTCACGGTACTGCGGGACGGGCGGCAGCGCCTTGGCCTCATCGGGTGAGAGCGGCGCTCCCTTCCAGCGTCGCAGGCTGTTGGGGTAGAGCAGCAGAAAGTGAGTCGCGCCCTCGTCACGACGCGGCCCTGTAGGAATGATCCAGATCGTGCAGACCCCGGCGCCGGCCGGATGGTAGATGTAGTGGTAGTTCGCTATTGAGAGGCTGCGCCCGTCGGCTCCGAAGTCGGGGGGGGCCTGGTGCTTCCACACGCGGGCTTCCAGCTCGCGGAAATCGGCGGGGAACCTCCCCGTCTGCCGGTGATGAGTCCGAAGCGCTTTTACCAAACTATCTGCGGCGAGTCGCGGCGTTTGTTGGCGCGCTTGCCATATCTCGATCAAAGTGGCGGAGACAAAGCAAACGACGAGCGCGGCGAGCGCCGAGCCGAGCAGAAAGAAGGAGGTCCGCAGCCTGGTTTTACCGGTCGCATTCACGCCCTCGCCTCCTCATTGATGCGCTCAAGGCCGACGTTAGTCGTCCCTGGCCTGTCGGAACCTGATGAAGTCGAATGTGAGTCGCCCAATCGCCGCTCCTCGATCAGAGGAAAGAGAATGTGGTCTTGCGGGATGACTTCCTCCTCTTCTTCAACGTGGTCGCCATCGAGATCGCACATGTGAGAAACCTCGCTCGTTGGAAGCTCATCCTGCGCTGTCTCAGTCTCTTCCGCCCTGTGATTCGCAAATGTGGCCTCGGCGTCTGCGAGGGATACCGGCTGCGCTATCTCACGCGACAGCGGGTGAGCGAGCGGTCCGCCCTTGGCGCAGTGCGGGAAGCCGAACCTGACCGGCGGCGCGCTTCCGATGATCGCTACCGCCTGCGTGTGCTCCGCCATCTGCCGCAGCTCCGCCGCGTCGAGCAGATCGCGCCCAGTCTCGGACAAGCGGTCTTGGTCGTACACATCGCCCGTCGCGTCGACGACAGAATGTTGAAGGACGGTGGTTCGCCCGATCCGCTTTGCCGCGTACTGAGCAGTTTCCGAGTCCAGCCCAGGCAGGAAGATCATCGTCCCGATCGAACCGAGTATTGCCTGGGCGCCGTCCCGGCCGTGTTGTTTGTAGAGTTGTCCGATGTTCTGGTAGCCGAGCACGATTCCGCATCTACGCCCGCGGCCGACGCCGAGGGCCTCGCTCAGATTGTGCAACGGAATGTTGCCCGCCTCATCGAGCGCAAGCAGCACCGGCGCGCCGTTCTCGTTGTCGCTAGTTTTGCGCGTGATCGAGGCCGCGAGTCCGAACAGTATCGAGAGCACGATCCGATAGCGGTTCGCGTCACCTTCCGGAATGATGACGTAGACGCCGGTTCCGGGGTCGCGCAGCCTGTAGAGATCAATTTCCCGGAGGCCGCGCTCGCGCTCTTCATCCGTGATCGACTGCATCACCGCCATCGCGTGAGGTGAGCGCAGTGGCGCGAGTTTCGTTCCGAGGCCGACGAAGACTCCACCCTGAGTCTTCTCGCGGTCCGCCTTCTTGAAGATGCCCCACTGGACCTGCGCTTCAAGGTCCGGCGAGGCCTTCATCTCGTGGTTGATTTCATCAAAGCCGCGGGCGGCGATGAACTCGGCGACCATCGCGGGCGTGGGGTTGTGAACTATGTGCGGCAAGTGCAGGAGCAGGGAAGTCATTAGCGCCGTTTCGGCCTGCGGCCAGAACGGATCGCCGTTATAGTTCTTATTGAAGTCGAAGCCCACCACAATCGAGGCGATCTCGTGAGAGAGTTCCGCGTCTCCACGGCAGGCCGGCACGAAGTTCCAGCGATCGGACATCCGCGGGTCGGCCAGGTCGAGGCGATAGACTCGCCTGAAACGTCTCGCCGTGTATTTGAAGAGCTCGCCTTTGGGATCCAGAAAAATCGCCGACCCGCTCCTCGCCCAATCTTTGGCCATCGACATGATGAAGCTCGACGATTTACCGCTTCCCGGAGGGCCGAATATAGCAAGGTGGGTGAGTACTCTCTCAAATGGCAAGGCGAGGTCATACCTGTGCGTCAGCCTCCCCAGACGGAGTGCGCCGGCAGGCAGTGGCAGCCGGTTATCGTGAGACAACCCAAGGCCCTTCAGAGTAGGCACGTCCGCCCAGCGGGCGGAACCATGCGTCAACCGCTGCGAAATACGGTAGTAAGGAATCACGAGCGTCGAGGCTTCGGCCAGCCCTATAAGCATGGCGAGGGCCATGCCGAACACCATATAAAGGTGTATCTCGACGCCGACTCGCAGCAGCACGTCGGCGATCTTCCACAGCACGAACGCCGTGGCGACGCCGGAAGCCACGAGCGCCAGCCCCTCACCGGCATCGCGCATAAGGCGGAATCCGGCCTGAAACGCGTCCAGGTGCAAGGCGTTCGCAGGACGTGGTATCCGGTATCGGGCGTCTATACGTTTGAAGAATTGATCGAGCGACATTACAACCTCGGCGCCAGAATCATTTGAGTGAACGCAGATTCTCGGGCGACCATCCCAACGCGATCACCTCGGCCGCCGGCGCGAACGGCGAGGGTATCCTCACATCGCTCAGGGAATGTGCGATGAAGAGCTTGGGATCGCCCATGTCAGAAAGATCTTCCGGTATGCGCACTATCAATGCGGGGCCGTACTCCGGCTTGTGTCCGACCGAGACAACCTCGACGCCGAGCGGCAGGGGGCGGTAGCGAACGGATAGCGCGCCGTACGCGGAGACGAGATCTCCGCCTTGAGTGAGCGCGACGCCGGGGGGCAGGATGTTCCGCGCCGCAATTCCGGCGAGCAGGTCCCGAGCGCCGCGCGGCGAGCGCCCTTTGATTTGCTCGCTCGCGGCGTAGAGGCTTGCCGAGAGCGCCAGGGCCGTGGCTTCGCCGATCCGCTCCGCCGTACGCGCAACCTCGCCGTCAATCATCGTCGCTATGACGGTTTGCCGCGGAGACGCTTGTTTGCCTGGCGTCACCTGTCCGAATTCCATCGTCACGCGCGGATCGATTGCGCGCGAGTTGAAATGGCTTGCCACGATGGCGACTGCGACGACGAGCGACGCGGTTAATCCGGCGATCATCACGGTTGGCGGCTTTAAACGATGTATGGTCATTGCGCTATGTTCCAATCGGCTCGACGGGCGGCGTTGCGTCTCTTCTTGTGACCTTCACGCCGCCTCTTCCAGCACATGGGCCTCATTCGCAAAAGGCATGTAATCCCGATAATCCGAAGGTCGCCGCCAAGACCAAACGTGAAGCTGAAAGTTTCTACGCTAAATGGCGCGTGAAGTTGGAGGCGGGCCCGGAGATTGAGAAAACGAAGCCAAAGGAGGTTACCTGGGGCGAGTTCGTGAAGAACTATTACGAACCGGTGGCGAAGGCCAATCTGCGCCACTATGACTGTTCGGCTGGGTATCAGATAAGAGTTCTGAACAGTCACTTCGAAGCGCGGTTGATTAATAAGATCACTCACTTCGACGTGCAAAAAGCCATGCTTGCCGAACGGCAGAAGCCCGGCCGCAACGGCAGTCGTAGCAACCGGACAATCAATCGGATCATTGAACGGGCGAACGTGATCTTCACCCTGGCGATCGCTGAGGGCTTTGTTGATCCCCAGCGCAATCCGATGACCTTGATTTCAAAGCTGGAAGAGGCGCCCAAGATAAAACTACGCCTCAGCCGCGACAGCGAGGAAAATATTCTGAAAGCCTGTCGATTGCTGGGGCTGGATTATCTGGCAAGCGCCACGATCATCTTGCTTGAGACTGGAATGAGGCCTATGGAATTTTTCGAGATGAAGAAAGACCAGGTTTCTTTATCAGAAGGATGGGTCAGGCCGATAAGCTACAAAACCGGGCGGCGTCGAATGGCGACCGCTCAGCCAAAAGGGAGGATCGTGCCACTTACAGACCGGGCCAGGGCTGAATTCGAGAAGCTTCTGGCGAAGTCTGAGGACGACAATGTCTTTCCTTACAGATCCGTCAAGAAATCATGGGCGACAGTCTGCAGGACCGCAGGTGTTAAAGGTTTTTGGTTGCGCTGGCTGAGAGATGAGGCCGAAAACCGTTGGCGTGAGGCTGGAATGCACTCGTAGATATCGCCTACTTGATGGGACATGCCAGTCCGCGCACCACGATGATTTACAACAACCCCCGTCTCGAAGAGATGCGGGGGCAGATGGGCGCTACGAATTGTAGCAAAATTGTAGCAAAAACAAGTAGAGCGGCCATCGCTGACCGCTCCTAAGTTATTGATTTTATGGGATGAGCCGTGATGGACTCGAACCATCGACCCACTG
>Ga0114129_10012722_pt1 | contig 11978 bp, 9 predicted proteins | sample RhiMetdeltSRZDD1_FD_80071 | JGI IMG/M metagenome (GOLD analysis project Ga0114129, IMG submission 80071) | Populus rhizosphere microbial communities from Tennessee, USA - Rhizosphere MetaG P. deltoides SRZDD1 (version 2) (version 2) | ecosystem: Host-associated > Plants > Roots > Rhizosphere >... | reverse complement strand
TGCGCGGCGGCCGCCTCGACGATGCGCGGATGGCTGTGGCCGACGTGGGGCACGTTGTTGTACGCGTCGAGGTATCGGCGGCCGTCGGCGTCGAACAGGTACTGCATCCAGCCGCGCACGATCTTGACCGGATCGCGATAGCCGACGCGGACGCTGCGGCCGATGAGGATCCGCCGCGTGAGGAGCGTCTCGGCCGCGGCGGGCGCGCGTGGCGGCATCAGCGCCTCGGGCACCCGCGCCAGCGCGTTCGGGTCGGGCGACAACGCGGCCCAGAGCGCGCGCTCGCGCGCGCGGCAGACACGCGGAAACGCCGCACCGAGCCCATACAGATCGGGAACGAGCTGCACGTGGACGTGTGGCGGCCAGCCTCCCACCGCGTCGGGCGCCCCGATCGCGGCGAACGCCTCGCCGGCCGCGATCGCATGGCCCGGCGTCAGCGACGCGATCGACGCCGGGTCGACGTCGCCGTATAGCGTGTAGAACGTGTCGTCCTCGTCGGTGCGATGCTCGAGCACGATGGTTGGCGGTCGATCCTCGAGCGCATGGACGATGCCTGCTAGCGGCGCATGGATAGGTGTCCCTGGCGCTGCATAGAAATCCAGGCCCAGGTGAACGGTCGCGTCGTCCAGCGGCAGCGCCTCGCCGTATCGACCGATGCCGACGGTGGCGCTGTGTCTCCTCAGCTCCTCGTCGATGCGCTCAGTCAGCGCCGGATGCCGGTTTTCGCGCGGATCGCCAGAGATGAGCGGACTGGCGACCGAGAGGTCCAGCACGTGCAGCGGTCCCTCTTCGACGATCGATCGCACGCTGGCTCTGTCGACGTAGGCGAGCACGCGCACGCTCTTTGGCGGCGCGGACCGTCCGCAGGCGTGGCGAAACGCGGCCTCTGCGACGCCCAACGGGATCTCTGCCATCGACGGCAGCGTCCGTCGGATCGCCGCCTGGCTGACGGCCAGGTAGTCGTCGCCGGGCCGGTCGCGCGTCTGCGACGCGGCAATCGCGACGCTCATGCACAGGCGCAGGCACGCCAGCGGCCACAGCGAGGCGATCTCGGCGTCGTCGAGGCGATGGCTCGCGTCGTACCCGCGCGCGATGTCGACGGCGACGTCCATCGGATGCGCCGCGTCGAGGACCGCATACGCGATCGCAATCGCGAGATCGGCGCAGGTAAACGAGTGCACGATGTCGCCGAAGTCGATGAGGCCCAGGACCTGCTGGTTTCGCCTGTACAGGCCCTCGCCGCCGCCGACGAGCACGTTGTGGTCGTTCGCGTCGTTGTGGACGACCGACCGCCGCAGCTCGACGAAGCGGGCGAGCGCGTCGCGCTCGATGCGCTCGGCCGAGCTGGTGACGAGCGCCCGAACCGCAGCGTCGGCGATGAGCGGCGCGCGTTCACGGATCAGGTCCAGGCCGCCGGCCACATCCCAGTAGAACGACCGGTGCGCGGCCGGATGATCGAACGTCGCCAGCGCGCGGTCGACGTCGCCCATACGGCGGCCGAGATCGAGGTGAAGCGCCGGCGACCGGCGGCGCACGCGCGCCATCGGGATCCCCGGCAGCCACGTGAGCAATCGTACGAAGTGCGTGTGGCCCGAATCGGACGACACGGTCGCCACGTCGCGACCCGCGGCGTCCGGCGCGACGCTCGGGCACAGCGCCGTCCTGGCGGCGACGTGGCGCATGGCGGCATTCTGGGCGGCGAGCAGCGCGGCATCTTCCGTCGCGTTGGCGATCTTGAGGACGAAACGCTTGGCGTCTGCGGTGACGAGCAGAAAATTCTGGTCGCGCTCGCTCGGCAGAGGCGAGGCCTCGGCGTCGATGCCGTAGAGTCGCCGCGCCAGATCGATCGCATCCGCCGCGCTCAGCCGCGGCGCGTGCTGCAACAGCGTCATGGACCAGCGAATTATGGCGCAGGTGCGCGGCCGCGAACCACGGCGTCCATCATCCGGCGCGCGGCAGCCATCTCGTCGTCGTTGACCAGGTGGCCCATCCCCGGATAGATCCGCTCGGTCACCTGTGCGCCCATGCGGGTGAAGACCGCGGCGCTCTCGTCGACGCGCGTCTTCGGCACGTGCGCGTCGACGTCGCTGCATCCGAGAAACACGGGCGTGCCCGCGAAGGCCGGCTGCTGATTCCAGGTCGTCCCCGGCGGACCGATCAGGCCGCCGCTGAACAGCACGAGCCCGCCGTACCGGCGCGCGTGACGGACGGCGAGCTCGGCGCTGAGGCACGCGCCCTGTGAGAAGCCGAGCAGCATCACGCGATCGCTGGCGAAGCCGCGGGCGATCACCGCCTCGACGAGGCGACGAATCGTGTCGAGCGCCGCGGTGAGATGCGGCTCGTTCTGCTCGATCGGCGCCAAGAAGCTGTAGGGGTACCAGCTGCCGGTCGGCGCCGCCGGCGCGAGATACGCAAAGCTGGGAGGTTCGGCGTTCGCGGTTCGAGGTTCGAGACGCGGCACGAGATCGAGGATGTTGCGCGGCCCCGCGTTGCGGCCGTGCACCATGATCATCACCGCGCGGGCTTCGTCGAGCGGTGCGCCGGCAGCGACGACGGACGCAAGCGAATCAGCGGCCATGATGACGATGGTACAATCCGTGCTCAGGGAGATAGCAGTGAGGCACGGGCATTCCTCGACCAAGCTCACATACGCCGACTACCTGCGGTTCCCGGACGATGGCTTGCGGCACGAGATCATCGACGGAGAGCACTACGTGAGTGCCGCGCCGACGATACGACATCAGCGTATCGCCTCATATTTGTTGTACTTACTGTATGACTTTCTCATCAGTCATCCACTTGGCGAAGTATTCATCGCACCGGTTGACGTCGTCCTCTCCGATACCAACGTCGTCGTTCCAGATTTGATCTACGTTTCGAACGAGCGCGCGAAGCGGCTCACGGAGAAACATCTGCAAGGATCCCCCGATCTGACTGTTGAAATTCTTTCACCCTCGACACGGCCGCGCGACCAGCGTCTGAAGCGCGACGTCTACGAGCGACTGGGCGTCAACGAGTATTGGATTGTCGATCCGGACAGCGATGTCATCGTCGTATATCGTCGAGGGGACGAGGGATTCGACGCTCCGGTGACGTTTACGCGCGGCGATGTCCTGACGACGCCGCTCCTGCCCGGGCTCGAGCTATCCGTGGAGAGAGTCTTTCGCTAATCCGTACGTCACCGGCGCCAGCCCGCGCTCGATCTCCGCGCGATACGGCTCTTCCCACGGCGGCAGCTTCAGATCGCGGCCGAGATCGGACAGCTCCTCGTCGATCGCGAACCCCGGACCGACCGTCGCGACCTCGAACAGCACCCCGCCCGGCTCGCGGAAATAGATCGATCGGAAGTAGCAGCGGTCGCGCACCTCGGTGACGCGGCTGCCGAACGCGACCAGGTCTTCCCGCAGCCGCAGCTGCTCTTCGTCGGTGCCGATCGCCATGGCCACGTGGTGCACCGTGCCGAGCCCGTTCATCGCGGGCTCTGCGCGCTCGTCGTGGACGATGTCGATGGTGCGGCCGGGTCCGCCGCCGTTCACGCCGACGCGGATGCGTCCCGCGTCCCGCGACACGACGCGATAGCCGAGCAGCCCGGTCATCAGCTCGAGTGTCGGCTCGGGTCGGCGCACGACCATTGTGACGCTGTGCAGGCCGCGGATGGCCGCGTCGCGGCCGACGCCGCTGTCCGTCCACGGCGTCCGCGCATCGGCGTCGTTCGCGACGAGCTCGAACCGCAGGCCCGACGGATCGATCACGCCAATCGCCGCGTCGCCGAAGCGCGCCTCGACGTCGGTCGCGCCGAGGCCGTGCTCGCGCAGCCGCCTCTTCCACGCGTCGAGCGATCCCGTCGGGACCGAAAACGACGTGACATTGATCTGCCCGGCGCCCTTGCGCCCGACGGGCACGCCGTGTCCTTTGTACGGGAAGGTGGTCCAGATGGTCCCCGGCGTCCCGCGCTCGTCGCCGTAATAGAAGTGATAGACGTGGTGATTGTCGAAGTTGACGGTTTTCTTGACCAGGCGCAGGCCGAGCGCGCCGAGCGCGAAATCGAGATCGGTCTGCGCATCGTCGACCGTGGCCGTGACGTGGTGCAGGCCGAGAATGCTGTGTGGCGTCATTTCGCGATCTTGCCCTGAGTCATGAAACGGCGGAAGTCCTTGAACAGCTGCGTCGTCTTGAGGCGCGGCGTCTCGGCGTGCGAGACGACCTGGATCGTCTCGATCGATTCCGGCAGCAGCAGCGTCTCGTCCGGGTTCGCGAAGCCGACGCGGCGGAACCGCACGACGGTCTCGTAGCGCTCGACGATCTGCGTGGGAAAGGCGAGCGCGACCGTCGGCGTCTTCGGACCCGGCACGTCGAACGGCTCCACGAGCCTCGTTTCGAGGCGGACGACATCGTGCGTGAACGGATCGGCCACGAGACGTCCTTCCGTGCGGCCGCCGTCGGCGGTGAAGCAGTTGTCTTTCCAGAACACTTTGGTTGCCGTCGCCTGGAGCTCCGCGAACTCCAGGACGAGCGTCGGTCCGACGGTCGGGTTGAAGCGGTAGCCGCCGCGGTTCTCCCGCAGCAGGAAGGACAACGGATCGGTGTATTGGGGCTGAGGGTCGGTGCAGCCGGGACGCTCGCCCTGCCGGACCGGCTTGCCGTTGCGCGATCGGATCTGGCGCTCCGCCCTGATCCGCGGCCGCGGCTCGATTGTGGTCGCCGGCTCGCGCGTGACGATCAGATCGTAGACGAACTCGCGCGGCTTGCCGCGCGGCTTCATGTCGCGCCTGAGCTCCTGCTGCGTGACGACCTCGGTGCAGGCGATGGCGGTCAGCCGTTCGTAATACGACTCGACGCGTGCGCCGATGGCGTCGACCAGCGTGAGCGTCTGCGGCGCGCGCGCGGCCGTCGCAGTCGTCAACGCCAGCACGACAGCGACCGGCAGCCACCTGCGGGCGCTCGGGATCATCGCCGCCGAGAGTAACGCCGATCCCGCAGCCGTGACAATGGCGCCTCGCGGCCACGCTCCGCGCTAATCTAGCCGCTCGCAATCGCGGCGGCGGCTTCGGCTGACGTTCGCACCGGCACGATCTCGAAGTCGATCAGATCGTTCCAGTGCGACGTCCATGCCTTCAGCAGCGCTTCGTCGTCGGTTTCCATGACCTGAAAGCAGCGGTCGTACGTCAGGTCCACCCAACTGGCGATGTAGCGGAGGCCGTCCGGCGCCATCCGGCCGCGCTCACGGAAGCGACCGTAAACGTCAGCCGCGCAGCCCGGATGGAAGTGCTCGATGACCATGAACAGCATGACTACACCGCGACCCGGCCAGCGGCCCGCATGCCTACCGCTACTGCGTGCAGGCCTTCACGTCGACCGACATCAGGCCGAGCTGCGACAGCAGCCCGAATCCGGGTCCGAACCCGCCGCCGCGCGTCGAACGGATGAACGTGCTCGTGTCGTCGAGCGGCAGCGTCGCGACGTTCGCGCAGAAATCGTTCCAGAGCGTGCCGCGCAGGTACTGCTCGACGTTCGACAGGTAGAACGCCGACACGGTCGCGCCCTTCTCCTTCAGATACTTCCCCACCGCGCGGATGGCTTTCGGCCCGGCGAAATTCCCGACCACCGGCACGAGCAGGTTCTTGGACTCGAGCTCCTTCATCACCGTGAAGTTGTCCTCGTTCGCGAGGTAGCTGCGTGCCTGACCGTCGCCGTCGGTCGCCGTCATGAGCTCGGCGTAGGTCGGCTGGTTGCGTCCGCCGAAGCCGCCGCTCGAGGAGTATTGAATGCTCGGCCCGAACCAGTAGAAGGCGTAGTACACCTGCTCGACGCCGTGCACCTCGTCTTCGGTGAGCGGAAGCGCGTGCCTGGTGACGAGGTGCTCCTTGATCGCCTTGAGGTTCTCCTTGTAGAGCGGCTCGCTCGTCTCCACGTTCCAGAAGCCGGCGAAGATTTCCGAGATCGTGGACGACCTGGTCAGCCCCGGCGGCCGCGGCTTGGAGAAGAGCCGCGACACGAAGTCCACGCGATCGGAGGACAGCTCGAAGAGCGCCTTGTACATCAGCTGCAGATCGCGGTTCCCTCGCCGGACGTCGACGATGAAGACCATCTTCGGCTTGATCGCGGCGATGTAACTGAAGTTCTGCTCGGGACCGACGCCCATGTAGACGCGTCCGGCCTTCGCCTGCCTGACGAGCTGCGGGATCACGTACTGCATCCCGAGCTCGTTCGACAGCAGGTTGTCGGACTGGAAGTAGCCGCTCGGCTCGGAAAACTCCGTCGTCAGCTTCCAGAAGTCGTCGTCGGCGAGGCGCGCGGGCAGCGATTCGGCCGCGACGCGCAGCGTCGGCGCGAACGACAGCGCCAGCAGCCACGCGACGAGGAGGGCGACGGCAGCGACCAAGCGGCGTCTCGGCATGTTACGGCGTCCGTCCGGGCGCGCGGGCAATCGCCTCGCGCAGCTGCTGCTTCACGCTGTCACTGCCGGAGAAGAGGTGCTCAGGATACCGCGAGTACTGCAGCATGTTCGAATAAATCGTGCCGCTCTCGTACAGGTTCAGACCGAGTCCCGCGAGGTACTGGAGGCGCAGGTTGCGATCGCGGTTGATCGACGCGTTCTTCAGCCACGGAGCCAGGTCCGCGGCGGAGCCGGCGTACGTCGAGAACAGATCGACGGCCGTGTTGAAGCCGATCTCCGAAAGCGACTGCCGCACGCGGGTGTACTCGGGCTGCAGCAGGCGTGCCTGAATCGCCTCGACGTCGATCCGCGACGGCTCCACCTGTCCCATCAGGACCAGGTCGTATCCGACGCCCTGGTTCGTGTTCCCCCACACCACGCCGTTCGGAAACGCTTCGAAGAACGTCGCGATCTCGCTCTTCACCGCGTCCTCGTTGCTCTCGTAGAGCTGGACGAACAGCGTCACGACGCCGCCCGGATTGAGATGCCGCTTGACCATGTCGAAGAACTCGCGTGTGTAGAGCATCGCCGCGCCCTTCACCCACGGATCGAGCGGATCCGAGGTCACCGCGTCGAACTTCTCCTTCGTCGTCTCGACGAAATGGCGGGCGTCGTCGTACTCGACCCGCACGCGCTGGTTGCGGACGACGTCGAAGTTGTGCTCGGCGAAATAGGTCGAGACGACGCGCGGCACGAGCGGCTCGATCTCGGCGATCGTCTCCTGCTCGAGGCGCGGCTCGATCGACACGGCCCCGGCCGTCACGCCGGCGCCGCAGCCGATCACCAGCACGCGCTTCGGATTCGCGGGAATGAGCGTCGTCAGGTGCCCGAGCATCCGCTGCAGACGCATGTCCTGCGGCTCGCTCGACGCCTGCACCTTGCCCGCGTTGTGGTAGTTGAGGACGCCGTTCGACAGCCGCGACACCGCGACCGACGCGTTCCATCCCTCGCCCATGTAGATGAAGTCCGCCTGCCCGACGCGCGTCGCGGCGTAGCGCCCGTAGCCGACGAGGAGCGCCGGCACGTCGTGGATGCCGCGCGCGAGCAGCGCCGCTGCCGCGGCGGCGAGGATCAGCCCGACGAACTGCAGCCGGGCGCGCCGCGGCGCCGCCGTCGCCGACGCCGGCTCGAGCGTCAGCAGGCCCGACATCGCCGACGCGACGAGGAGCGCCTGCGTGGTGACCTGGCTGCCCTTCCACGCGATGATGACGCCGGCCGCCAGCGAGCCGACGATCGCGCCGACCGTGTTCGCCGCGTAGATGCCGCCGACCAGGCGCGCCGGATCCTGTCCGGGCCTGGCGATCGACGCGAGCGCGAGCGGGAAGCTGGCGCCCCACAGGATCGCCGACGGCAGCACCACGTAGAGGCAGCGCACGAAATCGAGCTGGAAGGTGAACCAGGGATCGGTCGAGATCGAGGGATTGATCGGCCAGTACGGCAGCGACTGCGTGAGCATGTACGACGCCCACGCGACCGTCGCGCAGAGCAGCAGCTGGCAGACGCCGAGCGCGATGCGCGGGCGCGCGAGGCTGCGGGCGAGCGCGGAGCCGACGCTGCTGCCGATGCCGAGGCCGATGAGGAAGCCGGCGAGGATCTGCGCGAAGGTGTAGACCGTCGCGCCGAAGAGCAGTGACAGCAGCCGCGTCCAGACGACCTCGGCCGCGAGCGCCGTCATGCCCGAGATCGCGATCGCGACGTACACGGACCAGGCATCGGAGGCGGCGTCGGTCTTCACCGCGGCCGCGGCGGGCGCGTCGTACGGCGTCGCCTTTGCCAGCGCGAGGCCGAGGATCGCGACCGTGACGTTGATCGCCACGGCCGCGAACGTCGCGACCGTCACGTCGTACACCCGCAGCAGGTAGAAGCCGGCCAGCAGGCTCCCGAACACCGCGCCGGCGATGTTGCCGCCGTAGAAGAAGCCGAGCCACGACACGCCGCGCGGATCGGTCTCGACCCAGCGCGCGATGGCCGGCAGCGTCGCGCCCATCAGCAGCGTCGGCGGCAGCAGGCAGACGCCGGCCGCGATGCCGCGCAGCACGATGCCGCCGATGCCGGATCCGCCGACCGCGGAGTAGGCGCCACCGACGAGCGGCATCCCGAACAGCACCAGCAGGCCGATCGTGCCGATGCCGAGCTCGAGGAACGCGTAGAGCCGCAGCGGATGCTCGCGCGCCGACACGACGCGCGGCAGCAGGAGGCTGCCGAGGCACATGCCGCCCATGAACGTGCCGAGCAGCACGCTCAGCGACACGGCGGACGATCCGATGACGAGCTGCAGCAGCTGGAACCAGACGATCTCGTAGATGAGCGCGGCGCAGCCGCTGCCGACGAACAGCAGCAGCAGGAGCGGCAAGTACCGGCGCGAGTTCATGAAGGCATCCTTCGAGGGAAAAGGCGGATGCTATCACGGGAGGTGGCGACGCCCGCAATCGACGCCGATCGCGGGCTCGCGCGCAGGCGGATCGGCGGCTCTTACTTCAGGTGCTTGTTGACCAGCTTGGTCATCTCGAACATGTTCACCGTCGCCTTGCCTCCGAACACCGCCTTGAGCGAGGCGTCGGCGTTGATGTTCCGCCTGTTCTTCTTGTCCTGCAGGCCGTTCTTCTTGATGTACGCCCAGAGCTTCTTGGTCACCTCGGTGCGGGGAATCGGCTTGTTGCCGACGACTTCCGCCAGCGTGGCATCCGGCGTCATCGGCTTCATGAACGCCGCACTGGGTTTCCGTCCGGACTTCTTCGCCATGTCGACTCCTTTTGGAAAGGGGGTGTCGTCCGCTCGGCGGGCCGCCTCACGAACCGGCAGAAGCGTACCATACTCTCCCGGGAAAACAGCAGGTTTTCATGCGAGCGGCAGGCCGGCGTTCGCTTTGGTCCGCTCGTCGTGCAGCGCGAGAATCGGCGCGACTTCGGCGTGAACCGCGCCCGGTCCGACCGCTTCGACGAACCGGCAGGTCGCCTTGGACGCCGACGCGCGATCGTACTCCGCGACCCATGATGCGAACTCGCGCTGCTCCGACGCGTCGTCGCGCGGAAACTGTCCCGGAGGCGGACGCTTGCCGCAGCGCCACGGCTTCGGCGTCAGCCGCGCGCGGAAGCTGTCCTGCACCTTGCATAATTGAACGAACGCCGGATCGGCGCCAACCGCGCGCATCACGCGCTCCGCATCGCCGGACGCGGGCGCGTACAGGCGATCGGTCGCGAGCAGACGAAAGCCGGCCGCGGTCCGATAGACGCGGAACCCGCCCGACGCCGACTGCTGCAGGCGGCCGCGCAGGCCGTCGAGCGCAGCCGCCTCGCCGCCGCTCTTCGATCCGAACCAGCCCTTCTTCTCTTCCAGCGCGCCCTCCGGCAGATCGACGTCGACGAACATCGCCTGCGCCGCATTGAGGACGACGCTGCCGTAGCTGTTGCGCGTCAGGAGGCCGCGCAGCGCGCCGTCGGATCCATGCAGCTCCTCGAGAATCTGTTCGCGCAACGGGCGCGATCCGTACGCGTACCCGCGCGGCAGCTCGAGTCCCTGCCGGACGCGATCGACGAGCGAGCCGAACCGCTGCTTCGCGTGCGCGGCGGCGGCCGCGACGCTGTCTTCCGACCAGCCCCACGCCATCAGCGACAGCGGCTCGCCGTCAGGTTTTTCGACGGTGCCTTCCGACTTCGCCCAGTACTTCGGGATTTTCATAGGCGGATTCTATCTTCAAGGTGCCTAGGGTGCTCGAGGTCAGGCTCGGCTAAACTGTCTGCCCTCGGAGGCCCTCATGATCCGCGTGCTCAAGCTTCTCGCGTTCGTCGTCTGCGTCGTGCTGGTGTTCACCGTCGACCGGCGCGCCGCGGTGGTCGCGCAGAGCGCCGCCGCGATCGATGACGCGATCCTCAAAGCCTTCCAGTGGCGCAGCATCGGTCCACCACGCGGCGGCCGCTCGATTGCGGTCACCGGCGTCAAGGGGCGCCCGAAGGAGGGCTACTTCGGCGCGGTCGGCGGCGGCTTGTGGAAGACGACCGACGGCGGCGCGACGTGGGCGCCCGTCACCGACGGCCAGATCAGGAGCTCCTCGGTCGGCGCCGTCGCGTCCGCCGAATCCAACCCGGACATCGTCTTCATCGGCATGGGCGAGTCGTGCATCCGCGGCAACATCATGCCGGGCGACGGCGTCTACAAATCGAGCGACGCGGGCAAGACCTGGACGCACGTCGGCTTCTCGGATTCCGACGCGATCTCGAAGATCCGCATCCACCCCGCCAACGCCGACATCGTCTTCGTCGCCGATTTCGGCCGCTACGGCAGGGCGAGCGACGAGCGCGGCGTCTTCAAGAGCGCCGACGGCGGGAAGACGTGGAAGAAGGTGCTGTTCCGGGACGGCAGGACCGGCGCGGTCGACGTCGAGTTCGACCGGAAGAACCCGAGCGTGATGTTCGCCGCGTTGTGGGAGGCGTACCGCGTCGAGTACCAGATGTCGAGCGGCGGACCCGGCAGCGGCCTCTTCAAGTCGACCGACGGCGGCGAGACGTGGAAGGAAATCACGCGGAATCCGGGCCTGCCGGCGGGGCTCGTCGGCAAGATCAGCGTGTCGGTGTCGGGCGCCGATTCGAGTCGCGTGTACGCGCTCGTCGAGAACGAGCACGGCGGCCTGTTCAGCTCGGATGATGCCGGCGCCACGTGGAAGCTGATCAACGAAGGACGCAACATCCGGCAGCGCGCCTTCTACTACACGCACGTGTTCGCGGATCCCAACAACAAGGACACCGTGTACGCGCTGAACACGAGCGCGTTCCGATCGACCGACGGCGGGAAGACGCTCGCGAACATCGGCGCCGGCACGCACGGCGATCATCACGATCTCTGGATCGATCCCGACGACAGCAACCACGTGATGATCGGCAACGACGGCGGCGGCGCGATCACCTACAACACGTCCGCGAACCAGCAGCGGACGTGGAGCGCGCAGGACTTTCCCACCGGCCAGTTCTATCACGTCGTCACGACGAAGCACGTGCCGTATCACGTCTGCGGCGCGCAGCAGGACAACACGACGATGTGCGTGCCGAGCAACACGAATCTCGGCACCGGGCGCGCCGCCGGGGCCGGCGGTGGAGGCGGCGGTGGCGGTGGACGCGGCGGCGTCGAGGCGCCGTACGTCGCGGGCGGCGGCGAGCCCGGCTACATCGCGCCCGACCCGAGGACTCCGGACGTCTTCTTCGCCGGCGCGAACAACGGATCGTTCCTGACGCGCCTGAACCGGCGCACCGGCGAGCAGCGCGAGGTCGGCGCCTATCCGCGCTTCTTCTCCGGCGAGCCCGCGAGCGCCGTCGTCGAACGCTGGCAGTGGACCTATCCGATCATCTTTTCGTACGTCGATCCAACGGTCCTCTACACCTCGTCGCAGCACGTCTGGCGCACGACCAACGGCGGCCAGACGTGGGAGAGGATCAGCGGCGATCTCACCCGTCACGATCCAAAGACGATGCAGGAGTCGGGCGGGCCGATCACGCACGACATGAACAGCCCGGAGATCTACGCGACCGTGTTCTCGCTCGGACCGGGGAAG
>Ga0114129_10012721_pt1 | contig 11979 bp, 9 predicted proteins | sample RhiMetdeltSRZDD1_FD_80071 | JGI IMG/M metagenome (GOLD analysis project Ga0114129, IMG submission 80071) | Populus rhizosphere microbial communities from Tennessee, USA - Rhizosphere MetaG P. deltoides SRZDD1 (version 2) (version 2) | ecosystem: Host-associated > Plants > Roots > Rhizosphere >... | reverse complement strand
CAACTGGAACGGCATGCGCCAGAACGGGGCGACCGAGGTGGCGCGCCGCGGCCAGCGGCTGATCCTGGGCCCGTGGGACCATGGCGACCCGTCCGAGCACGAGACGCGGGTGGGGGAGCTCGATTTCGGGCCGAGCATGACGCTCGACTACTACGGCCTCGTGATCCGCTGGCACGATCGCTGGCTCAAGGGAATCCGGAACGGCATCGACGAGGGGCCGCCGGTGCGCCTGTTCGTGATGGGAGAGAACCGCTGGCGGGACGAGAACGAGTGGCCCCTGGCCCGCACCGTCTACACGCCGTACTACCTGCGCAGCCAGGGACACGCCAACACGGCCGACGGGGACGGTCGCCTGGCCAAGGACCCGCCGGCCGCAGCGGCGGCGCCCGGAGTCACGCCCGGGCCGGGGGGAGCGCCGGCTTCCGAGCCGCCCGACCGGTACCTGTACGATCCCCGCCGTCCGGTGGTCATCGAGAACTTCGAGGTGATGGGGCCGTACGACCGCTCGAAGCTCCAGTCGCGCCAGGATGTCCTGGTCTACACGACCGAGCCCCTGATCGAGGACGTCGAGGTCACGGGGCCGATCACCGCGCACCTGTGGGCCGCCTCGAGCGCCGTCGACACCGACTTCTGCGTCATGCTCTACGACGTGCACCCGGACGGCCACGCCTACAACCTGATGCCGAACGAAGCGGGAGTCGTGCGCGCCCGGTACCGTGCGTCCGAATCGGCCCCCACCCTCCTGACTCCCGACGAGCCGGTGGAGTACGCCATCGATCAGATGGTCACGAGCAACGTCTTCAAGAAAGGGCACCGCATCCGGATCGACGTGACCAGCAGCCGATTTCCCTCCTTAGATCGCAACCCGAACACGGGGGAGCCGTTCGGCACCTCGGACCGCATGACCACGGCGCGCCAGACCGTCCTGCACGACGCCGCGCATCCGTCGCGCGTCATCCTGCCGATCATCCCGCGCACGGGCGATCGGTAGGCTCCCAGGCCGGAGCCCGGGGCGACCCTGGGCCGCGTCCATCTCCGGGGCTCAGGCCCGGCGGGCCGCGAGGATCGGTCCGGCCCCCAGCAGGAGGCCCAGGACCATCACCCCCAGCCCGAAGAGCCCGTAGAGCACGCACCCGACCGATCCGGCCAGTGCGGCGATCAGGCAGGCGGTGACGAAGGGGATGCCGCGCGCCTCCCGCGGGTGCGGCGCCAGGACGCCGAGGGCGATCCCGCCGGCGAGCCCCGCCAGCCCGCAGACCGAGGGGAACAGCAGGCAGCGGCCCGGCGCGCACAGGTGCCCGACCGCCTGGACGACAACCGGCAGCACAAGCGGTACTACGCCGGCGACCAGGCCGGGCCGGACGCCGCGGCGGAATTCCTGGCCGCGCCACAGGCAGAAGGTGACGACCGCGAACAGACCCGCGCCGCCCGCGAGGATGGCCCCGGGGCTGGGGCAGCAGAGGGAGGCCGCCCCGAGCACCGGGAGCAGCAGAACGCTGCGCCGCGCTGCGCCGGCGAGGCGTCCCCATTCGTAGGAGCGGCGGGCCCGCTCCTTCAGTCCGGTCTCAGGGGCGTCCATCGGTCGTCCTCCAGACGGCGCGCAGCCGGGCCAGGGCCCGCTCGACCCGCTTGCGGAATGTCGCGGCGGCGATCGGCGCGCGATCACCGCGCGCGTACAGCCGCAGCGTCTCGGCGTCCTCCGGGCGCAGTTCTCCCAGTGCCTCCTCGAGCGTCGCCTCGAGGTCCCGGGCCATCGCCTCCGCCTCGGGGGTCGGCGCCGTGTCGCCCGCGGCTTCGGGAATCCCTTCCGGCGGGGAGACCTCCCGGCGGCGCTGCCGTCTCCGGCGCGCCGTCCGGATCTCGAACGCGGCGATCCCGAGGGCCCACGCAAGGGCGTTCCGGGACCGGTCAAACTCGGAGGCGCGGAAGAAGACCTTCACCAGCGCCTCCTGTGCCGCATCCTCCCCCTCGTCGGGGCCCAGGCGCCGGGCCGCGAAGCGGCGGAGCACGGGCCACAGCGCGGCGAAGACCGGATGGAACGAGGCGCGGTCTCCATCGGCGAGCCGTTCCATGTGGCGCTGCAGCTCGGAGACGGTTGCTCGATCCATCCGGTCTTCAGTCGATCCGGCCCCGATTCAGGGGCAGCACAGAGGGCAGCAGCAACACGCCGCGGTGAGAGCCTTGTCGGCGGCCCAGGCGGCCGCCGGAATGGCCATCAGCGCCACGACGGGCAGCAGACGATGAAGCATGCGGTTCATTTCTATCACCTCCTTCGCGTCGGACCCAGACTTCACGAGGAATAGGCGGGACCCAGCCCTGGCGTGACAGGGGGGCCGCGGGTCGGCAGCCGCCGGTTGACCCGGGGCCACCACAGGGGTATATACGAGTCATCTGGAGCAGCGCTGTTGGAGGGCACCCCGTGAAGGTTCCGCGTGGCCTGATGGCCGTGGCGCTCGGGTTCCTCGTTGTTCTACCGGCACCCGCCCTGGCGGCCGTCTCAATCCAGACCTTCTCCCTCGAGCCGGCCAACCCGGACACCGGGGACCCGATCGTCCTGACGGCGTCGATCCAGTCCACATCGTCCTGCGATTTCCGCGGCGCCTCGATGGTCTGGGGGCCGCAGCCCGAGCTGGGCGGCCAGCCGGGCTGGGGGATCGACATCCGGTTCCAGGACGGCCCCCTTCCGGTCGTCAGCACCTGCCCGGTCGAAGCACACTTCGGGACGCTCGTCGTGGCCTCGGGGCAGGGGGTCGTGCGCGCCCGCAGCAACGGCGCGGTGACCGACACCGCCTTCTTCGCGCTCGATGTCCACCCGGGCCCGGTCGCGGGGTGGGAGGAGCCGGCCTGGCACGGCGGCTACCTGCGCACGACGCAGAGCGCCGCGCTGACGGCGCTGCCGGGGCGCCTGGCGATGAGCGATCTGCTGCGCCGCATGATCGTCTTCATCGATCCCAAGACCGGGGACGAGCTGTCGGGGTTCTTCGCTCCCGGGACCGGCGACGTCCGGGGGCTGGCGTACGACGGGACCAACCTGTTCGCCTCGGTGCGCGACACGATCGCACCGCGGATCTACAAGATCGATCTCCTCGGGCGCGTCCTGGACTCCTTCCCGAGCCCGATCATCACCCCCGGCAGCGCTCCCCTGGAAGGCCTGGCCTGGAAGAACGGCGTCCTGTACGGTACCTACGAGAGCCCCCCGACACTCTTCGCGATCGATCCGACCACGCACCTGAAGCTGTGGCAGAGGTCCCTGCCCGGGCGGATCCTGGGGCTCGACGCGGCTCCCGAGGGGCTCCTCGGAGTCGAGGCGACCGGAGTCTTCTATTTCATCGAGCCCTCGCCTTCAGGCCAGGACGTCCTACTGGCCGATCCGATCGAGACCGGCATCACCAGCTTCCCCAACCTGACAGGCCTGGCGTACGACGGGGCCGCCACCTACGTGTGGGATGCGAACACGGCCCAGATCCTGTTCATGAGGACCTTTGCGGTCTGGTGGGCCGCCGACGGCACCTTGCGCTCCTACGTGCCGGAGCCGGATCAGGCGGTGGACGTGATCCGCGGCTACCTCGATGACATCGCGCAGCTGGCCGGATACCTCGATCTGTCCTTCCGCGCCCCGGCGACCTGCCTGGAGAATCGCGGCCCGGGCGGCGTTGTGGCCGAGTCGGAGAACCCGGCCGCGGGCCACGCCTTCTTCTACGTGGCGCGGTTCATCGACGCCAACGGGAACCCGTCCTCGTACGGGCGGACCACCGACGGCTTCCGGCGCCTCGATTCGCGCGAGGCCTGCCCCTGAAAAAATCTTTCCTTGGGCCGTCCGGGGCTGGCGTATCCTGTCGCTCCGGCGGCGGCGCCTGCCCCGCTCTTCAGCGGACGGTACCCCGGCGAGGAGATTCTTGGCCAGCAAGTACCTGCGCGACCCGGTCCACGGATCGATCGGCTTCGACAAGGATCGGGAAAAGCTCGTCATCGATCTGATCAACACGCGGGAGTTCCAGCGCCTGCGCCGCATCCGCCAGCTCGGCGCGCTGTTCCTGACCTTCCACGGCGCCGAGCACACGCGCTTCACCCACTCGCTCGGCGTCGCGTACATGGCCCGGCGGATCTTCGATGCGCTGCTCGCTGCGGGACAGGTGCAGCAGAAGGGGCGCGCCCTGGAGCGCACGCGGCTGGTGGCGATCGTGGCCGCGCTGCTGCACGACCTGGGGCACGGTCCGTTCTCCCATCTTTATGAGAAGGTGTTCAACGATCGCCGGCACGAGGAGTGGACCGGCCTGATCATCAAGCACGGGCGCGGCGAGGTCGGCCGCCTGCTGCGGCGGGCCGGTATGGTGGAGGAGGTCCTGGGCGTGTACGGCCGCACCTACCGGCCGGCGTTCGTGTCGGACCTCGTCTCATCCCAGCTCGACGCCGATCGGCTCGACTACCTGCTGCGCGATTCGTTCATGACCGGGGTGGCGTACGGCAAGTACGACCTGGAGTGGATCCTGACCAACCTGAGGCTGGCGCGGCGCGGGGGACGGGACGCCGAGCTGCGGCTGGCGATCAACGGCCTGAAGGGGTACCACGCCGCCGAGCAGTTCGTGATCGGGCGGTACCTCATGTATCAACAGGTGTACTACCACAAGACGAGCCGGTCGGCAGAGCAGATGATCCGCACCGCGCTGCAGCGGCTGGTGGACGCGCGTGGCGAGACCGGCCGGTTTCCCGACCCCTGCCCGGCGTCCATACGGCGCCTGATCGAGACCCGCGGCAACCTCCCGGTCGAGGACTACCTGAGGCTGGACGACTGGCTCTTCCTGTCGGCCTTCCAGGAATGGGCCCTGGCCCCGCAGGGGAAGGTCGACCCGATCCTGCGCGACCTGTGCGACCGGATCACCCGGCGGCACCTGTTCAAGACGGTGCGACTGACCGCCGACACGCGGCACAAGGCGTTCGGCCAGGCGATCGAGGAGCTCAATGGACAGTTCCGCCGGAAGGGTTTCGACCCCCGCTACTACCTGCTGGAGGATGACGCCAGCGACCTGCCGTACCGCGACCTGGCCTACTCCGACCGGATGGGCACCGCCCCGGAGGACATCGGCCTGGCGGTCCGCGGGCGCATCGTCGGGTATATGTCCGAGCGCGGCGTCTCGCCGCTCATCGACTCGATCCGGAACGAGCCGCGCAAGCTCCAGCGTCTGTGCTTCCCCTCGGCGATGCGCTCCACGGTCGAGCGCCGCCTCAAGGCCTTCATCGCGAGCGAGCGCCAGTGAGCGCCACCCGGAAACCGGTGACCGGCGCGGGGGACGGGACGCTTGACGCGCAGGATTCGGCAGGATACCGTCTGCATCCCGCCGTTCTCGGGACGGCGGGAGCGAGGTCGAGAACGTGAGCCATTGGAATCGCGGACGGATCGGGCTTCACCTGGGATGGATGGCGGCCTGCCTGCTTCTCATGGCGTGCGCGCCGCTCGCCGCGCAGGATCCCTCCTCCACGCCGTCCTTCCCGGGCGGCGAGGCGGCGGAAACGCCGGAGCCCGCGGCGGACGAGGAGGGGGCGCCGGCGGTCGAGGACCCGACGCAGACGGCCGGCGGGGCGCTGCGGCTCTTCATGGGGTCGCGCGACTACCGGATGCTGCGGCGGCTGAAGAGCGTGATGACCGACAATCTCCAGGCGCGGTTCGACCACAATTCCGCGCCGTTCAACGGCAAGAGGAACAACCGGCTCGTCGCCTTCGATTTCACCGAGAAAAACCTGAAGCCGTCCCGTCCGGCGGGCGCCAAGCCCGCGGGCGCGGCCGCTCCGGCCGCTCCGCGCTACATCGCCACTGTGCGCAGCCTGTGGGCCGAGCAGGGGGAGGCGTCGGAGATCCGTACCGAGTCGATCACGCTGTCCGGCCGCGAGGACGGTCTGTGGCGCGTCGGGGACCTGGCGCAGGCGTCGTCCGAGAACCTGCGGTTCGGCGGGACCGTCGACGGCGTCACGTCGCTGCGCATGGTGCTGCGCGCCTGGATCCGGGGAGAGGCGGCGGGCGCGCGGAGCAGCCTGAGCGACGCCTTCCTGAAGCGATACGCCGGCCGCGACGAGGCGCTGGAGGCCCTGTTCGCTCCCCCGAACGGCAAGGGCCACGCCGCGTACCAGATCGTCGAGATGACTCCCCAGGGAACGACGGGCGCCGTGGCCCGCGTGCGGTTTTACGATACGGTGATCGGGGAGCCCGCGCCGATCGAAGGCAGGGTGCGCATCCTCAAGCTGGTCCGCAAGGGCTCGCGCTGGCTCGTGGACGCCTGGGAGTAGGAGAGTCCCCGTCGGTCGCGGCGCCCCGGGGCCCGCTGCCGGACGGCCGCGTCGTCCCTCATCCGAAGTATAATGATCGCTCAGGAGGACCGGTTGGCCCAGACCCCCCGAACGGTTCGCTCGGAAGACGACGATCGATTCCACGATGAATGCGGCGTGTTCGGCGTCTTCCACCACCCCGAAGCCGCGAACCTGACCTACCTCGGGCTCCACGGCCTGCAGCACCGCGGGCAGGAGTCGGCCGGCATCGTTTCGTCGAGCGGCGACCGTCTCTACGAGGAGAAGGGGATGGGGCAGGTCGCGCGCATCTTCAAGAAAAATCAGCTGCGGCGGCTGAAGGGGAACCTGGCGATCGGCCACGTCCGCTACTCCACGGCCGGAAAGAGCAGCCTGGCGAACGCCCAGCCGCTGCTCATCGACTCCTGCAAGGGGGAGATCGCGATCGCCCACAACGGCAACCTGGTCAACGCGTACTCGCTGCGCGACGCCCTCGAGAAGGACGGATCGATCTTCCGGACGAACAGCGACACCGAAGTCGTCCTGCACCTGATCGCCCGCTCGCGGCAGGCCGATCTCGAGGCCGCCATCGTGGACGCCCTGAAGCAGGTGCAGGGAGCGTACTCGCTGGTCTTCATCGCGCGGGACCGGATCATCGGGGTGCGCGACCCGCGCGGCTTCCGGCCCCTGTCCCTCGGGCGGCTGGGGGAGGCGCACATCCTCAGCTCGGAATCGAGCGCCTTCGACCTCATCGACGCCGACTTCGTGCGCGACGTCGAGCCGGGCGAGATGGTGGTCCTCAGCGCCGCCGGCGTGAAATCGTACCGGCCGTTCCCGGCGCAGCCCGTATCGCAGTGCATCTTCGAGTACGTCTACTTCTCGCGCCCCGACTCCCGCGTGTTCGGCCGCGCCGTGCACGAGGTCCGCAAGCGGCTCGGGCGCGAGCTGGCCCGCGAGCAGCCTCTCGAGGCGGACGTGGTGGTCCCGGTGCCGGACTCGGGGATGTATGCCGGGCTGGGGTTCTCCGAGGAGTCGCGCATCCCCCTGGAGTTCGGGTTGGTGCGCAACCATTACGTCGGGCGCACGTTCATCGAGCCGCGCCAGGCCATCCGCAACTTCGGGGTGAAGCTGAAGCTCAACCCGGTGCGCGCGCTGATCGAAGGGAAGCGGGTCGTGCTGATCGACGATTCGATCGTACGCGGCACGACCAGCCGCAAGATCGTGTCGATGGTCCGATCGGCGGGGGCGCGCGAGGTGCACATGCGCATCTCGTCGGCGCCGACCGTCGGCCCGTGCCACTACGGCGTCGACACGCCGAGGCGATCCGAGCTGATCGCCTCGTCCCACACGGTGGACGAGATCAAGAGATACATCAGGGCCGACTCGCTCGGCTACCTGTCCCTGGAGGGGATGTACCGGGCGGTCGGCGAGAGCCAATCGTTCTGCACTGCCTGCTACACGAACAGTTATCCTGTCCCGTTTCCCAAGGAGGAAGAGGCACACGGGATGGTCTCGGGTCGTAGGTAGTGCCTCTTTCATTTCCACGAAAGGTGACGACACCATGACCACGCAAGCGACTTCGAACGCGTCCGGCGGTCACGCGCCGGCGCGGCCCTACGTCCCGGCGCGGCCGACCATCCCGCTCGACGGCGATCTGCTGGCGGACCGATTCGTCAAGTTCGAGATGGGGGCCCGCAAGATCCGCTGGGACGACCAGGGGCCCGTGCAGATCGACTGGTCGATCTACGACCGCAGCAAGCTGACGCTCGACAACCTCCTGGTCGTCAAGCTGGTGACCTTCGTCGAGTCCTACGCCGACGTGTACACCTCGCTCCTCCTCGATAATTTCTGCGTCAACGACACGATGGCGACCTTCTTCCAGCTCTGGGAGCGGGAGGAGTCGAACCACGCGGAAAAGCTCGTCCGGTACCTCGAGACGGTCGGGCTGGACAGGGAGGATCTGCGCGTGGCCCTGCAGCGGCCCCGCTCGCGGCAGTTCACCGTGCCGTACATCCAGTCCCCCCTGCAGGCCAACTGCTTCACGTATTGCCAGGAGCTCCTGACCGCGTTCTTCTACCAGATGTTCCGGCGCACCGTGCAGGAGCCGCTGCTGAACGAGATCCTGGTCAAGATCATCGCGGACGAGTGGCGCCACTTCCACTGGTACGAGAACGTCCTGAAGATGCACCTCGAGACCGACCGGAAGAAGACGATCGAGGAGTGCATCCCGGTGTTCGAGAACTTCGCCATGCCGGGCAACCAGATCCTCGGGGCCGAGTACGAGATCCTGACCGACGAGATCATCAAGAGGATGCGTTTCTCGACGTCGGAGATCTTCCAGATCGGCAAGACGATCACCTCGACCTTCGGCCTGATCGAAGGCGGCCGGATGATCGCCCGCTCCTCCTATGCGCGCAACATGAAGGACGTGGTGATGCGCAAGAAGGTGCCCGAGCCGAACCACGACGAGATCGTCCGCTCGTTCACCGCCGACCTCGAGAAGGCCCTTGGAGCGAGTCCGGCCTAGCGCGCAAGCCCCGGAGCCCGTCACCATGCCGCCCGCGCACGCACGCGAGGACATCGCGCGCCTGGCGATCAACACGATCAAGACCCTCGCCATCGACGCCGTCGAGCAGGCGAAGTCCGGCCACCCGGGGATGCCGATGGGGGCCGCGGACTACGCGTTCTTCCTCTGGACGCGGCACCTGCGCTTCGACCCCAGGGACCCCGGCTGGGCCGATCGGGACCGCTTCGTCCTGTCGGCCGGCCACGGCTCGATGCTCCTGTACGCCCTCCTGCACCTGAGCGGCTACGACCTGCCGCTCGAGGAGATCAGGAAATTCCGCCAGTGGGAGAGCCGGACCCCGGGACACCCGGAGCACGGGTGCGCTCCCGGCGTCGAGACCACCACCGGGCCGCTGGGCCAGGGGTTCGGCAACGCCGTCGGCATGGCCATCGCCGCGAGGATGGCCGCGGCGCGCTTCAACACGCCCGATCACCCCGTCGTCTCGCACCGCACCTGGGTCATCGCCAGCGACGGCGACCTGATGGAAGGGGTGGCCTCCGAGGCGGCGTCGATCGCCGGGCACCTCGCCCTCGGGAACCTGACGGTCCTCTACGACGACAACCGCATCACCATCGAGGGGGAGACCGGGCTGACGTTCTCCGAGGACGTCGGCCGGCGCTTCGAGGCGTACGGCTGGTCGGTGCAGCGCATCGACGGCCACGACCACGCGGCGATCACAGCGGCCCTCGCGAAGGCCGCGGGCGAGACCTCGAAGCCGGGGCTGATCGTCGCCCGCACGCACATCGCGCACGGCAGCCCCGGCAAGCACGACAGCGCCGATTCGCACGGGTCGCCGCTCGGGCCGGAGGAGGCGGCGGCGACCAAGAAGGCGCTCGGCTGGCCGGCCGCGCCGCCGTTCCTGGTGCCGGACGAGGTGCGCGCATTGTTCGCGGCGCGCGCCGAGGAGGGGGGCCGGGCGCGCCAGGACTGGCAGAAGCGCTTCGAGGCCTGGGGCAGGGCCCATCCCGAGAAGCGGGCCCTCTGGGACCGCTGCCATGCACGCGCCGTGCCCGATGACCTGTTCGATCGCCTGCTGCCGATGGTGACTCCCGCGGCGGGGGCAGCGCAGCCGCCCGGGGCGGTGCCTGCCGTCGGCAAGCCCGAGGCGACGCGCGTCACGTCCGGCCGGATCCTGCAGAAGATCGCGGAGCTCGTGCCGTCCCTGTGCGGCGGCAGCGCCGACCTGGAGCCATCCACGAAGACATTCATCAAGGGGAGCCCGTCGATCGGCCCCGCGTCGTTCGAGGGACGCAACTTCCATTTCGGCGTCCGCGAGCACGGCATGGGGGCCGTGCTGAACGGTCTGGCGCTTCACGGCGGGACGATTCCGTACGGCGCGACGTTCCTCATCTTCAGCGACTACATGCGCCCGCCGATCCGCCTGGCGGCGATGGCCGGGCTCCAGGTCGTCTACGTGTTCACGCACGACAGCGTGTTTCTCGGCGAGGACGGGCCGACGCACCAGCCGATCGAGCAGGTCCCGGGGCTGCGCCTGGTCCCGAACCTGGCGGTGGTGAGGCCCGCGGACGCTCTCGAGGTCGCCATGGCCTGGACGCTGGCTCTCAGGCGCCGGGGCGGCCCGACCGCCCTCGTCCTGACGCGCCAGGACGTCCCGCCCCTGAAGCGCGCCGCCGGTTTCGATCCGGAGGTCCTGTTCAAGGGGGGCTATGTCCTGTCCGAGGCGGGGCCCGGGGATTCGCGGGTCGTCCTGATCGCCACCGGGTCCGAAGTCGCGCCGGCGCAGCAGGCGCAGGATCTCCTGGCCGCGGCGGGGATCGGATCGCGCGTCGTGTCCATGCCGTCGCCGGACGAGTTCCTCAGCCAGCCCGAAGAGTACCGGCGCGCGGTCGTTCCTCCCGGCGCGCGGGCCGTCGTCATCGAGGCGGCCCGCCTCACCGGGTGGGAGCGCGTGGCCGGCCGGGACGCCCTGCTGATTGGCCTCGACCGGTTCGGCGCCTCGGCCCCGTGGAAGGTGATCGCCGAGAAGCTCGGCTTCACCGGCCAGGCGATTGCCGAGCGCGTCCGCGGCTGGCTCGGCGCCTGACGGCGCACGTGCCCGACTCCTACCGCCTGCTCCAGGCCTCTCCCGCCGTCGAGCGTCGCATCGCGTCTCTGGGCGCCTCCCGGTTCGTCCCGAGGCTCTTCCGCGGGGACGCCTCCCTCTGGGGGCGCGATCCCGCCGCGCGCCGGATCGTCCGAAACCGGCTGGGCTGGCTGCGCGCGCCGGAACGGATGCTCCCCCTCGTGCCGCGGCTCGACGCCTTCGCCCGCGAGGTCCGCCAGGAAGGGATCCGCCAGGTCCTGCTGGTGGGCATGGGGGGATCGAGCCTGGGGGTCGATGTGTTCGCGCGGGTCTTCCCGCCGCCTGCGGGGTTCCCGGAGATCACGGTCCTCGACAGCACCGTCCCCTCGGCGGTGCGCCGGGCGGAGGCTCGGCTCGATCTCGGAAAGGCCCTCGTCATCGTCAGCAGCAAGTCGGGGACCACGGGGGAGACGGCTGCGCTGCAGGCCTACTTCTGGGCGAAAGCCCGCCGCCGGCTCGGCCGCGACGCCGCGCGACACTTCGTCGCCATCACCGATCCCGGAACCCCCCTGGCCGAAGAGGCCTCGGCGCGCGGCTATCGCGCCGCCTTCCTCAACCCTCCGGACGTCGGCGGGCGCTACTCGGCCCTCACCTACTTCGGGCTGGTCCCCGCGGTCCTGGCCGGGGTCGACATCGGCACGCAGCTGCGCCGCGCCGCCGCCATGCTGGAGCGGTGCTCGCCCGGCGTCCCCGCAGCCGAGAACCCGGGGCTGGCGCTCGGCGCCGCCCTCGGCGTCCTGGCGCGCCGGGGGCGCGACAAGGTGGTCCTTCTGATCGACCCGGCCCTGCGTTCGTACGGCCTGTGGATCGAGCAGCTGGTCGCCGAGAGCACCGGCAAGAAAGGACGCGGCCTGGTGCCGCTCACGGCGCGCGGCGTGCCCGCGACCATGCGGCGCGATCTGGCGGGCCCGGACCGGGTCGCGGTCGGCGTCACGCTGGAGGGCGGCGCCGGGGACCGCGCGATCCGGGCGCTGCTCGGCGCGCCACGGGGAAGCGCGGCTGCGCACGCGAGCGGCGCAATGCCTCGAGGTCGCTCCGGCGCCACCCCTTCGAT
>Ga0114129_10012720_pt1 | contig 11979 bp, 17 predicted proteins | sample RhiMetdeltSRZDD1_FD_80071 | JGI IMG/M metagenome (GOLD analysis project Ga0114129, IMG submission 80071) | Populus rhizosphere microbial communities from Tennessee, USA - Rhizosphere MetaG P. deltoides SRZDD1 (version 2) (version 2) | ecosystem: Host-associated > Plants > Roots > Rhizosphere >... | reverse complement strand
GCGGTGAGTTCGTAGTGGCCGCGGCGCAGGTTCTGGGTGAAGGCGTGTCCGCTGATGACGATCTGGGCTGTCGTGTCCGTGGATAGGGCCCGTCGGAGGAAGAACCGTGTTCGCGCACTGCTAACAATGGTGGGCGATACTGGGATCGAACCAGTGACCTCTTCCGTGTCAAGGAATGATCATGGCCATCTGGCCACCATCGAAAATGCATCCAGCCTGCGGATATTGGCCGCCATCGTTCGTCCGCGTCCGCTGAAGTTCGGAGCGATTGACACTCAGTTCGACACTCACCGCCGCCGCTGGCCACTGTGCTGTTGGCGAGTCGGCCCTCGCGTTGCTCTCGTACGTGTGTACGATCTGGGCGTGGCGAACCCGGGCGGTGTGCGGTCGCTGGCGGAGCTGATCCCTGCGAAGCCTCCGCCAGCGACCGTACACAGGGATGACGCCGCCTTTCGCGAATACTTCGTTGAGCATCCGGAACTCGACGAGGAGACCTGAAGTTACGAAGTCCGGACCATTTCGGGGTAACGAGCAGTGGTTGTTCGTGGGGGTCAGAACGGTGGTTCGTCTTGCCCGAGTAGCACTGCCGTTCCCTGGTGACCGTCGAACTGCCAATCTTGGATGAGGACCTCAGCTGAGCGGCCACCGACCTCAATGGTCGCGCTTCCTGCATTGATGGGTGAGCCATCCTCCGCTGCGAACGTGCCACGCCAGTCGGTCCGCCCGTCAGCCTGACGGGTGCGTAGGATGGCGGTCCCGCTATAGCGGATGCCATTGGTAAACGTGAGTGTCGCTTGTCCTGTGTAATTCGACATCTGGCCAGGATACTGCCAGGCCCCTAGCCCAGTACGGCCTGGCCTAGAAGCTCCCAAATCGAAGCGGCGTCAAGGCGTCCTTGACGCCGTATGCACTCGTTAAGGAGGTGCCGCTTGGGCGTGAGAAGAGTGGGCAACCAGTGGTGCTGGTCGGCGGGCGGCGCCGATCTGTGGGGCAGGCCGTCGGCCTGCCCCCCGATCTCCTGCCCAACGGGCGCAGAGGCTCCGAGGTCAAGGGCGGCCCGCAGGGCCGTCGCTTGCGACGCGCAGCGCCCTTGACCTCGGAGGGGCGCCCGGCACACTCGCGCCGCCCGCCGGCCAGGTGTCAATGCAGATTGTCGTACCCGACTCATACATTGCCGTGTATGGATACCGAAAGCGGGCTCGTCCTGAAGGGAGACGAGCGAGTTGAGGGTCGGGTGCACATTGCCCGGCAGGTCACGGTCGACGGATGCCTCTTCGACATCCAAGCGACCAGTAGCAAGGATCGGGTACACCTGCGCCTGGTCCTCCACGATGGAGAGCATCACGAGATCGGCAGCCTTGACGGCGAGCTGCCCGCCGACGACATCGAGCAACTGCGCCGCGCCGTTGGTCTGCTCATGTCATGGATGGTTCGGATGCTCAAGCACGCTGAGCCGAGCGCGAAGCTCAAGAAGCTACGCGAACAACATCCCAACGCCGGACGGCCTTGGCTATCGGAAGACGAAACCGAACTGGCGGAACGCTTCCGCCGCGGTGACACCATTCAAAGCTTGGCCGACCACTTCGGCCGCAGGATCGGCGGCATCTCCTCACGTCTGATCCAACTTGGGTGCATCCCGAACCTCTACTCCTGGCAAGTGCTGCCAGACACCACGGTGGACGACGTTTTGCGCTGGCAAGCCACTTGATCCAGCGCCTGCACTCTTCCTCTTCGCGCCCGACGATGGGCATTGGCATGATCGCCCGGCCCCCAGGCCGGGCGATCATGACGTCCGATCGGCTGGCGCGAGCGGCCCTGTGGGCCGCCTTGATCTCCAAAGAGTCGGATTCGTCAGACAATCCACACGCAAGTCCAGTAATTCTTGCGGTCTGCGTATCGCGTTGACCCTGACCAAGCGGATCGATCTGCGCCCAGAACGAGATCAGCCTGGCTGCCTGGATAGTAGAATCTTCATGCAACCATGGCCATGCCCAAGTGTTCTAATGCCGATCGGGGAGATCGAAATGTATTTTAGCGAGGCATTCAATATAGAGAACGCCGAGCAGTACGACTGGTTTGACCCGATTCTGGAACTTGATACCCGCTTGTTCGTCGATCCATTTCTTGTCTTTAAAGACGCGGAATGGTCATCCGTGCATGATGGTGTTATCGATTACTTTCAAAGAGCATACGAACTACTCGCCCAAAGTGGGTCAGACCCGCGCCACATGTACTACCGGCGCGTTGTGCAATTGATGAAGTTCCCCGAACCAAAGGAACTTCGTCTCGGGTACACGCGAAGGAGCGTAAGAGGCTCAGGTGCCGGCAGTGGGCTTGCCGCACAGGTTGTCGAAGGAATGTCCAGGGCGATCGAACGCGGGCTTCAAAACCGTCGGCATTTCGAAGAGCTTGGCATACTGGTAGAGCGCTTCAATCGCGATCGCATTTCAGACGTATTATGTAATCTCATTAAGCCATCGCTAATCGAGTACACGCAACGGATATGTCGCGAGCTTGACATTCCAATGCGGCCTGCAAACGTGTCAAGCGCAGAGTTTGACGATATGCGACAGCGGTGGGTGAAGAAGCCAGTTGCTCTACCAATCGATCCAAGCGACAATACGCCGATTATCCTGGTGCCGAAGCGGTTTCTGCGTGAGCTGCCGACGCTAGAGGTAACGGAATGGTATTACTCACTGGACCCGACTTTGCGGGAGGACCTCAATCTACATCTTGCGCAAAATCTACGAAAGTCCGACATCCTCGCTGCTGCGCGGCAGAATGTCGATCTTTATCACGCCTGGGTCGCTGAGCGGGAGTCCGCGACGGCGAGCCCGTATGACATCGACATCGACCCTGCGCTGTACTGGCGCTGGCAGAAGATTGCGAATGAAGCGGCAGCAGCTCTAGGAATTCGAAAGCGTGAAATCTCGACAGAGGCAGAGATGCTGGCATTCGCCCACGAGACAATCCAGTATGTCCGTCACTGGACTGAGAACGAAAGTGGATGGCGCGTATATTGGCGTGAGCCTCCAACGCGGGCTGTTCTGGAACCAAACATGCAGATCATGTTCCTGGGGATGGCGAAGATTTATTGTATTGCGAATGGAGTTCGCCTCGATCGTGAGGTGGAGACTGGCCGTGGGCCGGTTGACTTTACGTTCTCGGGGGACCGGATGCTACGAATTCTTCTTGAGATGAAGAAGTTGACGCATGGTGAATTCTGGCAGGGGCTAGAGACGCAGACGCCGCTGTATCTAAAGAGTCAGAAGCTTACACACGCCATCTTCTTGGTAATTAGAGATTCTACCACTAAGGCGATGCGTGAGCGTTGGCAAAGCCTGCCCGCGAGAGCGCGGGCGCTCAGCGCTAAAGAGAAGCTCACGATAGAGGTGAGTGGCATAGATATTATGCCGCGGCGGTCCGCCAGCGATGCGCAGCATAGCGACGACAACGCGGAGTACGGACTGGACGATACGTCAGGAGAGGAAGTCGATCTTGACGAGAGCTAGCGCGAGGGTCTGTTTGCCTATCATCTGATGTCGAGGCGGAGACCAAGATTTTTCATCGTGTCGCTGAACCGTCTGAGAGGTGCCGGAGTGCTGCGACGCCCTTCTTGGCGGTACCTAGAGGCGGCCGTCCGATTACTCCGGAGCTGGTATACGCTGCCATGCCACGGGTAAGCAGGTGTGGTCGTTCGTCTGAGGCCCAGTCGGCGGTCTCGTTGCCATCCCGCACAACCATCGGGTAAGCGGCGAGCAGGATCGATGTTTCGATTTCGCCAGCATGCATGTCTGTGTGGTTGTCTGTGGTCATTCCAGCGGCAACGCGTGCGTTGGCCCAGTCCTGGCCACGGGGGTAGAGGCTCATTACGGGCCCGTGCACTGCGGTGTACTCCTGAACGACGTTACTGAGGACGTAGTTGCCGCCGTGGCCGCTAATCAAGCAGACATGCTCGATACCGGATCGCCGGACAGAGTCCGCAACCTCGACGACCAGACGGTTAAGCGTCTGAGAGCTGATACTTACGGTGCCACGCCAGGCAGCATGTTCGTGCGAGCAGCTGATCGTCACGGGAGGTAGGAGCATTGCCAGGTGGTTGGCTGCGATCTGGTTTGCGATCGAGCACGTAACGATGGTGTCTGTTGACAGCGGCAGGAAGTCGCCGTGCTGCTCGAAGCTGCCGATTGGCAGGAGCGCCACGGCCGGGTTGCGGTCTCGCTTGTCCTTGGCTGTTGCGGTGCTCAATAGGTCAATCACTCCGACCAGTCCTCATCATGTCGCTCGCGTGAGTCTCTTGATCTCGTGTTGCAAGTCCGATATTGCGCATCTCGGCTTCCCGGCGCTAGATTCCGGCGCTCAGTCGACTCCGTTGCGTGGCGCCCCAGCCGGGGTGGCCGGCCGTAAGGAGTGAACGCGTAGTCTGAGTCCATGGCCGACACCAGCAGACCCGATGAGCTTCGCACCAAAGTCTTCGGCGAACGAACCGTTTACGAGAGTGCCCCGTGGGTGAGGCTGACGCTGGTCGACATTGAGCCACCGGACGGGCATCGCTTTGAGCACCACGTGGTTCGTCTACAGACTGTAGTGCTCACGCTGGTCGTCAACGACGCAGGCGAGGTCCTGATGCTCTGGCGTCATCGCTTCGCCACCGACGAGTGGGGCTGGGAGCTGCCTGGCGGCATCCTGGAACCGGGTGAAGACCCTACTGTCGCTGCGGTTCGCGAGGTTGAGGAAGAGACTGGCTGGCGACCGAAGTCAGTCGAGCACCTGGTCTCCTTCCAACCGATGCCCGGCATGGTGGACACGCCGCACATGGTGTACCTCGGCCGTGGTGCGACCCGTGTAGCGGAACCCACGGATCTTGAGGAAGCGGCAGTCGTTGAGTGGATTGCGTTGGCACGGGCGGTCGAGCTGGCGGCTGCCGGTGAACTGCTAGGTTCCGGAACACTGGTAGGGCTCTTGTACTACATCGTACGGAAATCCTAGTCGATAAATACCAGCTGTTCGATACGCCGACGTTGACGCACTGATCCGACCCGCCGGGCCAAGCGGCGTGCCTCGGTTGCGTGTTTCCGGGCCTCCGACCGGTCACCGTGACGGAGCAATGCTTGGGCTAGGTCGCAACGGAGAGACGCCTCGGCGCGGTCCGAGACAGTACTTGCGCCGCTAAGCGCCGAGTACAGGTCCGCGATGGCATCAGCGCTCCCCAAACGGGCAAGCGCGTTGCCACGCCAGCGTGCAAGGTGCGCACTGTTAAGGAAGACGAACGGCAGATCGGGCTCAACGGCCTCCGGACCGGTGGGTATCAGGTCGACCGCTCGATCGAACCGCTTCATCGCTTCGGAGCGCTGGCCAGATGCCGCAAGCACTTCCGCTTCTGCTGCGAGCAGCCACGCTTGGAGTCGCGACGGAACGCTCCGCCTTGCCTCGCGGCGTGCCTCGGTAACCAGCTGAAGCGCCGCGTCTATCTCTCCGATGTCGACTAGAACGAAGGCCTGTTGAGCCATGGCGTGGGTCAGGAGCGCAATGTCTTTCGCTTCCAAGGCGGCATAGCGCGCCGTTTCGTGATAGGTCCATGCACGGCTGATTGCGCCCACGTCCAGGGCTTGCCACGCGGCAAGGGCTGCTGCATCGGCGAGTACTGCGGCAAGCGGTTCGCGCACAGAAGGCAGAATCGCATGAGACAGAGCGTTCTGAACTGTGGTCAGGTGCGCCTGCATCTGATCGACAAGCGCGGTCGCGCCAACCTTGGCATCCATCACTCGAATGCACTCAGTCTGGCGACTCAGCATCGCCGCTGTCGCAGTGTCGATCTTACGCGCGGACGCGATTCGGCCGGCAAGCTCGGCGTACTCGCGGTCTTCCAGCGTTTCGGCGTTATCGGTTGGGCCGAAGAGTTCGGCGTCGGTCATGCCATAGATGGCGCGAAACAAGGTGCGATAGGGCTCGTTGACTGATCTGCGGCCGTTCTCGAAGCTCGATAGCAGCATCTTCAAGCTTGTGGGAGATGCGATTGGTACGCCGCCGGCGTTCGCACGGCGGAGGAGTTCGTGCACAATCTGGCTCTGGGTCAGTTCCCGAGCCTTCCGTGCTTGCTGGAGTCTTGTGGACAAAGGTTCCTCCACCCCGTGCCTGTCGCCGTTGCCGCATCGACTGCTATCAACGATGCCTCATCGTATCGATGATGTGCAGGGGTTAACAGTGCCGTGTTAACCCCTGGATTCTGTTAAGGCGGGCCGATTGGCCGTTTCCTTGACTACGAGTCGATTGGCTCGGAGCGAGTGATCGTCCATAGGGGACGTGCTCACGATCAAGGAAGGGGCAGCTCGATGAAGCTGTACATCGACATGACCGGTAAGCAGGCCACGGTGTCGAAGGACCCGGAGCCGAAGAAGGACCAGAACGGTAACCAGCGTTCGGAGCGCGACACGGGCCGTCCGATGTGGTCTACCCAGGTTGTCATCCTGGACCAGACGGGAGCCGAGGTCATCACGGTCACGACGGCTGGTACGAAGCCCGATGTGACGGTGGGACAGATCGTGTCTCCGGTCCAGTTGGAGGCGATGCCCTGGTCGACCAACGGCAAGAGCGGCGTGGCGTATCGCGCGATCGAGCTGGTGGTGGCCGCTTCTGCGGCGCCTCGCAAGTAGGTCTTCGACCTCTAGCGCCTGTCACCGCCGGGTGTCATGCGAATCGCAGACCTCGGTCTGCACAACCCCCAAACCCTTTCAGCGTAAGGAGTGTCGCCATGACCCGACACCACGACAGCCACAGCCGGATCCTGCCCGACGCGATCGCCGAATTGGCGACCCAGGGCGTGCAGCTTTCGATCGGTGACCTGAACGCACGCTCGGTGCAGTTCGGTTCGCGGATGGAGATTCACCACGAGGACGGTTCGATCGAGTACTTCGACGACGACCCGGGTGGTGAGCGCCGCTAGGCGAAACGTCGGCGTGCCTGCCACGCCATGTCCTGTCATGCATACGGGACCGGCACGACTTTCCACATCTACCGGTCCCGTCGCATCACTAGCCATCCCTACTGGGAGGACTTGTCATGTCCAAATTCTCGTCCCGCCCCCGCTATGGAGGCAAGTCCGGCACCGTGACGGTGCTGGAGACGCACGTGCTTAGGAACTTCGCCCGCGACGCCAAGATCGCATTCTTCGTCGTCGGTGTCATCGGCACAGTGCTGTCGGCAACCGTGATCGCCAGCTACACCCATCCGATCCTGGCCGCCCTCGCCGGTGCCCTGATCGGTGTCGCCCTGGGCGCGATCGCCTGGGCCGCGATACGGGTGTGGCCGATCGTGCGGATGTTGTGGTGGTGGGCCACCGAGATCACCCTCGGTGTCCTGTTGGTGTACGGCTGGACCTTGCTGGCCGGCTACACGCCACTGTGGCTGCGCTTGCCGATCGTGCTGATCGCCGTCGCAACGGTGACGCTGGTCGTACCGGTGCGCAATGTGGTGGTGGCGATCTACTTCTGTATCGCCGTACGCCACCGGCTGCGGGTGTGCTTCAGCCAGTTCATCATCCGCAACCGCACCGGATCGCTGCCGCTGATCCTGCTTGCCCGGCCCACCCCAGTCGGGGAACGGGTATGGATCTTTCTGCGGCCCGGACTGTCAGAGACCGACCTGACCGGCCAGCTCGACCGGCTCGCCGTGGCCTGCTGGGCCAAGACGGTGACCGTCACCCGGCCCGGCGACAACGCCGCCTTCCTGCGGCTAGACATCAAGCGCCGCGAGGTACTCACCGACGTTGTCTGTTCGCCGCTGACCGATCTGGTCTACCCGGACATTCCGACCCGGCCCCAGATGGCAGCTGATCTGCCGACCGCGTTGAACCTGACCGACATCACCGACGACAAGGCGTCAATGGGCATCTACACGCCCGCGTCCAAGGCCAACGGCACCAAGACAACCCAGACCGCGGTGCCGGCCACGCCCGACGACAACGAATGGATCTAGCCACCGTCTAGATCCGCCGGACCTTCTTCGCCGGGCCCTCCATCCCCTACCTGCATCACGGCGCGAGGAGCCGCCTCGCGTGGCTCCTCACACCCATTTTCCGGCAAGGAGAACACAGCCATGGCTGCGATAGCCGAACCCGACGCCGTGCCCGTCGGCCCCGCACTGTCCATGTACGACCCGATCTACATCGGCATCGACGAGTACGGCGAGTGCGTCTACTGCGAACTGATGTACCGCAACCTGCTCATCGGCGGCGAACCCGGCGGAGGCAAGAGCGGACTGCTCAACCTGATCTGCGCCTACGCGGCCGTGTGCACCGACGTGCGCCTCGTGCTATTCGACGGCAAACTCGTCGAACTGGGCCAGTACAAAGACATCGCCGACGAGTTCGTCGGACCCGACATCGACCACGCCATCACGGTGATGCGCCGCCTGCAACAGGTGCTTGACAACCGCCTGGCCTGGCTAGACGCCCAACGGCGCCGCAAGATCGAACCCGGCGACGGCCTGGAGGTCATCCTCGCCGCGATCGATGAGATCGCCTACTTTAGCGCCACCGTCGGCACCAAACAGCAGCAGGACGAATTCGCCGCGCTGCTACGTGATCTGGTCGCCCGCGGCCGCGCCGTCGGCATCGTCGTGGTCGCCGCGACCCAACGCCCGTCCTACGACATCATCCCGACCTCACTGCGGGACTTGTTCGCCTACCGGTGCGCATTTCGCTGCACCACCACCAACTCCTCCAACATCGTGCTCGGCCAGGGCTGGGCCGAACTGGGCTACAGCGCTAACGACATCGCCCCCACCAACCGCGGGGCCGCCTACCTCCTCGCTGAGTCCGGCATGCCACGGCGGATCAAATGCGCCTACCTGACCGACGACCAAATCTCCAGCCTGGTCGACTACGCCGCCTGGATCCGGCGTCCCACACCGGTCACCACCGCCCCATGGCTCGACCTCGCCGCCTAATCATCCTCCACAAAGGAGCGACGTGATGAAAGCTTTGTCCAACGCGCGCATGGCCTTGGCCGGCACGCTGTGCGTCCTCGACCACCACATCCGAGGCACCCGGGTCACCCACATCCGCTGCGAACAGTGTCGCCGCTGGGTCCGCCCGCGTCGCTACGACTGCCGTTACGGCGTGTGCGGCCGTTGCCTGCCCGCCGCCAAAGCCCACCACCGCGCCCAGATCCGCGCCACCGAACGGCGCCTGGGCCTGACCTAACCCACCCGTTGGCCACCGTCTACAAAGGAGAGAACTGCGATGACCGTCCAACCCACCGACCGGCATTTCACCGCCTCCATGGTCGTCCTCGACCCCGTCCTCGACCGGCTGCTGCTGGTGTGGCACAAGCACTACCAGTGCTACGTCTTCCCCGGCGGCCACGTCGAACCCAACGAGTTCCCCGACCAGAGCGCCCTGCGCGAAATCGCCGAAGAGACCGGCGTGCGCGCCACCATCGCCGCCCAGGGCGAGTTCACCCCCACCCCGCTCATGCCGCAGATGAGCCGCATCGCCACGCCGTGGATGGCCTTTAGCATTCCGGCCCCGGCCAAACCCGAACGGCCCGGCAAACCCGCCGAACCGGCCCACACCCACATCGACCTGCTCTACATCGGCCTGGCCGACAGCCGCCAACCGCTGACCTACCCACCCGACGAGGTCGACTCGGCCATCTGGGCACCCATCGAGCAGCTGCCCGACCTGACCACCCGCGCCGAGGTTGCCGAGCTGGCCTGGCGCGCCCGCCAGCTGCTCAACAACGAGCCCTGGGCCTACCAGCGGTACCAGTAATCCCCGCCCGGACCAGGAAAGCCCTGCAAAAGCGCCTGGTCCGGACGGCCACCACACATCCCCGAGAGGACGTGGCTGCCATGCACCCTACCCCGATCATGTCCGGCTTCGACCCGGTCACACCCACACCTGAACAGATCGCGCACCAGCGCGACTTCCTGTCCCGGCTGTGCGCCCCCAGCCACAGCGCCCGGCACCTGTTCGTCGAGGGCTGGCTCATCTCCGCACTCGAAGGCTTGGCCCGCGAGGCCACCACACCCCATGCCCGCGGCATCATCGCCCGCACCCTGGCCCTGCTCGCCGCCGTCGAACAACTCGACGCCGAAGACCACCACTACAGCGGCGGCGAAGACGTACGGCCCACACCAGCGATTCCGGCCGGGGTCGACGGCTACCCCCTCGGGCGGTACCGGCGATGAACACCCACAAGAACACCGTCAACCACGCCTTGACCCCCAACCGCCGAACCCGATCCCGTACCACGGTGGAGAACCCGGCCTTCGCCGCGTTCGCCCAGCGGATCCTGCGCGCCTACGCCCGCCGCGTCGGCGAACACGCCGATATCGAAGCCCTCGCCGACCTCGTCGCCCTCTCGTCGGTCATCGACGACGCCATCACCGACGCCGTCCGCGGCCTGCGCCAGGCCAGCCCGCCCTACTCCTGGGCGCACATCGGCCGGGTCCTGGGCATCAGCAAGCAAGCCGCCCAGCAACGGTGGGGAGGCGACCAATGACCCCCACCACGACCGCCATCAGCACGGCGATTACTACGAATCTGGCCACGGCGGTGATCGAGGCGGCCGAGACCGGCCCCGCCTGCGGCACCGTCTACCTGCTGCACTTTGACCACCCGTACCGCCACGCCGCCCACTACACCGGCTGGACCACCAACCTCGACGCCCGCCTAGACGCCCACACCGCCGGCCACGGCGCCCGCCTCATGCAGGTCATCACCGCCGCCGGGATCGGCTTCCAACTCGCCCGGATCTGGCCCGGACCCCGCACCCGCGAACGCGCCCTCAAGAAACAGGGCGGTGCCTCGCGCCGCTGCCCGCTGTGCCGACCCATCTCATCACGGCGGGGAGGCAGCCGATGATCTCCCACCCGATCCCGGCCGGATGCTCACTGTGCATCGACGGCTTCGCCCCCGCGGGTCTGCACCCCATCCTCGGCGCGATCTTCCTGCTCTGCCTGGCCTGCGACCCGCCCTGCCCACACTGCCACGGCGACGCCATGTTTCCCGCCTACGGCTTGTTCAACGGCCCCCGACTACACGACGCCCTGACCAAGGCCGGACTGTTCGTCGTCACCTGCGACCTGTGCGGCGGCATCACCGCCATCGCCCCCATCAACCGAAAGGCCCACCCATGACCATCACCGCGGACCGCACGCGGGGACGTCGCTGGGCCTACACCGGCGCCCTGCTCGGCGGTGTCGTCTCCATCGCCGCCAACATCGCCCACTCCTATGTACCTCCCACCGGCGTACCCGAGTCGTGGACACCACCCGCCGGAGCCGTGTTCGGCTCCATCGTCTGGCCGGTCATTTTGTTTTTCGCCGTGGAAATCCTCGCCCGCGTCAAATGGCCGCACGGCGGCTGGTGGGCACTGCTGCGCTTCGGCGGATTCCTACCGATCGCCATCGTCGCCGGATTCGTCTCCTACCGACACCTGTCCGGCCTGCTCATCTTCTACGGCGAAGACCCGCTGACCGCCGTCATCGGTCCCATCGCGGTCGACGGGCTCATGGTCATGGCCACCGGCGCCCTCATCGTCACCAGCCGACCCACCACCGACACCCAGGCGGTCACACCGCCATCAACCCTGGCCGCACCACCGAGTCCGACCGTCGCAGCGGCACCGGTCGCGGCCAGCCTGCCCGCACACCTGTTGCCCTCGGCCCGGTTCGCCGCCAACCAACACCACCACGCCACCGGACAGCCGATCACCGCCGAACAACTCGCGTCGGCCATCAACCTCCCGCTGCCGACCGCCCGACAGCTGCTCGGCGCCCTCACCGAACACACCCCATCGACTCACCTTGTCCCGACCGTCAACGGAACCCCGGTAGGTACCCCATGACCACCACGAAGACCACCGCCAAGACCACTGCCACCACCAAGACCACCGTCGCGAAAGCCACCGCTGTCAAGGCCACGACCGTTGTCGCACCCCATCCCGGTGCCGAGGTTGCGGTCACCAGCGCGCT
>Ga0114129_10012719_pt1 | contig 11979 bp, 6 predicted proteins | sample RhiMetdeltSRZDD1_FD_80071 | JGI IMG/M metagenome (GOLD analysis project Ga0114129, IMG submission 80071) | Populus rhizosphere microbial communities from Tennessee, USA - Rhizosphere MetaG P. deltoides SRZDD1 (version 2) (version 2) | ecosystem: Host-associated > Plants > Roots > Rhizosphere >... | reverse complement strand
GACAAATTAGTTGTCGGCGGATAATTTATTCTCGTTTATGATCTCTGCCCCTACTTCTCCTGATCCAACCTGCATCCTAACTATAGAAGCTGCAAGCCCTGGTGGAGTCCCGGCGCTCGTTGAGTTTATATATAGTCTAATGCTTGAATGGGGCAATGCACCAACAATCTATCGCACCCAATTCACATCTAGTAATCTAACGTTGCCCCAACGAATTTTGCAGACTCTGATACATTGGCGTCCAGAGGAAATCCAAGATCGAGGATTTCACACTGTAATTGTGCCTGCTCCACCCTTTCCACTTTGGTTATTTTACGCAGTACCGCACTTTCTGTTTGGCTCTCTTTTAGGAAACTACGATACCGCATTTGTTGCTTCTGGAAGCGCCCATGTCGCTCTCCCATTGGCGGCTCGTGGTATCCCATACACACTATGGGTTGCAACACTTTACGAAGATGAACTCCGTGCCAAATCATCGGCTGGAGATCAGTGGGCCGAGAATGTACTCCAAAGCCCATTGTGGCCATTATTGAAACTCCAAGAACGCTTCGTTTTACAGAGTGCAGCGAAAATCCTCGCACTTAGTCCATATACGACACGACGCATTCGCGAGGAATTTCCTGAAACAGAGGAGCGATTAGAGACTGTCATCTATCCGGTTGATATAAGGCGATTTCAGCCTAATACTGCTACACGAGAGAATTCATCCTACGTTCATGTCTTGCTTGCAGCTGCACGACTAAATGATCCCCGTAAGAACATCCCATTACTATTAAACGCTTTCGCAATTATTCACAGAGAGATGCCGGATTGCCACCTTATCCTTGTCGGAGATGTTCCAGGCCATGAACTAATGAGTCTTGTAGATATGTTGGGGTTAAATTATGCAGTCGATTTTCCCGGCATTGTCGATAATGATGAGCTTCTCCGTCTATACCAGAGTGCAGATCTTTTTGTATTGCCATCAAAGCAAGAGGGCCTTGGCATTGTGCTATTAGAGGCAATTGCTTGTGGTACACCTGTCATTACTACAGCCTATGGAGGGCCTGAAGGTATCGTTCTTAACGGAATCACAGGATACCATTTAGACAGTCAAACTGATGCGGCAGAGCTAGCGCAAGTTATTATCAATCTGCTCTCTGATAATCTAAAGTTGGAGGAGATGCATAAGAAATGTGTTGAGTTTGCACATCAGCATTTTGCCCTTGAACATGTTGCCTTACAAATTAGAGATGGGTTTGAAGCTGCTAAAAACCGTCAAGCTTCATTCCGGTTGCGGAACATTCTAGCAGTCATATGGAGCTTTATTATCATTGCAGCCTATATTCAACATCAAGTTGTTCTGCACTGGAATGCTATCCAATCCAGTATTCTTGATCCCCTCCTAAATATCCTTCAATGATCGAACTTCTAGCAGACTTCCTGCTAGCAGGATTAATACTACTTGCCCTCTATGGCATTGGACGTGGAGCGTGCAGATTCATACGTTTCACCTTCTGGACCCCCGCCGCCGAAGTCGCATATTCTTTTGGATTTGGCCTCGGTATTACTGCCACCCTATTATTCGCATTGGCTGTTGTCGGTTTGCTAGTCCCCGTCGCTTGCTGGTTGATCTTAGGACTTGGTATAGCCTTTGCCTTAATACAGTGGCCCCTTATGCGGGAAGACATAAATGTATTGTGGGTCACAATTCGTGGTGTGATTGCGGAATCGATATTTGCCCGTGCCATGCTTATCATTGGGATGATATTCGTGCTGCTGAACCTCGTGGGCGATTTAGCGCCTCCGCTAGAAGGGGATACAGTTCATCAATATCTTCTCACGGCCCGCGAATGGTCCTTAGCAGGCAGATACTTCCAGCCATCTCACATCTGGGCTTCGACATTGCCGGGCAATATGATGATGATCTCGGCTTGGTCCCTCGTATTACGAACCAGTTATAGCCTTCCCACCCTCGTTGCAGGACTAGGATTTAGTCTATTCTTTGCATTGGCTGTTTACAGCTTGGCGCGTCAGCATTTGAACCCTGCTCCTGCAATGTTTGCTGCTATTGTTGCTTACACTATGCCTGACGTGGGCTATCTCGCACAATCAGCTAAAGTTGATATGGGTTGGGCATTCTTCGAAACCTTGACGCTTGCAGCAGTTTTCCACTGGATGTATCTCACAGACCAGCCGGCGGAGCACAGGAATTCGGCTTGGAAGTGGTTAATTCTTGCTGGTATCTGTCTAGGCTGGGCTGTAGGATCAAAGAATCAAGCCTTGATAAGTATTGTTCTACTTGGGGCTTGGATCATGCTACGAATGGCCCTTCATAAAAGTTGGACTAAGACATTAAAGGCGGGAGCAATATTCGGAGGCAGCGTTATTCTATCAGGATTTCCCTATTATCTCTATAACGGAATTGTGCATCATAATCCATTTTACCCGGTAGCCGCTGACCTATTTGCTAGATGGTTTTCAGGTACAATCTCCCCGCGAAGCGAACTTGGAACTGAAATCTTCTACCCATGGACAATCGGGGGTTATCTTACAAATCTGTGGAATATGTCGCTAGGGCATGGTCCAAAGTTCTATCTTGGCTTCATTATAGGGCCAATTTTTCTGTTGATCATTCCAATTGGGATTCTATTTGGCTGGCTACACGGGCAGCGAGTCCTTTGGAAAATGCTAATCTATGCATTCATTTTTTCAATTGTCTGGTTTCTAGTGAAGCAGGCCGCGCGGCATTTCTTACCTGGGCTGGTGTTACTTTCAGTGATTAGCGGATTCCTGCTGTGGAAACTTGAACAATCATCTATCCGAACTAAACAATTTCTGATGGGGGCAGCTCTAATCTGTCTAATAGGCAATCTTGCAGTTTGGCTGGGTGTGTTCTACTGGAGTCGGGTATATCGAGTGGCGTTTGGATTAGAAACACGTTTGGAGTATCTACAGCGTATCCATGATCATATCCTCCCAGATACTTTCCCAGATTGGGCAACAATTACATATTTGAATAATCATCTGGAGCCTAAAGATCGAGTATTGTCGATCCATGCAACCAGTCCTTTATACATATCACCCCAAATGGTGTCGGGGAATTGGGGTGATCGCTTAGCTTATGAGAGAATAGATGATCCGGACATCCTGCTTGACAATTTCAAAACGCATCATATTAACTATATTCTTATCTACAAGGCTGATGTTTCTAATCTGCCGTTATTTTCACGGCAATCCTTTCTAGCAAAGTATGCCGAGTTACTATATGATGAACCACGAACGCAGCTATACCATCTTATAGATGCTGAAGAAAGATAGTTGTTATGTGTGGAATTTGGGGTGTCGTCAATATTGCTGATGAGTACATGGCAGAGGTCGCCGCCCGCGCTATGTACCATCGCGGACCTGATGATTATGGAATCTACGTCTCGCGCGAACCTGTTCCTGTTTCGCTAGCCAATACCCGCTTAGCAATTATTGATTTATCTGAGGCCGGACATCAACCGATGCCGAATGAGGATGGCCGCTATTGGATTGTTTATAATGGTGAGATGTACAATTTCCAGCCGCTTCGTACTGTACTTATGGAAGCAGGGCATAGCTTTCGTTCGAACTCAGATACGGAAGTTATCCTCCATGCATATGAAGAATGGGGCGAAAAATGTCTCGAGCATTTTCGCGGTATGTTCGCATTTGCAATCTGGGATACTGTCGAAGCAAAACTCTTTGCAGCACGTGATCGGTTGGGGATCAAGCCGCTCTACTATGTCCTTGGGCGCAATACTAGCGGCGGGCGAACCCTCGCCTTTGGGTCAGAACTAAAGACGCTGCTCGCTAGCACTTCAGCCGAGCGCAAGTTCAATTTGGCTGCGCTTCATCATTACCTTGCTTTCTATTCTGTACCTACACCCTACACTATGCTTCAAGGCGTCGAAGCCTTGCCCCCCGGATACTATCTGACATTTCAGGATAGTAAACTCAATTTGCATCAGTACTGGGATGTCCCACCGATGGATCAGCCGCTTGCGTTAAGTGAAGATGAAATCCGTGAGCAATTGCGCGCACTTCTAGAAGAATCAATCCGCCTGCGAATGATTGCCGATGTACCTGTAGCTGCCTTTTTATCTGGCGGTATTGATTCAAGCGCGGTTGTCGCACTAATGACTCGTATTAGTGGTGAACGACTCAAAACCTTTTCTATTGGCTTTGGCTCAGAAGGCCAGACAATTGATGAGCGCTCGGGTGCTAAAGAACTCGCTCATTATTACGATACCGATCATACAGAAATAGTGATTACTGGTAGGGATGTTTGCCACCAAATTGATCGTATCATCACATCTATGGATCAGCCTAGTGGCGACGGGATAAATACCTACTTCGTCTCGCAAGCAGCAGCAGCACACGTAAAAGTTGCGCTGTCTGGACTAGGCGGCGACGAATTATTCGCAGGATACCCCCAGTTCAAAATGCTTCAGCAGGCTGAACGTGTAACTGGCCTTTGGCAAAAACTGCCGGGAATTGCCCAATCAGCGACTCGTGGCATGGCATCTATACTTGGGCCTGTTCGGAGGGTTGTTACATGGCTCGATGGTAGTTTGCTCGAGCGATATGAGCGAGTGCGCGTTCTCTTTAATGAGTCGAGCAAATTAAATCTGTACACACACGAGTCTATCTCAGCAATAGGAGCGCTGGAAGCATCCCTTAACACACTTACTCGATATACACATCCTACTGAAACTAACCCAATTGCACAGATCAGCCGTCTTGAACTGAAAAATTACATGGCACATACACTTCTCCGTGACACGGATGCTATGAGCATGGCGCATTCATTGGAAGTGCGTGTGCCATTAATTGACCATAAGCTGGTGGAATTTGCGGCTCGGATTCCTTCTGGCATGAAGCTTCGTAACGGACGCACCAAGTGGATTTTTATTGAAGCCCTAAAGGATATTCTGCCAGCTAACATATTAAATCGACCCAAGCAAGGCTTTGAACTTCCAATGGGCCATTGGATGCGTAACGAGCTTCGTCCTATTATTGAGGATACGCTCTCAAAAGAGTCCGTAGAGGGGCGCGGCTTATTCCGCCCAGAAGTGGTGAAGCGGATCTATCAAGACTTTCTAGATGGTCGTGAAGTATATATGCATCCATGGACGCTTGTTGTGCTTGAATTATGGATGCGACGTTTTGTTGATGGACTGGCTTTCTAGGGCGATTTACAGATGTCTGCCTAAAGGAAGGCTGCAAGAACTCATATGCAGATATGTGGTTCGGATACAAAGGCAGCTAGATGCGTATATTGATGGTCGGGAACGATGCTCCAGGTGCCCTTGAACGATATTGTGCAGCGGCATTTCACGAGATGGGGTATGAGATAAAATTCCATGATGTTCATCATGAGATAATTGTACGGTCTAGATTTCTATATACACCTGTCCTATGCGATTTTGAGCAATCAATGCTTCGTTATGGCTTCAATAGGAGATTGCAAGCTAAGGTCAAGGAATGGGCCCCCGATCTTATATTTGTGTTCAAAGGGATCGACCTAACGCCAGAAACACTTCAAGTTATCCGTAAATTGGTTCCCTCCCCACTACTTCTAAATTGGAATCCTGATAGTCCATTTGATTTTGGAACCTCCAACACCAGTCCTAATTTGATAAAGAGTATTCCTCTCTATGATGTCTACTTCACTTGGAATGCTGATCTGATATCGCCTCTTCGGGAGGCTGGCGCAAGGCGCGTAGAATACCTGCCCTTTGGTTATGATCCCGAGAGCCATTATCCCGTTAATCTTAATGAGGTTGAGCGCTCATTATTAGGAAGCCAAGTGAGTTTCGTAGGAAACTATACGCGGGAACGGGCAAATCTATTGGAGATGCTTATTCAAAACGGCATCAAGGTTGAAATCTGGGGCATCAATTGGAATGAACATGTGCCTTACAATGCTCCGCTGCGCCCTCATTTGCGAGGCCCAATCTACGATGAGGATATGTCAAAAGTTTACTCGGCATCAGAAATAGCAATGAATTTCCTGCGTGTTCAGAATCGTCAGGCGCACAATATGCGGACATTTGAGGTTCCAGCGATTGGAGCCTTTATGTTGAGCACACGTTCGCAGAGTCAGATTGAATTGCTACCAGAGGATGCTGGCGCGTCGTATTTCACCACTCCTCAAGAAATGCTAGATCGCGTATTTTATTATCTGAGCAACTCTAACGAGCGTAACAATATTGCAGAAGAGGGTCATCGACGAATATGGAATAAAGAGCACACCTATTTTCACCGGATGCAGCAGCTATTGACTATCGTGAACCAGTTATAGCTTGATTCTTTAATGAAACGGATTCTGTACCTGCATCATGGTGGCGGTCTTGGGGGTGCGCCGCTCAGCCTCCTGTATCTGCTCCAAAAGATCGACCGTAGCCACTACGAGCCAATTGTTATAACTCTTAAGTCTGGGCCAGTAGTTGATCTATACCGCGCCGAAGGTATTGAAACGTTTGTCGAACCTGGTATCAGCGATTTCAGCCATACCAACCTTGAATGGTATGGTGGTCGCGAGTGGTGGCGGCTCCCTGGAAAACTCATCAATGTTCTTCCCTCAATTCGGAAGACGCGCAACCTCGTAAGGCGTTTCAAACCTGATCTTGTTCATCTTAATTCATCGACGTTAGGGCCTTCGGCAATTGGATGTGCTCAAGAGGGCATACCGATTCTATGGCATATTCGCGAACCGTTGGCTAAAGGCTATTTCGGAATACGGCGTGCAGTATTACAGCATATGATCAACCAGATCGCGGCACGGGTAATTGCGATTAGCCAATATGATGCAGATCAACTTGCTCCAAGCAAGCGTATTCGTGTTATTTACAACTTTGTGGATTTCGCCAAGTTTGACCGATCTCTCGAAGGCGACACTGTGCGAGCAGACCTCAAGATTCCCTCTGACGCTCCTATTGTCCTAATGCTTGGTGGTGTCGGGGAACCGAAGGGCACGCTCGAATTAGTACTTACAGTACCAGAGCTATTAGATAGAACTCCAAACGTGCGGATCGTGATTGCCGGCCCTCCCCTACAATCCCATTTTCAAGGTGGGTTAAAAGGACTTGCGAAACATATTTTGAGAACAGATGTATACCAACAGGCTGTTCGCAAAGCGGTAGATAAATGCAACAATGTTGCTCAAGCCGTGATCTTCACAGGAATCCAGCAGGATATCCCAAAGTTAATTGCTGCTAGCAATGTACTTGTATTTCCGTCAGTTGTTCCTCACTTTGCTCGGCCAATTATTGAGGCAGCTGCGATGGGGATTCCAGCCGTTGCCTCTGATCTGGGTGGCCCACGTGAATTGATTGTGGATGGCGAAACAGGGTTTTTAGTGTCACCACGAAATCCTCAGGTATTAGCTGATAGATTGGTTGATCTGTTGTGCGATCCGATAAAGGCTCAGAGGATGGGCGAGGCAGCCTACCAACGCGCTCAAATATTATTTGACGGTGATAGGAATGCGACAGCAACTATCGCAGTATATGAGGAGATACTGGTAAACTAGTAGTGTGCAAATAATCGCTCGTAATAGAAACGGCATAGGTAAACATACTATGATACCTGCCCGCGATATTCCGCGAGTAGCATGGCAGCGCTTTGTCCGTGAACTGCGCATGCGAACTGCTCCAACAAAACCGACATCGATAAAAGTCGGAGCCAGCGTCGAGGAAATTGCGAAAAAATTTCGTACTGGACATCGCCCCCGCTTTTTCGGCTTGATGGCTGAACATGCAATGCTTATCGGGCGGTTCTTCCCAGATGCAATGTATTCTGCCATTGACGAGGCAGATAAAATCCGTGCTCATTGCTTCGATCTTCTAGGCTCTGGCGAAGTTGATTTAGGGAAGGAGATCGACTGGCATGTCGATTTCAAAAGTGGGCATCATTGGCCTGTCGAGCATTATTCGCGCCTTGTTCTCACATCCCCAACCGGCGGATTCGATGTAAAAGTTCCATGGGAATTAAGTCGTTTCCATCATGGAATCCGGCTGGGTCAGGCTTATCTTTACACGTTGGACGAGGGATATTCGAAAGAGCTTGTTGATCAAATCACGCACTGGATTAAGTCAAATCCATACGAGTTCGGCGTGAATTGGGCAGGCCCAATGGATGTTGCGATCCGAGCTGTCAACTGGGTCTGGGCAGTCTATTCGATTCTTGAATCCGAGACACTTACCGACACATTCTTAGCTTTGTGGTTAGCCAGTATAGAAAAACATGGTGAATATCTGGCTAAGCATCTGGAAGATGGCTGGCCGCGCACCAACCATTTGATTGCGAATCTCACGGCCTTAGCCTATCTCGGAATACTCTTCCCTGAATTTAAGGAGTCTGGGCGCTGGAAAGAAATAGGACTGAAGCGGCTCTGGGAAGAAGTAGAACGGCAAATTTATGCCGATGGGTTGAACTACGAGGCATCGACCTCATATCATCGCCTCGTGACAGAGATGATACTCAGCATCGTAGCGTTGTGTCTGGTAAATAATATTGAGGTTCCAGAAATCATCCGTGCTCGTTTGAAGGCAATGCTTGATGCAATTATGTACTACACTCAGCCTAATGGTTTAGCTCCTCAGATTGGAGATGCCGATGACGGCAGGCTCCACGTTTTGAGTGTTCATCATGATCGCAATCAAACTATTAATGATCACAGGCATTTATTAGCGCTCGGTTCGCTGGTTCTGGAGCGCGAATCACCAGAGTGGGCTGGATTCGTCGATCCTTCGGATAGGGGCTGGTCGGTTGCCGCAGGAAATGAATGGCAGGATGCGTTTTGGTTTTTTGCCTCAGATGCTGCTGCCCGCTACAGCGACGTACTGACACAGACAACTCCTCGACCTGAAAATGTTAGCCCAGATGAGTGGGTCAAAATTTCAGAAGGGATTCGAGTTCGGGCGCGGGCACTTTCTCGTCAACCAATTCAAAATGCTGATTTGATATCTTCCAGAGAATTTGAAGCTGGTGGCTTATATATCATGCGTTATCAGGGCTATCAAATGGTCATTGATGCAGGCGATGTGGGTCAACAAGGGGCTGGTGGTCACGCACACAATGATACATTAAGTATCAATATCAGTGCGCTCGATACAGAATTTTTGATTGATCCCGGAACGTATCTTTACACTGCGAACCCTGAGGCGCGCAATCTTTTTCGCTCGACTGCCTATCATAATACAGTTCAAGTCAATAACGAGGAGATCAATCGTTTACCGGAAGATGGCGAGCTATTCAGATTAACCCAAGATGCACAAGTAACCATTCACCGATGGGTTTCGCAATCTGCCTTCGATCTCTTTGACGCTTCCCACACGGGCTATGCGAGATTGAATCCTGGTTTTACACATCGGCGTCAAGTTTGGTTTGATAAAAATGCCCGGATTTGGATTCTGCATGATCAAGTCTCGCTAGCTAAGAAAGATGATCCGCTAGAGGTGGACCCAGACAACGAAATAGAACTCGATCTGCGGTTTCATTTTGCGTCCCTTCCTGTGCGGCAGGATCCCACTAACAATGCAGTATTTGCGGAAGGGCCTGATGCAAAGTTGCTGGTTCTACCTCTTGGGGACTTCCCACTTAAACTGACGCTAGAGGATGGCTGGTACTCGCCAAGATATGGAATCCGACACCAATCCTCGGTTGCCAGATTCACTGGCCGCGTTAAACTTCCTGCCGATTTGGTGCTGCTTCTGCATCCGCATCAGGGTACAGTAGATCTCCAGACAGTGCGGAACGCCGGGCGAACCGCGCTGCTCAATTTGCGCAAGACTTTGAGTCCTCGATCTGCATCCCTCTCAGCGCGATAACTGCGATAGCGGGCTTGCAGTACAGCCCACTCTTGTGATTCCAGCGATTAGAATTCTCCTACGGCGGTAAATGCGGCATGAAACAAGTTTTTTTTGATGGCAAGGGTAAGCTGCTGATTGAAGAAGTCCCTGCTCCCACTATTCCTGAGAATGGTGCGCTTGTCCGCATTTTCGCCTCATTGATCTCTAGTGGCACTGAAACAGCACTGGCAGCAGGCGGCGGTAGCCTCATTAAGAAGGCTCTAGATCAACCGGAATTAATTGGACGTGCATTCCAACTTGTTCTTCGAGAGGGTCTGAAATTTACTACCAGTGCAGTACAAGACATCTCTACTGCATTAATCCCAGCAGGATATAGCGCGGCAGGCGTAATTATCGCACCGGGTCGAGATACCAGGGATTTCCGTGCGGGCGATCCGGTCGCTGCTGCTGGAGCCGGATTTGCCAATCATGCCCAGTATGATGCTGTTCCATCAAATTTGCTTGCTCATATCCCAAAAGATTTGACTTATCGCCAGGCAGCATTTACTACAGTAGGTGCTATTGCATTACAAGGTGTGCGTCGCGCAGAGGTTGGTCTTGGAGAAACGGTTGTCGTTGTTGGTCTTGGCTTAATCGGTCAAATTACCGCACAACTCCTTGACGCAGCGGGTTGCAAGGTGATCGGCTCCGATCCTGTTTCGGCACGTAGAGAGTTGGCTGCGCGGCTAGCTGGAGCACAGATAATTGATCCCAATCTTGGAGATGCTCCTGCACAAGTCAAGGCACTGACAAATGGTATTGGCGCAGATAAAGTCATTTTATGTGCTGCAACGAAAAGTAGTATCCCAACTAACGAAGCATTTAAGATGTGCCATGAACGCGGACGTGTGGTGATGGTCGGTGCAATGGGGATGGAACTTGAGCGCCCCGATTTCTACAATCGTGAGCTTGATTTTGTTATCTCTCGCTCGGCAGGGCCGGGTCGTTATGACAATAGCTACGAACAGCAGGGAATTGACTATCCCATTGGGTATGTGCGTTGGACAGAACAACGCAATATGTCTGCTTTCCTCAATCTGATTGCAGATGGTAAGCTCGACGTTGACTCCCTAATTTCAGCAGAGTTCCCCATCGAACAAGCAGAGCAAGCATATGAGGCGGTTCAAGATGGTGCACTTGGTGTAGTACTCACTTATGGCGAACTAGCTGATGTCAGTTTTGAATTGCCACCCCCTTTCTTGCTTCGAAGTTTTACTCCGAAACAAAGCAAAATTGGAATTGCTTTAGTTGGTGCAGGAAGTTTTGCCCGCGCAGTGCATGTTCCGAATCTGAAAGCTAGTTCCTACTTTGATCTACGCGCCGTGATTAGCGGACAAGCATCGGCTGCACAGAGCGCAGCTAAAGCCAATGTACGGATGGTCGCAACGGAACTTGATGCAGCTTTGAGCAATACTTCAATTGATGCGGTGCTGATTGCCACTCGTCATAGCAAACATTCTGAACAAGTACTTGAAGCCGTGCAGGCTGGAAAGCATGTTTTCGTTGAGAAACCGATGGCCCTCACAATTGAAGACTGTGCAACAATGATAGAGGCTGCAAATCAGGCGGGTGTGTTGCTTACGGTTGGTTTTAATCGCCGGATGGCTCCGTTCACTCTCCATCTGAAAACTGCTTTAGCTGACATTATTGGGCAAAAGACTATATTGTTTAGAGTGAATGCTGGTCCGATTCCTTCGACACATTGGTTGAATGATCCTGTAGAGGGAGGAGGAAGGCTTATAGGCGAAGGAGTTCATTTCATTGATTTTATTTGTGGGTTGCTAGATGCTGATCCGGTTAGTGTAAGCGCACAGGGCAGCATGGACGACCAAAATTTTGTGATAGTAATGCGTTTTCCCGACGAGTCCCTTGGCACAGTGACCTATAGCGCTCAAGGTGATCCACATTTTCCTAAAGAACGTATTGAAGTATTTGCGGGTGGCGGCGTGGCAGTTTTGGATGATTTTCGTGCTCTCTCATTTACTGGCATAAGAGGCAAGCCTATCAAAGGCAATCAGGATAAAGGGCATCGTGCGCTGCTCGACAATTTTGGTGCTGCGATCCGGGGAGAGACTGATCTAGTCATTACTGGGGGGGATGGGCTTCGTGCCACCAGAAT
>Ga0114129_10012718_pt1 | contig 11979 bp, 11 predicted proteins | sample RhiMetdeltSRZDD1_FD_80071 | JGI IMG/M metagenome (GOLD analysis project Ga0114129, IMG submission 80071) | Populus rhizosphere microbial communities from Tennessee, USA - Rhizosphere MetaG P. deltoides SRZDD1 (version 2) (version 2) | ecosystem: Host-associated > Plants > Roots > Rhizosphere >... | reverse complement strand
CGACGGGCGCAAGCACAGCTTCGAATGGGGGCCGAAGAGCCTGTTCGCGCTGCCGCTCAACTCCCGCTACCAGCACTTCAATTCGAGCGGACGCGAGCGCGCGCGCCTTGCGTCGACCAATAATCTCGCGCTCATGCTCAACCTGTTTCACAACGAATCCTTCGTGTTCGACAACGGCTATGCCTTTCCCGAACGCCAAGGGGCCGCCAAGTATTTCAGCGGCGAAGGCGAGTTCATCCCGGTGCGCCCGGGCCGCAACATGTGGGAGACCAATTTCATCCCCGATCTCGCAGGGTTCGAGCTCAAGGCCTGGGACCAGCGCGGCGCCGGCGGTTCGAACATGATGTTCATCCTTGCCGACGGGACCATGCACGCCCACACCTCGCAGATGCCGGTCGGCACCTACAAGAAGGCGCACCGCCACGGCGCCGACTTCCACGTCTTCGCGGTGACCGGGCACGGCTTCTCGCTGTTGTGGTATGAGGGCGCCAAGGACTTCGTGCGCATCGACTGGAAGCACGGCTGGGTGTTCGCGCCACCCGACCAGATGTTCCATCAGCACTTCAATACGGCGCGCGATCCGGCGCGCTACCTCGCGGTCGCGTTCGGCAGCCTGCGCTACCCCTTCACGACCGACAAGCGCCATGTCTTCCTGGGCATGGACGTGAGCGTGAAGGACGGCGGCTGCCAGATCGAATACGAGCACCAGGATCCGCGCATCCACGGCATCTATCTCGAGGAGCTCGGCAAGCACGGCGTGACGTCGGGCATGGCCAAGTTCATCGACGAGCGGTCCTACGCCAAGACCCCGGCCTGAGGCCGGCACAGCGCAGCAATGCACGACCTCGAGTTCGAGCACCTGCACGTCAGCGCCGAGGACGGCGCGGTCAACGAGGTCGCCTGGGCCGCCGACAATGTCGAGCTGACCACCGTCGGGATCGACATCGGATCGTCCACGTCGCATCTGATGTTCGCCCGCGTGCACCTGCAGCGGCTGTCAGCGGCGCTGTCCAGCCGCTTCGTCGTGGTCGGGCGGAAAATTCTCTGGCAATCGCCCATCCTGCTGACGCCCTACCGGTCCGACTACACCATCGATGTCGACGATCTCGCCGGCTTCATCGGCGGCTGCTACGCCTATGCCGGCATCGAATCCGAGGAGGTCGACAGCGGCGCGGTGATTCTGACCGGCGAGGCGCTCAAGCGCCGCAACGCGCGCGCCATCGCCGAGCTGTTTTCGGACGAAGCCGGAAAGTTCGTCTGCGCTTCGGCCGGGCACCATATGGAGTGTCAGATGGCCGCACACGGCTCCGGCGCCATCGCACTCTCGCGCGGTCACAATGCGACGCTGCTCAATGTCGATATCGGCGGCGGCACGACGAAATTCGCACTGATCGAGAAGGGCCGCATCCTCGCCACCTGCGCCATCGCGGTCGGCGGCCGTCTTCTGGTCGAGGACGGTGACCAGGGCCTCACGCGCATCGAGCCGCCGGTCGAAGCCGTCGCCAAGGCGCTCGGCATCGAGCTCGCGCTTGGCAAGCCGCTGGCGCCGCAGGATCGCCGCCGCATTGCCGCCCGCATGGCTCGCATCGTCATGGGCATGATCGATCTGCGCCAGCCGGGCGAGCTGGCCCGGGCGCTGCTGGTGACCGATGGCTGGCCGGCCGAGTTCGCCAACAAGGGCGTCGACGCCATGACCTTTTCCGGCGGGGTCGCGGAATATCTCTACAAGCGCGAGACGCGCCACTTCGGCGATCTCGGCTCCGATCTAGCCGAGGAGTTGCGCCATGCGCTGGCGCACCGCCGCGACCTGCCGCCGGTCTGGGACCCGGGCCAGGGCATCCGCGCCACCGTCATCGGGGCGGCGCAGTTCTCGGTGCAGATCAGCGGCAACACCATCCTGATCGCCGATCCCGACAAGCTGCCGCTGCAGAACCTGCCGGTGCTGTCATGCCAGTTCGCATTGGACGATGCGATCGCTCCCGATGTCGTCGCCGCCAGTGTCCGCGGCGCGCTCGCCCGCGCCGATTTCGAGGAGGGCGAGAGCCCGGTCGCGCTGTCGTTTCCATGGCACGGGGACCCGTCCCATGCGCGCCTGCACGCGGTGGCCGCGGGCATCTGCGCCGCGCTGCCGCGCACCTTGCAGGAGGAGATGCCGCTCGTGCTGCTGATCGACGGCGATGTCGGCAAGAGCCTCGGCCGCGTCATCCGCCACGAGATCGCGCCAGATGCCGACGTGATCGCGATCGACGGCGTACAGCTCAAGGAATTCGACTACGTCGACATCGGCGGCATCATCGAGGTGACCAACGTGGTGCCGATCATCATCAAGTCGTTGCTGTTCAAGTAGGCCGAGCCCCCCGGGGCGGCACCGCGGACGGACGATGGAATTCATGGTGCGAACGGCGAAGTGACGCGTTGCGCGCCGTTCGGATTTACAAGGCCTCGGCAATCGCATCAGATCACCGCCTGGCGTACCATTAACGTTCAGTTCCCCCAAACATCGCCATGAGGAAACAAATGCCCGCCAAAAAGCCCGCCAGACCACCAGCCAGGAAGCCCGCCAAGAAGGCGGTCAAAAAGATGCCCCCACCCCGCATCGAGGTGCTCGCGGAAGACAAGCTCACGGCGGTTCAGCGTGCCCTCCTCGACTCGATCCGCTCGGGTCCGCGCGGGGGCAGCACCACCATCCGCGGGCCATTCGCGGTCTTTCTGCATGCGCCGGAATTCGGCGAGCTCGCGCAGCAGCTTGGCGGCTTTTGCCGCTACCAGACCGCGGTGCCGCCGCGGCTCTCGGAGTTCGCGATCCTGGTCACGGCCAAGCTGTGGCGCGCCCAGTACGAATGGTTCGCGCACGTGCCGCAGGCCGAGCGTGTTGGGGTCACGAAAGAGACCATCAGCGACCTGCACAAGGGCCGTATGCCGAAATCGCTGCCCAAGGACGAGCGCGCGATCTACGACTTCATCCAGGAGCTCTACAAGACGCGGCGCGTGAGCGACAAAACCTTCAACCGCGTGGTCGAGGTCCTCGGCGAACCCGCCACCATCGAGTTCGTGGGCATCCTCGGCTATTACGTGTTGATCTCGATGATCCTCAACGTCTTCCGCATGTCGCCGCCGGAAGGCGTGTCGCTTCCGTTCGCGGAAACGGCATGATCCCGGCTCGGGTCCCGGGCCCCGCACCCCAAGGACACGAGCCATCACGGGACCCCGCGGTCGAGCCAAGTGGACCGGCGACGCACGTCCACCGCTGTGTTACCTTGTGCAGGCGTCCTTGGATATGACGGAGGGGCTGACCCATGCAACGCCGAGGGTTCATTGTACTGGCAGTGGCGGGTGTGATTGCCGGTGGATCGTGGTTCGCCGCCGGGACCATCACACGCGCGCAACAGCCGGCGGCGGCCGCACCGCCGACCCGGGCGGTGCCGCCAATCGGGCCCGCTGATCCGAGCCTTCAGACCGTCCCGCTGCCAGGCGGCAAAAAAGTGCACCTCCTGCCGGCAACGTTGGAAACCACGCAATGGGGCTGGTTCAACAATGCCCAGCCGCCCGTGCTGCGCATCAATTCCGGCGACACCGTCGTCATGGAAACGATGATGCACAGCCACAATCAAGTCGTTCCCGGCACGACGATCGAGCAAATCAAGAAGCTCAGAACCGATTTTCCCGGCCGCGGACCGCACACATTGACCGGACCGATCTATATCGAAGGGGCCGAGCCGGGCGACGTTCTCAAGGTCACAATCAACAAAATCGTTCCACGCGCCTACGCGGCAAACTTCAACGTGCCGGGCATGTTCGGACAGTTTCCTCAGCAGTTCCAGGACGGGCAAGTCCGCTACATGTACCTCGACCTCGACAAGATGCAGACGGAATTCATCCCCGGCGTGGTCGTGCCGCTGCGGCCGTTCCCCGGCACGCTTGGGGTCGCGCGCGCCGAGCCTGGGCAATATTCGTCCGTGCCGCCCGGCCGCTATGCCGGCAATCTCGACATTCGTGAGCTGGTGGCCGGAACGAGCCTCTACGTCCCGGTCTTCGTGAAAGGCGCGCTGCTGTGGTCGGGCGACAGCCATGCGGGCCAGGGCAACGGCGAAGTCAATCTCACCGCCATCGAGACCGCCTACAAGGAACTCAACATCACCGTCGAAGTGCTGAAGGGCACCAAGCTCGAATGGCCTCGCATCGAGACGCCGACGCATTGGATCACCATCGGCTTCGACCAGAAGCTCAACGTGGGATGGGACTTGCTGAAGGCCGAGACGTCGAAGTTTCTCGCCGAGACCCGCAAGGTGAACCAGGCCGAAGCCGAGAAGATCATGGTCCGGCAATGGGACTGCCGGATCGCGGAAGTGGTCAATGTGGTCAAGGGCACCTATTGCATGAACCCGAAGTCGCCGCGCAACGGACCCACCCTGCCGACTGCGGAGAACGCGCAGTACTACGTCACGATCGTCAAGGATGCCGACCTCGACAAGGCAATGGACGGCGCGTCGATGGCGATGATCAATCTGCTGCAGGAGAAGCGGAAGCTCGCGCGGCTCGACGCCTACGGGCTGGCCAGCATCGCCATGGACTGTCGCATTGCGCCGCCCGCCGCCGGCAACGACAAGACGGTGCATTGTTTGTTGCCGAAGAGCGTATTCGTTGCCCAGAGGTGACGGCCTTCGCGATCGGGGCGTCGCGCGCGGACGCATTGTGCCGTGCGCGACGCTGGCTTGCATCGTTGCGACATTCATCGCATCGTCGGCTGCATTGGCGCAGAAACTGCGTGTCGTCGCCACGACCAGCGATCTTGCGAGCCTGGCAGAGGCCGTGACCGGCGACCTCGCGCGGGTCGAAACCATCATCCCGCCGTCAGCAGACCCGGAAGCCTTCGAGCCGCGACCTTCGGACCTCGCGAGGCTCAAGGGAGCCTCGGTCGTCGTCCGCGTTGGACTCGGTTACGACCATTGGCTCGACAAGCTGTTGTCGTTGCACGGCGATGCGGCGGTCAACCGACGCGGCGCGGGTTACGTCGACGCCTCCTTCGGCATTCCTTTGCTTGAGGTGAAGGGTTCGAGCGTCGATCCCGCCAATCGGGATGGGCATGCCCATGGCCTCGCCAATCCGCATTATTGGCTCGATCCCGTGAATGCCGAGATCATCACCGGGGGAATTGCGGAAGCGGGTATCCGTGCCGCGCCTGAAATGGCCGAAAAAATCATTGCCAACCGCGATGGTTTTCTCGTCTGGCTCAAGGCGCGGCTCACCGAGTGGGAGCAACTGCTCGCCCCCCACCGCGCCGCCCCGCTGATTGCCTATCACAACACCTGGCCCTATTTCGCGCGCCGCTTCCGACTCAACATCGTCGATGTGATCGAGAACAAGGCAGGCGTCACACCAAGCCCGGCACGGCTCGCCAAACTGGCAGCGACGATCCGCGAACAGAAAATACGGGTGATTATGCACGAGCCGTTTGAGCCAGAGGAGGCTTCGCAATTGCTCGCCCGGCGGACCGGCGCGGTCGTGGTGACGCTCGCGCCATCGATCGGCAGCGTGCCCGCGGCCACCGACTATCCGACGCTCTTCGATTATAATGTCGGTACGCTGGCGCGGGCGCTGTCGGCCGCATCGAACTGAGCGATTCATGTTTGAGGACGTCCTCGCATTCGCGGCATTGCCGCTCGCGGCAGCCATCGTCTTCACCGGCATCCACACTTGGTTTGGCCTCCAGGTGCTGCGGCGGAACGTCGTGTTTGCCGATCTTGCACTCGCGCAGATATCCGCGCTTGGCGCCACGGTCGCCGTGGTCGCTGGGCACGCCGTTCAGAGCATCGCCGGCTATGCCTACGCGCTCATATTCACCGCGGTGGGTGCCTTGTTGCTGACGGGAAGCCGCGGCTTCGCCCGTAGCGGGCGGCAGGAAGCCTTCATCGGCGTTCTCTATGTCGTTGCAACGGCGTCAACGGTGCTTGTCGTCGATCGCTCCCCGCAGGGCGCCGAGCACGTCAAGAAGATGCTGGTGGGCGGCATCCTATCGGTGACCGCGGACGAGTTGGTGAAGTTCATCGCCCTCTACGGCGCCATCGGAGCCTTTCATTGGCTCATACGACGACCATTGCTGGCCGCGGCGGACAATCCCGATTCGGGCACCCGACAAATCGCGTTTTGGGACCTGCTCTTTTACTTGTCGTTCGGTGTCGTCGTGACCTCGTCGGTCGGGACCGCAGGCGTATTGCTGGTGTTCTGTTTCCTCATCGTTCCAGCCCTGGTCGGCAGCCTGTTCTCGTCTCGCATCGGGATGGCGCTTGTAATCGGCTGGCTCGCGGGGACTGCCGCCAGCGCGGCCGGGATATTCGGGTCCTTCCTGCTCGATGCTCCGACCGGCGCGGTCACGGTCGTAGCGTTTGCCGCGGTTCTAGTGATTGCGGGTGCAGTACGCGCCTTCATCACGGCGCCCGCGAAAGAACGCTGCCGCAATCGTCAACTCGGGTTCCGCGTGGGCGGGCTCCTCTTTTGCTTTGTGCTCGGCCTCTCCGGTACTTGGGTCGTCATCGCCCCTGCGGGCGATCATCCCCTTCTGGCCGCAATCGAAATGGCGACGGGGTTCGGACCCGAGCGCTTCATGACGTCAAGAGAACGGGCGGACTATCTAGAAGCCGGGCTGATCGAGCATCGTCACAAAGGGGAGATCGACCGGCTCTACGACCGCGAACGGCTGTCTCGCTGGCAAGGTGACGAACTCGCACCCGACGAGGTTCGCCGCATCGGCTCAATGCAACAGACCCTGACCGAAATGGGCCGCGGGGAGCGTTTCGTGATGGACTACCTGCGCACGCGCGGACGCGAACGAGAACGCTGGTACGTCGGCCTGCCGCTCGCGACCTTCGGCTTTATCGGCGCTGCAGCCATCGCCTGGAGGACCCGCCGCGCGCGATGATCACGCCGGGCTAGATCTCAGTGGTTATGCCCGCCTGATGCCGGCGCGGAGGGCGTGCCTGCCGCCTCGACCGCATATTCGATGTCGACCTTGCCGGCCTTCTCGAACTGCAGCGTGGCTTTGACTTTCTGGCCCTTCTCCAGCGGCTGCTTCAGCCCGGTCAGCATCACGTGGAAAGATCCGGGCTTGAGCTCGACGGTCTCGCCGGGCTTGATCTCGAGCCCTCCCTCCACCGGCCGCATCTTGGCGACGCCCTGGTCCATCGTCATGTTGTGGACCTCGAATCCGGCGGCGGCTGATGTGGCGCCGCCGACCAGGCGGTCGGGCGCAGTGCCCTTGTTGGTGATGCTCATATAGGCGCCCGCAACCTTCGCCCCCTTGGGCGTCGCCCGGGTCCAGGGTTTGGCCACCTGAATCGAGCCGATGCTGTAGTCCTGGGCGATGGCGGCGCTCGCGCTGAGCGAGAGCACCATGGCAAAAACGAAAGCGATGCGCGTCATTGATTCCTCCATGCCCGAAAGCTTGCGGGCCCCGTACAATGTAAAGCGGCAACGGCGGTCAGGCCCGCGGAGGAGCACGGGGAGACTGCGCACCGATGGCGCGCAACATGAGCGTTTCGCGTTCAAGGCCGACCGACAGCAGCCCCGCCGCCGGGACAATGACGGAGCTGCGGGCGTTTACTGAATTCACCGCCAGCAGAGGGTTGGCGCCGCAGTCCCGCATCTGGCAGGCCGGCCCGAGCGGACACGCCGGCCCATGTCGGCCCGGACGATCGGCGTCCGACCCCGCGCCGTCCTGCTCCGCTACGCAGAGCTCGGCAAATGGCGCCGGCGCGGCGGACACCGCCGAGGCGAGCGCTGCCAGCAGAGGCACGAGCAGATTGAGGGCAACCGCGTAGGCGACGGCGAGCGCAACAGCCCTGCGGCAGGTCCGGCGGAACATGGCGCCAATGTAGGATTGAAGCGTCGGCGCGTCCACCGCGCCGATGCCCGCACCCGCCTCAGGCCGAGGCCGGCGTCCGACCGCGCAGCTGGTTGTGGCGCAGCAACGATTTGACGACATCGGCGCACGCCATCGGCGCAAAGCCGCGCTCGCGATTCTTGTCCCCGATGAGAAATATGATGCGCTGCTGGTCCACCGCGCGGCGGTAGATCTCGGCCAGCGACAACGCCGAGTCGCAACACCGGCTGTCGGCACCGCCGACGCCGTCGATCTCGACGATCGAGAAATTTTCCCCCCGCATGAGTTCGTCGAGGGAGGCGAAGCGCAGAGCGAAGCGGCCATAATAGAATTCGCGCATGCTGCGCGCGACGGCGTCGAGGCGTGCTTCGAGTTCCGGCGTGATGTGCTGGCGTGCGTCGCGATAGGACCCATCCATGCGCAACGTCAGGGAGAGAAGGCGCCCGCTCGACGTCCCCGGCAGTCGCGCATAGAGCGCCGTGACGCGGCCGGTTTGCGGCACCAGGCGTTGCAGGATGACTTTCTCACCGCCCGGGACATGGCGAAGATACTCGCGCAACGCCGCCACGTCCTCGATTCGGCAAGCTCCGCGTCCGCTGTCCGGCTTCGCCATCAGCGGGAACGCCAGCCCGGCGGCGCCCAGCGATTGCCGGGCCTGCTCGAGGTCGGCGTAGAGCGTGCGCGGCCCCGTGCTGCGCGTCACCACCACGCAATCGGCGATCCAGCGCCGCTCGCCGGCGGCGACATCGAGCAGATAGCTGCTCCTCGAGCAGCCCCATATCCCGCCGGCCGCCCGGTACGGATTTGCCACGGTGGGCAAGGTCAGCGACCGGTGTTTCAAGGCGAAGCCGATCCAGCTGATCATCAAGGGGATGCGGAATAGGCTGCGTGGGATGCGCTGCGCCGACGCTCTCTTGCGCGCGCAGGCGCCCGCGAGTGTCCGATGCCGATCGACGCGGGCCGCAGCCGGCGTGGGCGAACCGGACCGGGCGGCATCCTGGAACGCGAAGACCTGGCGCCGCACGAATCCGATAGCGACCAATACGCAAAGCAGGAACGGCCACGTCCACAGCCCGACACGATTGTCGAGCGCGTCGCCGAAGAAGATCACGATGCAGAGCATGAGCGGCAGGTAGAGCGCGGAGACGAGCAGGCTTGCCACGGTGAAGCGGCCCAAGGGCACGCGCGTCCATCCGCACGCGATGAAGACGAAGAAGACCACCCCGGGCACCACCCGGCAGAGCGCGACGAGAGCAAACAGATTTCGCTTCAGCGCATCGGCAAAGCCGCGGACCCGATCGTCGACAGCGAGGCGCGTGAGCCATGGCACGTGTCTCGCGCCCGCCCCGATCCCGTACAGCGCGAAATCGCTCGCGACCATGCCGCCGTAGATGCACAGCGCGACCAGCCCCACCGGCATGATGTCGTTCACAACGATATAGGCGCCCAAGATGATGGCGATGTCTTCATGCGCGAATGGCAGAACCAGCAGCGAAAAGAACTGCGCAAGCCACGAAAAGTCGTGGTCGGAAAAATGCAGCAAGGCTGACAGCGCGTCGCTCATTCCACGCTCGGACGCATCTCTCCCTGCCGGCGCGTCAGGCCGGCACCGTGTGGGTGGCGAACGAGCCACCGCGCCGCACTTTGGCGGTATTTTTTATTGGATCGCGTTCACTTCCTCTGGAACACCGGACAATCGCCCCTTGTCCGGCCGTTCGCATAAATTTTCTGTAAAATACCGCAATGACGTAGGATTCTACAAGGAACTTTCGGCGTCCCGCACGTTATTTTTTGGTAAGGGGCCCCGGCGGCGGCCTTCAAGACATCGACCGGCTGGCGATCTTCGCAGTGCAACTCACCCTTGCAGGCTTGCGTCGTGGCTTTTGCTTGAAATCGGACGCCGCTGCGCCGATAGACCATCCCATCCGATACGCCGGAATCAAACGTGCCGCCCGACCACTCAAACAGCACCGACGATGACCACAGGGTCGTGCCGTTCCGTCCCCGGGGCGGCGGCCCGCGTCGAGACGGCTGGTCTTGGCACGCCCGCTCGCCGCAACCGCCGGCGCCGCCGGTCCCGGACCTCGGGAAGTACGAAGGCGGGGACTACGACGACAACTATCGCCACCGCATGATGGTCAATCTCGCTGCGCTCGGCTTTACGGTCGTGCTGGCGGTCGTCGGCGTCTGGCTGGTGATTCAACTCGCCGACCTGCGCAAAAACCAGGACTGCGTCCTGTCGGGCCGACGCAACTGCGCGCCCATCGACGTCAATGCGCAAGAGCGTTGAGACTGATTCCATTCCCGCGCTCATGACCGGGCGGCTCGCGTCCTACCTAGAAACGTTTGAAGGTCCGAAGTGCGAGCCTCACGCATGGATGCGTCAGGACCCGATCTCGCGTTCAACCAAGATCGGGTCCCGACGCGCTGATAGCCGCCGACAAGCTGGACGGGTCGACCCAGCTCGTGTGCGCTACGCCAAAGAACTAGTTGTTGCTGGTATCCAGCGTGACCTGCGCCAGCCCGGAAAACCCGAGAACTCGCGCGGCTGCCGGCGTCAAGTCGATAACGCGACCGCGCACGAAGGGGCCGCGATCGTTGATCGTTACGACCACAGCACGCCCGTTGTGCTTATTGGTGACCTTGACCTTGGTGCCGAACGGTAATGAGCGGTGGGCAGCGGTCAGAGCGTGAGGATTAAGTTTTTGTCCGCTTGCGGTTCCGCTTCCACTCTCCGTGGAATAAACCGAAGCCACCCCGCCGCGATCTGCCGCCGCTGCATATGGAGTGGGAAAGAGTTGATAGGCCATGCTCGCAAGAACGCCTAGCACCATTCTACCTTTCACTACGACCTCCTTTCATTGCGGCACGACGCCGGTTGCTCGACCGCCAGCAGGGCGGTCGACGACCCAGGTCTCAATGCGGCGAAAATGCGCAGCGATTCGCTGCCCGGTTCCCCGCCGATCCTTGCCGCAATAATCAGCAACCGGCGGATTGGTTCCGAAAAGTTTTCGCTAAAAACACAAGTTCCATCATGTTCCCGAATGGAACAAAACTGCGCGCCGCGCGCGCTGATTCGCGTGCGCCATATAGTGAGATGAGAGGAGAATCAGCCTGCCGTCCGGAGCGGGACGCTACCGGTACAGGCGGCAGCGTGACGTACGAATCGGCACGCTAGATTGCGGCGCGGACCCGATCCGTTGCCGACGTAATGGCCCGCGGCAAGGACGCGCGCGACAGGAATCGGCTGGCGAAGATGGAGCTGGACGCCGCGTGGCGACGCACGTCGAAGGACAAATCCAAGGCTCGCTCGCGCCGGCGGATCGGCGCGAGCGGCTCAACGCGCAGGTCGGATCATTTCAACTGGTCGGCGACCTTGGCGAGGCCAGCCATGGCGCACTTCTCGTCGCCTTCGGAGCTCGACCCGCTCACGCCCACTGCGCCGATCGTCTCGTTGCCCACCTTGATGGGGACCCCGCCCCGCAGCGCGATGACATCGGCGAGTTCGCGCTGAGCGGCGAGTTCAGGCATCTCGGTGGTGCGCTTGGCCCATTCGGCGCTGGTGCGGCCAAAGGTGCGGGCCGTGTAGGCTTTGCGCCGGGCGAGTTCGAGATTGTGGGGATTCGCCTGGTCGGATTGCAGGAACACCCGCAGCCGGCCGGCGCGATCGACCACCGCAACCGACACGCTGTTGCCGTCCTTCTCGCATTGGTCGAGGGCGCCAACGGCGATCGCCAGCCCCATGCGCACCCCGACGTCGCGTTGCGTGATGACCTGCGCCTGCGACGAAGACGGCAGCGTGCAGGCGGCGATGAGGCCAGCGGCCAGAGCGCAGCGAGTGGTCATGAACGAACCTCCCTTTTGTCGTCGACAGCGGCCGATCGCCGCTGCCCGCCGTCTTTGGCGTTCTGCGATTTGCCGATTATCTCACGCGCGCCGCCGTTGATCACCCCAGGCGGAGGCCTAATGTCTTCACCCCTCAAGACTTTCGCGCTTGAGCGCCGCCATTGAACTTGCGCGATGTCTTCGCTATACGGGCACCCGACCTCTCGCGGGGGAGATGGGCCGCTCCGGGGCGATCCGACCCGCCATCGCAAACACGT
>Ga0114129_10012715_pt1 | contig 11980 bp, 12 predicted proteins | sample RhiMetdeltSRZDD1_FD_80071 | JGI IMG/M metagenome (GOLD analysis project Ga0114129, IMG submission 80071) | Populus rhizosphere microbial communities from Tennessee, USA - Rhizosphere MetaG P. deltoides SRZDD1 (version 2) (version 2) | ecosystem: Host-associated > Plants > Roots > Rhizosphere >... | reverse complement strand
TCCTTCTATCACACCACATCTGCCGACGGCCTTCTTTGGAAGGCCACGACCGCCGGACACTGTGAAACAAGGAAGGGCGGTTGTTCCATGGCGGAGTCCCCTCTCGCATCTCTTCATAAAGAAGTGTTGGACTACCTGTGAGCCAGCGAGCATCTGGTGACTGCCGTACTCATGTCCAATTATGGCCCTCTCTCGAAAGATGAGTTGGACCTGATTGAGTATTACGTGACGGAGGTTGCCAAAATCCTTCCTGTACTGAAGAAGTAAAGGCCATTTCGTTTCCTGAACTTTCCCGATATCCCGCTCGGTACAGGTGTTTTCTATGTCCAATTGGCAAAGTGTTCGTGATTACGTGAGCGCCTGCGAAGCTCTCTTGCAAATAGAAGAACTCAATGAACATGAGACGCTAGCGGCTCTCTGAGCGTCTGTCCAACTCAAGGAAGGATTTGAACACACATGGCGACGGTGAGGCTGACGGGCGGATAGTGTAATGTACCGTTCAGTCTGAGTTGGGTAGGCACGATCTCTAGAGTGGACAGATACCCGCAGGCTGACGCCTAGTCTTTTGGCGAAGACTGCACTGGGTCTACAGCTCTCCAACACGTGGCGCAAACAAATTTGCCGGTGAGAAGCCTCCTTCCGTAGATTCTAGCTTCACCTGGAGATGACAACAGTCCTCTACCGGCCGCTTTTCCTTGTCGCCCTTAGATGTGGCCATTGGGTGGAGCAGAGAGGATAGCCTTTTAGACTGCGAGGACCCTGGGTCAAGTCCCCTACCCGGACCGTGGCTTCATCTCTCTGAAGCACTAAGCCCGCCTCGAATTCTGCTCTGGAGAGCCCGCACACTGATCCCTTGCCATCGTTTTCCTTTGCTTGGACGCTGTGGTAAGGTGTGACCAATTTTGTGACCGGATTAGGGTGGAGCAGGAGACGCTTACATATCGATCACGCTTTGGCCAGAGCCGTGTAGGCACAGTGTAGGCGGCAGACGGACAAAAATATTTTTTTCTCTACTCCGAGTGGCGTAATGTCCGTCAATAATATCGATCTCAGCCGCATCCTCAGTGTAATCATCGGCGTCCTCACGGACCCTTATGATAAGTTCATTGACAAACTCCATGGTGAGGGGCGAATCACCGACGAAGAGGTTCAGCAGCTGCGCGAAGCGTTGAATGACCAAATTCCTCTATTGTCCAAATTGGTAAAACCGCAGTGATGCCGGCTAGGCTGAAGGACAAACCGGTTTGCGACTCTTTGAGACTCCTCAGTGATGAATCCTTCCCTTGCCATTTGAGGCGCTGATCTGTATGAGCAGACCCAGACAGGCTATCGCGGCCGCGACTGACCGGCGCTATTACCTGAAAGGCTTTCGTGATGTGGTGCGGGTTCGTGAGAATCCGATGCTGGCTACTCACAATTCCCTGAACTCATATGGCCCACGTGGATGGAGGCGCTCGCGTCGTGCATGAATCTCGATGTCTATTACGAGCATGGCTTTGGGAATGTCGGATGCCTTAATTGAACCGTTTGACGGGCTGGTGTGCTAAAGCCTGCTGCTGAAGAGCGAACTTGAAGAAGTTACCCCTGCCAAGACCGCGAAACCTGATCATGCAATCTACTTAATGGCCCAGAAAACAAACTGGCGAAATCTAGTAATCAATCTCATACGGTCTGTCGTTTTCTTTTGTGGAATCTTTCTGGAGCCGGACTCCTCAAGGGCGGCTCCCCTTTCCGTATACGAGGATGCACGAGAGGTATTGAGATCGGGAACCATGGAGTTGGGCATAGCGGCTGGCTACTGGCAAGCTGTCGATATCGGGAATCATCCTCCTTCTACGAATCGGAGCGCCGTCTTTGCGCTGCCGAAAATCGGGATCATCGTGACCGATGAAATTCAGGCAGCCTTCTTGAGCGGCAATATAGAACTGGCCGTGGAACCGTTTTTTGCCAGATTTACGAAGCCCTTTGCCGCAGAGGCGGCTGGGGGAATGGGGCTCCTCAAATATAATTTCCTGTCGTTTGGACGGTGGGTGCCCTTTTGGGAGGTTGGGGCGGGCCTGCTCTGGACGAATCTCGCTCCTCGGATCCCTGAACAAAGCACGCCCGTCAATCTCGTTCTTGAGACGGGCCCAGGAGTCCACTATTTTCTGACCCGATCTTTGACGGTAACCGGAGGTATTCGCTTTCATCATCTTTCTAATGTGGATACGGGTCAACGGAATTTCGGGCTCAACGGCATTTTGCCGTATCTGGGACTCTCCTGGTTCTTCACTGACTGATGCTTCTGGTGAGGAGGAACGCCTCGCATCCTTAGTCTCTACGAGAAAGTTTTCCCACCGATTGCCAGTCAAGTAAACACAGGCGGATTCAGTTTTAAAAAATGGAAGGAACTGAAGAGGCGGAGAGGCAATTTTGAACAATATATTGCTATGGGTCTCAAACCTATTTTTGGTTCGCTGAGACAATGTTGTCCTAGTCGTCCTTTGGGTATTGGTGTTTCGAATGGGCCTGAGCGTGTCGGTAGCACGTGATAGCTTTCTGATGCTCCGCGCCCCGCATTGACGCATATACACCTCTACACCGGTGTATTGCGCGTCAAGTGAAAACAGCGAGAGCTCCGAAATGTGTTGTCCAAAACCGCTAGACCTTATCCGATTCGATCACATGCCATAAAACAAGCGTGGCAGACCTTCCGCCACCCCAGTCATCCTGCTGATCTGGTCATGAAATAGCGGTCCGATCTCTTCGGATGCGTGACACGCTGCCCATTGTTGGCATGTCCTGCAAAATCTATAAGGATCTGGCGGGCTATGGATCGAGCTAGGTTCAGAGGCATTCTCGTCCAGCATTGAAGTCATCCGCTAGGGGCCCCCCGATGGCGGCTCTGCTCGGAAATTCTCTTGTTGCGCAATTGAGGCATAATCTTCTAGAGTCAAACATTATCACGCGCGGAGCACTCGAAAACGGAGCGGGTCTCATGGACAACGGAGCCGGCGTTATTCGTGTCTTATTAGTCGATGACGTGGAGAGCGTTCGGCAATCGCTACGAAGCATCCTTGCCACCTACCCTAATTTCGAAGTGGTCGGCGAAGCCTGTGATGGCGAAGAGGCCGTGCTAGCAGTCCATCAGCTGAGGCCTTCGGTCATCGTGATGGACATTAACATGCCACGGCTCAATGGCATCAAGGCGACCGCCAGGATCAAACGGACGTTTCCTCATGTAATTATTGTGGGTCTTTCCGTCTATGCAACGGAAGACACTCGCCAGCTGATGACGGCCGCCGGGGCTACCACCGTCATCTCCAAAGAGGCTGCCGTCGAACAACTCCGCGATGAAATCCTCGAATCGGTGAACAGACGGTCGACAGCGTTTCATTAGCTGCGAAGCTCTTATTCCTTGTCAATTGGTTAGAAGTCAGAGTTCAGAGGGTTCAGAGTTTAGCTGGATCATTTTACTTGGATAACTGTTTCGATACAGCGTTGGCTCTGTTTCAATAATTCAAGAATCTGCAATCTCCGGCCTACAAAGACCGACCTTACTCGGTGCGATAGCATCACTTCCCATTGCCGATGTACCTTGTATCGAACGCGAAGCGTGCGGAGGAGGTGAACTTTGCTGGTACACATTGTCGCTGACTATGGAAGGGGCGATTTGGCCTTCGCCGAGGTGGTGCAGCGCATTAAGCTCCACTTGCCGGATGCCGAACCCCTACCTGTTCCGGTTCCACCCTTTTCCACCCTGGCCGCAGGTTTCTGTATCGCTCAACTGGGTCTCCATGCCGCCCCACCTGGTACGATGATTTATCACAACGTGGCCCCGCGCGAGGACGACCAGGCACCTCGACCAGGGAATGCAGGAGAACGGTTGGCCTATGCACGACTTCCCACAGGGGTCCGTGTAATCGGGGCCAATTCTGGGTATGTTCTGTCCTTCATAAAGGACATCGCGGACAAATTTCGGTGGGCGGCATCTCCCGCGGAGGGAAGCCAGTTCCGTTCACGGGACATCTTTCCGCAAGCAGCCGCCGCCATCGCGCTGGGACTCCCCAGAGCGTTGGGTGACGAGATCGACCTCAGCGCACTCCCGCCGCCCCCTTCCTCAGTGATTGCCTACGTAGATGGCTATGGAAACCTCAAGACCACCATCCCATACGATGCAAAGAAGGTCCGATTGGGAAAGCGCATCCGTGTGCGCGTCAACGATCGGGAGCATGAGGCGACGGTGAGCGATGGCACCTTTGCCGTCCATCACGGCGAATTAGCCTTTGCACCTGGCAGCAGTGGCTGGCCGATAGGTCATGGTGGCAAAGTCCAATGGATAGAAATATTTCTGCGCGGTGGCAATGCGTGGGACCTATTCGAAAGACCGCCAATTGGCTCTGCCGTATCTATAAAGTAACTTTCCCCCATATTGTTCTCTGTGGGAAGCCGTCTCCGGCCATCATCTCTTACGGGAATAAGGGAAGTTAAGCCGGTCTAGTGCCCACATAGGTTGGCCAATTTATGAGGACTTTGGTCATAATTTGTTAAGTCATGCTTTCCAGCTGGCCATTCGTTCCTAGGGGGATCCCTAGTTATTCTATGAGATTGCCCTAGATGTTCAATCCGGCAGGAATCCTCAGCTATAGTTCGGTTCAAGCAAGCTGGACGATGAAGGAGACAATGAGGCTTTTTTCGCTGAACCTTCAAATCGTGTAGGCATCACGAGACAGGAGGGGAACCTGGCGATGAATACATTCGAAAACGTCGTAAGTTATATGGCGACTCCCCAAGACCCGTGTCGGACGCAGACGGTTCGAAATTTCCCTCGTGCAACAGTCGCGGTGAAAGTGATGCTCCGGTCGCTGGATCACCATCGATTGGAGGGAGTTACGACAGATATTGGCGGAGGGGGTCTATTTGTTGAGCATAGAACCTTTCTTCAGGTCGGCAAGGAGCTGGCCGTCTGCTTATATCTTCCTGACGATTTCGCCACACCACTTCGAACAATAGGCAAAGTCATCTGGGTTCGCCGTGAGCCAAGTCGCGCCAGATTCCCTGCCGGAATGGGCATCGCCTTTACAGGCATAAGTGAATCAGCCCGTGATCGGCTGTTATGTCTTATCCAGATTCTTGACAAAATGCGATTTGCCGATGGGTCCTCCTACAAGAAAACGTCGGCGGCGCTGTATTCCGGCCGAGCGGCAGGTACTTGAATATGTCGGCGAGAATCCCCGAGCAGTCGATCAAGAAGAGTCGCCCGTTCCGTGTCCGGAGACTCGGCACTATGAAACGCGGCGAAAATTCGCTCGCTATGCGGTCGAGCTGCCGTGCCAGTTTTCCAGCGATGAGATCGTTGGGCAGGGGAATAGTCATCGACGTGTCATTCGGCGTCTGCAAGATCCGACCTTCACTGAACGACCAGGCCACAACGGGGAGGAACCACGCACCCATGGGAATCGAAGCCGAGCCCATTCGTCGAGCACGGTCTCGGCGTGAAACAATCCACGGCATGGTGTGCGGTCTCGTCTTGTGTGGCCTCTTAGGGCTGCCGCATGCGTCATGGGCCCAGAGTGACGGAGCTGATCGCCGACAGGTGATTCCGGTGCTCGCAGTCACGACCGGAGCAGCGGCCGACGGTGTCGTGCTGTACGTGCGTCTCTCCGTGGCCATTCGATCCGATCGTGCTGGACTGGACCTTCACTTTGCCGAGGCTCCCGGCCGTTTTTCTTCCATGACCCAACGGGCTGTCCAGCAAGCGATCAAGCGAGCGGCTTTGTCTCTCGGACTGGCCACGGATTCGTGGACGGTCACCTTGTCTGTCCCCTATGCCGGTGTCACGGTCGATGGAGACAGTCTGTCCGCCATGGTCGGGCTGAGCGTCGCCGCGCTGGTTCAGGGCGAGAGGATCCCTGACGATGTCGTCATGACGGGGACGATCACCCCCGAGGGTCTCATTGCACCGGTCGGGGCCGTGCCGCTGAAACTCGCCGCTGCCGCGACGGCCGGACTCCGGAGAGTCCTCGTGTCCTCAGAGCAGATCTCCTCTGATGCACCTTCCCGGCTCTCCTCCGTCCGATCCGTTCAAGAAGCCTATGGGCTCTTGATGGCAGGAAGAGAGAATTCTTGACCGCCGGTTATTCGCAATGCCTTCTACTAATTTTGATTGTGAGTATGGCTTTGACATGAAACGACCTTACCCTCATCTGTCAGAATTCGCCAAGCATGCGCTCGCTCTGACCGAATTCCTGGAAGAGAATCCGCCGTTGGACATCGTCGAGCAGATATTTATCGAGAATCATCTGCACGTCCTTCGGATGGGATACAGCGCATGGAAACGACGCATGACGTCTCCCTTAGGACAAAGTCAGCACGACCGATGCTAATGTTGAGAGGAGGCTGCTATCAAATCCAGAAGTCCGAGCCAGCATTCTAGACGATATTCATAAGGGCTCGTCGATTTTCCTTCTGTTTTGGAAATACCTTCTTCGTGTTCCTGATCCGCGAGCTGTTCTGTAGAAGTCCATTTGAAAGGGACTAAATGTGGCAATATAAGTTGCGCAGTACTCGCCGGCGGGTTCGACGGCTTCGCATCGCGCAGATAGATTATCGGCCTACTGGCATGAGGCAATCACTGAAGCCACTTTGCCGCTCGGCGTCAAGCCGACTCGTGCAAGATTCGCTGAACCCGCGTTGGAAACGTGTTTCAAGTGCACCACACAGCGGCCCACAACGTCGTTGAAAAAAGTTGTATCTTGTACTTCCACGGTCTGATCTATTTCGATTAATTTTGTATTGGCACGATCCCTCCTCAATTCCACTCTTTCGAATAATGTATCTCCCTGGCTACAGACCTACAGGTTGCTGACCGCAGCACCCTTTCAGAATTCAAGAACTTACGAACGATTTGAACGGTGCGCGGTCGGCACGAAGGTTGCTGGATCTCCACTCACCTCGCAGGAGCGTTTATGCAAGGGAGTACATCGCATGGATTTCGACGTCGTCGTTGGATCGAAAGAACACCGCCGGCCACAACACGACCCACGAGGGGAAGCGAGAAAGGCGGTGAGTCTTCGCACCATTGTCGTAGACAAGACTGGCCTCGCCACTGCACAGGTGACCAATCTGTCCGAGCGAGGATGTCAGTTGTGGCTGGGCAAACCTCTCGCCCGCAGACAATACCTCACACTCAAAGTCTACTCGGACGATGGGGCTGCAGCGCTGCAGATCGATCTGGGGATAGTGAAGTGGACGGAGGACCAGTTGGCTGGTGTGGAATTTCTCTCGCTTTCTCAAGACAATCAGGTGCGGCTCACCCGTCTCTGCGAACTTTGAGATGAGCAGCTACGTCTCCGTTGAAGAATTGGATCCGGCTCGTCATTCAGCGCCAGGCAGCTGTCCGAGCATCATGCCAAGTTTGATCAAGAACTGGTGCGACACTGAACTTCAATGGGTCGCGCATGAGTTCCACAACGCGCCTCGACTCTGGGGCCAAGTCGCGAGACACGTCCGCGGCTATCTCGGCGTCTTGTGGGTGACGGGCGCCTTGCGGGGCGAGCGACCGCCAGAGGCTTTTCGTGTGACCTGCGATCAAACCACCATGACGCAAACCGACATCCGGGAAGGCCATGTCGTCTGCCAGGTTGGCATCGCGCCTGTGAAGCCGTCGGAGTTCGTCTTCTATCGCATCCGCATCCGTCTGCAACCCCTCCGGAAACCACTCGCCGTCGCATAATCAACCGCCTCCCATCAGGCCTCGAATAGCGCTGCTCAACAACCGCACCAAGGCGAAGGGGTCTTCCTACAGTTTGCTCTGATCGGCAGCTTGGCTGTCTCGTCAGGATTTAACGATTTCCGCGGAAAAGAATGCTCGTAATTTTTTATCCGCTATCCGGTCCGTGGCATGACCATTGCTGATCACCGGCAATATTCAGACAAACATGCGATTCCTTGCATAGAGTAACGAGCTTTACGCCATAATCGGAGGTGAGGCGATGGCACAGTGGAAACTATTTCGTGAGCGACGCCAGCGTATGTGGAGGGCGCTCCAACTCTTAGTAGTGAGTGGAGTGATTCGGCCAGCCAACATGGAGCTCCCTTCCTTTGAATCCGAGGAGTCTGTTGCCGTACCAACAAGCGAGGCGACGCTTCGCTGACCGCCGACCATTCTCCGGCCGTTGCGTCGGCCACTCCGCAGATAACCCCTGCAATGATCGCACATGAGCAAGCACCGGCACGCGCGCATCTTGGACGTGGAGCAAGACCTGGGAGGCTTCTTCTGTTCGAAACAAGGTCACGAAGGGGTGAGCGTGGCGCTGTCGCTGGGCGTTTGATCTCAATGGCTGCGTGCACGTGAAGGTCTGATGACCTCCCGAGCAAGGCCAAGGATTTCCATCACTCGAATGATCCAATACGTGGGATCCAACTCGAACCAACGGTGACCCATGTTTGCCGACTGCGGATAGGCGTGATGATTGTTATGCCATCCATCGCCGCAGGTTATCAGCGCCACCCACCATGTGTTTCGACTGTTATCATGCGTGCGATAGTTTTTGTAGCCCCACAGATGGTTGACAGAGACAATCAAAAAAGTGGCATGCCAGACATAGACCACGGGAATGAAATATCCCCACGTGAGCAATGAAAAAGCCTGAAACACGCCGCCGCGCAGGTAGCCCATGGAAAAGAGCAGGCACCCAAACGCGATATTGAGTGGGTAATGCCATCGCTCCAGAAAACAGAAGACAGCATCAGCGCGGATATCCGAGGCCAAGCGACTTCTGCCTCCCGATCTGCCGAGTTGCGGAGGTTCGAAGAATAGCCAGAAGATGTGAGCCCAGAGGAAGCTGATCGTCGGGGAATGTGGATCGGAGTCCTGATCAGGATTCTGATGATGAAGCCGATGAATCGCAATCCAGCTGATCGGTCCGCCTTGTAAGGCGAGAGAGCCACACAAAGCCCAGAAATACGCGATGGGCTTGTAGGTCCGGAAGCTGCGGTGTGCGAGCAGGCGATGATATCCCAATCTCATCCCGAATTGCCCGGACAATATCAGCATGGTGATCGAGAGAAGTAGGCCCTCCCGAGTGACAAGAAACGGAGCGACACAAGCGAATACGTGAACCAGGATGAATAATACGAACAGGACGTGGTCGAATGGCTCGATAGCCGTAAAGGCCGGGAAACGGAACATCTCGTCGGAGCCAAGTGGGTGCTGGTGGTTTCGTCCAGGCATGGCGCTTCACAATGCCGGTGCCACTCACGCTCTCTTTAGACAGGCCGCCTATCCAATACTGTGAGCCGCCGTATATTGAACGTCGTCACCGGCCGTTGGAAACCTTTCAATGTCAGCTCCCCGATGGGTTCGACATCCACGAGATGTTCTATCTTGCGAAGGAAATGATGCGACACCAGCACCTGGCCTGGTGCTGCTTCGCTGCACAGGCGAGCGCTCAAATTGGTGACTGTTCCAATGGCGGCATAGTCCCATCGGCCTTCGAAGCCAATCGTTCCGAGCGTGGCATGGCCTGTCGAAATGCCGATGCCGTGCCCTAGCTGGTACCCCCGTTGCGACCATACATGCTGCAACATGCCCATTTTTTGCCGCATGGCCATCGCCATGCGAATCGCACGTTCTTCGGGATTCGGGACAGGCACGGGATCGTTGAAGAAGATCATCATGCCGTCTCCCGTAAACCGCTCCAGCGTTCCCTCGAATTCCGTAATGAGCTCCCCCATTGCCGATTGATACTCGCGTAAGACCGCCATGACCTCCTCAGGATCGGTAATCTCAGCGAAGGACGTGAACCCTCGCAGGTCCAAGAACACAACGACGATTTCCCGCCGGTGGCTTTTGAGCACATCGTCGGCACTCCCCGAAAGAATCAGGTTGACCAGTTGGGGAGAGAGAAACCGCTTCAATTGTCCGCTGCGCATCAAATCCAGCATTTGTTCTTCGATCCGGATCTTGAGACGATGGTTCAGCGCTTCGAGTTCCCGTTCTTGGGCCCGTATCTTCAAGAGGTTCGTGACCCTCGCCAGGAGCTCCCCTTCGTCGAACGGTTTAGTCAGGTAATCATCCGCGCCCGCTTCGAGACTCTCGATCCTTGCCTCACTTCCACCACGTGCAGTCAGAAAAATGACCGGAAGACCCTGCAACTCTGCATCGGCCCGGACTTCCCGGAGGAGATCGTGTCCCGTCATACGTGGCATCATGACATCCGTGAGGATGAGGTCGGGTTTACAGGCCCTCGCCAGTTCAAGGCCCTCGCATCCGTCAATGGCTCTCGCCACCCGATAGTGCTTGCTCAGCAGGCGATGTAGGTACATCGACAGATCAGGATTGTCTTCAACGAGCAATACCATCGGTACGTTGGCATCGCCCTCAGGGACAGGCGGCATGTGCCGCTTCGTATCTCGTTCGCCGGCTTTGGCATATCGCTGCAGCAGGTCGATCGTCTCCTTTGCATCCTCGTCGATGACCACCGATGACTTCCCGCTCACATCTCCGCTCGGCATTTTCACTGTAAACGTGGTCCCTTTCCCTACCACGCTCACGACGGAGACCGAGCCGCCGTGATGCTCGGCGACTTCCTTGACCAGAGCAAGGCCAATACCCGTACCTTCATAGCGCCGGGAACCGATCTGCTCCACTTGCGTAAACCGCTCGAAGATGCGAGTCAACTGATCGTCAGGAATGCCGATTCCGTTATCTTCCACATCAAACTCAACGAACTGATCCATTCTGCGCAACCTGATCCAGGCCCTTCCCTGCTCAGGATCGCTGAACTTGAAGGCGTTGGACAGCAAATTATAGAGAAGTTTTTTCAGAAGACGTGGATCGGCATCTATCAGGACGACTTGCTCGAGGCCTTCGAGGTGGACGCGAGAGCGGTCGCTCGCCTCAAAGTTCGCCGCCACCTGGCGCACGAGAGGTACCAGGTCGAGACATTGCTTTATCGGAGCCACCTTGCCGCTTTCGAATTTGGCAAGATCCAACAGCTCGTTGATGTGCAGAAGCAGTCGTGACGCGTTTCGCAGGCCTGCCTGAACCAGATCACGACAGCCATCGGAGATGCGTTCGCCCAAGAGGTGCTTGAACGACCCGAGGATCAGTGTGAGCGGGGTGCGCAGCTCATGGCTGACGTTGGCGAAGAACTGGCTCTTCAACTGGTCGAGTTCCCGCAGCTTGACGTTTGAAGACTCAAGGTCTTTGCGAGCCTGAAACTCCGCTCGTTGCAGTTGCTCGTATTTGAAGACGGACAAGTCACAGATGAAACACAGCCAGAACAAGAACGTATACTGTGAGGCAGCGTGCAGATCGACAGAGCCGCGACTCGACGCAACGGCGAGATTGAGCGTGAAAAAATAGGTCAGCGCGACGAGCTGAATGATTAGATGCATGGACATTCGGACCGGGGCCAGTACGGTGGTTCCGACGATTAGAATGGCCAGGCTGTTGGTATGGAATGAGTTGAACCCGCCGGTCGGGACGGTGAGGTGCGCGATGGACAAGCCGGTCAGGCAGGCTGCCGGCACAAAGATCCACTCGGGGTAGCGCCTTCCGATTCGAGTGTTGAGCGCCAAGAGACAGATGAGGAGACCGCTCTCAAGGACGCTGCGAACCTTGAGGAGCGCCCCCATCGCCTCCGGAGTCTTGGCAAAGTCCAGCAGGGCGAAGAACGGATTGATGATCAGGTCGATCCATATGAATAAGCGAACACGTTGCCATACGAATCCCTGACGCCACAACTCGTAATCGCGGGGCAGAGCAGAGGCATCGACGCGGGTGGAAGTCGGAGCGGCAGCGGACCGCTCCAGTGTCGACGGCCGGGCAGAACCCCGGACCTTCAAGGCCTCCGCTTCGTCCAGCGCTTGAGATGTGTCCGCTGATTCCACGAGACCCTCTCCCACGATGACTCATTTCGAGCAACGAACGTAGTGCGCTTATGCGTACCAATCGGCGCGCGTAAGCGGCAGCCTGCTATCGCCTCCGTCCGGC
>Ga0114129_10012713_pt1 | contig 11981 bp, 6 predicted proteins | sample RhiMetdeltSRZDD1_FD_80071 | JGI IMG/M metagenome (GOLD analysis project Ga0114129, IMG submission 80071) | Populus rhizosphere microbial communities from Tennessee, USA - Rhizosphere MetaG P. deltoides SRZDD1 (version 2) (version 2) | ecosystem: Host-associated > Plants > Roots > Rhizosphere >... | reverse complement strand
GATTCGATCCGCTTCAGAACCAACGAAAGCGTCGTCGACGAAATGCTTCGCCTGAAGGCCCGGGCCGACAAGGAACAGGGCCTGGTCGGCGTTTTCTTCATTGACGACAACTTCGCGATAAATGTGAAACGGACCAAAGCGCTGCTACGTGAAATCATCCGGCGAGACGCAGTCCTGCCCTGGGTCGCCCAGATCAGCATGAACCTGCTGCGCGATGAGGAACTGCTCGACTTGATCAAGGAGAGTGGCGGCCGCTGGATTTTTATCGGCCTGGAATCTATCGACGCGGCGAGCCTCAAAGCGGTAAACAAAGGCTTCAACAAACCGGCGGAGTACGGCGCCACCCTCCAGAAACTCGCGGACCGCGGAATATACGCGATCACATCCTTTATTTTTGGAATGGAAGGTGACACCCCCGACGTGAGTAACCGGACGCTGGATTCGATCCACTCCTGGCCACCCGGGCTTCCAGTCTTTGGCCTCCTGACACCTTATCCCGCAACTCCACTCTATGACCGGCTAATGGCAGAAGGACGTCTGACGCGGCCGAAACACTGGCTCGATTTCCGGCCATTTCGCATGGCCTTCACGCCCGAGAGTATTTCAATTGAACAGGCCGAGCGTGAGGTCAACAACGCCTGGGAACATAGCTACGACGAACACGCGATCGCGAAAGCGCTAAAGAAAATCGAAGGCCGTCCGTTCAATGAGCGAATCGTGATGTTGTGCACACGCCTGGCGTTTCGTGGAATTTATTTCCCGATGATGAGTAAGGCCTCGTGGATATCGGTGCTGTTCAAGAATCGGCGGATCATCATTCAAATGATCCGCGAGGCGCTCGCTGAGAAAAACAGGCCGGAGCCGGGCCCGTCGACCAAAACACCCGAGGAAGTGACCTCGAACGTGAGTGTTGATTAAAGTACAATTTAATTCCTGAACCGGAGAGGTGCTGGAGCGGTTGAACAGGCCGGTCTCGAAAACCGGAGTGGGGGTAACTCCACCGTGGGTTCGAATCCCACCCTCTCCGTCTTTCCCTTCCATTTAGTCGTCAACCCGTCCAACGTGCTAGGCACTACTGTTCGCGGTTGCCAGGGTCACTTCAGGACGAATGACTCCAGCGGTAATTGCTGTAACCTACAGGTCGTGATGAAATGTCCGAGTTGTGGTTGGCTGGAAATTCGTCGTTCCCACCGGCATGGCTTACGCGAGTGGTCCCTGAGACTTATCGGGATCGTTCCCTGGCGTTGCGTGTGCTGCCAGTATCGATGGCTTGCACGTAAACAGTCGAATCAGCAGGCCGCCAAAGCCCTCCCCCAGAGCGATAAGGTCTAATTCCACCGAGTCCCTTTGGGGATCAGCAACCGCACTCATAACCGAAGCGCTGCCTTATGCTTTTGGTTTGACCGATCGTCTGCCCTCGTCTAGACTCGCGCTAATTGTTTAACGAAACAATTCAACAGCATTGCCCTCGGCAATTCGAGATCGACAAAAGAAGGGAGAATCGACGAAATGTCGAAAAAAGCATTCCGCTTCATGATCCCTTGCGTTTGTGGGATGTTGGCGTTGCTCCTCTCGTTGAATGGTCCGTATTTCGGGCTGATGCGCGCAGAAGCGCCCCAACAGGAGCAAGTGGCTGCCCGGCCGACTCCGGCTGGCTCTGCAGACACGAGAAAGACAATCCAAATAAAACGCGCTCCTGCGCGGGTGGTGAAGGATCCGAATTCATCATTTAGCGCGGTCGCCGTGGATGTAGGCCACAACGAAATCGTTCTCCAGGACGAAAACCTGGGGCAAATCATGGTGTATGACCGGCAGGAGAATACACCACCGCGCGCGGCTCTGAGTGAGCCGAAGCGGATAATCGGCGGGTCTGCAACGAAGGTTGCGATGAACTGCGGCGTGTATGTCGATCCGGTTTCCGGCGACATCTACAACGTGAATGGCGACACGCAGGACTGGCTAACCGTCTGGTCGCGGGACAAGAAAGGAAATGTGCCTCCGACCCGCGAATTGGAGACCCCGCATCGTACGTTCGGCGTCGTCGTGGACGAAGAAGCAAAAGAGATGTTCGTCACCATCCAGCATCCGCCCGCCGTGGTGGTCTGGCCCAAGATGGCGCAGGGGAAGGACGCTCCAGTCCGCATTCTCGAAGGAGAAAAGACACTGTTGGCCGAGGCACAGGGCGTTGCTGTTGATACAAAGAATCAGCTGCTCTACGTCAGCAACCAGGGGGCCTATGCTCGCCATAATAACAATCTAGGTTGGAGCCGAGCTCTGCAGCCTGGAGCCAAAACCTGGGAAATTCCAGACAGGATTTTGGATTTGATTCCCGGCACCGGCGAGTTTCACGACCCTTCCATCAACGTATACCCGTTAAAGGCAGGCGGCGATACTCCGCCCTTGCGGATGATCCAGGGTTCGAAAACGGGACTCAATTGGCCAACGCACATTTCGGTCGATGTAGACCATCAGGAACTGTACGTTGCCAATCCGGTCACGCATGAAGTCCTGGTCTTCCGCGCGAGTGCAAGTGGCAACGTCGCTCCGATTCGCGTTCTGAAAGGTTCCCATACGAATCTGAGCTATCCGCAGGGTGTTTTCGTGGACACGAAAAACGACGAACTGGTTGTCGCCAACTTTGGAAATCATTCGTCCACGATTTATCGAAGGACCGCGTCGGGTGACACTGCACCGATCCGCATGATCCGGTCGGCACCGCCCAATGCTCCTGCTCCGATGTTCGGCAACATCGGGTCGGCTACATACGACACCAAGCGAAACGAGTTTCTGACCTTTAACTGAGTGGCCTTCCCGCAAATCGCGGCGTTCGCCAGGTTGGCGGACGGTAATGTAGCACCGACGAGACGTATTGCAGGACAGGCAACGAAGATCGGTCGAGCGTCGCATGACGTCACCTACGATGAGGTCAACGACGAAGTAGTCCTGGCCAGCGCCAATGGGCAGGCCGTTATCACGTTACCGGGAGGAGCCAATGGCGACACGCCTCCCCGTCGTGTGATTCAGGGTCCGCACACGCAAATACAATCCCCGGGACGTGGAGCGACTGTGGATGCGGTCCACAACGAAATCTGGGTTGTCGAAGGACGAGATCGCCCTGGGGACGAATACATTCTGGTTTTCCCCCGGAATGCCAATGGCGACGTGGCTCCCATTCGTGTCATCAAGGGTTCCAACACCATGCTGAAGGGCGCGAGAAGTATCATCGTCGATCCGATTCGGAACTTGATTGCGGTGAGCAGCAACAACGGATGCCTCATCTTCAATCGAACCGATAACGGAAATGTGAAACCCCGCGCAGTCATCAAAGGGCCAACGGGCAAATTCCGCCTGATTCCCTCGAAGGGTTACATCGTCGCAGTCAAAGGCACCGGGGGCGGCGATGACGGAGATGAGGAAGGTCGTAGCGGCAGTCTCGCGGTATGGAACATTACCGATGAGGGCAATATCCCGCCGTTGTATCAGCTCACGAATCCCAACGGTCCGATCGGTGGAGGCAGCGTCGCGCTGAATCCGAATAACAAAGAGGTGATCCTCGGCGGACGAACCTCAGTATCGATCTATTCCTTCCCCGAGATCTTCTAGGCCGCGAATTACGCCAATTACGCGAACTCCATCGCGTAATTGGCGTAATTCGCGTTTAAAAAACGTACTTCAGCGCGAGTTGCAGGATTCGCGGATCCTGTGCGGATTGGATCCTGCCGAAGTTGCTGCTTGATAGAGTCGTGTTTGGATTGCCCGGGTTCAAATGGTTGGGCACATTGAACGCTTCGACTCGGAATTCCACCGTCTGAGCTTCGCGAATCCGAAATGCTCGAGTCAGGCCCATATCGAAGCGGATCGTTCCTGGACCTTCGATGCTCAGGGCTCCCGAATTTCCAAACGTGCCGATCGCGGGTTGGGCAAACGCCGCCGGGTTCAGGTAACTATTGAGGGGTTTGCCTGGGCCGTAAACATTAGCCATGACCTGGTCCGCTCGCTGAGGACCAGTTGCCAACGCCCTATCCTGGCCAGGCGCCACCGACAGGAAACCGCCCGAAAGAAGTCTGGCAATTCCGGAGATTTTCCAACCCGAGGCCAGTTTTCGCACCACCCCGTTCGAGAACTGCGGTGTTTCATAAACCGTCGACGAATTGAAATTGTGTCGCCGGTCTTGCACGCAGTTACCGCGATCGAGATAACGGCGCTCATTGGGCGCGCCAAGACGCAACTTCGGATCGGACAATGGATCCTCAATACAATGCCCGTACGTGTAGTTCGATTGCAGTGTCAAACCGTGGAAGCGCCTGCTTTGGATCGACAACAACATTGCGTTGTAGTTGCGGGTGCCGTGCGTACCGTAATATCGCAGGTCATTGAAGCGAGATCCATCAACTGGATTTTGCAAAATCAACGAACGCCGTTGAACTGTGTTCGCAGTTTGCGAGCACGGCGTATAGGTTCTTCCATTGAGCACACAGCTGGCGCCCGGCAGGTAGATGACGGGGTTGGCCTCATAACCATTCGCAACGTGAATCACGTTGCTGCCGAGATAATTTGCTGCAAAAAGCCAGTCCCCAATTTGTCTTTGGATGCTGAGCCCCCATTGATTCGCGTAAGGCGATTTCACACCACCCAGGCTTTTAGCCGGAGTCCAGTAGTAGTCTCCGGACGCTGGAAAATTCGCATTCGGGCCGAGGAAGAATGGGAACGGATTTCCTCCCGGATATCCCAGCCACGGATCCGCCAAACCGCCCGACGGACTTGGAACAGTGACTTGACCGCCAAACGGAGGCTCGTCTCTAGTGTCGCCGTACGCATACATGTGCGGATAATCCCAAAACAGGCCGTAAGACGCCCGAATAGTCATCTGACCATCGCCCTTGGGATCCCACGCGAGCCCGACGCGAGGAACAAACCGCTTTAGGTAGTAATTCGGACCGAACGTCGTGCTGTCCGGAACTCCCGCGTCTCCGGGATACAAAAGACCCGCCGGTGCGTTCTTGAACACCGCGCTGTGAATTCCTTTGTCAAAGGACGCCTTATCAAAATAGGCAAATCGTTTTTGCTTTTCGCGCATCGAATGGTAGGGCTCCCAGCGGACACCGGCATTCGCCGTGAAATGCGAGTTCACCTTCCAGGTATCCTGCAGGTAAAGGCCATAATAAGGCTGGCTCTGATACCACGTGTTGTAACCCGACTGCCGGACCGAGTCCAAAGTTCCGATCATAAAATCGCCCAGCCCGAGGCCGGTATTCGACGCGGTGAAGGTCATTGAACCGACGGCGTCGGTCGATGCGTTCGAGTACAGTCTCTGGTAGATGTAGGTCCCGCCGAAAGCGATCTGATGGCCGCCCTTGATCGTGCTGATGTCTTCGGAGAAAGACCAGACCGTCGCGTTACCAACACCGGGTGTAACCTGGCCGCTCACGCGTGGGTCCCCTCCTCCGATCCTTGGTCCATTCGCGACGGTGAGGTCAGGGAGTTTAGGCGCAAGCGGATGGGTGTACCAATTCTTCACGCCGAGCCGCGCCCACGTTACGACGTCATAGTCGAACGTTTTTACGTTTGTCGTTCGCAGAAATGTTGCCCGCGTCGTCGCGACCGTGTTGGCGCTGAGCAAATACGTGTCGCCAAGGACGGCAGACTGCGCCGTTCGTATGTAGTCCGGCCGAGTTATGGTCAGCAGGTTCTCGCCATCCCAGCCGGTCGGCGATTTGAGTTTGTGACGTTGCCAGCGAGTGAATACGGTGTGCTTATCGTTCCGGACATAATCCACTTTTCCGATATAGACTTGCTCGTCCTGTTTGAACGGCAGGCTAAACGGATGATAGCCGCAGGGATCAGTGGTGACCGGTAGCTTTTTCGCCAGATTCACGGACGGAAGGGCGAACAAGGACGGATCGATCCTGTTGTTAACGAACGGCGCCCGCAATGTAACTTGCCGGCCGCCGTTGCAGGCGGGAGAAGTGATCGCCGTCCAATCGCCCGCGAGCATCGCCGGCGTTGGAATGTAAGAGAATATATCGCTGGGCCTTGAACGTTCGGTTGTACCCTGAAATCCGCCGAAGAACAAAAGTTTGTTTTGTTTGATGGGGCCGCCCAACGTTCCGCCAAACTGATTACGCTTCAATCCATCATTCTTCAATGCGAAGGCATTGCGAGCGTTCATCTCGCCGTTGCGCAAAAACTCGAAGGCGTCGCCATGAAAATTGTTCGTGCCCGACTTGGTGACAGCATTCACCGCTCCCGCGGAGTGCTGTCCGTATTGAGCCGTCACAGCGCTGGTCTCTACTTTGAATTCCTGCAGCGCATCCGGAAACGGAAGCGGCAGGTTGAGCCCGTTGTACGGATCGTTGTGTGTGCCCCCATCCAACAGAAAGGTCAAACCGTTGTTCATTCCACCGGCCACCGAGATCGCATCTGTTGGATAGTTGCGGTTCGTCATTTGATTGCCGCCGCCAACGGCAGCTCCCGACAGAATGATGAGGTCGGTCACCTGGCGTCCATTGAGCGGCATCTCCAACACACGGACGTTGTCCATAACCTGACCGACACCCGTGCTCCGGGTTTCCACCAGGGCGGCGTCGGCTCGAACCTCAACTTGTTCGCTGACCTGCCCGACTTCGAGAACGGCGTTGACGACGGGGTTGGCATTCACCTGAAGCACGATTCCCGTTTGCACATATGTGCGAAACCCTGGAAGACCAGCTTCGAATCGGTATGGACCAACCGGTAAGTTCGTCAGCAAGTACGACCCTGTTTCATCCGTGACTACGGTTCGCTTGAAACCCGTTTCCGTTTGGGTCGCGGTCACTTCCGCTCCCGGCAGCACCGCGCCGCTTTGATCCTTGACCGTGCCGCTCACTTGAGCTGTCGTTTGGGCCCACGCGCCGGTCGTAGTGAGTGTGATAAACAACACCGCGAAGAAGCCTCTCAACAACCGTCTTTCAATTCCTCTCATACCTTCCTCCAATCACAAGAACTTAAAGTTGCAACGGCTTAAAAGATTTCGCTTACACGTCGCCGTCTCCAGCAAAAGTACGCGCTCTAGTTTTTTCTTGAAAAAGTGGGTACACGCTACCAGCGTTTCTAACAAAGGTCAATCACGAGCGGATCGGCTGTCGGCGCGCGTCGTTGTCACTCGAACAGAGCGCGTGGTACAAATGAGCGCCATGACGAACACAATCACAGTCCTGTTAATCGTTCTGCTGGCCGCGGTGCCCGCGGTCGCTCAGAAACCTGAACACATCAATCCGGCGGGACTTTCCAAGCCCGCGCCCGGGACGTACACGCACATCGTGAAAGTCGGAAAAACTCTCTACATCGCGGGACAGACGGGTGTGAATGCGGAAGGCAAGGTCGTCGGGCCGGGAATGAAGGAGCAACTCGAGCAGGTTTACTCGAACCTGCTCACGGCGCTGAAATCGCAGGGAGCAGACTTCAGCAACGTCACAAAGACCACAACCTTTGTGACCAGCATTCCGGAGTTCCGCGCTCCCGAAGTTGCTGCCGTGCGTGCCAAGTACGTCGGCGCGAATCCCCCGGCGAATACGCTCGTGCAGATTCAGTCGCTCGCTCAGCCGGAATACAAGGTAGAGATCGAAGCAATCGCCGTCTTGCCGTAAGAATTGAGGGACGATCATCTCGGAGGGAACGGTTTCAAAATGTCAAATGTCGGGATGTCCAACGTCCCATGTCAAATGTATCTGTCAAACGACTCAATAACCAGATGTGACATTTGGTCTTTTGGTCATGTGACAGATACATTTGACATGGGACGTTGGACATCCCGACATTTGACATTCTGAAAACTATCCAGCGCGAGGGGCCTGGCCTCCGTCCCCTCAATTCTCCCACGTGAGCTGAGCGTCCATGCATTCGCTCAGCATTGTCAGATAGCGCCGGAATGCGTCTTTGCTGACGAATGGATGGGGACGCCCTGCTGTGCGGAACTTCAGTGCATTGAGCTTGTCGTCTGTGTGATCGTTCACGCTCCGCGTCGCCAGGAACACATCTACCCCTGCCTTTTCTGTGATGTCGCGAAAGCGATTCAACGAGGCTTTCCACGTCGTCAACGCTTCATTTTTCGTCGAGAAATACCGGACGCCTTCCTCTTCCTGTCCTGGAGATCTGCCGCCCAGCATCGCTGCAACGCGCCGCTGGTTGCCGTCTTTAACAGGCAAAACAATGGACGATGACCCGGACGTATGACCCGGCGTGACGTAGAGAGTGACAGTGGTATCGCCGAGTGTCAGCTTCTGACCATCCATGATCACCATATCCTTTCGCGGTTTGACCTCGGCAGGAACTTTGGCGTTCGCAATGACCTTCCAGTCCGCCTCTGAAACAAGGACTCGTGTTTTGAAATGCTCCTGGAGATACTTCGCTCCGCCATAACTTGAAGTGTGGGCGGCGGTGATCACGTTGTATTTGATCGTAGCGGGATCGAGCCCAAGTTTCTTCAGTCCTTCAATCACTGCAGCTTCGACAGCGTACTCTTCATTTGCATCGAGCAGAATGATTCCGTCGGATGTCGTCACTGCCCACGCGCCAGTGACTTTTGTTCCGACAAAGTAAAGATTGTCGAAGACCTTCACCGGCTCTGCATACCACTGGGCCTTCGGCGGAACATTCTGAGGGAACACTGGAGGCTGAGCAGCCAGCGGCTGTGGTTTGACGCAAACTGCGGCGAACGCACCCGTGAAGTCCTGACCCGGTTCGTATGCAGCAGCTCGGGCTGCTTCCAAATGTGCTTTGGCGCGTGACGATTGCGCATAACTGCCGATTGCCGTGGCGTTGAAGACAAGCAACGCAAGAGCGAGAATGCGCGAATAGCGCTTCATAATCGAGTCTCCTGTTGAGAGGGTTTGCGTGACTTTACCAGAAATGTTGACTGCCCCAAAACGCGCATAGTAGCCTTCCGCGCAACATTTCGACTCGAACACATTTAGGAGGAAATCGATGACGCGGAAAAGCGCTCTGCTCGGGCTGGTATTGTTCCTTTTGTCCGGTGTTGATGGTAACGGTCAGGGGACAACAGCGACGATCTCTGGAACTGTTATGGACAGCACGGGTGCGGTCGTCCCCGGCACGAAGATCGTCATCCTGAATGAGGAGACCGGAATATCGCGCGAAGTGGCAGGGGACGAAACGGGCCGCTACACGGCGCCTTCTCTCGGACTCGGCAACTACCGCGTCACCGCCAGTAAAGACGGTTTCCAGACGCAGGTCCGCAGCGGCATTACCCTCACGATCGGGCGCCAGGCGATTGTTAATTTCGAATTGCCCGTCGGCAGCGTCAGCGAAACTGTAGAGGTCACCGGAGAAGCGCCTCTTGTTGAAACGACGAAGGGCGCCCTTGGATCGCTGGTTGACAGCAGCACGATCAACGATCTTCCTTTGAACGGACGTGACCTGGCCCAGCTCATCACGCTCCAAACGGGCGTCGTCCAATACGACGGCGGTGATTCCGACCTGGGAAGCGGAAAACTGCTGGTGGTCTCGGGCGCACGCCCGACCACGAACGTGTTCATGATCGACGGCGTCGCCATCGAGTCATACACCCAGAAGACTCCTACCGGTGCATCGGGACAATTCCTGGGAGCGGAGGCCGTGCGTGAATTCCGCGTGGAGTCGAACGCTTATAGCGCGGAATTCGGCAGAGGAACAGGCGGGATTTTCAACGTGGCTACCAAAAGCGGCACGAATATGCTGCACGGCTCGGTATTCGAGTATCTGCGCAACGACAACTTCGACGCGAACCGTTGGGAAGCGAACAGATCCGGTCTCGAGAAACCGGAGTTCAAACGCAACCAGTTTGGTTTCAGCCTCGGTGGCCCGGTGAAGAAGGACAAAACATTTTTCTTCGGGACGTACGAAGGATTAAGAGAGCGGCTCGGAGTAACTCACAATACCCTGACGTTTTCGGATGCACTGCGGCAGGGCATTCTACCGAATGGAACGCGTGTAGCGATCGCGCCAAGCGTGGTTCCCTATTTGCAAAGCAATCTTTGGCCCAGGGGTAATGGTGAGATTCTTTCCGATGGGACGCAGTATTACAACTTCAACTCCTCACAGCCGACCGACGAGAACTTGTACCAGGTTCGTTTAGATCACAAACTCACGGACAGCAACTCCGTTTTCGGCCGCTACACGTATCTGTCATCGGACCGCACGGCAACTCAGACCTTTCCATACGAGAAGACAGTGGACTCGGTTCGCAGCTAATCGCTCACGCTTGAACACGACTGGATTGTCAGTCCAAGGCTGCTGAATACTTTCCGATTCGGCTTTTCGAGAAATTTTCCAAAAGAACAGGAAGTGCAGGACCCGGCCATTCCGTCACAACTTTACTTTGTGCCCAACGTGCCGCAGATGGGATCGATCAGCATCACCAACGGGCCCAGCGCGGGCCAGGGCGTTACCGGTGAGGCTCGCGGTATCAATTCATTCCAATACATGGATGATATGACGCTGACCCGGAGCGCCAACTCGATGAAGTGGGGCGTAAGCATCAACCGCGTTCAGTTCAACGGCCGGAATCCGGCGCGCGACGCTGCGCAATATTCGTTCGCCAGCATCTATGATTTTCTGATCGGCAACGCCAACGGCCGGTTCCGCGGCTCGATCTTTGATCGCTACAACGATGCGTTCCGCAGTTTCCGCGACACAATTGTTGGCTTGTACTTTCAGGATGACATCCATGTAACTTCGCGCCTGACCCTGAATGCCGGGCTGCGCTATGAATTCATCACCGTGCCGGTAGAGAACCATGGCCGCGTCGGCACTTTCCACGGCGATGTCGAATTCATCCGGCATGCGGATATCAAGGGGATCACACTGGGTAATCCCTGGATCGAGAATCCTTCGCTCAAGAACTTTGCTCCGCGTTTGGGTTTTGCGTGGGACGTGAACGGCAACGGCAAAACAGCTATTCGCGGTGGAGCCGGGCTGTTCTTCCAGCAGTTTGATCAATCGTGGTATCGGACCTCGGGCTTCCGCACTCCGCCGATTCTCGTGGAGGTCGAGACCACGGCCGGCACAGCGACTCCGATCGGCCAGGCTCCAAGCGGAAGGAGTCTCGCGACGATTCCGTTCCCCAATATCTATCAGGTCTGCTCCGCACAGAACCCGTTCAGTCCGACAGACGCCCGGTGCTCGGCGCGACCCGTACCGGATGTGGTCGCGAACAAATTACGGACGCCATACGTGATCCAGTACAACTTGAATATCCAGCGCGAGATTTTCGCAAACACGGTAGCTACTGTCGGCTACGCAGGCTCGCGAGGAGTTGATCTTGCCGGAGTCGCGAACCTGAACAATGTGGATCCAGTCGAGATCGGGGGACGTCTCGTGTTCACCGGCCAACAGAAACCTAATCCGAATTTCGATACCATCCGTGTCCGGCATACCGGCTACGACTCCTGGTACAACTCGATGCAGTTGAACGTCATGCATCGGTATAGTCAAGGATTGCAGGTCAACGGTTCATACACGTTAGCCAAGAACCTCGATACGATCTCCGGTGTTCAGACCGCCAGCGACACAAACGCCGGGCCCAATACGATTCCGCTGTATGGTTGGGCACACCTGTACAAAGGAAAATCTTCATTCGACGCGCGGCATGTGTTCAGCTTCAACTCGACCTACGACGTGCCGTTTGGGAAAGCGCTCCACGGCGCGAGCAAACAGATTGTGGCCGGCTGGCAGTTGGGCGGCATTGTTTCGCTGCGTTCTGGTTTCGCGGAAACTGCCAACATTTCGAATCGTCTGGCTAATTTCGGGGTGAACGAGGAGTTGCCTGACCTCGCACCCGGCGCCAGTAACAATCCCGTGAAAGGTGTGTCGATTGGTTGTGCCGGAATTCCGGTTGGTACACCGGTTGGAACTGCGGATTTGTATTACGATCCGTGTGCATTTGTTCTGCCTCCGGCCAACACCCTGGGCAACCTGGGGCGCAACACACTAACGATGCCGGGGCG
>Ga0114129_10012712_pt1 | contig 11982 bp, 10 predicted proteins | sample RhiMetdeltSRZDD1_FD_80071 | JGI IMG/M metagenome (GOLD analysis project Ga0114129, IMG submission 80071) | Populus rhizosphere microbial communities from Tennessee, USA - Rhizosphere MetaG P. deltoides SRZDD1 (version 2) (version 2) | ecosystem: Host-associated > Plants > Roots > Rhizosphere >... | reverse complement strand
GTGAACGCGAGAACGCGCGCGCCGAGGCAGAGGCGAGGCAGGCGGAGTCGGTGATCGAGGCGAACCTTCGCGCGAAGCGGGCGGGAAAGTGGCAGTCGCTTCAACGTTCGGTACCGAAACGGGATTCCGTCCGATGCCCTAACGCCCGACGGGCTCATGCGTGCACTCGCGCAGTACGTGGATTTCGGTGTGTCGGGAGGCGCGTCCAGCGGCGGTGGTGGCGGGCAGGGCCTCGGGTTCGCTGCAAGCGGCGGATCGCGCGCAGCTCCGACATCGCTCAAGAAGGGATTGTGGCTCGAGGACGTCGAATCGCTGCTCGGTCCTGCGGCGACGGCTTCCGAGACGAAAGAGGGCACGCTGATGGTCCTCAAGCGCACATATCGCAAGGACGGCCAGAAGGTCGCGGCGAGCTTCGTGAATGGAGTGTTGATCGATTTCGCGATTACGCCGCAGTAGAAGCCATCAGCCATCAGCCATCAGCCATCAGCTCAAACGGCGGAAAGTCGAGAGCCGCTCCGCCGTTTGAGCTGATGGCTGATGGCTGATGGCTGTTAGCTTTTTAATCATGCTGAAGACCACGCCGTTCCACGCCCGAACGGCCCCGCTTGTTCGCGCCCAGACGTGGCGCCGATGGGCGGGGCATCAGGTGGCGAGCGCGTACGATCCACACCCCGAGCGCGAATATGCCGCCGTTCGCAACGCGGCGGCCCTGTTCGACGTGTCGCCGTTATACAAGTACCTGATTCGCGGCCGAGACGCGGTGCGGTTGCTCGACCGCATGGTCACGCGCGACGTCACGAAGTGCGCCGTCGGACAGGTGCTGTACACCCCGTGGTGCGACGCCCACGGGAAAGTCATCGACGACGGGACGATCAGCCGCCTCGATGAGGGCACGTTCCGCCTCACGAGCGCCGAGCCTAACGTACGATGGCTGTCGATGAATGCGGTGGGGTTGGAGGTGGCAATCGAGGAAGTGTCGTCGCGGACCGCCGCGCTGGCGCTGCAGGGCCCGTTGTCGCGCACCATCCTGCAGCAACTGTCGCCAGCGGACCTCGGGAAGCTCAAGTACTTCCGCCTCGTGCAGACGACGATCCGGGATATCCCGGCGACCATCTCCCGCACCGGCTACACCGGCGACCTGGGCTATGAGCTGTGGGTCGACGCCGAGCGAGCGGTACCGCTCTGGGACGCGCTCATGGCATGTGGGCAGAACTTCGGTATCGTCCCGGCCGGCATCTGGGCGCTCGATCTCGCGCGCATCGAAGCCGGTCTCGTGATGCTCGACGTCGACTACTTCTCCGCGCACCACGCGCTCATCGAGGACCAGAAATCATTTCCGGATGAGATCAACCTCGCGTGGACCGTCAATCTCGACAAAGGGCCCTACAACGGCCGTCGTGCATTGCGTGCCGCCCGGGCGTCGAAGCAGGCATGGGCATTCGTGGGGATCGAGGTCGATTGGGAATCGCTCGAGCGGCTGTACGCGAAGCGCGGGCTCCCGCCGCAGCTGCCTAACGTTGCATGGCGAGCCAGCGCGCCCGTGTACGGGGACGGAGAGCAGATCGGCTACGCGACGAGCGGGTGCTGGTCGCCCTTGCTCAAGCGATCGCTGGCGCTCGCCCACATCGAGGCACCGCATTTCGAGCCGGGAACACCGGTCGAGATCGAGGTGACGGTGGAGCATCACCGGGAGCAGGCAGCGGCCGTGGTCCGGAAGCTTCCGTTCTACGATCCGGAGCGGAAGCGCGCATGAGCCACGGGCGGTACGACGCGATCGTCATCGGCGGTGGGCATAACGGATTGGTTGCGGCAGCCTATCTCGCCCGCGCGGGGCGCAAGGTCGTGGTGCTCGAGCGTCGCCCGTTGGTCGGCGGTGCGGCAGTCACCGAGGAGATCGTACCCGGCTTCAAGTTCTCCGTGTTTTCCTATGTCGTGAGTCTCCTGCGGCCGGAGATCATCCGCGATCTCGACTTGCCGGCCCACGGACTCCAGATCCTTCCGCTCGAGAGCACCGTCACACCGCTCGACAACGGCGACTATCTGGCCGGCTGGAGTGACGCCGACGAGACGCGACGCGAGATCGCGCGACACTCGCCGCGCGATGCCGAGGCGGCGTCGCAGTTCGGCCGGCTGATGCACCACATGGCGATGGCGGTGAAGCCGATTCTCGCCATGGTCCCGCCCGATCCCGCGTCGCTCGCCCCCTCGGACCTGCGTGGCCTGATCCGCCTCGGCGGCCACTTTCGCTCGTTAGGCGCCGAACGGTTTCATGCGCTCTACAAGCTCATGACCATGAGCAGCGCCGACTACCTGGACGAGTGGTACGAGTTCGATCCCCTCAAGGCCACGAAATCAGCGAGCGGCATCATTGGGACGTTTCTCGGGCCGCGGTCGCCGGGAAGCGCGTACGTGCTTCTCCACCATTATATGGGGGAGATCGACGGTGCCTTCCGCGCGTGGGGATTCCAGCGCGGAGGCACTGGTGCTATCAGCGAGTCGATTGCGAGCGCCGCCCGCTCGTTCGGCGCCGAGATTCGCACGGATGCCGCTGTCGCGCGCGTCGTCGTGCGTGATGGGCGCGCGACCGGTGTGGCGCTCGAGAATGGCGACGAGCTCTCCGCGCCAGTCGTCGTCTCGGGACTCGATCCTCGTCGCACGTTCGTCGATCTCATCGAGCCGAAAGAGCTGCCAGCCGATCTCGTCGCGAGCATTACGAACTACCGGTTCCGCGGCTCGTCAGGCAAGGTGAACCTGGCGCTCGACGCGCTGCCGGATTTCAGGTTCCTTCACGAAGGCAATGGGTACAGGTCCCCGCTCCTGGCGAACGCGTTGCGCGGCGCGATCTCCATCAGCCCGAGCGTGGAGTACCTCGAGCGAGCGTACGACGATGCGAAGTACGGTGAGTTCTCGCGCCATCCGTACATGGACATCGTCATCCCATCGATGATCGATCCCGGAATGGCGCCGCCGGGCAAGCACGTGATGAGCATCTTCGTCCAGTACGCGCCCTACCATTTGAATGGTGGCTGGACGGATGCGAAACGTGAGGCGTTCGGCGACGCGGTGATCGACACGCTGGAGCGATACGCCCCGAACATCCGATCGATCATTCGGCACAGACAAGTGCTCACCCCGGCGGACATCGAGCGCATCACCGGACTCTCGGAGGGGAACATCTTTCAGGGCGAGCTCGCGCTGCACCAGCTGTTCTTCCTTCGTCCCGCCCCGGCGTGGGCAAAGTACCGCACGCCGGTGAAGGGCTATTGGCAGTGCGGAGCAGGCACGCACCCCGGCGGCGGCATCATGGGCGCGTCGGGGCGGCTTGCCGCGCTCGAGATCGTCGGACGGGGAGCGTAGCGATGGCGGCGACGCTCGATGCGATCGTCATCGGAGCCGGCTCCAACGGGCTCGCGGCGGCGACAACGTTAGGCAGGGCCGGTCGCCGCGTGCTCGTCCTCGATGCCGCCGAAACCGTGGGTGGCATGTCGCGAGCGATCGAGTTCGACCCGGGTTTTCGCGCCGCGCCGCTGGGGCTCGATGCCGGATGGCTTGCCCCCGCCGTCGCCCGCGGCATGGGGATGGGGATCGGCGACCTCGCCGACACCGAGCCGTCCGTCGGCATCACCATTGCCACCGGCGCCGACGAGCCGCTCGCCCTCTCGTGCGACCCTCGGCTCGCGGCAGAGCGCATTCGAGCGCTTTCCGCGCGAGACGCCGACCGTTGGCCCGAGTTCGTCGCCCGGCTCCGCGCGCTCGCGGGGTTCCTGGAGGCCTTGTACCAGCTCCCGCCACCTGACCTCGACGCCGAGCTCTCGATCGGCGAGATCGGACCACTGCTCGGGCTCGGCCGCAAGTTCCGCTCGTTAGGCCGAGCCGACATGACGGAGTTGCTGCGCGTGCTCCCCATGTCGGTGCAGGATCTCGCGGACGAATGGTTCGAGCACGAAACGATCAAGGCTGCCGTTGCCGCCGCAGGCGTCCGTGACATCCGTCAGGGTCCACGGTCGGGCGGAACGTCGTTCGTGCTGCTTCATCACCTGGTCGGTGCGCCACCCGGATCGGTCCGCGCGCGCGGATGGTGGCGCGACGGCCCGGACGCGTTCATGGTGACGGCCGAGGCGCTGGCGCGAAAGGCGGGTGTCGCGATGCGAACCGGTGCGAAGGTCGAGCAGATCACAGTGAAAGATGACGCCGTGACTGGTGTCGTCCTCGCGAACGGCGATGAGGTGAGTGCGCCGATCGTCATCTCGACCGCTGATCCGGTGCACACATTGCTCCGCCTGATCGATCCCGTGTGGCTCGACCCGGAGTTTCTGAATGCCGTGCGGCAGATCAAGCTCCGTGGATGCACCGCATTCGTCATGTACGCGCTCGACGCCATGCCGGAAGTCACTGGCCTGGCCGATCCAAAGGCGGCGCTGGCCGGGATGGTGACGCTCACGCCCACGACGGACGCGCTCGAGCGAGGTTACGACGCGGCGAAATACGGTCGCGTGTCGGACCACCCGCACGTCGAGTTCACCGTGCCCTCGCTTCGATGGCCGCGACTCGCGCCCGACGGGAACCACGTGCTCGTGGCACGGGCGCAATACGCGCCGTATTGCCTGCGGGATGGCGCAACCTGGGATGCCGCTCGCTCGTCTTTACTCGCCGAGTGTGTGACATCCGTGATCGGTCGTGTGATTCCAAAGCTGGCCGACCACATTGTCGCACGATCGGTGATGACGCCCCCGGATCTCGAACACAAGTTCGGGTTGACGGAGGGGGCGGTCACGCAGGGCGAGATCACGCTCGATCAGATCCTGTTCATGCGTCCGGTGGCCGGCTGGGGTCGTTATGCCATGCCGATCAATGGACTGTATCTGGGTGGCGCAGGATCGCACCCCGGGCCCGGGATTCTTGGTGGACCGGGCTGGTTGGCGGCGAAGCAGGTGCTGAGATGACGAAGTCATTCCTCGCCTGGCTCGGAATGACATGTGCACTAATCTGACACAATGACGACTTTCCAACGCACCGTCACCAGCTATCAGCAAGGTGCGCGAACGATGCCGGGCGAGTACTACACATCGCCCGCCATTCTCGCCGAGGAGACCGAGCGAATCTTTGCGCGATCGTGGCATTGCGTCGGTCGAGCGAGCGCGCTGGCTCAGGCGGGCGACTACGTCCTGCGCACTGTCGCCGGTGAGTCATTGATCATCTTGCGCGACCGGAGCGGCGAGGTTCACGCATTCTTCAACGTCTGCCGGCACCGCGGGACGAGGCTCTGCGAAGCGGCCAAGGGCCACTTCTCGGAAACGATCCAGTGCCCCTACCATGCCTGGACCTACACGACCGATGGTCGGCTCATCGGCGCACCGCAGATGCAGGACGTCGAGGGTTTCGACAAGCGGGACTTTCCGCTGCACTCGGCCGCGATCGCACAGTGGGAGGGTTTCATCTTCGTGAACGTGGCCCGCGATCCCGAGCCGTTCGAGGAGCACTTCGCTCCGATGATCGGTCGCCTAACGCGTTTCGGGTTGGGGAGACTCGCCGTCGGCCACTCCGTGACGTACGAGGTGCGGGCGAACTGGAAGCTCGTCTTCCAGAACTACTCCGAGTGCCTGCACTGCCCGATGATCCATCCCGAGTTGACGGCGGTGATGCCCTATCAGAGCGGCGCCAACGACCTCACCGAAGGTGCGTTCCTCGGCGGCTACATGGAGATCATGCCCCAGCACGAGAGCGCGACGATGAGTGGGCGCTCGTGCGCTCGGCTGCTGCACCCGGACATGCCGCCCGACGACCGCCGGCGGGCGTATTACTACTCGCTCATGCCGAACATGCTGCTCTCCATTCACCCCGACTACGCGAACTATTATGTCGTGACGCCGCTCTCGGCGGACCTCACGCGCGTGGAGTCGGAGTGGATGTTCAACACCGACAGCGCGTCGGATCCCACGTTCAATCCGGACGATGCGATTCGTTTCTGGGACGTCACGAATCGACAGGACTGGCACATCGTCGAACAGAGTCACCTTGGTATCACCTCACGGCGTTATGCGCCCGGTCCGTATTCTCCCCGGGAGTCGATCCCGGCGGCATGGGATCGCGAGTATTTGCGACAGATGGGCCGGAATTGATGAATCAGGCTTCCGAAAGGGGTGCGGCCACGGCGCCGCACGTCGTGATCATTGGCGCTGGACCCGCGGGGCTGACCGCGGCGTACATCCTGCTCGAGCGATACGGTATCCGATCGACGATCCTCGAGTCCGACTCGGTTGTCGGCGGCATCAGCCGCACAGTCGAGCGGGATGGTTGGCGTTTCGACATCGGTGGGCACCGCTTCTTCACGAAGGTGAAGGACGTGGAAGCGCTGTGGCATGAGATCCTGCCTGACGAGGATTTCATGCTCCGCCCGCGCATGAGCCGCATCTACTACGACGGCAAGTACTACGACTATCCGCTCAAGGCGTCGAACGCGCTCAAGAACCTGGGGCTCTGGGAAGCCGGGTTGTGCGTCATGTCATACGCGTGGGCGCGCATCAATCCGCCGAAGGACCAGACGACGCTGGAGGGATGGATCGTCTCACGCTTCGGCTGGCGACTCTACAAGCACTTCTTCAAGACGTACAACGAGAAACTGTGGGGTGTGCCCGTCAACAAGCTGCCGGCAGACTTCGCCGCTCAGCGGATCAAGAACCTGTCGTTGTCGAGCGCCGTCATGAATGCGCTGTTACCGAAGCGCAATCAGAAGGCGATCACGTCGCTGATCGAGGAGTTCCAGTACCCGAAGCACGGGCCCGGCATGATGTGGGAACGGGCACGCGATCTCGTCGAAGCGAAGGGCTGCAAAGTCGTCATGAACACGCGTGTCGTCGGCGTTAGGCGTGAGAACGGCAAGGCGGTGTCCGTCATCGGACAGGCGAAGGACGGCACGCGCACCGAGTACTCGTGCAGCCACGTCATCTCGTCGATGCCGCTGTCGCAGCTCGTGAAGGCGATGACTCCCGCACCGTCGGAGGTCGCGGCCAAGGCTGCAGCTGATCTCCGCTACCGGGATTTCCTCACCGTCGCGCTGGTCGTGCCCCAGAAATACAGCTTCCCCGACAACTGGATTTACATCCACTCGCGCGAGGTGCAGGTCGGCCGGATCCAGAACTTCGGGTCGTGGTCGCCTTACATGGTGAAGGAGGGGCGGACGTGTCTCGGGCTCGAGTTCTTCGTGTTCGAGGGCGACGAGACGTGGAACAAACCGGACGCGGAGCTGGTGGAGCAAGGCAAGCGCGAGCTCGGCATTCTTGGCCTCGTCGATCCGGCGAAGGTGGAGGCGGGCTACGTCGTGCGCATGCCGAAGGCGTACCCGTTCTACGACGAGCACTACAAGACGAACGTGGCCCGGATCGTGGAGTGGCTGAATCGCGACGCCTCCAACGTGTTCCCGGTTGGGCGAAACGGCATGCACCGCTACAACAACCAGGACCACTCGATGTACACGGCGATGCTCACGGCCGAGAACATCGCGCGGGGAACGACGCACGACGTGTGGAGCGTGAACGTCGAAGAGGAGTACCACGAGGAGGCCGCGAAATCGGATGACGATCCGCGTCGCGGCACGCGAGGGACTGGCCGAGACGCGCCGGTGATTCCGCGGGCGCACTATGGGCCGGAACATCCCGTGAACAAGCCGGCGAAGACGGCCTAACGAAGCTCTCAGCGATCAGCTAGCTATCAGCTCACCAAAACTTCTTGGCCATCCGCACTCCGCGTAGCTGCCATCCGCCCGGAATCGGCACGCCGATGCCGACGAAGGTTCCGGTACGCATGCGGTCGAAACCGTTATCGCTCGTCCAGCGGAAATCGATCGCCGCTGTGATCGTCGGCGGGTCCGACGACTCGTTGACGGTCGTCGATCGCACGGTCGCCCGCGGCGTGTAGTCGCGAACGAACACCAGGAAGTCCTGCCACACCCGCGCAGCCGCCGGATCGCTCGGCTGGGGGTAGGCGCTGGTCACGCGCGAGTAGGCGCGTGCATTCACAGCATTCGCGAATTCCTTGAACAGTGCCGATGCGATCTCGCGCGGAGCAGCGGGGATCTTGTCGGACGCACTGTCTCTCCCGGCTGCAGCGGACGCTGGTGTCGATGTTGCCGCCGCTGAGCGCGAGGCCCCGTACCCCGACGTGTCCAGCCGATTTGTCAGGCGGACCGAGTCCATCCGCGCTGGCGGAATGTTCGGCGGTGCGGGAGATGCAGCCGGCGGCGAGCTCGGCGCCGCCGCGCGCGGCCCGGAGGCGGTCGGCTGCGCGGGAGGCGGAGTCCGTCCGTTCGCGGCGCCTGCGCGGCCGGTTGGGTTGGATTCTAACAGCGTCGTCCGACCGGCCACAGACTGGCCGGCGTTAGGCAATCGAGAGCTTGCTCCTTCCGGAGGGTTCGATGGCGGCCGCGCCGATGTCGGCGAAGGAGACGCCGCCGTCGAGGAACCGGCCACGGGTCCAGTCGGCGCAGCCGGTGCCAGCGGGCCAGTCGACGGCGCGGCATCGCCATCAGCCCTCGTCGCCGTACGAGGCAACACTCCTCTGAGCACCGCGACTGCCACCACGCCTGCAGCGAGCACGCCCACCCACCAGAGGCGCCGAGGATGGCCAGCCATGGACATCCCCGACGACGGATCCGGCGCTACGCTCGCGCCGGCGGGAACACGCTCGGCTCGAGCGTCGGCAGTCGTAGCGCGCGATCGAGGCGAAGGGACTGCCGGTGATGTCTCGATCGCGGCGACGGCAGCCGCAACATGCACGAGGCACACCGCGCGACGTCCGCGCCATGCGCAGGCGATCTCGGCGAGCCCAGGCCCTGTTGCCGTCACCAATCCGTCGCGCGACACCGCGGCGACGGCGGGGTTACTGCTCTGCCATTCGACCGTAGAACTGTCCGATGCCGTGTCGTGAGGCTCGAGGTCCAACACGAGCTCGACGGAGTCGCCCGTGGTCAGCTCGATCCGCTGTTGGGACAACGTGAGGATCGGGCTGGCGCTCACCGCGGCGTTAGGCGGCGCGGTTGGCGACCCTGTGCCGCGGTCGGCGCCATCCATTGGAGCGCGAACTGGATCGGTCGTCGCGTTCCCGGCCGCGACCGGGCCAGGACCGATCGGAACCGGGCTGGCCGGTGTCGTCGGCATGGTCGGGTCCCGACGGCCCGGTACCTCGTTGACGAGCGCAATCAGCGCCGACCGCGCGGCCGCGATGGTCGACGGATCGTCGCCGAGCGCGTGCGACACGTCATGCAACGTCGGCCACCGGTCGGCCGGCGACTTGGCCAGCATCCGCAGCACGATGGCGTCGAGCTCCGGAGGACAGTCGGATCGCAGTGAGCGCACCGACGGTGGCGCGGCGGTCGCGTGCGCCCATTGCATCTCGAGTGCCGAGCCCCGGAATGGCGTCTGGCCCGTGAGGAGCTCATAGGCCACGACGCCTAACGAATACTGATCCGACGCCGACGTGACGCCCTTGGCCAGGCACTGCTCCGGACTCATGTACGCCGGCGTCCCGATCACGAGCCCGGTGCGCGTGAGGTGTGCGTCGTCTGCGGCCTTCGCGATGCCGAAGTCCATCACCACCACGTTGCCGCGGCGATCGACCATGACGTTCGCCGGCTTCACATCGCGGTGGATCACGCCTTCGCCGTGTGCATAGGAAAGCGCGTCGGCGACGTGACGGATGATCGTTCGGACGACGGGGATGGGCAGTGGACCTGCGACCTTGACGATCGCGCTGAGCGGAAGGCCTTCGACCAGCTTCATGACGATGAACAGGAGCTCGTTCGCCTCCCGCACGCCGTGAATCACAAGGATGTTCGGGTGGTCGAGCTTCGCGGCAACCCGCGCCTCGTGCTTGAACCGTCGATCCATCCCTTCGGTGTACAACAATTCGGGCAGGAGCGCCTTGATCGCGACCTTGCGATTGAGCGACAGGTCATGCGCGAGGAAAACGACCGCCATACCACCGCGCCCGATTTCCCCTGCGACGTCGTACTCGCCTATCGTCGCCGCGCGCAGCGCCGTCAGAATTCGGTCGCTATGCGGGCGATGCGGACCGGTGGTCTCGGATGCCGGCGTCGCACTTTCTCCGTCCAGCCGAGCGCCACAGAACCCGCAATAGCGGTCTCGTGTGGTAACGGGACGCCCACAGACGCTACACCGGATCTCGGTTGGTACTGACATCTCGCGCGACACTTCGCTCCGGGGGGATGGTAGGGCAGCGAAGAAAAGTGTGGCGACTATTCCTTTCGCGCCACGACGCTGATGGCCCCGTTGTTCTCGAGAACCGCGTAGTGCACGTCTTCGACGCAGCCGCAGCCCGCCTGCCTCAGTGCAGAGTTGAGCTCATGATGCGTGATGTTCGCACGCGCCATCATCTCGTCGTAGAGCTTCCCGTTGTGAATGAGCACGACCGGGTGACCCTCGATGAGGGCCTCCGCCTTCTTGCTGCGCGACGTGACGACCGCCACGACGGAGTTGAGCGCGACGAGCGTCGTGGCGGACAACAGGCCGCCGAGCACCGAGTTGTCGCCGCCGGTCATCGAGTTCTGCACCGCATTCGACAGCACGAGCAGGAGAACGAGGTCGAATGGCGCGAGCTGGCCGATCTGCCGCTTGCCGGTGAAGCGGAGCAGCATGAGCAGGAACAGGTATACGACGGCCGACCGAACAACGATCTGCTCGAGAACGAGACGGCCCGGAAACCACATGTCGCACCTATCGGATTAGTACGGACAGCAAAGATTGACACCGCAACGAGGAACATCAAAGAAGAAAGCTGCGAGCGGCGGCAACTGCGCCCAGCACGAGCACCCAGCGCCAAGCCCCCGGTTCCCCTTGACAATGCATGTTATAACAGATAATGTTTAGCCATGCCCAGTCGATTGCAAGCCGAGATCAAGCAGACCAAGCCGTTCTCCAGCCTGGAGCAGGAGGCGATTCTTGGCTTGTTGCGCACGGCCGCAATCGTCGAGCACATGGCGGAGGAAGCGTTGCGGCCGTTCGGACTCACGGCGACACAATTCAATGTGCTTCGAATCCTTCGCGGCGCTGGGCAGGAGGGCCTCTGCGGACGAGAGATCGGCGAGCGCATGATCAATCGCGTCCCGGATGTGCCTCGGTTACTGGACAGACTCGAGAAGGCCGAGCTCATCACGAGAGTGCGCGACCGGAATGATCGTCGCCATGTCACCGCGCGAATCACCGCAAAGGGCCGCCAGTTGCTTGGCCAAATCGACGACGCCGAACCGGCGACCCCGGTCGAGAAACGCTTTCGGCGGCTCGCGCAGGACCAGTTGCGAACGTTCATCGCGGCGCTCGATGTCCTTCGTGACGGGTAAGCCTTTTTTTTTACATAGATAGATGTTATAACACCAGTTGTTATCACTTGTACCGGAGACAGCCATGACCGACACCCTCAATTTCCCCCTCCAGCTCACGGCGATCAGCATCGGCCTGCTGGCTCTTCGTCTCGTGGTCGGCCTGACCATGGCGGCGCACGGATCCCAGAAACTCTTCGGCTGGTTCGGTGGACACGGCATCGCAGGGACCGGCGGATTCTTCGAGATGCTCGGCTTCAAGCCCGGTCGCGTGTTCGCGCTCGCGGCGGGAGCGAGCGAGCTCCTCGGTGGAGTCCTCACGGCGGCGGGCTTCCTCGGGCCGATCGGTCCGGCGCTCATCCTGTCCGTCATGATCGTCGCGGCGACGACCGTTCACTGGAAGAACGGGTTCTTCGCGGCGTCGAACGGTATCGAGCTCACGCTGCTGGTCAGCGTTGCCGCGATTGCCCTCGCGTTCGCCGGCTTCGGCCAGTTCTCGCTCGATGCGATCACCGGGCTCGAGCTGCTGTCCACTCCGATCGAGTCGGCTGCGGTGCTCGTCGTCGGCGCGCTGGGTGCCATCGCGAACCTCGCGCTGCGCCGGCACCCTGCCGCGAGTCCGTCGGCCGTGTCGCGCTAGAGTCGGAGACTGC
>Ga0114129_10012711_pt1 | contig 11983 bp, 12 predicted proteins | sample RhiMetdeltSRZDD1_FD_80071 | JGI IMG/M metagenome (GOLD analysis project Ga0114129, IMG submission 80071) | Populus rhizosphere microbial communities from Tennessee, USA - Rhizosphere MetaG P. deltoides SRZDD1 (version 2) (version 2) | ecosystem: Host-associated > Plants > Roots > Rhizosphere >... | reverse complement strand
GTGTCGCCGCCGCGCCGGAAATACACCTTTCCGGTCTCCAGCGTTGCCTGCGTCACGCCGCTCGAGCGCGTGACTTCGAGCGTGCCGCCCTCGATCGGGTAGAAGAAGTAGTCATGGTCGTGCTTGTGCGCTGGAACCGTCTCGCCGGGCTGCAGCGTGAACTCCCAGACGCGAACGCGCTCGTTCTCGAACACGAGTTTGGTGCCGACTTCAGCCATGGTGTCTCCGGTACAAGCGTTATTTCAGGTCGACCTTGATGTTCGCTTCGCGCACGGTCTTGCCCCACGCTGCGTAGGAGCTCTCGACGAAGCGCGCGAACTCGGCCGGCGAGCCGATCGTCGGGACGACTTCCAGCCCGGTCTTCGCGAACGATGCGCGCACGGCCGGGTCGTCCAGCATTGCTTTCATCTCGCGATTGAGTTGCGCGACGATCGCGGGATCGGTCTTCGCCGGCGCGAACACGCCGACCCAGATCGCGACGTCGGCGGGCATGCCGGCACGCGGATAGTCGGGCGAGCCCGCGGGGCGGCGGATCGGCGTGACGCCGAGGATGCGCACCTTGCCGCCGACATGGTTCGGCTCAGAGGTCGGCAGCGTGACCATCATTGCGTCGACCTGGCCGCCCATCAACGCAGCGATCGCGGGCGCCGAGCCGGGGAACGGCACGTGCAGCATCTTGCCGCCGGCCGGCTGCAGCAGCGTCTCCATCGCGATCTGGCTGCCGCTGCCGATGCCCCAGGACGAGTAGGTCATCTTGCCCGGGTTCGCCTTGACGAGCGCGATGAACTCGGCGATCGAATTCGCTTTCACGTTCGGGTTGACGATCAGCGTCATCGGCAGATCGCCGAGCAGCGCGACCGGCGCGAAGTCCTTGATCGCGTCGTAGCGGATGTTCGTGAACACCGCCGGGTTGATGGCGTGCGTGTCCGCCGAGCCCATCAGCAGCGTGTAGCCGTCGGGCGGCGACTTGGCCGCGGCTTCCGCTCCGATCAGCCCGCTCGCGCCGGGCCGGTTCTCGACTACGAGCGGCTGCTTCAGCCGGTCGCCGAGCGGCCCCGCGATCAGCCGCGCCATCGTGTCCATGCCGCCGCCCGGCGGGAAGGTGACGATGATCTTGACCGGCTTGGTCGGATAGTCGGCAGCGGCGAGCGACAGAGGAAGTGCGAGCGCGAATGTGGCGATCAGGCCTTTGCAGTTCATATCTACTCCTCCTTAGACAATACGGGTGCGAAGCACCATGCTTGGATCTTCGAATGCGCATTCGACGACGTCGCCGGGCTTGAGGAACAGCGCCTCTGCGTTCGGTTTGCCGACGGCGACCCCGCCCGGCGCGCCGGTCGAGAACAGGTCGCCCGCCTGGATCGGCAGCAGGCGGGAGAAGTGCTCGACGATGTCCGGCAGCTTCCAGATCTGGTCGCGCGTGTTGACTCGCATCCGCTGCTCGCCGTTGACGCTGCACGTGACCCAGAGGTCGTAAGGATCGCGCACTTCGTCCATCGTGATGATCCAGGGGCCGAGCGGCCCGAACCCGGGCGCGTTCTTCGACGTCCAGAAGCGCGAGCCTGAGGCGACCTCGCGCTTCTGCGTGTCGCGGCAGGTCAGGTCGTTCAGCAGCGTGATGCCGGCGACGTGGCCGAAAGCATCCTTGCCCTTCGCGCGGAAGGCCGGCTTGCCGATCACGAACACGAGCTCGGGCTCGTAGTCGAGGCGCGCGACCGAGGGCGGGCGCTCGACTGCGGCATCGTGGCCGACGAGGCAGGCATTCAGCTTGATGAATCCGGTCGGCTCCTGCGGCAGCTCCTTGATCAGGTCGGTGCGCTTCAGCTCCTCCAGGTGCGAGCGGTAGTTCTTGCCGACGCAGAGGAATTTCTCCGCGTCCGGCACGGGCGGGAGCAGGCGCACGGAGGCGAGCGGATAGAGATCCCTGCCGGCTGCTTCCCGCAGCAGCTTGCGCGCACGCTCGAGCCCCGCTTCGCCGCCGGCGAGGAATTCCTTCATCGACGTTTCGCCGAGATCGAGCACGTGGTCGTCGCGCTGCACGCCCACTCTGGGACGCGGCGAATCCTGCGAAACGAACGTGCCAAGTCTCATACAATCTGCCGGTGCCGTTTCTCACCGCGAACGCAATCCGCACACGCTACGAGATCGAGGGCGAGGGGCCGCCGTTGCTGCTGATCGCCGGCAACGGCATGGACCGGACCTGCTTCAAGGACCAGGTTCCCGCGTTCGCCAGGCATTTCCGCTGCATCACCTACGACCTGCGCGGCATCGGCGAGAGCGACGTTCCGCCGGCGGACTACGGCACGCGCGAGATGGCAGAAGATGCGCTCGCGCTGCTCGATGGCCTGCAAATCGAGCGCGCGCACGTCGGCGGCTACTCGCTCGGCGGCTGCATCGGCCAGGAAATGGCGCTCGCCGCGCCCGCGCGCGTGGCGACGCTGTCGCTGTACTCGAGCCTCGACCGGATGCAGCCCTACCTGCGCCTGCGCTACGAGATCCTCATCCAGGTGTTGGTGGAAGGCACGCCCGAGCTCTGGGCGATGTTCAGCGCGTTCAGCGCCTTTGGCGAGGAATACATCAACCGGAATCATCTGGAAATCGAAAAGGAAATCAGGCAAAGAGCCGCGCGCTGGCACGCCAGCCCTCCGCCGGCCAAGGAAGGGTTCCTCGGCCACTATCGCGCGCTCATGCTGCACGACACGGCCGAGCGGCTCGCCGCGATCCGTTGTCCGACGTGGATCGCAGTAGGAACCTCGGACACCGTGACGCCGCCGTCGTATTCGAAGCGCATGCAGGCGGCGATTGCGGGCGCGGAGATGCAGGTCTTCGACGGCGGCCCGCACCGGCTGCTCAACTTCGCGATCGGCGAGTTCAACCAGGCCGCGCTCGGATTCCTGCTGCGCCATAGGGCCGCCTAGCGCGTCTCCGCGCGGTGCAGGATGCGCGCCGAGACGCCGAAGCCGCGCTCGTGCGCGAGACGCCGGCGCGGCTGTGCGCTTTCGGGGAGCGCGACGGGCTTGCCTTCCTTGAACACTGCGCGGATGCGGCCGGGCTGGCCGAGCACCGAGAGATCGGCGAGCGGATCGCCTTCCAGCACCAGCACGTCGGCGAGCTTGCCGCGCTCGAGCGTGCCGAGGCGGTCGTCCCAGCCGAGCGCGCGCGCATTGGTGCGGGTCGCGGCGACGATCGCCTCCATCGGCGACAGGCCGATCAGCTTTACGAGCAGCTCGCTCTCCCGCGCGTGCCATTCGCCATAAGGCGTGACCGAGAAGCCGGCTTCCGAGCCCGACATCAGCGCAATGCCTGCCTTGCGCGCGCGCTGGTGGATTTCCGCCAGCGCGTCGAGCTCGCGCTTTTTCACCTCGATGTAGTTCGGGTCGACGCCAGCCTCGCGGCCCCACTCTACGATGTTGGCCGTGAAGGTGAGCGTGGGGCAGAGCGGGATCTGCTGGTCGCGCACGAAGCCGATGTCGCCCGGGCGCATGTACGAGGCGTGGATGATCCAGTCGAAGCCGGCGCGCGCCGCGGCGAGCACGGTCTCGGCATAGCGCGCATGGATCGTCAGCTTGCGTCCCAAGCCCTTCGCGGTGCGCACGATCAGCTGCAATTCGTCGTCCGAGAAGCACGGCCCGACCTCCATGCGGTGCTCCTGCGCCTGGCTGTCGCCGCTCACCTTGATCAGGTCGGCGCGATTCTTCACCTGCCGGCGAATCTCGCTCACCATCGCGTCGCGCGTCTGGCAGAGCACGCCTTCGGCCGAATCGGGCATGCCGAGCCAGGTCGGGAAGTAATCGGCGAAGCCGCCGTCGGCGACGATGTGCCGGCCGGCGGCGAAGATGCGCGGGCCCGGGAACATGCCATTGGCGATCGCGTCGCGCGCGGTCACTGCGGTGTTCCACGTGCTGCCGCAATCGCAGATCGAGGTCACGCCCGCCTGCAGCACCTTGCCCGCGTTGTGCACGGCGCGCACCGCGCACCAGTCAGCGCCGCCGTAGACGTCGACCTCCTCGGCCGAGCGTGCCTCGCCGTAGGAAATGTGGCAGTGCGCGTCGATCAGGCCCGGCATCACCGTCAGGCCGGTGGCGTCGAAGACGGACGTGCCGGGCTGCGATGGGCCGCCCGCTGTCGTATCTGCGGATATTTCGAGAATCCTGCCATCCGCACCGATGCGAACGGTGGCGTTCCGCAGCGGAGCGCCGCCCCTGCCGTCGATCAGCGTGCCGCCGCGGATCTCAAGCATCGATCGCGTAGAGCTTCTTCACGTTGTCGAACGTGATCTTGCGCCGCTCCTCGGGCGTCAGCGAGCTCATGATCTCCTCGATCTTCTCGTGGGTGCGCGGATAGGGGCAGGGCGGGTGCGGGAAGTCCGAGCCCCACAGGATGCGGTCGACGCCGATCTCATAGCGCATCTTCTGCGCGAGCGGGTCGTTGATGATGCCGACCACGATGTTGTCGTCGAGGTAAGCCGACGCCTTCTTCTTCAGCTGCGGCAGTCCGGGGAACTTCTGGATGCGCTCGACGCGGTATCTGAGGATCGGCAGCCACGAGGCGTCGTACTCCGAGAGGAAGATCTTCAGCTCCGGGTGGCGGTCGAAGATGCCGCCGAAGATGAATTCGTTGGCGAGCACCGGCGCCGCCTCGCCGAAGAGGTCGATGAAGGATTTCGGCACCTGCTCGCGCTCTTCGGCCCCGTGGTAGGTGAACGGGTCGCGCACCGCACCGGTGACGATGTGCACGGTCACGGGCATCTTCAGCTCGCACGCCGCGGCCCAGAACGGGTCGTAGCTCTTGTCGCGGTAGGGCTTCGCGCCCGCGGGCGGCGCAGTGCCGATCATCACGCCGCGCAGGCCGCGTTTCGCCGTGCGGTGCAGCTCTGCCACTGCCCATTGCACGTCGTCGATCGGCACCAGCGAGACGCCGACCAGGCGCTTGCGGTCGGTGCCGACGTATTCGGCGATCCAGTCGTTGTAGACCTTCGCGCACGCCTTGCGCGCGTCCGCATTCAGAATCCGGGGAATCCACAGCCCCCAGGTCGGATTGAGCACTTCGGCGGCGATGAGATCGCCGTCCATCATCTTGAGGCGCTGCACCGGGTCCTTGCCGGCCTGCGCCAGGTCGGCCAGCCGCCGATCGGTGTCATTGGCGTCGACCATCTCCTCCACCCGTGCGGCTTCGCCCTTGCGCCCGAGATAGAAGAAGCGTCCCTCTAGGCCGGCGAAACCGTCGACGACCTTCGGGATGTGGCCGTCATAGCGATCGCCGAGGGATTTCTCCCACAGGTCTTCCGGTTCGAGCACGTGCGAATCCGCCGAAATGACCCAGTTTTTCGCCACCATTTCCGTGCTCCCCCGGAGTGTCGGTGCGTGAATTAAGATATGCCGTATTGGTATACCGGTCAAGGGAAGACCCATGTCGAAAATTACACGAGGCGATCCCCGCGGGCTCAAGAACGTACGCGCGAACGTCTACCACCACTACATCCGCGTCGACGAGCCGAAGAGCCTGATCTTTCTGTCCGGTCAGCTGTCACGCGACGCCGATGGCAAGCTGGTCGGAGCGGGCGACATGGCAGAGCAGACGCGTCAATGCATTCGCAACATGCAGACGGTTCTGGAGGCGGCGGGCGGAACGCTGGACGATATCGTATCGATCGTCGTCTACACCACGGATATCCGCGCCTTCAAGGAGATCGTGCAGGCCCGTACGGAGTTCTTCGTGGCGAAGCTGCCGACCAGCACGATCGTCGAGGTCAATCATCTCGCGGATCCCGGCCTGATGATCGAGTTTCAGGCAATCGCCGCGCTGTGAGCGTCCGCGGCCGCAGGTCGAAACGCGGCAAGGAGGCGCTGACCGCCGCCGATCTGGTGTTCTCCGGGATCGTCGCGGACATCCATTCCGGCGCGATCCGGCCGCGCGACACGCTTGCCGAGCGCGATCTCGTGCAGCGCTTCGGCGTCAGCCGGACGCCGGTGCGCGAAGCGATCAAGCGGCTGTTCGAGCGCGGCTTTCTGGAATCGGGGCCGAGGCGAGTCGCGGCAGTCAAGGAGATCACCGAGAAGAGCATCCGCGACCTGTACCGGCTGCGGATGAAGCTGGAATCCGACGCAGCGCTGCTGACTGCCAAGAACATCACCGCGCGGGAGCTCATGCGGCTGCGCGCGATCAACAGCGAGTTCAGCCGCGCCTATCGGGCGCGCGATCTCGGCCGCATGCTCGACGTGCGCGCCCAGTTTCATGCGGCCCTTGTGGAAGCGACGCGAGACCTGTGGCTCACCAAGATTCTGATCCTGCTGCGTGACGAGGCCTATCCGGTCCGGCATGCGCACTGGCAGGACCCGGTTCGAGCAAGCCAGGCCATTCAGATGCATCGGGAAATGATCAGCGCGCTGGCGGCCACGCAAGCCAGCCGATACCGCGAGCTCGTGCTGCAGCAGATCTCCGACGGGCTCGAGACCTATGTTTCGACGCTGCGCCCTGCACCGCGGCAAGCGCGGAGGGGCTGAGATCGTCAGCCGGCCTACAAGCTCAAAGGAGTTCACATGAGAATCAAACGAGGCATCCCACGCAGCCTGCGCGTGACCTGCGCGATCCTGACAGCGCTCGGCATCCATGGCACAGCCCTCTCTGCCGAGAAACCGCTCACGTTCGCGCTGATCCAGAGTGAGGAGATGTCGCAGCTCGGCGCACGCTGGGATACGACGCTCAAGTACATCAGCAAGCAGGTAGGCACCGAGGTGAATTTCTACGCCACGAACTCCTATGCCGCCGTGGTCGAGGGCATGTTGAGCGGGTTCGTCCACGTCGGGAAGCTGGGCGCAAACATCTATATCGTGGCCCAGAAAAAATCGAACGGCTCGATCGTCCCGATCGTGGCGGCCGCCCGGCCCGCGAACATGTTCAATGCCGAGCCTTGCGCCTGCTACCACGCCACCCTCATCACGAAAAAGGGCAGCGGCCTGAATAGCCTGGCGGCACTCAAAGGCAAGACCGTTGCGCTCGTGGAGCCTGCCAGCACATCCGGCAATGCGCTTCCCCGCGTTCTGTTTCCGCAGGCAATCGGCGGCGTGAAGCTCGAAGATCACTTCGGCCGCGTGTTCTACTCCGGCAGCCATTCCGCGAGCGCCCTCGCTGTTCACTCCGGCAAAGCGGACGCCGCGTTCGTCTCGGAGTCGGCGCTCGAGCGCGTGCTCACGCAACGCAACATTGCCAAGGACGAGCTGATGTACCTATGGCGCTCGCCAAAGATCCCGATCGACGTGGTGACCGTGAACACGAAGTTCGTGTCGCCGGAGATGGTCCGGAAGATCCAGGCTGCATTCCACGGCATGAAGGATACCGAGGAAGGCCGCAAGCTCCTGAAGGACACTCGTTACGCCGAGTTCAGCCTGGTGAAGGATTCCGACTTCGACGAGCTGCGGAAGCTGCTTGCGTTTGAGGAGGATGCCAAACGCGGCAAGTGACCAGCCTGCTATGGCGATACTGGATATCAAGCAGCTCACCAAGACCTACGGCAATGGGGAGCTTGCGCTCGACCGTGTGGATATCACCGTGGACGTCCCGGAGGTCGTGGCGCTGCTCGGTCTCAGCGGATCGGGCAAGTCAACCTTGCTGCGTTGTGTGAACCGTCTCGTCGAACCAACGTCGGGCACCGTCATGCTCGACGGAACGGACATTGGCAAGCTGAACCCGTCGGCGCTGCGCCGGGCGCGCGCCCGAATGGGAATGATTTTCCAGGAGTTCAACCTCATCGACCGCCTGACGGTCCTTGAGAATGTGCTGTCGGGTACTCTCGGCGTGACGCCGACGTGGAGAGGAATCCTCAGGGCGTTTCCCAGGGACGCGATCAAGCGCGCCCTGGACATCTGCGAGCGAGTCGGGATTCTCGATCACGTGACCAAGCGCGCCGATCAGCTGTCCGGGGGGCAGCGCCAGCGCGTCGGCATTGCCCGCGCCCTGATGCAGAGCCCGAGAATCCTTCTCGTCGACGAACCGACGTCGAGTCTGGATCCCAAGATCGGCCGCGAGGTCATGGGCCTGCTTGCAGCGATTGCAAGGGAAGCCGGCGTCCCGATGATCGTCAGCGTTCACGACGTCTTCCTGGCGAAGAGCTATTCCGATCGCATCATCGGGCTGCAGGCCGGCTCGATCATTTTCGACCAACGAACTTCGGATGTAGAGGCGGATTCCCTGGACCGAATCTACCAGGCCGCCTCCTGAGCGCAGGATGCCGGCAAGCGACCAGATCCTCCTGAGCAATCCATTGCGCGACCCGCGCACGATCGTGCGTCGCTACCTGGCGATTGCGGCCGGACTGCTCCTCATTTCGTGGATGGTGAAGGACGTCGTCATCGATGAGGTCGACTGGAAGCGGCTCGGCGGCACTGCCGAGCTGCTCAAGACCCTGTCGTACTTCGTTCCCGACTGGACGTTCTTTCCGCAAATCGTCCGTCCGCTTCTTGAGACGCTGCTGATGGCCTTTTGGGGGACCTTGCTGGCGGTGTGCCTTGCGATGCCCGTGGCCTTCATGGCCGCGCGCAACATAACGCCCCATCGATGGGTGACCTACCCGATCGGGCGAGCGCTGATCGTTCTTTCGCGCTCGACGCATGAAGTCATCTTCGCGCTGATCTATGTGGCGGCGTTGGGCCTCGGCCCTCTGCCCGGGATTCTTGCCTTGGCCTCGCGATCACTGGGCTTCGTCGCCAAGACGACCGCCGAGGCGATAGAGAACGTCAACAGGGGGCCGATCGAGGCCATGGAGGCCGCAGGTGCGAGCCCGCTGGCCGTGTTCTTGTATGCAGTGATGCCGCAGGTGATGCCGGCTTTTGCCGGCAACGTGATATTCAGTCTCGAGATCAACCTGCGCCGCGCCTCGATCCTCGGGCTTGTCGGCGCCGGCGGCATCGGTTACGTCTTCGCCGAGGCCATGCAGTCGCTGCAATACGATCGCGTCGGCACCATCGTGATCGGATTGATCGGGCTCGTCGTGGCCGGCGAGTTCATTTCGAATCGCGTGCGGGCGAGGATCCTGTAGCGGCCGGCATGACGACGCTCACGCTTGCAAGGTACGAGCAGATTGCCAGGGCGCGCGGCTGGAGCCGATTCTGGACATTCGTCTCCCTGGTGCTGGTGTTGTGTTTCGGCGTCTGGTCGGTCTATGCGCTGAACATACCGACCGAACGTATCGCCGGAATGTTCGGCCGGATCGGCAACATGGTTTGGCACAGACTGATGCCGCCGGACTTGGTATTCGCAATGCAGCCGAAGATCCTCGCTTCGGTGCTCGAGACCGTGCAGATGTCAGTCCTGGGAGCATTCTTCGGCACTTGTCTTGCCGTGCCGCTTGCCTGGTTCGCAGCATGGAACGTCACGCCGAACCGCTCCTTTCTGTATCCGCTCGCTCGCGGGATCATCGTTACCGCGCGTTCGGTCCCCACGCTGATGTGGGCAATGCTGCTCGTCACGTTCTTCGGGTTTGGACCCTTCGCGGGCGTGCTCGCGTTGATCAACGGAACGATTGGATTTGCCGGCAAGCTCATGTCGGAGCAAGTGGAGGCGATCGACATGAAGCGGGTGGAGGCGATCCGTGCTACCGGCGCGAATGAAGTTGACGTCTTCTTTTATGCCGTGCTGCCCCAGGTGCGGGCAAATTGGATGGGAACGATCATCTACAACTGGGACACTCAGTTTCGCAGCTCCACGATCCTCGGATTCATGGGGGCAGGGGGTCTGGGGCTGTTTCTTCGCCAGCAGATTGCCGTGCTGGAGTATCCGTCGGCGATGGGGATCGTCGCGATCATCGTCGGCCTTGTGCTCGTATCGGAAGCGCTGTCGCATCAGCTTCGCAAGCGTCTCTATTAGGCGGCTCATGAAACGATTCGTGGTCGCAGTGTTCAAGCATGAGACCAATACGTTCTCTCCCATACCGACGCCATGGTCCGGGTTCGGTCGATACAGCCCCAGCGCCCGGCCGTTCGGGGGTCAGGAAGCGATCGCCGCCTACCACGGTACCAATACGCCGATCGCGGCCTACCTGGCTCTGGCCGACGAGGTGGGCGCCGAAGTCTCATTTCCCATTTCGGCCTACGCGACGCCGAGCGGTCCTGCCGAGGACGAGGTGATCGACCGTGTCTCTGCTGCCATCATTGAATCGGTGTCGAGGGGCGCGGATGCAGTGCTCCTCGACCTTCATGGCGGCATGGCGACAAAAGGGTGCAATGACCCCGAGGGGGAACTGCTCCGGCGCATTCGGGCTGCAGCGCCTTCGATTCCAATTGCCGTGTCGTTCGATTTCCACAGCAACCTTTCCCAGCTGTCCATAGACAACGCAACCGTGATTGCCGGATATCGCACCTATCCACACGTCGATACCTTCCAGACGGGCATGCGCGCGGGGAGGACTCTGCTGTCGGCGATTGCGGGACCGGTGAAGCCGGTCATTCTCTGGCACTCATTGCCCATCCTTTCGCATCTCAATTGCCAGACGCCATCGCGCCAGCCGATGAAGGACATCATGGATCGCGCAATCGCGGCCGAAGAGAGCGGGGCGGTGCTCAACGCATCCGTGTTCGGATGTTTTCCGTTATCGGACAGTCCGCACGTGGGACTGCAAGGCGTAGTCGTGGCGGACCAGCAGCAGTTGGAGAGCGGGCATCGCGTCCTGTATGAACTGATGTCCATGGCATGGCAGCGGCGCGAAGCGTTCGTGTTCAAGGACGAGCCCATGCGCGAGACGATTGCGCGAGCCAAGCGTATGCAGCGGGGGCCAATCGTTCTTGCGGACCACTGCGACGTAGCGGGTTCAGGCGGATCAACGGATGTCATGGCGGTGCTGGCAGAAGTAATGCGCCAGGACCTTCGGGACGTCTGTGCCGGGCCGTTTTGGGACCCGGGCGCGGTGGCCCAAATGGAGGCAGCAGGCGTCGGCGCGCGTATTACGATCAGGCTCGGCGGGAAAACCGACTTCCCGGCAATTGGCGAAAAGGGCGTTCCCTATGAGGTTACCGGCACGGTCCGCCGCATCACCGATGGCGTCTTCACAGTAACGGGTCCGATGAATACCGGCGCAAAGATCGATCTCGGCCGCACGGCGGTGCTCGATGCGGGCAGCGTCGAGCTGCTGATATCAGAGCGCCGCCATGAGCCGATCGATGTCGGGTGCTTCACGCATGCTGGGATTCAGCCGTCCGACAAGAAATACATTCTCATAAAGTCGCGCCAGCACTTCAGAGCAGGGTTCGGCCCGATTGCCCGGGAGGTTCTGATGGTGGCAGGACCCGGAATATGCACTTCGGATTACTCCCGGTTCCCCTGGAAGGCGGTAAGAAGACCGATCTTTCCGCTGGATCAGGAGGTCGCGGCTGACCTGGGGCCATTGCGTGCTCTTGCAGGACTTTGACGCATCGACAAAGGAAGCCTCTTGACGACAATCGGATTCGTGGGATTCGGCGAGGTGGCCTCGCGCTTCACGCCCGCGCTTCAGGCCGGCGGCGCGAAAGTCCTCGCCTATGACGTGCTGATGGACCACCCTGGCGGCGCCGAGAAGCTGGTCGCACGCGCGCGCGGCGAGGCGCCGAAGTTGCTCCCGCTAGCGCAGATGCTCGCGGCGGCCGACATCGTGCTCTCCACGGTCACCACCGACGTGGCGCTCGCCGCGGCGAAGAGCTGCGCGCCGCACCTCGCGGCGCGCAACGTCTACATCGACCTCAATGCCTGCTCGCCGGGCCTCAAGCGCGAGATCGCGGGTGTGATCGCAGTAAGCGGTGCGGAGTTCGTCGAAGGCGCGATCCTCCCGGCGGTCGGCGTCATGGGAGCCAGATCGCAGGTACTGCTGTGCGGCAAGGGCGCCGAGCGCCTTGCCGCGACGCTCACCGCGCTCGGCCTCAACTTCGCGGCCTACGGAGAGGAGATCGGCAAGGTATCGAGCTTCAAGATGCTGCGCAGCGTCTTCTCCAAGGGGCTCGAAGCATTGCTGATCGAGTGC
>Ga0114129_10012710_pt1 | contig 11983 bp, 10 predicted proteins | sample RhiMetdeltSRZDD1_FD_80071 | JGI IMG/M metagenome (GOLD analysis project Ga0114129, IMG submission 80071) | Populus rhizosphere microbial communities from Tennessee, USA - Rhizosphere MetaG P. deltoides SRZDD1 (version 2) (version 2) | ecosystem: Host-associated > Plants > Roots > Rhizosphere >... | reverse complement strand
GACTTCGCGACGCAGATTCAGCACGCGATGTTCGATCGGCTGCGCGCGGCCAACAGCTCGCTGAAGGATCTCGGGGTGAAGCAGGCGCCGTTCGTCGTGTTGATCGGCGCGGCGATGCCGAGCGTGCTCGCCGAGATCTCGTTCGTGACCAACCCGCAGGAAGGGAAGCTCCTCAAGGGCGCGCAGTACCGGCAGCGCATCGCCGAAGCGCTGTTCCACGCGATTCGGAAGTATCAAACGTCGCTGAAGAGCGGGACCGCCGTCGCCTCGCAATAGCAGAACGACTACGCTCGTCCTGAGCTTCGAAGGGCGAGACCGGCTTCAGTGATCGAACGGCTTGCGTGAGCGGAGCCAGAACAGCAGCGCCCCGAACACCACCGCGGCGAGAACCGCCAGCAGGAAGAGCACGCCGCTCAACCCCAGCGCGCCCATCAGCACGTCCGCCAGGCCGGTAGGATCTTTTTTTGGTTCGATGATCTTCACGATCACCGGATTGGAAGTCTGAAGTCTCAAGTCTGAAGTCTCAAGGAGAGTCTCAAGCGTCATTAATCGATTCCGTGTGTGCTTTCAGACTTGAGACCTTAGACTTGAGACGTTCTGCGTTCAGAACTTCTCGAACGCCAGCTCGGCGAGCGTGCGGACGGCAACGCCGGTGGCACCCTTCGGCATGAACGGACGCGCTTCGTCGGCCCAGGCGGTGCCGGCAATGTCGATGTGGGCCCACGGCAGGCCATCGGTGAACTGCTTCAGGAACAGCGCGGCCGTGATCGAGCCCGCCGGGCGCCCGCCGGTATTGGTGAAGTCGGCAATCTCGCTCTTCAGCTGATCGAAGTAGTCGTCGAAAGTCGGCATCGGCCAGAGGCGATCGCCCTCGCGCTCGCCGACCTGACGAACGCGCTCGACCCATTCGACCGGCGTGCCGAACAGACCGCTCGTCAACCTGCCCAGCGCCACGACGCAGGCGCCGGTCAACGTCGCCACGTCGACGAGATGCGTGGCGCCGAGCTGCCGCGCGTACCACAGACCGTCGCCGAGGATCAGGCGCCCCTCGGCATCCGTGTTGATCACTTCCACCGTCCTGCCGGCCGCGCTTTTCAGGATGTCCCCCGGCTTGATCGCGCGTCCGCCCGGCATGTTCTCGGTGGTCGGCACGACGCCGATCACGCGAATCGGCGCGCCCAGGATCGCCAGCGCACGCATCGCACACGCCACGGCCGCGCCGCCGGCCATGTCGTCTTTCATCCGCTCCATGCCGTCCGCGGGCTTGATCGAGATGCCACCGGTGTCGAACGTGATGCCTTTCCCGACCAATCCCAGGACCGGCGCGTCGGGCGCGCCGGGTGGCTCGTGCCGGAAGACCATGAGCCGCGGCGGCTCGCTGCTGCCGCGCGCGACGCCGAGCAACAGCCCCATCCCGAGCTCGGCGATTCGCGTCTCGTCGAGCACGTCGACGCGGACACCCGCGTCGCTCGCAATCGCCGCCGCCCGATTGGCGAATTCGCGCGGCGTCAGCGTGTTGCCCGGCTCGTTCGCGAGTCCCCGCGCGAGGTTGCTGCTCTCACCGAGCACGCGACCCCTCGCCACGCGCGCGGCAACCCGATCCTCGACACCCCGGCTGGCTGTTGCGATCACCACGGTCCACGACGGAACAGACGCAGGCGCCTCGATCGTCTTGTACGTCGCTCCGTCGAACTCGGCGAGCGTGAGTCCTTCGGCAACGGCTTGCGCGAGCGCCTCGACGTCGCCCTCGCCGCGGATCGCAAACGCGACGCTCCCCTCTTGCTTCTGGCGCGCCAGCAGGCCCGCCGTCGCCGCGAGCTTGCGAAGCCGATCGCTCCCCGCCTCGTCCCTTCGTCCAGCGCCGACGAGCGCGATGCGTCGCGCGCGCCAGCCGCGGTCGACCACCGGCGTCACGAAGATCTCGAAGGGCCCCGCGCGAAATTCTTTCCTCGCCATGGCCCGAGCGATCTCGCCGGCCGTCGCGGCGTCCACGCCGGGCACGGCAGGCGCGGCCTCGTCCTCGAACCAGGGCAGCACCAGCACGTCCACGTCGACCGCGTCGAGCGGGCCGCTCACGCACGCGATCGGCGAGCTCGTCGTCGAAGAAGGCATCCGGGTATTATCGCCGATGACGCTTGGCCCGTTCTGACCGCGAGAACGGGCCTTGCTGCCACGTCGAGCGGCCTGTACAATCCGAGCAGCCCTGCCCGTAGAGGATGAGTCCTATGCCACACTTGCGACGGTTGTTGTCGTCCGGCGCTGTGTGCGTCTGTCTATCGGCGGCAATCGCCGCCGCCGGCGCGCAGAAGAGCGGCAAGGACTCGAAAGAGTCCGCGGACGCGAAGCGCCCGCAAGTTCGGCTCAAGGCGCAGCCGGTGATCAGCGTGTCGCCGGCGAAGGTCGTGCTCACCGCCGAGATTGTCGGCGGGGCCAACGATTTCGAGGAGTACTACTGCCCGGCGATCGAGTGGGACTGGGGCGACGGCACCCAGTCGGAGTCGTCGGCCGACTGCGCGCCCTACGAAGCCGGCAAGAGCGAGATCAAGCGCCGCTTCACGGTCGAGCACCTGTTCCGCCGACCTGACAACTATCGCGTGACGTTCAAACTGAAGCGGCACGACAAGGCGGTTGGCTTCGCGAGCGTCCAGGTGCAGGTCCGCCCGGGGCTGCCCGACGGCGGCCAGTAGCGAACGCCCTCGTCCCACAAGCGAACAGATCGCGCGCCGGGCACCGGTTTCCCGCCGTCTTTCCCTGCGAATTGCGCTGAATTTTGTCGCCGCCCGTGGCACGGGATTGGCCTGTGCAGCCGCCCGTGACCCTTCGCAAGCGGCTGACGCAGGTCTTCGCCGGCGCCGCGATCCTCGTCGCCGCGTTGACATCCGTCGGTCTGACGGCCCCGGTGGACGGACCCTTTTCATTGCGCATCCGCCCGGTGCTGTTCCGCGTCGACCCGGCCGCGGTATCGGAGCCCCGCGCCCACGCGCTCGGCCTGGATGTCGATCTGAAGCTCGGCGCGATGCACCTGCATCTGGGATGGTCCGCGATCCCGCTCCTGCCGGCTTCAACTAAATCGGAGCCGAATCCGTTCTAATTACGCATGGACTCCCTGCTGCAGGACATCCGCTACGCGATTCGCACTCTCGTGCGCGCGCCGGCGTTCACGATCGTCGCGGTGGCGGCGCTCGCGCTCGGCATCGGCGCGAACACCGCGATTTTCACGATCGTCAACGCGGCACTGATCGAGCCGCTGCCGTTTCACGATCCCGATCGTCTCGTGATCGTCTGGGAGCGCCACGCGCGGCGACCGGATCGCAAGAATACGGTCGGGCCGGCCAACTACATCCGCTGGCGCGAGCGCGCGACGTCCTTCGAGGATCTCTCCGGGTTCCTCGACACGCGCGCGGTCCTGACCGGCGGCGGCAATCCCGAGGAGGTCACGACGCAGCTCGTCCTCGGCGACATGTTCCGGATCCTGGCGGTCCGGCCGACGCTCGGACGCGTGTTTACGCCTGCCGAGCTCTCCGATCCCGCGTCCAACGTTACCGTGCTGACGTACGCGCTGTGGCAGCGCCGCTTCAGCGGCGACGCCGGCATCGTCGGCCGGGCGATCCAGTTCAACAACACGGCGAGAACGGTGGTTGGCGTCATGCCGCCGGACGTGCAGGTGCTGACGTCACGGTCGCAGGTCGGGAAGCCGACCGATCTCTGGATTCCGTTTCCGCTGTCCGCCGACGCACGGACGCCGCGGGGACGCAGCATTTCGGTGATCGGCCGCCTCAAACGAGGCGTGACCATCCAGCAGGCGCAGGCTGAAATGGATGCCATCGCGGCGGCGCTCGCCAAGGAAATTCCCGAGTTCGACACCGACTGGGGCGTCCGCGTGCTGTCGCTGCGCGACGAGCTCGCGGGCAACATCCGGCCGGCGCTGCTGGTGCTCGCCGGCGCGGTCGCGTTCGTGCTGTTGATCGCGTGCGCGAACGTGGCCAATCTGCTGCTGGCGCGCGGCGCCGCGCGCCAACGCGAGATGGCCATCCGCAGCGCGCTCGGCGCCGCGCGGTTCCGCGTCATGCGGCAGCTGCTCACCGAAAGCCTCGTGCTCGGACTCGTCGGCGGCATCATCGGGCTGCTCGTTGCGCAATGGAGTGTCGATCTGCTGGTCGCGATGAGTCCCGTGGATCTCGCGACACTTGGTCATGTCCGCCTGAGTTATGCGGTTCTCGCCTTCACCGCAGGGGTATCGCTTCTCACGGCGATCGTCTGCGGGTTCGCACCGGCGGTCGAAGGAGCGCGGACCAACGTGCAGGAATCGCTCAAGGAGAACGTACGGCAGGTGAGCGGCGGCGTTCGCGCGCGTCGGCTGCGACAGGCATTCGTCGTGTCCGAGATCGCACTCGCGGTGGTGCTGCTCGTCGGCGCCGGCCTGATGATCCGCAGTTTCAATTCGCTGCGATCGGTCGATCCCGGCCTGGCCACGCACGACGTCCTGACGATGCGCGTGGCGCTGCCAGCACGCAAGTACAGCCAGCCCGGCCAGACGGTGCGCTTCTTCGCGGACGCCGAGAGCCGCGTGGCGAACATCCCGAGCGTGCAGTCCGTGGGTATCGTCAGCTTCCTGCCGTTTTCGGCGCTCGGCGCCGCGACCAACTTCGACATCGTCGGCCAGCCGCCTGCTCCGCCGAGCGCGGCGCTGGGCACCGACGTCACCGTCTGCGATGTCGGCTATTTCCGCACCTTCCGGCTGCCGCTGCTGAAGGGGCGCCTCTTCACCGATCGCGAGATGCGCGAGAAGCTCAATGTCGTGGTGATCAACGATGCGCTCGCGCACCGCTACTTTCCGGGACAGGATCCGATCGGCAAGCAGCTCGTCATCTACATGACGGACACGAACGAGCCGACCGAAATCATCGGCGTCGTCGGCAATTCGAAATTCGCCGATCTGCGGTCGGCGGCTCAGCCGACGAGCTACTGGCCGCATCCGCAGCTCCCCTACACCGCGATGACACTCGCAGTGCGGACGTCGTTCGACCCGCTCTCGTTGGCGGCAACGGTCGAACGAGAGATTCACGCGATCGACAAGGATCAGCCGGTGTCCGACGTGCGGACCATGGACCAGTGGATCGCGCGGTCGCTGGCCCAGGCGCGATTCAGCTCCATGCTGTTGACGGCGTTTGCCGCGCTCGCGTTGCTGCTGGCTGCGATCGGCATTTACGGGGTGATGTCCTACGCTGTGACCCAGCGGACATCGGAAATCGGGATCCGGCTCGCGCTGGGCGCAGAAGCACGCAACATCCTTTCGCAGGTCGTCGGCAACGGGCTCCGGCTCGCCGGGATCGGACTCGGCATCGGCGTCGCGCTCGCGCTTGCGCTGAGTCGAACGCTGGCCGGGCTGCTTTATGAGACAGCCGGCACAGATCCGCTGACGTTTGCCGGCGTGGTGGTCGTTCTCGCGGTCGTCGCGCTGCTGGCGAGTTACCTGCCGGCGCGCCGCGCCTCGCGCATCGCGCCGGTCGAAGCCTTGAGGTATCAATGATCGACCGGCTCCTGCAGGACGTCCGTTACGCCGTTCGCACCGGCCTCAAGTCTCCGGCTTTCTCGCTCCTCGCGATTCTGACGATGGCCATTGGCATCGGCGCGAATACGGCGATCTTCAGCGTCGTCGACGCGGTGCTCCTGCGGCCGCTCCCGTTCGCGCAGCCAGAAGCGCTGGTCTTCGTGTCGCCGGCCAGCCGTCTCGACAAGCGGCAGCGATCCGCCAGCTCGCCCGCGAACTTTCTCGACTGGCGCATCCGTAATCGCAGTTTCGCCGGCATGGCGGCGCTTCGCGATCAGTCCTACGTGCTGTCCTCAGGCGATCGGCCCGAGCGCATCAGCGGCGGCATGGTGAACGCGAATTTCTTCGACATCCTCGGCGTCGCGGCGGCGCTCGGCCGGCCGTTCGAGGCGCGGGATGAAGGCCCGGGCGCCGCCCGCGTGGTGATTCTTGGCGACGGCCTCTGGAAGCGACGCTTCGGCGGCCGGCCGGACATCGTCGGCCAGAATGTGCGACTCAACGACGAGGTGCATCTCGTCGTCGGCGTCATGCCGCCTGGCATTGATTTCCCCGATCGGGCGGAGCTCTGGACACCTCCGCACTGGCGCGTCCCTGACGATCCGCTGGCGCCGGCCGACGATCCGACACCGCAGCGCGATCACAACTATCTCTGGGTGCTGGCGCGGATGAAGCCAGGCGTGGCGCTCGCGCAGGCGCAGGCCGACATGGAAACCGTTGCGCTCACGCTCGAGCACGACTACCCCGATTCGAACCAGAACGTCAGCGCGTCGATCGTTCCGCTGCGCGACGACCTGGTCGGCGACGTCCGACCGACGATCCTGCTGCTCTTCGCCGCGGTCGGCATCCTTCTCCTGATTGCGACGGTCAACGTCGCCGGTCTGCTCGTGGCGCGGGCCTCGGCCCGCCAGCAGGAGATCGCGGTTCGCATGGCGCTTGGCGCCACGCGCCGGCGCGTGGCCGGGCAGCTGCTCACGGAAAGCGTCCTGCTTGGAATCGCGGGCGGGGGGTGCGGCGTGCTGCTCTCCATGTGGATCGTTGCGCCGTTCGTCGCGATGAGCCCACGCCAACTTGGCATCGCCGGCGACATCCATCTGGATCTGACGGTGATGCTGTTCGCGCTCTCGGTCTCGATCCTCGCCGGCGTGCTGTTTGGCATGCTGCCGGCGCGTCAACTGATGGACACGCGGCTGCACGACGACTTGAAGCAATCAGGCCGCGGCACGAGCGGACGACAGCGGCGGATGCGCGGCGGGCTGGTGGCATCACAGATCGCGCTGTCGTTGATGCTGCTCGTCGGAGCCGGCCTGACGATCAAGAGCTTCGTGCGCCTGCAGCGAGTGCCGGCCGGCTTCGACACCGACGGCGTGCTGACGGCGTATGTCAGCCTGCCGCCGGTCCGCTACAGCGCACGCGCACAGAGAAGCGCTTTCTGGCATCGGGCCGTTGACGCGCTTCGGACCGTACCAGGCGTCGATGTCGCTGCGGCGGGCAGTCGTCCGCCGCTGTCGGGCGGCAACAGCGGACGTGGTCTGACCATCGACGGCCGCGATCTGACGCCGCCGGCCTTCGCGGACTATCGAACCGTGACGCCGGATTACTTCCGCGCGCTGGGGATCCCCGTGCTTCGCGGCCGTCCGATTCAGGACGGCGATCGGGAATCAGGGCCGCTCGTCGCTGTCGTCAGTGCCTCGATGGCGGCGCTGTTTTGGCCAGGTGTCGATCCGATCGGGCATCGGATCGCGATAGACGAGAACAAACCAATCACCGTCGTCGGCGTCGTCGGCGACGTGCACCATGCCTCGCTTGAAGAGGCGCCGAGTCCCACCTTCTACGTCCCATCCGATCAAGATCCGTGGTCGACGATGATGCTCGTGCTGCGGACGTCGGCGCCGGTCGACGCCTTGAGGCGCGCCGTCCAGGGAGCCATCGCTCAGGTGGACAAGGATCAGCCGGTCGGCGCCACCCTGACGATGGACGAGCTCCTGACGCGATCGCTGGCGCGCCGCCGCTTCGGTGTGACACTGCTGTCGGCGTTCGGTGCGATCGCCGTCACCCTGGCAGCCGTCGGACTGTATGGAGTCCTCGCGTTCATCGTCGGCGAAAGGCGACGCGAAATCGGCGTCCGGATGGCGCTCGGCGCGAAGCCGCGTGATATCTTGGCGAACCTGCTGGGTGAAGGGTTGCGACTGGCTGCACTGGGCGTCCTGGCCGGCGTCGCGCTGGCGCTCGTGATGACGCGCCTGCTGAACGCGCTGCTGTTCGGGACCAGTCCGACGGATGCGGCGACGTTTGTCGGGGCCGCTGCCGTGCTGGTCGTCGTGGCCGCCGGCGCCAGCCTCGTGCCCGCTCTCCGCGCGAGCCGCGTCGATCCGCTGGTCGCGCTGAGAGACGAATGAACGGTCCAGGGTAGGCCTAGGTAGCGCGGGGCTTTTAGCCCCGCGACGCGGCCCTGAAAGGGCCGCGCTACCATTGTCAACGTGCCCGGCGACATCCCTGTCCGTCTCAAGTTCGGCGCGGCCGTCTGGAATCGCTGGCGCGCCGAGAATCCGAACGCCGTGATCACCCTCGACGGCGTGACGCTCGACGGCATGATTCTCACGGGGATCAACTTCTCGCGCGCCAGCCTGCGGGGCGCGTCGCTTCACGCGACCAACCTGATGAATGCGGACCTCCGCCACGCCGACCTCACCGGCGCGAATCTCACCGAAGCGGACCTGATCGGGGCGAATCTGGAAGGCGCGATTCTGACGGGCTGCACGCTGCGCGAGGCGGACCTGTTCGGGGCGAACCTCGCCAACGCGCAGTACGGATCAGCGGAGGTCGCAGGCGCGCTGCACGTACCGGAGCGCCATTAGGGCGACGGGCGACGGAGAATCTCAGCGCCCGCCAGCTTCCGACTCCGCGTTTCCGCGGAGACGCTCTGCAGGTAGTCGCTGACCTTCATCGCCGTCTTGACCACCATCCGGCCGAGGGAGCCCAGGCTGTTCGAATCGCCTTCGCTCCCAAAGACCGCGTCGCCGACCTCTTCGGCTTCGCGTTCCGCCAGCGTTCCGAGCGTGGCGACCACGTGGACGTAATACTTCTCCGCCGCGGTCACGCGGCTCCGATCTCCCAGCTCGACGACCACCGGCATCGTCTGAGGCATGGCCGGATAGGTCTTCGCGGCGCCGTCAGGATCGATGATGGAGACGTCGCGTCCGCTCGGCGCATGCCCAAGGCGAAACACGCGCACGATGGCGGGATACACGAGCCGATCCCAAATCGGGCGGCTCTCCCAGAGCTCGGCCTGTACGCGCAGGTGGAGCACTCGACCATCGTCCATCATCTTGCGGAAGCGTTCGGGAAGGATGTCGCGGAGCTCGATCGTGGTGCGCACCGAGGACGCAGGTGTCTGGATGTCCTTGACGAAGACGTCCAGCGCAGCGGCGGCTGGCGTGGCAAGAGCCAGCACCACGACGATCGCGCCGAGCGCACAACGCGTCCGGCGAGCGACGGCGACCAGCGACATGGTCAGAACGTTCGCGCGAACCGCAGCAGAACCTGGACCGGACCCGAATCTGCCGCGAGCTTGTACCCGAAATCGATGCGGAAGCCATCGCCGATGCCGATGCCCCACCCGATGCCCTTGAGCCACGGTGCGTCACTCCCCGTCGTGGTCGTGGTCGAGGTGGGCTGCGCCCGCCGGCTCGTCGTGCGGCCGGCGTCGAGAAAGCCGATCAACTGCGCACCGTTGCGCCAGCCCACGGCATATTCGAGGTTGATCAAGGCCATCGTGTCGCCCACGGATGCCTTGAAGTCGTAGCCGTGGATCGACCCGATGCCGCCAATCGCAAACTCTCGCTGCGGCGGCAGCACGCCCTGCGACCAGCCGCCGATGACGCGCGCGCCGACTTCCTGATGCTCCGACACCTGCGCGCGGACACGGCCGCTGACGATATGGCGGCGGAAGTCGAAGTCGCTGTCCAACGCGCCCGGCGACGAGAGCTCCGACGTCCAGTCGATTCGCCACAGCGTCAACGGGTCGCGCCGCCTCCTCGGATCGTCGAGGCGCGCGCCAAACAGCGACTCGAGTTGATGGCGCCGGTAGGTGCTCTCGAGCGACTCGCGGTCGAAGCCGTTGCCGTCGAGCGATCCACCGATGACGAACGCATTCAACCGACCCGGTTGGGCGGCGAGATTCGATCTGAATGCTTCCTCGTCGTTCCACAGGCTGAAGTCGCTGGTGACCTCGAGCGGTTCGTGCCGCTCGGTGCGCAACCCGAACAACAGCTCCGCGTGAGACTCCAGTCGCAGCGCCGTCGAGACCTGACCGCCTTGCCGCCGGTAGTAGTCGCGGTAGCTTCGGCGAGGACCGACGGCGGCCAGCGCGGCCTCAGAAGAAGTGATCTGCCACGTATCGTCCGTCGCCGTGAGGTCGAAGACCTCGCCGCTGACGAAGAGCTGCGGCGCAATGAAGAACGGGCGCTCGATGCCGAGCGCGTAGCCGACGTTTCGGGACGCGGCCTTGATGGAGAGATGTCCAGCGAAAAACGCGTGATTGAAGCGTTGATGCTCGAACACGGCGGCGCCGAAATCGAGCGCCGGGACGAACCCGTCGACCGGCGTGAACCAGTCTTCACGGCCGCCGAGCGTCGGCGTCAGCTTGAAGCGCCCGGCCGGCTCGCGCAGCCCGATGCGCAGAATCCGCTGCCCGTCTCGATCGACCAAATCGAACGTCCGCCGGCTGCCGCTGCCAACCTGACGGGTGTCGGTGAAGACAGTCGGATCCGAGACGCGCCCGACGGTGACGGCCCCGCGGGTGGGGCGCAGGAGCGCGTTCAGCGCCTGGCGCGCCCGGCGGCTGTTGAAGACATCGCCGGCGTGCAACGCGAACTCCTCGGCAAACGTTTTCGCGAGCTTCGCGTCGACGCCCTCGAATTCCACGCCGTCGATGACGCCTTCGTCGACCGAAATCTTCAAGACGCCCGACGCGGCGTCGAACTCGACTTTGGCGCGCGCGAACGTGAAGCCTTCGTCCCGGTACAAGTGCTCGACGTCGTGCACCACCTGGTCGGTCGTCGCCGTGAAGGGTTCATCGACGTGCGCAGGCACTTCGTCGAGCACGGCGTGAGCCGAGAGCTCCTTGGTGCCGGTAATCTGAATCTCGCGAACCGTGGGTGGTGGGGGCTGCGGCGGCGCTGGCGGATCCTGTGCGCGAACGGCTGCCGGCGCCAGCGCGCACAGGACAGCCAGGGTCGACGAGAACCTGGACATTCAGCCGACTGTGACGAACAAGACTTCGAGAAAGTTCCCCTCGGTCAGCCTGAAGAGACGGATGTCGGGCGGCTCCTCGCGCAGCCCGACGATGAGGAAGAGATGATCCGGATAGCCGGCTTCTGCCCGGTCGGTCGTGGAGGGCTCCGCCGCCGAGTGCGGATGCGAGTGATAAAAGCCGACGATTTCGAGCCCTCGAGCTCTCGCACGGCGGCGTTCATCGATGTGATCCTTGGCGTCGATCAGAAATCGATTCGGGCTCTCGGCGACGTTGCGCGCGCGGACCGCTTCGACCACCGTATCCCCGCGGCCGACGAGGAGGCCGCAGCACTCGGCCGGCGCCTCGTCTCGCGCGTGGGCGAGCACATCCCGCAGCACGTCCGACGTGAGTGTTACGACCGAAACAGTCAACTGTCTTCAGACTTCAGACTTCAGACTTCAGACTTCAGACTTCGTGCATCTGACTTGCGAATGTCAGAGCATTTCCACCGTGACAGCGATCCCCATTCCACCGCCGATGCACAGCGACGCCACCCCGTAGCGCAGCCCCCGCGCTCCGAGCGCGTGCAGCAAGGTCGTCAGGATGCGGGCTCCGCTCGCGCCAATCGGATGCCCGAGGGCGATGGCGCCGCCGTTGATGTTGACGCGCGCCGGATCGAGACCCAGTTCGCGCACGACGGCGACCGACTGCGCGGCGAAGGCTTCGTTGAGCTCGAACAGGTCGACGTCGGAGATCTTCAAGCCGGCCCGGTCCAGGGCCGCTCGCACCGCCGGGACGGGGCCCATGCCCATCACCATGGGATCGACCCCCGCGGTCGCGTACGACAGAATCCGCGCGAATGGTTTCGTGCCGATGCGCTCGGCTTTGGCGCGCGTCGCGACAACCAGCGCCGCCGCGCCGTCGTTGATGCCCGAGGCGTTGCCTGCCGTCACCGACCCATCCTTCTTGAAGGCCGGTTTCAGCGCAGCTAGCTTCTCGACAGTCGTGCCCGCGCGCGGATACTCGTCGGTGTCGACCCGAACGGGGTCACCCTTCTTCTGCGGCACCGGGACGGCAACGATCTCGTCCTTGAATCGCCCCTCCGCCATGGCGCGCGAGGCGCGCTGCTGGCTCTCGGCCGCGAACGTGTCCTGGTCGCAGCGCGATACGCCATAGCGGCTCGCAATCTCTTCGGCGGT
>Ga0114129_10012709_pt1 | contig 11984 bp, 10 predicted proteins | sample RhiMetdeltSRZDD1_FD_80071 | JGI IMG/M metagenome (GOLD analysis project Ga0114129, IMG submission 80071) | Populus rhizosphere microbial communities from Tennessee, USA - Rhizosphere MetaG P. deltoides SRZDD1 (version 2) (version 2) | ecosystem: Host-associated > Plants > Roots > Rhizosphere >... | reverse complement strand
TGCGGCGTCTGCGCGTCGTGCACGCGCATCGCACGATTGGTGCACGCCGACATCCTCCTGGTGAGGCCCAGCGACACTGGCGCCATCAAGGTGGATCAAGTGCGCGATGCGATCGAGCGCACTGGCTACAGGCCGTTCGAGGGCCGGCGCCGCGTCGTGATCATTGACGATGCGGACGCGATGCTGCCGGAGGCGCAGAACGCGCTGCTCAAGACGCTCGAAGAGCCGCCTGCCGGATCGATGTTCGTGCTGGTGACGTCAAGGTCGGATCTGCTGCTGCCGACGGTTCGTTCGCGATGCCAGCGCCTGCGCTTCGGCCGGCTCGCAGCAGAAGACGTCGCCGGTGTTTTGGTGAAGTCGCACGGGTATGACAAGGCCGAGGCACAGGCGGCTGCCGCGGTTGCTGACGGCAGCGTAGGCGATGCGCTCGAGGGAGGAATGGACGACTACCTGGGCGCGCGTGATGCCGCCGTCGAAGTGCTGCAAGGGGTGGCGGGCTCGGCCGATCCCCGGCGGCGCCTCGACAGCGCCAAGACGCTCGCCGGGAGTGGCGACCGCGACGAGGTACGGCTGCGGCTGCGGGCCCTGGCGACCATCCTTCGGGATATTGGCGTGGTCGGCGCGAATGCCGACGAACGCCATCTGGCGAACGCGGACATGACCGCTTCACTTCGGCGGCTGGTCGGCGCCTTCGATCGAGTTCGTGTCTCGAACGCGTTTGCCGCGATCGACCGAGCTCTCGAGGCCATCGATCGCAACGCCAGCCCGAAGATCGTCGCGGACTGGCTCGCGTTTCAGTTGTAGTCGAGCCTGAATACGATTACCGTGCTGGCGCAACGTCAGCCGGGTTTACATAGAGGCCATCATGAGCGATGCGCCGCCACGCACGTTCATCAGCGTCAAGTTCGCGCCTGTCGGGCGAACGCACACGTTTCTTCTCCCGGATCTCGCGCTCGATGCCGAGCCGCGGCCCGAGGCCGATCCTTCACTCAATCCCGGCGATTCGGTCGTCGTCCAAACGGCGGAAGGTCCAGCCTTCGGGACCGTGACGAGAGCGGTTGGGGCGCTGGCGTCGCGCAAGCAGCCCTCCGCCGACTCTCCAGCGCGCGTTATCCGGAAGGCGACACGGGACGACGTCATCGCTCGTCTGAAGCATCAGCAGCGCGAGCAGGACGCCCACCGGATCTGTTTGATGAAGATCCGCGAGCGGGGCCTGGCGATGAAGCTGGCGCGGGTCGAGCAGATTTTTGATGGATCGCGGCTGATCTTCTATTACACGGCTGACGGTCGCGTCGATTTCCGTGAGCTCGTCCGCGACCTGGCAGCGCATTTCCGCACACGGATCGAGATGCGGCAGATTGGCGTGCGCGACGAGGCGCGAATGCTTGGCGGGTATGGATCCTGCGGCCGGCCGCTCTGCTGTACGACGTGGCTGCAGTCGTTCGAGCCCATCTCGATCAAGATGGCGAAGCAGCAGAAGCTGAGCCTGAATCCGTCGAAGCTGTCAGGGATGTGTGGACGGCTCAAGTGCTGCCTTCGCTACGAGCTGCCCAATGGCAAGGGCGTGAAGCATGGCGGTTGCGCCGACGAAGGGGGCTGTGGGAGCTGTAGCAACCCGACGGGACCAGGGGGCGGGTGCGGCTCGTGCGGATCGGGCGGCTGCGGCCGCTGCTAGCCACGGACACCACGGAATCTGTAGCCACGGATAACACGGACAGCACGGATTGAATCTGAAGCCTCGCATTGGCATCACTCTCGGAGATCCCGCAGGTATAGGGCCGGAGATCGCGCGGAAGGCAGCAGCGGATCCGCGGGTGCTCGACGTCTGCGAGCCCGTGCTCTATGGTCCGACGCTGGATCAGTCGTTTCAGATGGGACGGGTGTCGGCGAGCGCGGGGCGGGCAGCGTACGATGCGATTGTGCAAGCCGTCGAGGACGCGCGTGCGGGGAGCATTGCGGCGATTGCCACTGCGCCAATCAATAAAGAAGCGTTTGCGGCGGCGGGCGTGCCGTGGCGGGGTCACACCGAGCTGCTCGCCCACCTGACCGGTGCGCCGCGCGTCGCGATGATGTTTTATGCGGACGTGCTGCGCGTCGTGCTGGCGACGGTGCATATCCCGCTGGCTGATGTTCCGCGCGCGCTGACGCGTGACGTCGTCGAAGGCACGATTGAATTGACCGCGCAGGAACTGCCGCGGTTTGGATTGCCTGCACCGCGGCTGGGCGTGGCCGGACTGAATCCGCATGCCGGTGAGCACGGCCTCATGGGCGCTGAGGATGATGCGGTGCTTGCGCCGGCGATCGCGGCATGCCGGAGTCGGGGCGTGAGCGTGGAAGGGCCGTTCCCCGCGGACACCGTCTTCGTCCGCGCGATGCGCGGTGAGTTCGATGCGGTGATTGCCTGCTATCACGATCAAGGATTAATCCCGGTCAAGCTGGTCGCGTTCGGGCGCGCGGTGAACGTCACGCTGGGATTGCCCATCATCCGGACGTCGGTCGATCACGGGACGGCGTTCGACATCGCGGGTCAGGGCGTTGCTGACGCGTCGAGCCTCGTGCACGCCGTCATGCTTGCGGCGCGGCTGGCCGTGGCGAGCGTATGAACAGGCGGCTGACGTGGATTGCCGTCGCGGCAATCGTCGCTTTCTATGCCTGGCTTGGCCTCGTTGTGCTTGTTCCCGAGGCGGTGTACTCCGGCGACATCGGCGTGAAGTACGTTCAGGCACAGGCGCTGGCAGAGAAGCGGTTTGCCAGCCTGGACATTTCCTACCCCGGCGACTTTCTCGATCCGGCGCGTGAGTTCTCCCCGCTGCGGCCGCCGTTTGTCATCAAGACGGCTGGCGAGACACAAGCGATCTTTCCGCCGGCGTCCGCGGTGTTGCAGGCCGTGGCCGTTCGGGCCGCCGGTTTCCGCGGGATGATCGTGGTGTCGATCCTGGCCGCGGCTGTTGTGTTGATTGCCTCGTGGCGGATGGCTCCCGCTGGCTACGGGCTGGCGATCGTGCTCGCCATTGGCTTGGGCGGGCCGTTGTGGTTCTACGCGGTGAGTGGGTGGGAGCACGCGCCCGCCGTTGCGTTGGGGACTGCGGCATTTGCTGTCGCGCTGCGCTCACAGCGATTGCCGTTCGTTGCAGGCGTGCTCGTCGGCGCCGGAGCGGCGTTGCGCGACGAGGTGGTGCTTCTGGCGCCAGGCCTGCTGCTCGCCGTCTGGATCCGCGAACGCGGTTGGCGCCGTCTCGTCGCCGCGGCTGCGGGCGTTGCCGTCCCGCTCCTGCTTGCGGGCGCGATCGAAGTCTGGTGGTTTCATCGTCCCCCCGCCGCGCATGTGCGCCACGCGGTTCACCTGCTGCAGTCCGCGCTGCATCTCACGAGCGAGCCGAATCCGGACGTCCCGGTCCTGCGGCCGATGACGCCGCGTGAGCGCTACGACACCGTCGTGACGTATTGGATGTTCGGCCGCGGCACCGATCGCCAGGTTGCCGCGTTCGTCGCGGGGTTGGTTGCAGCGCTGTTCGTGCGCTGGAAGTGGCGGTCGTCCGCCGGTTTGTTCGTCTGGCTCGTGGCGTTCGGGGTGACCACCGCTGGTGACGTCTGGGAGGTGCTGACGGCGCCGAAGTGGCTCGCCGGCCTAATCCGCGTCGCCCCGTACGCAGTTTTCGCGATCCTGCCCTTGGCTTTGGGGTCAGACCCCGGTCGTCAATTTACCCACCCCCTGGGGTCAGACCCCGGTCGTCGATTTACACACCCCCTGGGGTCAGACCCCAGACGGCGGTTCCAAGGAGTTGTGGCCGTTACGGCGGGGGTTTACTTGCTCATCGCGTATGCCGGCGTAGATACGAGCGGAGGCAAATCGCTGGGGCCGCGGCTGCTGCTGCCGCTCATTCCGCTCCTCTGTGCCTCGGCGGTCGTCGTCATGGCTTCGTACCTTCGATCGTCGAACGTGTTCGATCGAGCGGTGGGGTGGACGGGCGTCACGATGGTGTTGATGGCGGCTGCCATCCACCTCGGAGGAACGGTGCCAGCATACGTCCAGCGAAATGCGGATGATGCCTCGGCCGTCATCGCTGCCGCAGCATCGCCGGTACGGATCGTCGTCGTCGACGACATGTTCACCGCGCAGTTGCTGTTTCCGCTCTACAATCGAAAGATCATCATGCTCGCCGATACCGTGGAGGCGGGTGGCCGGCTCGGGGCGCTGCTGGCGCAGCAACGTCTCGATGCGCTGATGGTTTCGCGCAACGTCGAGCCGACCATCGCGCTGCCGCCGTTGCGCCTGGCTCGGACTGATCTCAAGGGAAGAATGGTGGTTCAGACCTATCGCTGAAGAAAGCAGAGCGCCGCTGCAAGCAGGCTGTCGTGACGAGTACCGTGCGCCGAGCGAGGGCGAGGCGCATACTGGCCGCGGGGGTGGGCCCCGCGGCAAAATCAAAAAATGAAAACACAGCGCGAGTTGGCGCAGCAGAACATTGCTGAGAATCGCAAGGCGTTCCACGACTATCACATCGTGGACACCTACGAGGCCGGCGTGGTGTTGTTGGGGACGGAGGTCAAGTCGATCCGCGAAGGAAACGTCAACTTGCGCGATAGCTTCGCGCGTGTTGAAGGGGGAGAGGTGTGGATTTACAACGTCCACATCAGCCCGTACAGCCATCGCGGCTACTCCGATCACGAGCCGACGCGCCGGCGAAAGTTGCTGTTGCACCGCCAGGAGATCCGCAAGCTGATTGGCAAGACCGTCGAGCGCGGCATGACGCTCGTGCCGACGCGGATGTACTACAAGGACGGTCGCGTGAAAGTGGCCATCAGCCTCGCGAAGGGCAAGAAGGCGCACGACAAGCGCGAAACCATCAAGCGGCGTGAAACGGAGCGCGAGACGCGCGCTGCGGTCAAGGAGCGTCGTCAGCGCGGCTGATCCGGCCCTCGCGCAATCGTGGTAGATTGTTACGTTTTTTTCTGGAGGAACTGCGCCTGATGAAAGGCAATCGTTCGATCTTCATCGCGGTCGGCATCGTGATCATCCTGCTTCTCGGGTGGTGGCTGGTCCGGCGCTCCGGCACCGGCGGAGGCATCGATCTGATGACCCGCTTTGAGGCAGCCGAGAAGCGGCCGGACGCGAACCTCTTCAAGGTCGAGGACGTCACCATCAACGGCGAAACCAAGAAATCCATCGCGGTCACGCCGAGCGCCGGTACGCGCGTCACTTTCAGAACCCGGATACCTGACGATGGGTGGCTGCGAGTGTTCATGGGCCTGAAGGAGGAGACGTGGAAGCAGGAGGGCGATGGCGTCCGCTTCATGGTCCTCGTCTCCGACGGCCGTGCCTCTGACGAGCTCTTCACGCAGGACGTGAACCCGATTGGAAATCAGACCGATCGCAAGTGGACGCCGGTGATGGTCGACCTCTCGGCGTATGCGGGGGAAGAAGTGGACGTGATCTTCAACACGTTCGCGAGCCCGCCGGGCAGGGTCGGCGATCTGCGGAACGATCTTGCCGTGTGGGGCGCGCCCGAAATCGTCATCCGCTAGCCCGCTCGCGGCGGCTCCTCGCGCATCTGCACCGATGACAGTCAAAACCACCGTGCCTTTGCTGGATCTTCAGGCACAGTACCGTCCGCTCCGCGACGAGATCCTGGCCGCGCTGACCCGCATCTGCGACAGTCAGCGGTTCATTCTCGGACCGGAAGTTGACGCCTTCGAGCGCGAGATCGCGGCGCAACTCGGCGTCAGGGACGCGATCGGCGTCTCGTCCGGGACCGACGCCCTTCTCGTGGCGATGATGGCGCTCGGCATCGGGCCAGGCGACGAAGTCATCACCAGCACCTACTCATTCTTCGCGACCGCCGGCTGCGTTGCCCGACTCGGCGCCACGCCGCGGCTCGTCGACATCGATCTGCAGACCTGCAACCTGGATCCGGAAGCGGTGCGTCTGGCGATCACACCTCGGACGAAGGCGATCATGCCGGTGCATCTCTACGGGCTGTGCGCCGACATGGATCCGTTGCTGGCAATCGCGAGCGAGGCTGGCGTCCCCGTCATCGAAGACGCATGCCAGGCAATTGGCGCGACCTATCGCGGACGGCAGGCCGGCGCAATGGGAGTGGCGGGCTGCTTCTCGTTCTTCCCGAGCAAGAACCTCGGCGCCTTTGGCGATGCCGGCCTGGTGACGACCAATGACGCCGGTCTGGCCCGCCAGATCCGGCTGCTGAGAAATCATGGCGCTGCGGAGCGCTACTACCATCAGCAGGTCGGCGGCAACTTCAGGATCGACGCGCTTCAGGCCGCGATCCTTCGCGTCAAACGGCCGCACCTGGCGCAATGGACCGCGATGCGCAGGCGCAACGCGGAGCGGTATCGCACGTTGTTCGAGAATGCCGCGGTCGTGCTCCCCGTCGAGCCCGAGGGACGATTCCACATCTACAACCAGTTCGTGATTCGCGTCGCGGATCGCGATCGCGTTCGGGCTCACCTGGCAGACCGCGGAATTGCGACGGAGATCTACTACCCGGTCCCGTTCCATCTGCAGGAGTGCTTTGCCGGACTCGGCCATCATCGAGGCGACTTTCCGGCGTCGGAAGAAGCCGCGAGCTCCACGCTCGCGCTTCCCATCTACGGCGAGCTGACGGAAGACCAGCAGGAGGCGGTTGCGAGCGCCGTCCTCGAGGCCGTCGCGGCGCGGTGAGGTTCACGCGGTGACGGCGATCAAGCGGATCATGGTAACCGGCGCCGCCGGACAGCTTGGATCGACGATCGTTGCGCGCCTGTCACGCCAGCGCAACGTGTTCCCGTTCACGCGCGCGCAGCTCGACATTGCCGACGAGCGCGCGGTGTTGGACGCGGCGCAATCCGCGACGCCAGACGCGATCATCAACTGCGCGGCGTACAACAGCGTCGACGACGCGGAAGACGATCCGATGAGCGCGCTGAACGGTAACTCGCTCGGCGTCAAGGCCCTCGCCCGCGCTGCCCACGCCACCGGCGCTGTTTTTGTGCACTACGGCACCGACTTCGTCTTCGATGGCAATGCGGAAACGCCCTACACCGAGGATCACCCGCCCAAACCGCTGAGCGTCTATGGCACGTCGAAGCTGCTCGGCGAGTGGTTCGCGCTCGAGGCGCCGGCGGCCTACGTTCTACGGGTCGAGAGTCTCTTTGGCGGGCAGCCGGCGAAGAGCAGCATCGACAAGATTCTGAGCGCGATCCTGGAGGGCCGGCCGGTTCGCGTGTTTTCGGACCGATCGGTGACGCCGAGCTACGTAGAGGACGTGTCTACGGCAACCGAGGCGCTCCTGGAGACGCGCGCTCCGTATGGCATTTATCACTGCGTCAGCAGCGGCGTGACGACATGGTTGGGAGTGGCGGAGGAAGCGTCGCAGGTGCTGCAGAAGCAGGCCGACATCGTTCCCGTTCGCAGCGACTCGATCAAGCTGCGCGCGATGCGGCCGCGCTACTGCGCGCTGTCGAACGAGAAGCTGGCGAGTGTCGGCATCACGATGCCGTCGTGGCAGGATGCGCTGCGGCGTTATTGCGGTTCGATTGCCGGCATCGCTCGCGACGACAGCCGCGCGTCCAGCTGATGCGCTAGAAACCACTGATACGTCTGCTCGATCCCCGAGCGCAGCTCGATGCGGTGGCGCCAGCCGAGCGCCTGAAGCCGCGACACATCGAGGAGCTTGCGCGGTGTCCCATCCGGCTTCGACGTATCGCGCGTGATGGTTGCGTCGGGATGCACGACATCGCGAACCAACTCCGCCAGCTCCCGAATCGTCAGGTCCTCACCGGTGCCGACGTTGATGTGACCTTCCTCCTCGTAGTGCTCCATCAAGAACAGGCAAGCATCGGCGAGATCGTCGACGTGCAGGAACTCGCGCCGTGGCGTTCCCGTGCCCCACACTGTCACGTCCGGCACTCCGGCGAGCTTTGCGTCGTGAAACTTGCGAATCAACGCCGGCAGCACGTGCGAGCTGGTCAGGTCGAAGTTGTCGTGCGGCCCATACAAGTTCGTCGGCATCGCCGAGATAAAGTTGCACCCGTACTGCCGCCGATACGCCTGACATAGCTTGATCCCCGCGATCTTCGCGACGGCATAGGGCTCGTTGGTCGGCTCGAGTGGCGCCGTGAGCAGCTGCTCTTCCTTCATCGGTTGCGCGCAGTCGCGCGGGTAAATGCAGGAGCTGCCCAGGTAGAGCAGCTTCTTCACTCCGTATGCGTAGGCCGCATGCACGACGGTGGCGTGGATCATCATGTTGTCGTAGATGAACTCGGCCGGCCGCGTGGAGTTGGCCAGGATGCCCCCGACGGTGCCTGCGACCAGGAAGACGTATTCCGGACGGTTGGCGCGAAACCAGTAGTTGACGGCCGACTGATCGCGCAGGTCGAGCTGATCGCGCGTTGCCGTGAGGAGCGATCGAGAGCCTGCGCCCGCGAGGCGCCGCGTGATCGACGAGCCGACCAGGCCACCGTGACCGGCCACGAAAATCCGCGAGTCTGGCGTCATGCCTCTCTCCGCAAGATATGCGACCACGAACTATCCGTGCGACTCCGTCACGACAATCTGTCTCACGTGTTCGGCGATGGCCAGGCACGACGTGAGCCCTGGTGAATCGATACCTGACACCTGCACGAGCGCCGGCACCTGCCGGTCCCTCCCAATCAGAAAATCCGCAAACGACTCGGTCGCCGGGTGAAGCTTTGCCCGGATGCCGCTGCCGGCCAGCCGGTAGTCGTCCAGGTTCAGGTCCGGCAGTAAGTCCCGTGCCGGGGCAAGAAAATCCTCGACGGTGAGGCGGCCGTTCTCGTAGTCATCCTTCCGATCCTGATAGCGAATCGTCGGGCCGAGCAGCACGGAGCCCCACGTAGTTTTGGTCGCGTGGACCCCGAGGCCGTGACCCGATGGGTGCGGCAGCGGATAGATCAGTCCGTTCACCATGTGATGCTTCGATCGGACGAGCTCGACGTACTCGCCGCGGACGGGATAGATCTGGAACGACTCTCCGCCGAACATCGCCGACACTTCGTCGGCGTACAAACCTGCGCAGTTGACGACCGTTGACGCGCGCATACGCTCGGCTGGCGTCTGGACGATGAGGCCGTCGCCGTCGCGCTCGCTACATTCGGCGGGGCTGCCGACCAGAACCATCACGTCGCGTGACTCGCAGACGCGCCGCAGCGCACGAACGAGCGCTTCCGCTTCGAGAATACCCGTCGTTCCCGACCACAACGCCACTGACGGCCGCGCATACGGCTCCCGCGCGCGCACGAATGCAGCGTTGACCATCTCCAGCTCCGGAACGCCGTTCTCGTGACCGCGTGCGCAAAGAGCTTCGAGCTCGGCGATCGCTTCCGAACCATCGTTTCGTCCACTCGGCACAATCAGCTTCCCGCAGCAGACGTGCGGAACCTCATGACGCTTGCAGAACTCGTAGAGCAACGCCTGGCCGCGGACGCAGAGTCGAGCCTTGAGTGTGCCCGGCGGGTAATAGATGCCGGCGTGCAGCACGCCGCTGTTGTGAGTGCTGGTCTCGAGGCCTGGCCGCGGGTGGCGCTCGAGCAGGCAGACGGAGCGGCCGGTGGCAGCGATTTCGCCCGCGCATGCCAATCCGACTACGCCGCCGCCGATGACCAGGACTTCGATCTCAGTCACTTCGTCCCGCTCCTACGAGCGCCTGAGAACCCGCCACTTCATGTAGGTGAGTCGCAACTGAAGCCACAGAAACACAAATGGCGTCAGCAACTGGCCGGCGGGGCCGGCATGCTTGCGATACAAGCGCAGTGCGCTCTTGTGAAATGCCTCGAGAGACGCCCGCCTCGCATGCCGGCTGCTTCGCGCGCCAACATGCATCGCCGACTCCGACGGCACATACATCGTCCGCCACCCGGCTCCCTTGAGGCGGCGGCAGAAATCGGCATCTTCCCAATACAGGAAGAAGCCCTCATCAAGCCCGCCAACATCGTCGAAGGCGCGGCGCCTGATCAGCATGCATGCGCCAGATACCCAGTCGACTTCGACGGGCGATGATGTCGACGGATCGCGTGCCGGCAGGTTGTGTCGTGACAGCGGATTGCCTGGAAGCATTCGCGTGAGCCACGAGCTGCGTCCCGCGATGGCCGTCGTCAAATCGGGAAAGCGTCGCGCCGATGGCTGAACGGATCCATCCGCATTCCTGATTCGCGGTCCAGCCACCGCCACATCGTGATGGCTGTCGAGGAACGCGCGGAGCCCGTCGCACGACGTTGGACCGACGACGCAGTCAGGGTTCAGGAGAAGCAGATACGGCGCGTGTGTCGTGCGTGCGCCGAGGTTCACGCCCGTCGCGAAGCCCTCGTTCGTCGACCGCTCGATGAGCGTGACCCACGGAAAGCGCTGCGCGAGCTGCGAAACGGCAGCAGCGTCTGACTCATGATCGACGACGACGACTTGCTGGACCGACGAGCGTTGCGCCTCGAGGGATTCGAGGCAGCGTCCGAGCTCGTCGTAGCTTCGGTAATTGACGATGAGGACGTCAATATTGGGAGGGGATTGAGCGTCCACCAAGAAAATCATAGCAGAGCGCATCTCGGTGGATGCGCTCTGCCATGACAGCTGAACTGGCTACTGAACTCTGACGCGCAACAGCCGCCCGTTGTCGAACGAGTTGGTCACAGAGCTTCGCCCGAAGACGACGAATTCATAGAGCGCCGGCGCGAGACCGTTCACCGGCAGCGACCAACCGGTATTGATGAATTGCGATCCAAACATTGCGGCCACGTCGGGACGCGCCGTGTTTGGTGAGACCGCGCCGATCCAGATCGGCGGTGCGCCCGAACCCGGGTTCGGATACGCATAGACGTGCAACGTGTCGATGCCGTCGTTATTCGTCGCCCGACGATCGACAGCCCAGCCGCGCAGCGTGAACGACGAACCCATCGTGGCATTCTCGGTCGGCGTATCGATGCCGATGAGAACTGCCGGATCAACCGTGATCCGTGTGACGCGCGCGACTTCGAAAGCCTGTGTAGCGGCACGTCTCGGCAGCACGACGATGTCCCATATACCGGCCGGCATACTCATGACGTCCATGTAGAAGCCGGAGTTGCGGTAGCGGCTATTGCCGAATGCGTTCGCGACGTCCTGGCGAGCGATGCCGTACTGGGCGTTGCCGAGGAACACCGGTGGCTGACCGCTGCCCGCGTTCGGGTAGGCCCAGACTTGAACGACGTCCATGCCCGGCCCATTGGTCGAGCGCAGGTCGATGGCCCAGCCACCGATCGATAGCCACGTCCGCACGCGAGCGTTGAGCGCCGGTAGACCGATCGCCGCCGCGCCGCCTGTGAGGGGTGGAGCTGCCGAGATCGTCACGCGCCGCGTTTGGAACACGTTGAACGTGCCTGTCAGCGTGCTACGGCCGTAGAACCCAAGGTCGTAGACGCCTGGCGCCAGGCCGACGACCGGCAGCGAGAATCCGGAATCCGCGTAGCGCGCGCCGTAGGCAGCACCAACATCGGGGCGCGAGCCGCCATACGAGGCAGCACCGAGGAAGATCGGCGCCGCACCCGACCCTGGGTTCGGATATGCGTAGACGTGAACCGCGTCGACGCCCGTTCCGCTGGTCGACGCCAAATCGACCGACCAACCCGACAGGAACAGATCACTCGGAAGGACGCTACCGTTACCAGGCCGATCGACAGTAAGCACGCTCTGCGAAGACGCAGGGCCGCCGATGTTGGTGCTGACCTGGATCGAATTTGGGCTGCGTCCGGACGAGTTATATGCCTGGACGACGAAATAGTACGTCGTCGGCGTGGACGGAGTGAGATTGAGTGTATGTGAAAGCTGGTTGCCGACGTTGATTTCTGTCGTGTAGGCGCCGGACGACGTTCCGTATTTGATGATGTATCCGATGACATCCGGTTCAGGATTTCGATTCCACTGCAGCGTGACGGTCGCAGCGCGCGCGGTCGAGCTCAACGCGAGGGCGAACATCAAGACTAGGCACGCACGTGTGGCC
>Ga0114129_10012706_pt1 | contig 11985 bp, 8 predicted proteins | sample RhiMetdeltSRZDD1_FD_80071 | JGI IMG/M metagenome (GOLD analysis project Ga0114129, IMG submission 80071) | Populus rhizosphere microbial communities from Tennessee, USA - Rhizosphere MetaG P. deltoides SRZDD1 (version 2) (version 2) | ecosystem: Host-associated > Plants > Roots > Rhizosphere >... | reverse complement strand
CCCACAGATCTGGCGCTCCGCGCCTGACGGTCGCGGCGATCTTCTGTCCGTCCGGCGAGAGACGCGGATACAGATAGGGGCCCGTCGGGATGGCGGTGAGCGGCTGTTCCGCACCGGTCCGGTCGACCCAGACCCAGGTGCTTTCGAGCGGCCGGCCGACGCCGCCCGTCGCGTAGAGCAGCGTCCCCGCGGCGGAGACGGCAAACTGACCGGCCCCGCTCTCATCGGCGGTGTTCGGCGCATTGATCCCCTGCATCACGCCTTCGACAACGGCGATGGATGTGCCGGTCACCTGCAGCGAGCGCAGGTCGAAAGGCACGACCATCAACGTCCCGGATTTCATATACGCGATGTGGCCGGTGCTGACGTACCGTGCGTCGGCGCCCCCCTCGATGAGGACTCGCCGCTCGCCGGTGCCGAGCACGTGCAGCACGACGGTCGCCGTCTCCCAGCCGGACGACAGGCTCGTGAAGAGGAGCGCCTTTCCCCCTGGCAGCGCATGGGGGAGGATGTGGCGCTCGCGTTTCGTGACGTCGCGCCTCGTCACCTGCGAGATCGGCCCGCCGTTCGACGACACGCTCGAGATGCCGTCGGCGCCGGCCAGGAAGATCGTGTCGTGCTCACCCCAGTTCGCGCCGCCCGTGTCAACCTCCGCGATCGTGACGGGCGCACCTCCGGCCGCCGGCACTTTCTTGAAGCTGTTCCCCGTCCGGAACCCGATCCACGCGCCGTCCGGCGAGAAGAACGGCATCACGCCGCCCTCGGTGCCGGGAATAGGCGTCGCCTCTGCACGATCGAGACCCCGGAGGAACAGCTGCGTCGTGGGTGCCTTGACGGCGGCAAACACGATCTGACGTCCATCGGGTGAGATGGCCATCGCCGTGCGGGCAGGACGCACCGATGCGATCGACCCGACGAGCTGCTCGGCGGGCGCTACGCTCATTTGAAGGTGTGTCGCGGAAACCGCCGCCGGGGCCCGACGTGGAATCAGCCAACCGATCGCGGCGCCCGCAATCAGCGCAGCGAGCACCCACGGCGCCGCCTGACGCCAGCGCGGTGCCGGCACCCTCGTCGTCGGGGCGGGCACTGGCGCGTGCGCCGCCGTCGCGTGGCCATCCAGCAGAAACCGCGCGACCGCGATGTCGCCGATGCGGGTGTTGCGATCCTTCTCCAGGCACCGCTGGATCAGCGTGACGATGTGCGGCGGAATGTCGGCGGGCAGCGCGTCCCAGCGCGGCGGCGATTTCACGACCGACGCCAGGATCTCTGTCGTGTCGTCACCCTCGAACGCGCGTCTGGCCGTGAGCATCTCGTAGAGCACGGCGCCGAAGGCCCAGATGTCCGTGCGCTTGTCCACGGCACGGCCGCGCGCCTGCTCGGGCGACATGTAGGCCGCCGTCCCGAGGATGATCCCCATCGCCGTCATCGCGGGACTTGTCAGAGTCGGGGACTGCGATGGGTCCACCGGCCGGGAACTGCCCGCGCCGTCGGACTCCGCGAGCTTGGCCAGACCGAAGTCCAGCACCTTCACCGTCCCGTCGTCGCGGACCTTGATGTTCGCCGGCTTCAGATCGCGATGGACGATGCCGCGCTCGTGCGCCGCTTCCAGCGCGGCGGCGATCTGCCTGGCAATCGGCAGCGCCTCGTCCAGAGTGATCGGGCCCTGGGCGATGCGGTCCGCGAGCGTGGGACCCTCGATCAGCTCCATCACGAGCGCCTTCACGCCGCCGGGCGCCGAGTCCGTCGCCGGCGTGTCCTCGAGCCCGTAGATCGTCGCGATGTGGGGGTGATTGAGGGAGGCGAGCACTTCCGCTTCGCGCTGAAAGCGCGCGAGGCGATCCCGATCGGCGGCCAGCGCGGGGGGCAGGATCTTGACCGCGACCCGGCGCTTCAGCCGCGAGTCCGCCGCGCAGTAGACCTCGCCCATTCCGCCGGCGCCGAGCGGCGAGAGGATCTCGTACGGCCCCAGGCGAGTACCGGTCGATACAGCCATCTCGCGACCGATTCTAACGGAGGCGCTTTGACTTCGGCTCAGTCGGGTGGGTACCCTTCCCCCGACCCATGACCCTTGACCCAGGCGCGCGGCTCGGACCGTACGAAATCCTCGAGCCGCTCGGCACCGGCGGAATGGGCGAGGTCTACCGCGCGCGCGACGGGCGGCTCGGGCGCATCGTGGCGATCAAAGTGCTGCGGCAGGACCTGGCCGCCGATGCCGATCGCGTCGAGCGGTTCGAGCGCGAAGCCCGCTCCGCCTCCGCCCTGAATCATCCCAACATCGTCACCATCCACGACGTTGGCCTCCAGGGCGCCACCTCTTACATCGCGATGGAGTGGGTGGACGGCTCGTCGCTGCGCGAGCTGGCGGCGGGAAGGCCGCTCCCGGTCCCTGACGTCGTCAAGATCGGCGCACAAATCGCGGAGGGGCTGGCGAAAGCGCACGGCGCCGGCATCGTCCATCGCGACCTGAAGCCCGATAACGTGATGGTGACGGGCGACGGCCTGGTCAAGATCCTCGACTTCGGACTTGCGAAGCTGGCGCCCGCGGACGACGTCGGCTCGCAGCTCGCGACGCAGGCGGCGGGAACCGCCGCCGGCATCCTGCTGGGCACGGTGGGATACATGTCGCCGGAGCAGGCGACCGGAGCAGCGGCGGATTACCGCTCCGACCAGTTTGCGCTCGGCGTCATCCTCTACGAGCTGACGACCGGACGGCGGGCCTTCCGGCGCGAGTCGGCGCCGCAGACGCTTGCGGCCATCATCGAAGACGAGCCCGATCGGGTCGACACGCACAATCCCCGGGTCCCGCCTCAGCTCTCGCACGTCATCACCCGCTGCCTCGCGAAGAAGCCTGACGAACGCTACGAATCGACTCGCGATCTCGCGCGCGACCTGAGAGATCTGGTTCACGAGAGCTCCGCCGCTCCTCTCGCGGCCGTACCGGCTCGCAGGATGTCCAGGGTACGGCTGGCGGTCCTGGCGGCGGCGGTCGCGCTCGTCGCCGTCGCAGCCTACTGGGCGCTCGGCCGGCGCGACGACACGGGGTCTGCCGGCGCCGACGTCAAACGCATCGTGGCCGTCCTGCCGTTCAGAGATCTCACGGGGGATCCGGCGCGCGCCTACTTCGCGGCTGGCGTGACCGATGAGATCCGCGGACAGCTCTCGAAGCTCGGCGCGCTGCGTGTGCTGAGCCGAAGCGCGGTTCAACGCTATAGCGACGCCGACGCGAAGACCCTGCGCGCGGATCTCGGAGCCGGCAGCGCCGTCGAAGGCAGCGTTCGCCTGGACGCCGGGCGCGTGCGGGTGGCCGTCGAGCTCGTCGACACCGCGACCGAGCAGACGATCTGGAGCGAACAATACGACCGGAAGCTGGAGGACGTGCTCTCGGTTCAACGCGATGTCGCGCTGCGGATCGCGGAGTCGCTGGAGGCCACGCTGACCCCGGCGGAGCGCACCAGCGTCGAGCGGCTGCCGACCACGAATCCCGAGGCCTATCAGATCTACCTGCGATCCCAGGTCCTCAGCTCGGGCGATCGGCAGCAGAACCTGCGCGGGATCGAATTGCTCCAGGACGCGCTGAAGCTGGATCCCCAGTTTGCGACGGCGCAAGCCAGGATGGCGTACCGGACGTTCTTTCTCGCCTATTACTCGGATCCCAAGTATCTCGACTTGTCAATCGAACAGGCACAACGGGCGGTCGAGATGGATCCGACCCTGGGACGGGCCCATTGGGTCCTCGCCAGCGGCTACGCCGTGAAGGGCTGGGCGGCGAAATCGCGACAGGAGTTTCTCAGGGCACAGGAGCTCGACCCCAGCGAGAAAGACCCGATCGCGAATCTCGCGGTACTCGAGTCGGAGATACTGGGCCGGCATGACGAGAGCCTCGTCTGGGGCCGCCGGCTGCTCGATCGTCCGCCGGTGGACAGCACCACCATCTACCACATTGCGTGGCCCCTGCTCTTCCTTCGCGACGATGCGGTCTCGGAACGGTGGCTGACGGAAGCGGAAGCCCGTTTCCCGGACCGTCCGCGCCTGCAGTACCTCCTTGCGGGGCTGGACTATCTGCGTGGCAATGAGCCGGCGGCGCTGTCGCGGGTCCGGACGATGACGGAGGCGAACCCCGGGTTCGAAGAAGGCCTGGGAGTTTCGGCCGAGTTGAGCTTTCTGACCGGAGCCGCGGATGCAGAGGCACAAATCGGGCGCCTGTATCGCAACACCCCCGGACTGACGGCGTCGGCATTCCTGAAGCCGGAGACTCACCGGACAACGTACGCCTACATCCTGATGAGGAGGGGCGAGCGTGACCGCGCGGCAGCCCTTCTTGCCGAATCCGCAAAGGAAAGCCACGCGGCGCTGGCGGAAGGCAACGAAGGTCAGCGCGTGCCGGTCGACATCGCGGCCATTCACGCGGTGAAAGGAGAAACGGTCCAGGCCCTGGAGTGGCTCGAGAAAGGGTTCGCCGCCGGATACAAGGATTACGCGACGCTCGGCCGCCATCCGATATTCGCGAGCCTGCGACGCGAAGCGCGCTTCCAGGACCTTCTGAAGAAAATGGAGCAGGCAGTCGCTGCGATGCGCGAACGCTCGGCAGTCCTCTCCGAACTTCGAACGCTGCCGTTTCCGGCAGCCGCCGCCGCTCGCTGAGCCTGGAATCCGGCAATTCAGTCGGCCTCTCATTCCAGCCGCAGGGCTTCCCACGGATCCACACGAGTGGCGGACCGCGCTGACAGGTAGCAGGCCAGCAGCGTGACCACGGTCAGCAGCGCGGCAACCGACCCGAGCGTCGCAGGATCCGTCACGGTGACACCGAACACGAGGCTCGCGAGGCTGCTTGCCGCAGCGATCGCGGCGACGACCCCGCACCCGATCCCGACGGCTACGACGATGAGCCCGTGGTGCAGGAACAATCGGAGGATCTGACCATCGGTCGCCCCGAGCGCCATGCGGACGCCGATCTCCTGCCGGCGCTCGCTCACGCTCTGCGCGATGACGCCATAGAGGCCGATCGTCGCCAGCAGGACCGCCGCGCCTGCAAAGACCGAGAGCACGATCGCCGCCACGCGGCGCCGGCTGGCCGCTTCTCTCATCACCTGGTCGACGGTGCGGTCGTTGAACACCGGCACCGACCGATCCAGATCGCGGATCGCTGTTTCGATCGAAGCAATGGAGACCGTGCCCCTGGTGCGCGCGACCGCGAAGACCGTCGTCCGCGTCTGCTGCACGACCGGGAGGAAGATCTGTTGCGGGTTGTCCTGATCGATGCCGTGCTGCTTGACGTCGCCGACAATGCCGACAATGGTGCGCCACGGGCCGTACCCGTCGGCGGGAGTCGCACCCGCCAGCCTGATCTGCTGCCCGATCGGATCTTCATCGGCGTTGATGAACGCCGGGCCTCGCACGTTCACGGAGCCGCCGCGCTTCCGCCAATACAAGTTGACCAGACTGGCATTGATGATCGCCACGGGCTGAGAGTCGGGCGTGTCGGACCGGTCGAACAGGCGCCCCTTGATGAGAGGGATCTTCAACGTGTCGAAGTAGGTCGCGCTCACCGGAACGATTCCCGCACTGGGCAGGTCCATCATCACTGCGCCCGGCGGGATGGGCCTGCCGGCCACGGTGAACCAGTTCCACCAGTTCGAGCCGAGGATGGGGAGCGAATAGGTGATGGCGGCGTTCTCGACGCCGGGAACGGCGCGGAGGCGCTCGACCGCTTCGGCGAAGAACGCCTGCTTGCGCGGGTCCGGCCAGGACGGCCCGGCCAGCGAGAACATGACGGTCTGCAGGTTGTGCGGATCGAAACCCGGATCGACGCGCGACAGCCGCACCATGGTGTGGACCATCAGCCCGGATCCGGAGAGCAGCACCGTCGCGACGGCGACTTCCCCCATCAGGAGGCTGCGGCGCAACAGCGAGTGCTGGCGGGTCGAGCCGCGGCCCGACTGCAACACCGTCGCACGGGCACCGGCGCCAGGCGCCTTCAGTGCAGGCAGCACGCTGAACAGGAACGCACAGGCGCAACTGAAGAACGTCGTCCAGAACAGGACGACGATATCCAGCCGAATCTCATCGAGACGCGGAGTATCCGGAGGCGCAACCCTGATGAGACCGGTGAGAATCGCGGCGCCGGCCAGTGCCCCAAGCAGGCCACCGGCTCCTACCAGCAGCGCGTGTTCGACGAGCAGCTGACGGATCACGCTCCATCGGCTGCCGCCGATTGCCACGCGGATGCCGAACTCGTGCGCGCGCGACGCGCTTCTGTTCAGCAGCAGGCTGGCCAGATTGACGCAGGCGATGACCAGCAGCAGCGCGACGGCGCCGGTGAGCACGGTGAGCGTTGGCGCCAGATCCCGGACCACCCGCTCGGCGAGCGGGACGACCACGTAAGTGCTCCTGCCCTTGTTTTCCTGCGGATATTCGAGAGCGAGCGCGGCCCCGAGGTTCTGCATTTCCGCACGCGCCGCGGTCAGCTCCACTCCCCGCCCGAGCCGGGCGACGGCGTAGTGACCGGTGTGGCTGCCGCGGTTCTGCATCCCGCGATAATTTGCCGCCACCTGCGGCTCGAGCAGCAGATAGACCTCGGCCGCCGACATGAAGCCAAAGCCTGGCGGCAGCACCCCAATCACGGTGTATGGCTTGCGGTTCAGGGAAATCGTCCGGCCGACCGCGGCCGGCGCGCTGCCAAACGAGCGCACCGAGAACGCGTGGCTCACGACAGCGGTCGCGGTGGCGTCAGGCCGGGCGTCGGACTGGTCGAAGAGCCGGCCGTGAAGGGCCCTGGTGCCGAGCACATCGAAGAAGTTGACGGTGACGCTTTTCGAATCGAGCCGCTGCGGAAATTCGCCGCCCGTGACGAACACGACGTCGGCCAGTGAGCTCGCGATCCCTTCGAACGACGTGGCGCGCTGGCGCCAGTCCTCGAAGTTCGGCCAGGAGATGCCCGAGCCCTGGTGTTCGGCCAGGAACACCAGGCGGTCGGGATCTGCGTACGGCAACGGCCGCACCAGCACCGCATACGCGATCGAAAAAATCGCCGTCGTCGAGCCGATGCCGAGCACGAGGACGGTGAGCGCCGTGACCGTGAAGCGGGACGAGCGCCGCAGCAGCCGCGCCCCGTATCTCAGATCGCGCCAGAACGTGTCGAGCCAGGTCGCGCGGACGGCGCGGGTGGATTCGATCGTCTGCGTCAGCCCTCCCAGATCGCGGAGGGCCAGCCGGCGAGCCTCTTCGGGCGGGACGCCGCGCCGGCGGTGCGCCTCGATCTCGCGCTCGAGATGGTCCTGAAGCTCCTCGAGAATCTCGCCGTCGATGCGACGGCGGACGAGGAGCCCGCGCAGCGAGGCGAAGAGACGGGCGATCATCGACCTTCACCGAGGACGCGGCGCATCGACAGCGCGAAGGCCTGCCAGGTCTCGGTCTCCTGGCTCAGGCGCTTTCGACCGGCGCGCGTGATGGTGTAGACCCGCGCCCGCCGGTTGTTCTCGGAGGCGGTCATCTCGGACTTCACTTCGCCGCGCATCTCGAGCCGGTGAAGGGCCGGGTACAGGGATCCCTGGCTGGTCTTCAGTCCATCCTGCGAGATCTGCTGCAGCCGGTTCGAGATGCCCCAGCCGTGGTTCGGACCGAGGTCCAGGATCCGCAGAATCAGGAGATCCAGCGTGCCCTGCAGCAACTGCGTCTTGTTCATGTTCGTCCTCTCGGGACCCGAGAGGAGTCTAGATCCGTCACCTGTCGGAGATCAAGAGGACGAGCCGGCGTGCTGAATCGATTGACGGCCCGTCCCGGTCACGCGGGGCGGCAGGGTGCGACGAAGCGACGAAGCAGAGACCAGGCTTCAGGTCGGCACCGGCAGATTTCGTTGCCGGTTGATCGTCACCCTCTGGTTGATCGCGCTGTAGAGAAAGTACCCGCCAACGATCAGGCAGCCGGCACGCAGCAGCCAGGTCGTGGCCCGGTCGCTTGCCGCGCGCATCGAGCGCCGCTCTTCCGGATGCGCAAATGCCCCGGGAGTGCGCACAGGGGCGTCGCCCGGAGGATAAGGTCCAGTCGCGGGATAGATACCCGAGCCACGAACGTCTTCTATTCGTCCGGATGTGAGCTGCTCAGTCATCGTGCCCCTGCCTTGTGTTCTCGAAGTTCTTCGAGCACACGTCGTGCCGGCGTCCAGGAGCTGAACCGGCATGAGAACAGGCCTGGCGCTTGCACGTCCTTCATCATAAGCAACGCATTCAGCGGAGCTCAGGATGCGCGGATCCCATCTGCAGGGGATCTGCGGACGCATTGACAGAGAGGAGGTAGTCCGTTATGGCGGAGAGACAGACGTCGATGACACCTGCGCGCGGCACGCTGCGTCCTGGCTTGTCGAGACAGTGGGGCTCGAACGTGAGTCCGTTCACAGCCCTCCAGCGCATGGCCGACGAGATGGATCGGATGTTCGACGACTTCGGCTTCGGCCATCGGTGGGCACGACCCCTGTCGCGAGAGACCGGGGCGGAGCTGTGGGCTCCAGAGGTCGACGTGTTTCACAAGAACAACGAGGTGACGATCAGAGTCGATCTGCCCGGTCTCAAGCGCGAAGACGTGACCGTGGATATCACTGACGACGAGGTGTGCATCCAGGGCGAGCGGAAGCACGAACGCGAAGACGAACGCGAGGGCTACTATCGGAGTGAACGCGGCTATGGCAGCTTCTCTCGCGTGATCCGCCTGCCTGAGGGGGCGATCACCGAGCAGGCGAAGGCCAACTTCAAGGACGGAGTGCTGGAAATCACGATGCCGGCGCCTCCGGCCGCGAAGGGTCGCCGACTGGAAATCACTGAAGGCGTAAGGAAGTAGGCGCACTGCGGCGCATCCCAGCGCCCGCCGGCCGCGCGTCGGCGCCGGCGGGCCCGGGTTCACGCGTCACGACTCGAAGGTCTCTCCCGCAGCTAGTTCGGGAAGCGGCAGCTTGCCCGGTTCCCGCGGCGGCCGGTTCGCTTCTCCGGAGCCGCTGCCTTTCACGTTCTCATCAGGCTGCCTCGGCTGTGGGTTCGCGGATTCCTGCGGCAAAGGCTCACCCCGCTGTTGGCGGATACGGTCCTCCTTGCGCATGTCGGTCTCTCCTCGTGTTGCGGTGTGGCATGGATGCGTGCAAGGACGACGCCGGAGTTTCGAGGGCAGGTTTTGTGGTTGAGCCGTGCTGCCCTTCGCTCGAGGCGTTTGCATCGGATACAGCGATTGTCAGATGGTCGACAGGCGCTCTCTCGACAAGACTGACCTACGGTCTACAAAGCCAGTACATCTGGCCAAACAGCCTCAGTAGTTGGAAAGAGCGATCTTTTCACATAGATATTCTACTGGAGTATCCTGTTGGCCGTGACGCACATGCTCGCCGACGCGGGACTCCACGTGGGCATCGGGCTGACGCTCGGCGTCGCACTCGCCGTCGCGGCAGGCAAGGGGGTTCAAACGCAGCTCTACGGTCTCGAGTCGACGGACGGAGCGACGCTCGTGGGTGCGACCGGGCTGCTCGCCGTCATCGCTCTCTTCGCCACGATGGCTCCTGCTCTCCGGGCGGCGCGGCTGGATCCCCTCAGCGCCCTGCGGGACGAGTGAGTCCAAGCTCGGTGAGCTTCGTCGCGGGCACGAACCCGGTGTCGTCCCAGCCCCTCGCCCGGTAGTACCCGCCGATCATCTCCCGGAGCTCCGCCTCCGTGAGCGAGACGCCGGCGCCGACCCCTGATTCGAGCGCGGCGGTCAGCAGGCGCTTCGGCAGCCAGTCGGCCTCCGGCTGCCAGCCTTCGCGGACGTTGAACAGCTTCTTCAGCGTGTGAATGCGCTCGCCGGCAACGCGCAGCTCCGCGGGCGTGTAATCCCACCCGGTGACGGCCGCGAGAATCCCGGCGGCATCGGCGTAGAAGTCGGCGAAGCACTTGCGCAGGAACTTGCAGACGATGAGCGAGTCCATCACCGCCGCGAAATCCTCGGATGCGGCCACGAGCCTGCCCCGACCGGCGTCCCCCCGGAACCGATCGACCTCGCCCGAGAAATCAGCTTCGTAGGCGCCGGAGCGGTTGTGGCAGGCCCCGCGCGGGCTCACGGCGAGGCCGAGCGCCAGGGTCTTGAGGCTTCGCGGCTCGTAACCGGGAAGCTCGAGACCTTTCACGTGCATCGCCCAGTCGCCGCTCTCGCCGCCGATCTCGGCTGCGGCGCGGCGCGATCCTTCGGCGAGCACCGCGCCGACACCCCGCCGTTCGCCAATCGCGCGAATGCCGGCGAGGAGGCCGGCGCCGTCCCCGAAGCGCAGCCCGAGCGTCTCCGCCTCCGGCAGGAGACCTCTGGTCGCGCTCTCCATGGCCCAGGCCAGCGTCCCGCCCGTGCTGATCGCATCGAGCCCGTACGCGTCGCAGAGTCGCGCGGCCTCGATGACCGTGTCCGGATCGCCGACCCCGCACAGCGGTCCGAGCGCGAACAGCGTCTCGTACTCGAGACGTTGTTCGGATCCGTCGCCATTCCGGGACGCGAAGAGACGCTCGCAGCGAATCGTGCACGACGCGCAGCCGTGACGGCGCGTGAAATGGGTCTCGGTCAGCCGCTCGCCGCTCAGCGCGTCCGCATCCTCGAGCGTCGACTGCTGGAAATTGCGGATCGGCAGCGCACCCAAGCGATTGAACACCGCGAGGTTCGCCACGGTGCCGATGGTCCGGTACTTCTCCGTCACGGCGCCGAGACTGCGCCGGCGCAGCGTGCGTGCGATCTCGTTGACACGCTCCGGATCCGCGACAGCCGTGACGCGATCGCCGCTGACCGCGATCGCCTTCAGGTTCTTCGCGCCCATGACCGCGCCGACGCCACCGCGCCCGGCCTGCCGGCCGCCGTTGCTGATCGTCGCAAAGCGCACCAGGTTCTCGCCGGCCTTGCCGATCGACGCCACGCACACCCGATCGCCCAGCTCCGCGCGCAACCGTGACTCCGTCATGGCCGGATCGGCCGACCGGAGGTGCTCCGCGGACCCCATCCGCACCGCTGAACCATTGACGTGCAGGTAGGCGAGCGACGGCGCCTTCCCGATCACGATCAGAGCGTCCACGCCGAGGCGCTTGAGCTCCAGCGCGAAGTGGCTCGACGACAGCGAGTCCGCGATGAAGCCGGTGAGCGGAGACTTCGCCACCACGGCGAACTTCGCCGTCGTCGTCAGCCCGGTGCCGGCGAGCGGCGCGGTGGTGAACACGAGCGGAGCGGACGGCGAGAGCGGATCGACGCCGGGAGGCGCGTGATCGAGGAGCAGGCTGGCGCCAAGGCCGATGCCGCCGAGGCAGGTCCGCAGGCGTGCAGCCTCGATGTCGTGAAATGCGGTGGCGCCGCTGCTCAAATCGACGAGGAGGAGGCGGCCGAAGAAGCCGTGCACCCTATCCTCCCGCGTCCGCCGCGAGGATGACGAGATGGTCGCCGTCCGCGATGGGCGTGCCCGGCGCGCGAACGATCGCGAGGGCGTTCAGGCTGCAGGCGTAGCCTTCGATCAGGCGCGTTCGATCGGCGTGCACGACGCGGCCGGCCAGAACCGGCAACCGCTCGGCAAGGGCGCCGAGCGCATGCGCCAGGGTGGCGCCGTCCGGAAGATCGAGCGAGATCTCCTTCGTGCCCGACAGCAGTTGCGCCACGCCGAACAGCTCCACCGTGCACCGTACACCCCGCTTCGGGGCTGACTCAGGGGTCCGGCGGTCGTGGAGCTTCGGCCACAGCGCGAGCGCCCGCTGATAGTCCGCGGGCGTGTTCATGTTGAAGAAGCTCCAGCCTTCCGGATCGATCGTTCTGACCTCGTTCTCATCGATCCGCCTGGTACGCACCTTGTCGAACAGATGTACGGGCCGGAGGTCCCCAACGGCCAGCTGCCGCTCGAGATGCGGCCGCACGCTTTGGCGATACGCCGCGTGCAGGGGCTGAAAGCGTCCCTCCCACTGTGGGACTGCGACATCGTGGTCCTCGATCCGGGACAGCACGAAGTGGATCAGT
>Ga0114129_10012705_pt1 | contig 11985 bp, 5 predicted proteins | sample RhiMetdeltSRZDD1_FD_80071 | JGI IMG/M metagenome (GOLD analysis project Ga0114129, IMG submission 80071) | Populus rhizosphere microbial communities from Tennessee, USA - Rhizosphere MetaG P. deltoides SRZDD1 (version 2) (version 2) | ecosystem: Host-associated > Plants > Roots > Rhizosphere >... | reverse complement strand
GTGTGAACTTTAGGTTTTACATAAATTTTTTGTGTCTATTTATAGATGGAAGGAGTTTTCTTGATTTTTTGTCATTTTCCTCCCCCTTCCATCTCCTGTTTTACTGAGGGCCCGCAACGCCCTAACTAAAACTTGATTTTTTTTTATCTTATTTTACCTAACTATTGTACTGGTTTTTATGCTTTTTATTATGATAGATTTTTATTATTTAAATTTTTATATTTTAGTTCCTAGTACGATTTTTTTCTTGCCCCTTGTTTCATGGATATTTCAGTTCAGTATACAAAATATTAATAAAAGAGTTGTATACAGTTCTAATAAATTTGGGAAGATTATGATGTTTTACATTACAAATAATAATTTTTTAGAGCAGAGCATCCAATAGTTAGTAAACCTTTTTCATCTTATACAAATTGTATGTTAAACTCTAAAATAACTATATCTTTAATTTCAGTTAGATATTATCCTGGGTCTGTAGCTAATACAACGTCTTAGTGAAAATACTACAGAAAAGGATTTAAGAGAGTATTACCAAAAAAATTTGAGTGATAAAGTTAAGGATTTAAAGGATAGAGAGAAAGAGGATTATTTAGATAAGAAAATTGAAGAACGATTTGAGAAGTGTCAATCTAAGAAAGAAGCGGATGAAGTACTAAATTCTTTAGAAAAAAAGAATTTAAAGCGGATTCGGCTAAATTCATTGAAGAAATCAAAGATGCTAAACGTTTGAAGGATGAATTGGACGAGTCTAGCTTTACAGAAGAAACAATAGCTAGGGAAAAAGAAAAGATTGATAAACATATTGAACGAGAAACTATGAATGAAGGTCATTATACAGCTAACCAGTTAAAAAAAAGTTCAGAGAGAGTATGATAATGTTTGTGAATCATTTAGTTCTACTGAATTAGATTATGAATCTGAGTCTGAAAAAGGATCTATTGGTAATAAAAGTAAATCAGATTCTGAAAATAAAAATGTTGAAAATAAACAATCACCAATAGATTTTGTAATTGAAAAGCAGCTATGTGAAATGCCTGATCTTACTGATTCGGACGGTGGAGAGTAATTCATATATTTTCGTAATCTTTTCTTTGTTTTTATATTATTTTCTAGTCGCTGTATGTTCTTCGGTTCATAAAAAACGATGTTGGGGCTAGCACCCCTAACCGAGATGACGGTTGAATAAGGTACAGTTGTCTTACAGAACGTTTAAAAGTATGGAAAAAAAATTTTTTTCTTAGGGTGACTCTAAGTAACCGTTAAGTGAGCTTTTTTATTAACACGAGTAGGAATGAGGTACTCAGAATACTTTTACGACTTATTAAAAATAAACGTTTAAAATATACAAAAAAAGCTAAATATAACAATAACAATAGCAATAACAATAGCAATAACAATAGCAATAACAATTATATTTTTAGTTCTAGCGGGAGCTGGCCTTCACCCGGCGCCAGCCTGATGGCTAGATATAATTGTATAAATACGTCAACGTCATTCAATTACTTAAGTAGATATTTTTCTACTAGTTTACATTTTTATAATGTGGATAGTAATATTATAGATAGAGTTAGAAGGAAAATTTAGGGAGGTTGAAGATAGAAAAGATCATTATGTTGATTATGAAAATTATAAACTTTTTTTTGGAATCCTGATGTTAATTTGAGAAAAGAATTAAAACATAAGATTTTACTTCAAAAAGAAACTCTTCGATGATTTCTTAATCGGAGAAGACCTAATTAATCAAATAAAATAAGACTTAACTATTAATTTATCAGGAAGATCCTGTATTGCGTACTTTTATTATTTTATTAAATATATGATAACAAGTAAAAATAAAGCTTTATGAAAAACTCCTTATATCAAATCTTTTTATTTTGATTTTTTATTTGAGAGTAAGTCTGAATTTAGAACTATGGTAATTAAAAATTTTAATGTAGGTTATATCTATTCTATCTTAGTTAGAGTAGAATATAATGACGGTAAGTATGGTATGTTAGGTCATCAAATAGGGTTTAAACTTAATGATATTAATGATTATGATTACATTGATTCAATTTATGACAAGATTAAGGAAAGACTTGAGGATTTTTCTGATCAATATAATATAGAAATTTTGGATTCTATTCAAGTTTTATTTATTAATGTTGAAGTTTTACCACCAAAATTATTAACTGATATTAATAATATTAATTTACCTAAACAAGGTATTAATAGAAGAGATATTAAACGTAAATATAATTCTAAATTATTACCTTTAACAGTTAATTCTAATTATTTTGGTAAATTTATTAGTCGCGATTCCCTTGAATTTATTGAATTTTTGGATAAAATTAATCAACAGCTGAATTTATTATCTAAACCTATTATAAAAGCTAGTGATTTTGATAGTATGTATTTACATAATAAATATATAATCTTAAATAAACAAATTAAAGATAATGTTTTCGTTAGAGATGTTTATGATAGTAAATTGGCTACCTTTGAAGGTAAATTTGTGGATACTGTTTACTGTGAAGAGGCTTTTGACAGAATGTATAATAATGTGATCTTTACTATTATAAATTCTAAAGTATCTTCAATATCTATTTCTAAAGAATTAGAAATAATAAAATATCATCCTAGAAAACTTCAAGGTTTAGTATCAAATCCTTTTATAGGAACATTTGATTTAGAAGCTTTTGAAGATAAAGATGGATATGCTAAGGTATATGCTGCGGGTTTTTTTGTTGAAGGTAAAGATCCTATAACATTTTATCTTGATGACCCTAATTATAACAATGTATTAATAGAATGTGTTAATAGAATGTTATCAACTAAATATAATGGTTATATATTTTATGTTCATAATTTAGATTATGATGGTATATTTTTAATATATTATTTAAAATTATTTAATCAAATGAAAGGTTATGATTTTTATAAAATAAAACCTTTATATAAGGATAATTCATTATTGAAAATAGAAATTAGTATTGATAAAGAATTATCTAGTAAGAAACAAAGTAGTATAGGAGCCAGAAAGAAACCTAGAGATATAAAAATTACTTTTATAGATTCATCAAATTTATTGAAAGGTAGTTTACGTAAATTATGTGAATCATTTGGGGTAGAAAGTGTAAAAGGTCATTTTCCTTATAGTTTTGTTAAATCTAACACACTGAATTATGTGGGTAATACACCTGAATTTAATTATTGATCTGACATTTCTAATGAAGAATATAATTCAATAATTAAAATTATTGATAATTGAAATTTAAAAGAGGAATGTCTTTTATATTTAAGTAAAGATTTAACTTCATTATTACAGATAATGAGATTATTTGGTGAATATATAACTCGTAAATTTGATGTTCAAATGACTGATTGTTTAACTGTTAGTAGATTATCTTTAAATATTTTTCTTAAACATTATTTAAAAGATTCTAAAATACCAATAATTAAAGGTAATATTTATGATGATATAAAGAATGCTTATTATGGTGGTGTTACTGAAGTATATAAACCTTATGGTAAAGATTTATATTATTATGATGTTAACTCTCTATATCCATTTGTTGCTTTAAATCCTATGTGTGGTAATAAATATACTTATTTAGAATCATATTCTAATAAAGGTTTAAAATTATATAATCTATTTGGTTTCTTTTATTGTGAAATAGAAACTTCTTCTAATTATTTAGGTTTATTACCTGTTCGTAATAAAAATGGTTTAATTATGCCTATAGGTAAATGAAATGGTTGATACTTTAGCGAAGAATTAAAATTTGCTAAAGATAATGGTTATAAAATAAAAGTTCTTAAAGGTTATAATTTTACTAAACAGTTAAATGTATTCGATGAATATGTAAAATATTTATACAAAATAAAATCTACGACTCAAAATCGAGTTGAAAAAGCTGTAGTAAAAAGTTTATTGAATAATTTATTAGGTAGATTTGGTTTAAATATATATAAATCAACAGTTGAAATAGTTAATAAAGATAGATTGGATATTTTATTATCTACTAGAGAATGTAATTCTTTTAAGAAAATTACAGATAATGATTTCTTAATTAGTTATTATCCTAATATTTCTAAATTGATATGTGAATCTCATGGTTATGATTATTTTAAAGTTCTTCAAGAATTTAGCAAAGAATCAGAGAAAAGTAGTGAATTTAAAGATGTTTCTTTAGTTATATCAGCTGCTATTACTTCATATGCTAGAGTATATATGTCTAAAGTTAAATTAGATATATTAAATAAAGGTGGAAAATTATATTATACAGATACTGATAGTATTGTTACAGATATACCTTTAGATAAAGATTTAGTAGGGAATAATATAGGACAATTTAAATTAGAGCATAATATTAAAGAAGGATATTTTATCTCAAATAAAACTTATTGTTTACTGCTTAAAGAAAATTCATTTAATAAAAATGATAACTCTATTATTGAAGATAATTCATTGGGTAAAACTGAATGAATTGTTATAAAAGCTAAAGGTTTAATTAATAAATCCTTAACTTTAAAAGATTTTGTTGATTTGTATAACGGTCATGACATTAAAGGTGTTAAAAGAAGTGCTGTAACCACTCATGATAGAGGTTCTGTTATTATTAATGAAGATGAAATAAAAGTAAGACACAATTCTTATACAAAGAGAGAAAAAGTATATAATTATTTAAATAAATGAATTGATACAAAACCTTTATATATTGATGATTCTTTTATTGAGAAAAATCCATAAAAAATTCAAACCTAAAATAATAAGTTTTATTGGTAATTTATTTAGTAATTTATTATTGGTTGTGTTGTTTTAGCTTTTATATCAGTAATCATTTTGGGTGAGATTATTGACATTAATTCTACTGTAGGTACTAATCAATCAGAAATTCATCTTAAAATTAATGATAATAAATGGTTAATAAACGTATAGATATTTATAATCGTTATAAATATAAATCATTTTTACAAAAGTATCTTGAAGATAAGAATAGTAAATATTTATCACGAGAAATATTTATTAAAAATGCTTTTGAAGATATAGTACAAGAATTAATAAGTCATAATATACTTACTAATAGTAAATTTAATGATATAAATAGTGTAAGAAAGTTTACTGAATCTTATATAATTGGTGAAATGGTTTCAGGACGTTTAAAACTTACGAGTTTTGAATTTAATAAATTAATAAATTCAGTAAATAATATACCCAATGATTCCGGTTTATATTCATTAATATGTAAAGAAAATGATATTAAATATAATTCTAGTAGATATAATGAAGTATCGAAAGTATATTTAAATAATTACATTGCTTGAGTTAAAGATCCTTATTCTAATAAATTACCTAAAGGAGATTTGATTTTAAAGAATAAATTAAGTTTAATGGAGGAATTGAATGCAACTAATGAAAACTATACTACATTAATAAATGAAGTTAATGATATTATTAAAGATATAGATTCTATATTAGATAAAAGTAAAATATCTAAATCACCTAATTCTAATATTAAAAATAAAGTTCTAAATTAATATTTGATATAGAAATAAGTTAAATATTATATAAATTATTTAAAAATAAACCCATACAATTTAAAAATTGTATGGGTTTATTTTTTTTATTAAATACAGCGCTACTAATTAATAATATACGAACTATCTTTAATTAAATCAGATGGTAATTCTTTACCTAAAACATAATTTATATTAGGGAATGTTTCTTTAATTTCAACATTATCAAGAATAACATTTATTTCATTAGTATCAGGATTATAAGAATCTTCTCCATAATAATATTTTATACTGTTAATTAATCCTTCATTAAATCTATCTAAATAATCATCTTCTGAGTATATTTTTATATATACTAATTTCAGATTTTTTATTAACATATCTACATTATTAGCTGTCACAGCAAAACAATCATGAATGGCATAAAAATTCTTAAGTTCACCGTTAGTATTAAACAGATATTCTACTAATAAGGCTAAGGCTGCAGCATCTAGAGAATGTATCAAATTAGGCATAAATGCTCTAATTTGTTTATTTCCACTAAGTCTACCTGTCGATACTTTTAATGTGAAACTACTTTTATCATAAGAAAATGGTCTTAATTTAATATCTTCACTACTTGTATAACTTTGATTAACTAAAAGACCTGATGATGACCCTCAAGGTATAGGAATATTTAATTTATTAAATATTTTAGCTACTACTTTCAGATATAATACTAATTGTTTTAATTTAGGGAAATTAGTGTATAAAACTTCTCTTAAAGCTGATGCAATTATAGATATTTCTTTATTAGATAAAATTATATTAGGATCTTCCTTATATTGATATATTAAATCATAATTAGATCAATTATCTTTATCTTTACTAATATTAATAAAATGTTCTTTTATATATTTTATCTTTTGTGGAGTAGATACATTATACGGTATAGTCATCAGAGCTTTTTTGATTCAATCTCTTAATATAATTAAACAAGATAATCTTTCATAACAATTTCTATCTTCTGCAGATAAATTATTAGATTTTAATTTAGATTTAAAATACTCAGTTAATTTTAAAATCATAAATCCATAGTAATCTTTAGGTAGATCTTCTTGACTAGATTTAGTTAAATTTAATTCTTTAGCCATATCATAATCGGATATTAATAAAGATATATGTTGATAACCATTACAAGTAGCATCTAATTGTATAGGTAGATGAGTTTCAAAATATGAAGTTTCTATATTATTATATGATTGTAGTCATTTATTATACTCTATACAAAAAGCTGCAAATAATAGTTTATTATCGGCTTTATTAATTAACTTACCATTAGTATAATTAATTATATCTTTTTCATTTTCATCTATTCATTTACTTCTATCTACTCAAGACTTTTTATTTAACTTATTACCAAAACAATTAGCACCAAAAGCTTTAAAATAATTTATAGCTGTAGTATCATTTTTCATAATCTTCTCACCTTTACTAAATAATAAAAGAGATTTAGCTAACTCAGTAGATTGATAATTTAAGTACTGACTAACACAATTTACTCTTCCTCTAAAATCAATTCTAACAGGTAAAAAAAACTCAGGAACATTTGAATATACTTCAGCTAAACCTAATATATTTTCTTGTAAATCTAATTTACTAATATAACTTTCTAGTTCTGTATATTCTCGCTTAGATATTTTAGATTTATTTAAATCGAAATTTATATCATAATTTAATAAAAGATCGAATTTATCTCCATATAAATTTATAAACTCTAACATATCTTTATTTATTTTATATCCTACAGAATTAAGATTATTTACTAAATTATAAACTACATTAATATCTTGAATAGTTGAAGATACTTTTAATTCTCAATTAGGTATAATCATAGGATCTGTGACTTTTTCGTCATTAATCAAATAACCTCCTAATCTTTCTTTAACTACTCCATTGATAATTTCTCTTGAATATAACTTAGGTTTAACAATCATAGGGATTCTTAAAGGTAAAGACCTTACACTTATACTTTTATTAAAACTTAATAATTTACTTAAATGATCTGAAGGTATATAATAAGTATGCCTTTCTTTTTTACCTTTAATTACTAAATTTTCTTGAATTAAATTTGATTCTTTTAATCAATCTATAATTATACTAGCTATACCAAATATTAAATTATTATCATAAATATCGACTAGTTCTTTATTATCTGCTTTTCAATCACTAAGAGTATATTGAATTATTAAATCTATATTATTAAAATTAATCTTTGATAAACCATTAATATTTAGTATCTTATTTATTAACGTTTTAAATTCGTATACTTCCAATATTTTATGATTTCTTTCTATGTTAGATATAATTTCCAAAATCTTATTCTTTACTGACTCGTCTAAATCTTTATTCAAATCTAAATATTCTTTACATTTAATTATAAATAAATTTATATTTTTTATTATAAATTTTCTATATAAAGAATAAAAATAAGATTTTATGATCATATCCCCTAAGTCAGATATTATATTCTGACCAAGACAATCATCATTAGGTTTATTGTAACCATTAATAATTCTAGCCAAAATACCTAAACATATTTCAGTAATAACAGGATTATCTAATTCTTTTAATATTAGATTTAAATGATATCAACTTTTAGTTTTGAAACTAACTCTTTTACCTTTAACGTTAAAAGACATTTTTCTAAAATTATTTAAATAATCTTGGATTATTTCAAGAGCTTCACTTATATAATTTTTAACACTAACACTACCAAATAAATCATATTTTATAAGGGATTGAGATTTGTCTTTCTTTTCTTCTAAAGATTGAATATAAAAATTAAGTAAATAATTCTCTATATTTCTTTCCGTATTTTCATTAATAGGTGATTTACGTAAAAATTCACTTAAAAATAAATAAATTTCCGATTCAGGTTTGAAAGAGCTTTTTATTTTTAGTCTATCCAAAAGTTTTTTACTTAAAACTTCATGATTACTTTTCTTTTTTGTAGAATATCATCTAACATTACCTATATTCATATGAATATTTCTGAAAGAAAACTTACTTTTATCTAAATCAAATTTTCTACCAACTAAACCATTTATTACATGATAATTATTATGATTATATAAACTAGTTCGATAATCTGTATCCAAACTATTTAAAAAAGCACTCATAGAATTAATTTGTCCTCTTCATTTCTGAGGACCTTCATTAATAACAAAACCTTTATCTGAAACTTTTTTAACAAATTCATTTATATCTCTAATTACAAATATTAAAGAATTAATAATATTAATTTCTTCTTTTGTATTATCTAAAGTATCTTTTAAATAATCATATCAATTAGGTAATATTAAATTAACCAAATCTCCATAATTTTTAGAATAAGCTGCTTTTAAAATATCAATCATTAGATCATCATGAGTAAAATAATTTAATTTGTTAATTAAACGAATAATTTCAGAAGTCCCTGAAGCTATAAAATAAGAACTTAAATTATCCATTAATTTTCCTAAAAAATCCCTATCGTTAAGAATAAAAGGATCAATTTGTTTTAAATCATCCTCTTTATAATTTATATCATTAAGCAAAACATCTTTATTTATTAGTATTAAATTATCACCTCATTCTCTAAATCTTATACTATTCTTACTTCTATTTTTTAAACCTATAAAAACCAAAAAAGTTTGCAAGAAAATATGAGGATAATAAAGATAATTATACACTAAAACGTTATCATCATTCTTTAACAACCTTACTACAACTACGTAAATACCAGGACGCTTACTAATTTCATTTTTATCATAAAGTTTTTCATTTGATAACGCATTATGTAATTCCCGAGATATCAAATATTTTGATTCACTTAAATTATTTTTATTCATAAATTCTATTTATATTAAATCATACACAATACTATTTTAAGGAAAATAGACAAAACCTTTAGAATATTAACGTTTATGTCTTTTTACACGTTCACGTCTTTTCTCTAAACCATCTCTATTAACATTTGATCTATTTGATTCAATCCCACTTCTACCATCTATTTTATTAATTTCAGTACGTTCTAAACGAGTAACTCCCTCCGCTAGATTAGCAAGCTCTTTACTTTGTCTTTCTTCACTTTCATTAGGAGTAGTAACCGATTCATTATTATCCTCACTCATAGGAGCTTCGCTACCACTTAAGGTAACTCCCTCCATCCTGCACCCGAGGTCAGTCTGCACATATGATTTATTCTCGCCTCCGCCAGAGAATAAAGACTCGTCACCATCTCTAATAACAGGTCTCTGACGATCTCCAACTATAGTATTCCCATCATGAAGAAATTTGAGAATCTCTTCTCCCGAATTATACACAATATTTTTCTTATTAAAGCTAAGTCTAGGAAGTATTTTATTTTTATCAACATTGTCAAAAATAATACTATCCGCTAAAATGTCATATCTACAATTAACAAGAGCTAATGAATAGGCATTTAATCTAAGAACTAAATGTGAAAGCAAATGACGTTTAGTAGTACTTCCACCACTAATTTCAACATTTAATTCCTTTTTGAATTCCAATACAATATTACTTCAATTGTAACCGTTAAAAATAAATAAACAGTGTTGAGTATCAAATTCTCCATTATAAACATCTATTCGTCCATATGCAACATGATGTAAGTAACCGCTAAGGCTCGCGGTTGAAATACTATAAGGATTTAAAGTAGAAGTAATAAGGTTAAAGCTAGGATTCACTTTCCCAAAATTAATAATATTATCGCGAAACTCCAGGGATACAGTCTCAGGATTATTAACATAAATAATTTTAATTCGGTTAATTCCCATTAAATTTAAAATTTTGGGTATTTGATCAAAATTAACTGTGATAACCTTCTTTAATAAAGCAGAATAAGCAATTACATTTCGATGGTTATTATCACCCAGCGAAGGGTGAAAACTAGTAAAGCAAGTAAGGAAAGCATCTTTAGGTATAACAAATTCATTTTTCATTTTTTTTTATATAAATTTATAAATCAAATGAGGTTAAATCGACCTCAAAACTCAAAGGGATTTTTGATTTGATGTATCCAAAAACATTTATCGCTACGAAGTACAACACGCAGCGCTATTTATATAGCGCACCCGTTATTTTCTGCTATTTATATGTAGATCAACAAATTTATCCAGGTTATTATATAATTCAGTAATAAAATAACAATCAAATCCTAACACTATGAATAATATTATAAAAATAATAAAAATATATACAGTACTAGTCTTTTTATTTAATTGAATTAATTTAATTAAATAATAATTTAAATTATTATTCATTTTATCACCTATTAAACTAGATAAATTCAATTTAACCTTATCTTCGTTTAAATAAAATTTAAATAATATCATAATAAATAAAATAAGAATTAAACTTAAACATACACAAGTTAAAGTATCTATAGAAAGTATTAAAAGCATTAAATCACTATACGCGCCTTCCCCGCCTGCTGAATCACCCACAAGTTTATTTACACCATCAGGTAAATTAGTAGTTGTAGGTGGAGTTGTAGTAGGAGGAGTTGTAGTAGAAGAGGGTGTATTTACCACTCTATTAATTACAGAAGTTCCAACATGTATAGCACCACCAGCAATACCAGCACCGACAACTATAGCAGCTTTTTGTAAAGGAGGTAAACTTGATTTAGCAATAGCTTTACCCACAGCTCCTGAAACACCAGCAACAGTTCCAGCAATACCTATATTACGCCCAATGACTTCCGCAGCATCTCTATTCATCTCAACACTACCACCTATATTTACAGTATTATTTATATTTTTATCTCCATCTAAAAATATAGCTCCGTCATTAAAAGTTAAAATGTTAAGATAGTAAAATATAACAACTACAAGTAATAATCAAATAGGTGTTAAAATTTGTAAAGTTCTAATATATTTATTCTGAGATAGCTTAAAGTCATCAAGATAAAATAAGGTAAAGTTAAGAAATAAAATAAAGGATAAAAAAAATAGAAAATAAGAGAATAAAGTAATCATGTGTTATTATTATTAATTAAAGACGAAAAGAGATTAAATCAACCTCTAAACTCAAAAGGATTTTATATATCCGAAAATCAAAAGAGAGCCTCCTCGTGATATATCCAAACAAAGCTAAGAAAAGGAAAAGAAAGTGAAGGAATGAAGGTGTACTACAGGAATACCAGGAGAGGACGAACACCACCAGCACCAAAATACCAGCAGTAGTAGAAAGTCCACTCACTAGTATTTATTTTTTGGTTTTTTTTTTCTAACTTAAAACAAGAATCCGTCAGTCCAAACCTAAAATACCCAGAATATAAACTAAAAAGAGTAATAATTTAGTATACCGGCTCAAAAAAGACGTTGTCCCTCTGCTAGAAAAAAGCAGATGAAAAAGGTTTACTATTGGATGCTCTGCTCTAAAAAATTATTATTTGTAATGTAAAACATCATAATCTTCCCAAATTTATTAGAACTGTAT